>Ga0307507_10005267_pt1 | contig 21466 bp, 17 predicted proteins | sample 7_EM_MG_FD_207223 | JGI IMG/M metagenome (GOLD analysis project Ga0307507, IMG submission 207223) | Populus trichocarpa ectomycorrhiza microbial communities from riparian zone in the Pacific Northwest, United States - 7_EM | ecosystem: Host-associated > Plants > Roots > Unclassified | place... | reverse complement strand
ACGTTTTTTACGGTGGTTTACCCCCCCCCCCCCCCCCCCCCGATGAGACACAATCAACCAGCTACAAGGGGACTAAGATACTATTCTGAGCCTTCTGTGGAGATCGCAGGTGCATGAATAGGCAGATGTAGACACCGAGTGATATATTGTGAAAGCGTTTAGAAAATTTATGTTTGTTTCTTGTGAGGCGTGGTGTTATAATACGGTAAATTACTATCCAAGGCGGTCAAAGATCCTGAGGCAGGTGAGAAGCTCACAGTAACTTCTTTATTCTAATAAAGGTGAAACTTGTATTTTCACTACATCACTTTGTACGAAATTACAGAAACCAGCCAGAAAATCAACACTCCAGATGAAAAAAAATTCAAGTTTGTCATTACCTTTCTAACTTATATCCCTACTCTTATACAAGGGGGTTAGTAAACATCCCCTTCGAGCTCCCCACTCCCGTAGCCATAACCCATAAGAACACAGAATCCTATAAAAAGCAACCAAACTAGGACGCGCCTACTTAGTTTAAATTCAAAAAATATCCACTCAAGATGTGGTGCTAGTAACCTCCATACCGAACTTAGGGTGTTATTATTCAACTTAGCATCCTTCTCATTATTAGCGGTGAGCTGCACCGGGATCATTTCCGATGCGCGAGAATTGGAAGGATACGGCTGTGAGCCCATTGTAACTATTGGAGTAAAATTATATCATCAAAACCCCACGACTGACTAACCATCTCTCCCTTTCCCAGCTCCTTCACGCTCGTTCACCCAGTCCTGAATGGCATTTTTCAGATGACCTTTTTTCTCACCCTCAACCTGTTTTCTGACGGTTATTATATAGTTTTGGAAATCTTAGGAGAAAAGCATACTAGCAAGGAGTTTCTCTGACTATCGCAAATTTATCGAGAAGCTTCCCCCTAAGCTCCGTTCCTATCCTCGCCACACCGCCATATTTGTGCTCACTTGGATAGTTTTTCGACTCCTCCCTCCAGTTCTTTTTACCCCCCCACAGTTCATGAAGCGCATAGAGAAGACGCCAGATTCATTTGCCAAGGAAGAAATATCCGTGATGTGGTTGATAAACTGTATCAGGCTCTTCTTCCGCTGGCCATCTTCCTCGCTAATCATGGAATCGGAGTCATCTATCCACCCACCATACAATAAGCAAAGAAAGCTCCAAGGAACGCACATATTTCCTAGCTACAATGCGAGCTATAGGAGAAATACATGACTGCCGAGCCTCGCTCGTGACTCACCCTCAGCCCTACGATCATGAGGATAGCATCCTATACCCTTTGCAAACACTTAAATGGGGCAAAATAAATGGGTGAGAGGAAGAAGTGCTGCCACCACAGTCCTTCGGAAAGTGGTAGGATATTTTTTAAAAAAGTTTCTGTGGTTGGGGAGGGGGCCGAAGGGGAATTGTGGTGTTAGAATGAGCGAGACGTTGTGGGAAATCATGGGACATGGGCAGTACAAAAGCTAAATAAAAAAATAAAAATAGAAACAAGACATGAAGAAGAGAGAAAGTAGGCCGAAGAACTTCGCCGGGGTCTCTCAAAGAAAATATTCCCTCGCAGCTGCTGGTGGTGGTGTGGGCCCAACTTGATAAAGAAGAACATTGTAACCAGCTAGAACAGAAAAGCCGACTTCTTTTCGGAAGAAGACTGCGGTTGTATTCGAGACTGACATTTTACTAGCCTCGGGCCAGCCCTGGAGATTGAAACCGTTCAAATGCCACACAAGTCTCCAGATATATAGCCCACCTGAAACCAGATCAGCGAGGTACCGAGAAGAAAAAGAGTAGGTTAAAGCTAGCATCTATTATAGGGGACCCCGAGCTGGGACAATATTCCTCGTTGCCCTGGATTGTCCACTTTGTAAAATCAGTACTCTTTGCACCGATCAACGCGATCTAATGAATGCCCCCGATCTTCAAGGCTTCGACACATTGGTCTTTCCCGTTGAGATCTATCGAGCCCGCCAGGATATTCTGGCAAGTAGCCTTGATCGCACTCTTAGAGAGCTTAAAAGTGCTATTTCCAAGGATCGCAGCTGTTCCTGCCCACGCCATTGATCCAAGCCAAGTAGCCTGCGCCAAACTAGTACCCCACCAAGAGGCCGGTGGGGATGTTATAACCAATGAAACGGCCCGGAAGAGGACACAACCAGAGAAGAAGCCTGCCCCGTTAGTAAGTTTGAGGAACATTTTGCCAGGTGATCAGTTGGCACAGTTTTCTGCGTAAAGAGCCTGAGGCGTCATAGGTTTTGTAGAATTCGTAGTGGCGGTATGGTTTGCTGCAATCAATGCGGAACCACAGAAGCTTAGGGGTGATATCCCCAGGAGCGTATCCATAAATTTCTTCTTTCAGGAGTTCAGCTGGGATAACACGCCTTTGTCGGATGCCTTAGAGTCTTGGGGCTACACCTCGAAAAGGCCATCCCGTCAGTCAGCTCTCAAGACCTTCTTCCCATTCCAGGAAAAATCTCGTATCTTTGACGGCGCATGAGTTGTCGAAGTAGCCTCACTATCTGCACCTCCAAAAAGCCGAACCCCTCCACCAGATGAGGCCTTGTAAATTAGATGTGGTCCGCAAACGATGATGTTCTGGTTAGATCCTGCGAGCCGATCATTGCCGAGCCCCGGTTCCCAAGTCCTCTGTGCAACACTCCTAGCAATCACGACAACTCTGCCTCCCGGTAACTAAACCATCAGAATTCCAGCCACTTGCTTAAACTTAACTACTAAATTATCACCCCTCACTCCACGGCACTTGATCTCGCATCCTTTTCAAAAGAGAATTGCGTTCTCCTTGTTGGCTTCGTATTCCTTCACGGGAAACTCGGCTGCGTCACCGTCAGGCACCAACAGCACTATACCAGCTCTTTATCAACTAGTAGTATAGAGAAGAGTAAGCCCTTGAGCAAACCCGAAGTCTGACAAAAGAACCTTCGATGCTAGGCCATGAAGAGATGCTGAAACGCATTCGGGAACTGTGATGGTTCCTTCAGAGGTGGTCGTAGTGGTTTTGATGTGATCCATTATTGTCAAGCTTGTCACTGTGTGACTAGAATTCCCATTTCACAAAATCAAAGTTTTGATGTGGATATCAAGGGAAATCTTAGCCGGGGACATATAAATAAATGATAATGAGCACCAAGATTTCCTAAAACAGAGGTATAGACATCTACCGAAGTGGTAAATTTAAGACCAGTTCCGACATAGATATGATCTGTCTTTGCTAGATCACAAGCGACGTCAATAACAAGGCCAGAAGCCTTTCTTTCCCAATACCTTTTCACTAGACTAACAACCTGAGTCTCGAATATCGCAGCCGTAATTACAGTCGTCCCTCCTTTGTGATTCCTAGTACCCAATACTTCCCACGGTTTATTTAATCAACATACGAGCACTTTATAACTCATGTCTCCTTTAGAAGGGCAATCTACATTTGTTCCACCAAAATACAAATACCGGTCTATGTAATCCTCTCACCAATGTTGCGTTTATACATTGCCTACAATCGATTAGTCAACAGAATTACGCTAGGCCGATAAAGAAAGGGAATCTCGCCTTAACGAGCTGTGTCCTGCTTTTGGATAAAGCCATTGGCAGGTCCCCCCCACGTATTTTAACTAAATTATAGTAAATCAACCCAAGTGGTAGAGCATCCTTAGAAACGCAGTATATTTCGTGATGTAAAATGTTGGTTTAGGCTCGACCTGACCTTCCCCCCCCCCTCGGGTAAGATTTGAGATTTAAGCTAGACCCTAAAGCGGAGATCGCAACTAGTGGCACATAAGATCGCCAATCAAGTTGATACCGCAGTTTATTTCTCAATGCTAGCTCTAGCCTAAAGGAAACTATATAGAGATGTTGATTCGATACTCAAGCACAGTACTATTCTATCTTCGAGAGCCATTTGTATTTTTTCGTATAAAGTTAGTTGCTTGTTCAGCACAACAAGGAAGAACTCTTGCTGAGCGGGTGTAGCACTACCAACGATTTCACTCCAGTATCACCTACTAGCCCAAGTGTAAACTAAGACTATTATTATCTAATGATACTTCAAATGGGCTAAACCGAAATGGTTGGCAAATTTTCGAGTGACAAGATATGAACATGTCTGCTTAATTTGAGTAGTCTAACAGCAAATGATGCTCCCAAATATCCTCGTAGTGGTGGCCAGCAGGTCTGCCCCTGATCCATCTCTTTACCTTTATCATTTTCTCCCGCATACGCACTTACCGTCGTCAGCAATAGATCCCGATTACGTCTCCTCCCCTAAGACCTGAAATTCATTTAGAATCCCTCCTCTCACCTTTTCCTCAGCCATCTCCTAAAAGTGATTCATCTCCCCCTCTCTTCCGATTCGTCATCTTTGCTTCTATATTCCACATCCTCTCTCCCTTTAAGACCCCTCTACGACTCTCTCTCTCTCCAAACCTACCCATACCTTCCCATACCTTCCCAAGCCCCGGCCCCCGACAAAAACCCTCTCAAAAAAACACCCCCCAAGCATCATTTCCATGGAAGACGGCAAACCCTTCGAGGTCTCAAACAACGATCAAGAGCTTCCTACCTCTGGGAAGAAGGAACCTACAGCAAAAGATTATCCGAAACTCATCCTTCGAATCCCTCTCAAGAGCGTTGCGTCGGGGGATCAGACCAAGGAAGCCGTCCTTCCATCCTCACCTTTACTACCATCAAAAACCTCTCATCCAGAAATGCCGGTTACCAATGCTCCTCATTCTCAGATTTTAGAGACCCAACTCACTGAGGTGCCAGACAAAGTGACCTCGGAAATGTCTCCAACTAAAAACTTCGAGCAAGGAAGAACTCAGACAGAAGGGATATCCACCAAACCTAGACCCAGATCCGCCGCTGCTAAAACCAAAGAGAAGGCTGGTTCGAGAGGAAGTTCTCAACAAGAACCCACCCCAGTAGCCCCAAGCCCTCGCTACCCAAGAAGACGTAAAACTCGCCGGACCGCCTTCGCGAACCGCTCTCCCACAGTGGGCACAACTAGCAACTCCCTTTTGCAAAGCCCTTCGCCCACTCGACGCCGCCAAAAGCAAATTGTGCGGGCAAAGAGGATGAACGGTGAAGTGGGTGAACCTCCAAGGGTAGGAGATACTGAATCAGGAAATGGTGAGAAAGGAGGGGAGGAAATTACCAAACCCCCAAATAGTATAAACGATTCCGAGGAGCCTGCAAAGTTCTTTTTCACAATGAAAGGGCCTCATGAGCCAGGGCTTAAGCACCTTGCGGCAGCCATGGATCCACTTCCTCAAGCCACGGGTTCTCACAATCAGCCCGTTTGCCCGCTTGCTGAGGATGAAGCCAACCTATCCGACAGAATCATCAATCCTAACAAGGGAAAAGGCCCTGAGAACAAGATCACAAGCCAGTCGGGAAGACTCCTAGATGAAAATGTTCCATCTCCCCCAGCTCCTCTATCTCCCCCGTCTATCCAAAATACTAAGGCCCATAACACCCTCCAGGGAGAAGAATCCAATGTGGATGTGTCGGGGAGAGGAAACGAATACGATGCGGCAAATTTGCGTCCATTTATCGAAGCGTTTGCTTCTCCACAAGCAGTTCATGCACATTATGCGAGCGACCACCCTGAGATGAACACTCCGGAGCAATTGCTTCTCAATATCTCACAAAATCCAAGTCCACCCGTGATAGATTCCCAGTTCAGAGCTATGCCAGTTCATCAAGGTCAACGGTACAACTATTACACCGAAACCCAGTACACCGTTTATATCTGGGCCTCTGGCCCATGGCCCCCAAGCCCAACTACCCGCTGGAACCGCTTCAACGTCACCTCATCCTCCCCTGTTGCACTTCTCTTCGAATACATAGGAAGAAATAGACCAGATACCGGGCTAGTGGAGATAGGAGGGGGCGTGATCGCTCATTATCTAGGCGATGTGAGGAGGTATAGAACTCGAATGGATCAGACGGGATGGCCTACAACACTCTGCCTCCGTCCCTGTGAGAGATTGCCCCTGGGCTTTTCTCGCTGGGGCGACTTCATGAGGAGCTCTGGGATGAGCATCTATTAGCTGTGTGGTTTCCTGGGGGTGTACTTGCAGTCGCAAGATCTGGCAAAATTTTTCCTTGAATTTTCTACTATGGCATCAAAAAAAAGGTAGTTTGGAGGTTGCTTGTTGAGGTGAGCCCTTCTTGAACACATATTCTGATGCAGTTCTCACAGATCACCAGCTCTTCCGATTTTAGCTCACGATTAGCATCACCACCAATTGGGATGGGGGGCACTGATGTGGCTGATACGGGAATGGAGGGAGTTCTGACTGTGGTAGTTTGGCACGATAGTAACCTAAGCTCAGATTACAGAGATACCATACAATCATTTCTTCCCCAATATGATAGCAAAAAAAATCAAAAATCCATGTATTCTCTCCTTTTTTCCCCGCTCCTTTCTCTAGCCCACCCTCGTTACATAACATTATATCTCTTAACCCAGGGCACTTTCTGCTCTTTCAGACCCGTGTACAGTAGGAAATGAGATTTGTTTACTTGACAATGTTGTTTTCTCAGTTCAAGCCTTTTCCTCTCTCCTTACTTCCTCTTTTTCTCTCCTTTCTTTCCTGCCCCTTTCTTTCCTCTTATCCCTTCCCTTCTTTCTTTCTTACCCCCTTACGAAAGCAGACCCTCTCATTTGCTAGGACAAAAACAAGCCCACCCATACAGTCCTGCCAAAAGGCTTCTGTGGTAACGGGCTATCATACCGCCTAATTTAATCGCAGCGCTACCATAGTTAACTCAATTCACACCAAGCTAAATAGGTATTCTCATACACACACAATGGAAAATTACAGATGAATTAATCGCAAATTGTACTGTACGTCCTTGAACATGAATTCTATGTAACCAGTATGATATCCTGCTGAACGTTGACCGGCTCTGCGCGCTACGAATGGTACGATAGGATACAATACAAGCAAGAATGGCGACAAAAAAATCTATGGAACGGCCGTACGCCCCAGTCACGTCATGCATTATCATTCGTTGTAAAGCAGGGAAGCCGTGGCCATGGGCCACAGACCACAAGTGCCAGTACAGTACGTGATCAGGGGTACGATACCGGTAAGCCAAGTCAGGAAGGAAGGAACGTCAAGGAAAGAACCGATAAGATAAGATACGATATGGGGAAGTGGGGATTAGTCCAGCCTGCGGTAAATTATAAAAAAAACCCCCCCCCCCGAAAACGCCGAAAGATGCTTCCCGGGTTTTGATTAGAGTGTTCAGTGTGCTCAAGCCAAAGACAATTGAATAAAACAACCGTGTTTTGGATTATTCATTTCCATATTTTCCTTTTTTTTTTCTTTTTTTCCCTTTTCACAGCAGGGTGTAAACTACTGCCGATATCTGGGGTTAGGCAGATGATAGTCGGAGGGGGGGGGACAACCTGTACTATAGTCAAAGATAACCAGAGATAGGAGTATGCACCGCACCGCACAGTACAGTATTGCACACCCCATTCCTATTCCATGATTTAGTGGTGGATTAGCTGTGGTACTATACCCGGGCTCGAGTGATTTAATTAACCCGCTCTAAAATCCTACTGTAATTAAAATCTATGCTAGCGTGATATAATAACTGATAGAAATGTCAGTTGTAAGTAAAAGTAAAGTAAAGTTAATCTCACATACCCATACCCATAAGTTACTCGAGTATAGCCCCGTGCCAAAAGCTCTAACACCCAGACTAGTATAATATAATATAATACTGTTTAATAACACAAAAGGGCCAAGTTAGTTATTACATCCGCTATGATAATATAAAAATTTTGTGTACGGGTGCTAGAACTTTTGGCACAAAGTTATTATATATCATAACCTTCTGGAGCCCATTACAAAAACTTAGCTTCCTTCTGCCTTCCTCCCCCCCTCCCCCCAATTCTAAGCAATCGATAGTCTAGCTTGTCAAGCAAGTGTGATACCAAACAACTAATCATGTCATGCTAGTATCCAATCCCTGGAGACTAGCATCTCTAACTCTGTAATTGCCCAAAACTAACCTCGGTAGTGTACCTCCCCGCTGAGGGGGTGGGAGTTTCCCCCAGAAACGAGGGCGGGAGGGTTTAACGGGATAAAGGTTATACAAGGGTACCTTACATTAACATGGGATGTATCGTTGGGGATTTTTTGTACGTGCTTGGTTGGGTATGAGCGATCTACAGTATGCTCCAGGGAATATGTTCGTAAGGTGTGCGTTCGTTTTATTTATCTGGATGAGCCGTAGGGTGTCGATAAGCACTGGGGCGCTGGGGCGTTCAATCAGTCCGTAACAGGGAGAGAGTAAGGGTCACATTCCAACTCCGGTCGAGTTAGGACATAGAATATTGTATACATCCGAAGGCTTGTCTCAACACCCCATACCAAGCTTCCCTCGACTAGAACAAAAATAATAAAAACACCAAGCCCCAAACAGCATTTATTTATTTTAGAACAAAAGAGAAGAAAATAGTAGTAGAAAAGAAAGAGAGACAGAGGGAAACAATCATGACGCAAATCCAACGATTTAGTCAGTGTTAATGATGGTCTTGAAAGTCTCGGTCCTTCCTGGTCGTTCCTTGACCTTCTCCTGCTTGACACAGCCCAACTTCTGCTCCGAAAAGGCCTTGGCGTATGGGTTGAGTCGGAGAAGTACCTGTCTGTTTTTGAGAGGGTTCTTCTTGAGGACGCCGGCCTTTCCTCCCTTCTTCTGTTTTGATCCTCCCTTGGCGGGCCTAACGACGGCCTGGACTTCGGCAGAGTTGATAAGACGGCCGATGTCAGCATTAGAGACAATGTTCGAGGGGAGGAGGTAGTCCTTCTTCAATTCTGAGGGTGTTACGGTGGTGCCATAGACGGTATTCAGAGCGTTGAAGGCAGACTCGGTCCAGACGACGAAACGTCCGAGATGACCACCAGGAGCAAGCTGGAGGAGGTTGAGAGAGGTCACTGAGGCGGTCTCGACACCAGGGATATTGCGGAACGACTTAACAACGGATTGGGCATTCTCGTCGGCAGGGTTGATAATGACGAGAGGTCCACGACGCTGGCGGTGACGGCGCCCTCTCAACTTGCCCTTACCAGCACGAATCTTGCGTGACTTGGAGGCCTTGGTGACATCCTGGTAAGCACCGACAGACTTGAGGAGCTCAACGGCAGCACGAGTCTTGTTCATAGTGGTGAAAGCGGAGTCGGCAATAACCAGAGGAAGCTCGGGCACGGTAGAGATACGGTGGCCACGAGCTTGAACAAGAGGAGCAGCGGCAGAGGCAGCCAGGGCGGAGGCGGTAGCGAAACGCTTCTGTCCAAGGTTGATTTTGACGTGCCATCTACGCCAGACCTTTGTAGGGGCGAACATACGACCAGAGCGGCACTGATTGCCAAAAGCTGCTTGACCAGCACGGTGGGTACCACCACCAGAGACACGGGGAATACGGGCAACAGCGCGACCTGCAATCCCATACCATTAGCCCAGATTTCATTTGGTTTGTGCAGAGGATAAGCCAGATTTAGGGAAGACAGCTTTCTCGGCATGATGAAAGCCTATCTCAGCCATCAATCCAACCCCACAGGCCTCCCGAAATTCCATGAGGATAACTAACCAGTTCCCCAAGATTCAGCAGAGGTTTGATGGCCGGCCTTCTCGCTCACGGCATATGGCTGCCTCTTGTTCTTGGCCATGCCAGTGTGAACTTGTTGGACGATATCAGGACGAATAGGAGCCTTGAAAACGCTTGGAAGGGTAGCAGTTTTGCTGTCAGCGCCATCGGCCCCCCCGCAGGGAGCGCCATCAGCTCCGTAGATAGTAACGGTAGGTCGGGTCGCCTATTCAATCAATCCGTCAGCAACCAATTTCCCCTGGTCTTTAAAATCTCGAAATTCTGCCAAATCCTCCCCAGAGCTCAAACGCTTTCGGAAATAGTAATTCGAAAACCCGTAACAAACTGAATAGGAAGTAGATTTTCCAACATACCATTTTATCGTGATGTGTCGTTGGTCGGTCGGTGGTCGTTGGTAGTTTGTGGCCGCTCCTGTAGTAGATACGAATAAAATAATTGAACTGGCTAGTTTGACAAATCCCACAGTGTGGGTAATTGTGCGGTGTTGGACTGCTAGGGTTCTGCCCTGTAGTAGGAGCACACCCGATCTTATCAGATGCTGATCGACGTTACCCTCCCCCCACACTTTGTCAAAGAAATGATCAGCCACCACTTGCTACTTGGCACCCGACCGTGTTCGTACTCTTACTCGAATTCAGGGCAAATTATATCCCTGTAAGTTCGACCCAATCCCCGTTTGTCCTACGCGATGAGGGCATTTGCGGGTAGGGTGTGGATTTCATGACGTGCGGCCAGACATATCGTACAAGTACTGGCACTGTGAGGAAGCTACGGACCCCCTCCCGAAGCTCTACCGCCGAAATCCAAAAGACACTGAATAATGCCGCGGAGTGTCAAATAAACACCAACAGCTTGCATCGCAACCAAGCATCCCAGCTGAATATCTATCATAATAATTCGGGCAACCTCGACAACAGAAGCAAGGAATAAAGATACATCTGGCATCCTGTACTGTACCGGTACCGTATAGCATCCTTCCACATCAATGACAGCCTTAATCCTCTCAGCATGCTCTCCGCCAGATTATCAAAATAGCCTGAATCTAGTAACTCCTAGCAGTCCTCAATAGTATCCTGAATTTCATTCCTCAACCCCCAACCTCGGGATTCTATGCAGCATAAATTGGGATATGTTCTCTCAAAAAGGAACTTCACCCGTGCCCACACAGTAGCTTTGGAGGCACCAGTCTCTTTGCTAATTTAATCTACCAACACACCAGCATCACAGAAGCCAGCTACCGTAAATAGCTTTCCCCTCAGAGCAGGAGGGTGTGGAGGGGTGGGAGATTCACAATAGTATCTTGGTTTGGTTGCAATGGAATCGGAGGAAATACTTTCACAGATTTTCAGCTAGGGTACAGTACCGGTACTTGGTTGAGACGCAAGGTGTTCGCGTTTATTTGACATCCCGCGGTACAGATCCAGGTTTCCAAGTCACCGCAGTCGTCGTATTATTATTATAAGTCATAATTAGCTTTGTGTGTGTAAGTTGGTTGTACGAGTATTGCATTTGTACTGTACTCCTGGCACAGTATGGTGAAGGTCATTTTTTTGGATCTAAATTAAGCCAAGCTTTGCTATCTTATCAGGTTGCCGTTGAAGGATTCGGTTAGAAAGTCATTCTTCCAAGAGAAACCAGGGTCTCTAGGCACGGTACGGTATTCTATCCTCTAGTTACAAGTGACCTATGGGATATCCAAGTACGGCATAGCAATAGAATCGCTCACAGTATGGTGGAAAGGTCGAGGTGCTGCCGCACCTGGAATGGCAAGGTTGTTCCAACGGTCTTCGTCTCAGGCACGACTGTTGAGCAAAAGGCCCCCATGTGTAGTGGGGCATGTATTATACAGTACCGTATCATGGTCACTGAGGCGGCGCCTGCCGTTTGTCCACCGTACGGTATCATACTGTGCTATGCTCCCAAGATACAAACACGCAACCTACCGGAATCCTGTTTGCCGGTAATGGTACGATGCAGTGATTCAGCAGGTGGAATCGGGGCGATATTCTCCATTGATCAGGAGTACCGGTACTTGGCCGATTCGGAGACTTTTGAATCGGCCAAGTAATGACAAATAGTTAGTCGAGCCCAAAGCGCCCAAAGCACAATTTGTCAAGATCCCAGGAACAATCTTTCATTGACGAGCCTATTTGAGAATGAGCACGGAACAAACCAGGCGCAAGTAGCGGTACCGGTATCGTATTTGGCGATATTGTGGGATCATGGTCGAAGACTGTAGCTTATGATAGGCTATGGTGTCGGGTGAAAGCATGGTATGCAAGAAAGCATAATGGTCTACGGGATTGTATGGGAAAAATCATGCTTGCCCGGGAAATTACGTTGCCGGTTGTCGACCCATTCTTATCCCTACGCGTCGCTCTATCCGAACAGGGACAGTACGGTACGATAGGAAGGCCTAATACGGTAGAGTGCCTAGTTCGCTGCTGATTGGTCGAGCTTTAGTAATCCCTCCTCCACACAGGCCAATCAGCGGAGACTCTGTTGGGCCGGTAGACAGCCGGCCCAGTGCCCGTACGTACCGTAGCCCTCGCGCAACAATCTCAAAATTCCCTACCGTAACCTAGATACCCTGAGCAACGCAGGGGTCACGGGAAAAAAAAAAGGAAAAAAACAGGTCCGCCACAGAAAAGGAGGTGCCTTCATCTAAAAAGGCTTTCCCTTCCTGTCGCTCACCTCTATCTTCCTTCTTCTCTTCCTCCTTCTTGCCCATCCCCAATTCTTCACCATCTGCTGGCCAAAGTCCCCTTCTTTTTCTGGTCACAGCCATGTGAGTAGCTAATCCCTCTCTCCCTCATTCCCGTTTCTAACTCTGCTTGCTACAGGTCGAACTTCACTACAATACTCCCGGATCCGGGTGCCTACTGGGCCGCTTATGAAAAGATTTCGGAAGTGAACGTTCATTTAAATATCTTGGAACGTCTTTGGGCAGCGTGTTAGTTCCTCTATTCTTTTGTCGGACGCACTTATTTATACCATTTTTAGGGTATCAATACATGGAAAATGACACCCTCGCTACTGGGATCATGTCATTTGTGATGCACGAGCTTGTTTACTTTGGGCGCTCACTGCCATGGATAATTATTGATAGGATTCCTTGGTTTCGAAGATACAAAATTCAAAGCGTGCGGGCTCCCCTCATCTCCTGATCTTAGCTCTGGCTCGGGACTAATCCACAATAGACCAAAATTCCAACCGCAGAGGAGCAATGGAAATGCGCAAAGCTGGTTCTTCTGTCCCACTTCACTGTCGAGCTTCCTCAGATCTGGTTTGTGGCCTCAATTGCACGATTTCCTCTTTTTTTTTTCTTTCTTTTTTTTTCTTTTTCCAATCTTTGCTGACCGATTTTCATAGGCTTTTCCATCCCATGTGCAAGTCCATCGGTATGGATACGGATGTTCCTTTTCCACCATGGACAAAGATTGCTTATCAGGTTGCCATTTTCTTTGTCCTGGAGGATACTTGGCACTACTGGTTCCATCGTGCCTTCCACTGGGGCCCACTCTATAAATACGTCCACAAAATTCATCACACATATGCAGCCCCCTTCGGTCTTGCTGCCGAGTACGCTTCCCCTATCGAGGTTATGGCTCTTGGTTTTGGCACCGTCGGTGTGCCAATGTTGTGGTGTATGGCCACCAAAGATCTTCACATTATCACTGTCTATATTTGGATCGTTTGTCGACTGTTCCAAGCCATTGATGCCCATTCTGGCTACGAGTTTCCGTGGAGTTTGCACCACTTCCTTCCTTTCTGGGCCGGTGCCGAACACCACGATGTTCATCACGAAAGGTTCATTGGCAATTACGGAAGCTCTTTCAGGTGGTGGGATTACCTTCTCGATACCGAGGCCGGCCCAGAGGCTGCTAAGAAGAGACGTGAGAAGAAGTTGGCCAGGGAAGCTGCTAAAGCTAGAAAGGCTCAGTAGACTGGTTGCAAGCGCTGTCTGTTGTCGCGATGGTGTGGCTGGGAGCCACAAAATATTACATCTCTAATTCTGTTTTTGTTTTTCATGGTTACGACGATTCGAGATTGGCTTCACCCGAGGAGGAGGAGTAGATAGAGAAGCCTTTCCGCTCGCGAGTAGGGTCTTTAGGAGAACCGGTGTTTTGCTAATTTTGCTTTTCCCTGTTCATTAAAACCGTTGTTAATATTGGGTGGTGGATTAGATGTCGAGTTACTTGAAAAATAATACCTTTGCAATGTGTTTGGGCTGAATAGATTATTATTATGGGCTTTCAACGTTTAGACTGCCTGGTAGGCAGCTCAAATTCTTCGATTGATCGACCTCACGGCATCCTACCAGTATGTGAAGTCCTGTCGGAAGCCGGGCGGCGGGAGTTTTGAGAATATGACACTGTACGGCGCACCATGTAGGATCATGCCGCATCATCAACGCATTTTCTGGCGCGTAGCTTTTGCCTGTCGGGGTCTAGCAGTGAGGAAGAAAATACATGTGCAGCATCGACGCTGTAGCTTATCTCGACTGTAGGAGGTTGAGTAAAATTGGGAAGCTTCTTTTCTCTAGATGCCGGCGCTACAACAGAATCATCTCGATTAGCAGTGGCAGGCCAGCAACAAGACCTGTGTACTTATCAACCTGAGACTTGTTTTCATAAAATCCAGATGCTCTCTTCCCACAATTGAAGTGTCAATAAGCCAAAAGCATCCGCGTATAATACTCAACAAAATGCAGAATCTATCAGGACATATAGCTAGGCTACAAGTAAAAGGTTGGGTATCAATAAGTATACTGTATACCCAGCGATTCCAAAAGTGCCCTGAAATCTTGGCACTTCCTCGGCCTGAACCATGGTTTCTGGGTGCTTTTGGAATCGGTAAGCATTATCTCAGGCACCAGTCCAGATTGCACGCGATGTTACGGCCTTTGAATCGCCAGGGAGAAGCGGAAGCTGTAGCGAATCTCACAGGGAGAACGCCAGAGCGCGATATCAGCTGTATTGCATAGGTACAGCATGTTAGAATACCGTAATTTGCCGGTATGAGATGTGTTGAACCAGTCCCTTTGAATGGTTACAGTAGATATTTTTCACGTGATTAGGTTCCTGTACGAGTAGATGACGACGAAATGAGCTTCCCCGAAGGGTTAGGGTCTAACTTGCGTTCGAGCCGCATACCGGCACTGCACCATCTTTTTTGTATTCCGAAGTCATCGAACTCGCCTCGTCCTCCTATAATACAGTTTACCGATCGTTATTAGCTTGACCAAAGCTTTCCACCGCCTCCCATCACATATCAAACACATTTTGACAGTTAATTCTATGAGCACGGTATTTTCCCCTGAACGTCTCTCCCTTTCTACTCAAACTTTGGTTCCTTGCTTCTATCAGGAAGCGTCGTCATCACTAACTGGAGCTCATCGAGGATATAGGTAAAAGCAAATAACTATCTGCAGCTTTTAGACACTGCCCGATGCAGTGGCGCGTGGGAGTCGGTCCCTGAGCTCTGTAGGAAGGTGCAGAAGCATGCCCCTGGGAGAAGATGTACCCCCTCTATTTCTCCCCCCTCTACCGGCTCATTTGGAATAGTTTACCTATGTGATATTGACCTCTCTTCCTCTTGACACAGGTCTTGCCCTAGCTTCCGCTACCGAAGCTCGCTTATATCTCCTTCAACGGTCTTCTTCTGGATCCACACCTGCCAGCACTGCGGACAAGAATATTCTCCCTAATCTCCAGGAGTCTCTTCTGCAGGAGCTCGAGTTGTGTCCACCTTCGTTACCCAATATACCAAGCCCTGCTGGGGGTGGACAAGTTGGTGTTATAACGCTTGAGGATGTGTTACAGGCCAGAACTGTCCTTGCATGGATATATTCACTGAGAGGAGAATGGGGATCCGCGCTGAAGGTTGTACCCAGTGAGGAGGAACTCCTTGGGGAGTGGAATGGAGGGGTCGGAAAGGCAGAATATTTTGGGGTTGCCAGAATAAAGGCACTTGTTCTCAGAGGTTTGTTAACTATCATTTTGAATACACCGAATAGGGCTTTTCCGCAGAGACCGAGCACTCATGAAGCTTTTGGGGGTTCTAGGAATTGCCCTTGCCCATTTGAAACCGGATGATCCTTCATTAGCCTTACAACTTTACCGTGCTGCCACTCGCCTTCCGTCCACCTATCCTACCTCGGGGCGGGATTCCCCGTCTTTTCTCTTGTGGACAGAAAAGGCTCTCTCGCACCATGCCCTCGCTGCCTATCGTTGCTGGCTTGAGGCTCATGCCTCTCAAGACCCTTCAAGGAATCATTACACACCTACTCCTGACGGTGACACTGAACAGCCTGGGGCTGGACTAGGAGATGGGGGCCAGGTTGGGACAGCGATTGGAAAGATGATTGTAGATGAGGCTACAGTTGCGACGACATTCAGGGGATTTCATAGCTTTGTTGCTGGCATTGCGCAATCCCAACAACCAACTTTAGGCCCTCCGCCCGCAGTGGAAAAGGGCCTGACTCCGGAAAAAGAGATGGAGAGGCGCGAAGTTTATAGGAACTACCATAAGTTTCTTTCACTACTTCTCTTGCCTGATAGCCACCCCAATAAGCCAACGCCACGAGATTTGAGGCAGTCAACCCCCGGAGAAGGTGGCACAATCTCTATTGTGCCCCATAATGAGCCTGTCGGTGGAGTAGGGGCGAAAGCAGGCTCCCGAGAACAGCTAAAAAAGGAGCTCGAAGCCATTGGAGGAGTATATGAAGAGTACCTCCTTAGAGGATTGGCTTTTCCAGGGGCTGCAGAGTACCACAATGTTATCGGGGAATGGGTTGACCGTGTTATAGAGAATTGGCTAGTTTCTGGGGGTTCTGGGGAGGACGCATCGGCGGTGGTTGAGACTCTCTACAAAGCTTGCACCAAAAGCTTCCATTCTCCACGGATACTCAGACACCTATTCACTACTCTCACGGCTACTGGGAATTTTCCTGACGCACTACTCGCGTTTAACACCTATGTTGAACTTATCCACAAGGCTAAAGAGAGAATTTCTAAGGGACATGTAGAGAAGGATTTCGATGATGACAAAACTATACTCCAAACTGCAGTTGAAGGGATCCGTCTAGTATGTATTGTTACAGGAGATGGAGAGAAAGCGATGGCAATGGCTGAAACTCTGGAGAAATGGATCGACGAATGGGACACCAAAGACCCAGAGGTACTATCCGATGTCTACAGAGGCATTGGTATGGCGAACGCGACATGGGCACGACAAACGATCGATGCGGAAAGGAGGCCCGATGCACAACTGGCTGCAATCAAAGCATTCAAAAAAGGACTAAGTTATGATACTCTGGATGTTGATGGGTGGTATGGCCTGGCTCTGGTTCAGGCCGAACACGGTGATGTCGAGCCCGCGAGGGAGAGTTCAAAACGAGGCCTCACATGTTTGACGTGCCTTGCTGCGGATAACGAAGCGGATGAGTTTTGGGATGGGCGGGGGCCATATAGGCGCCGCGCTATCCCTTTATTGCATCTTCTAGCTATACTTCTAACCGTAGAGGAGGATTTCAAGGGTGCCGAGCGGGCTTGTGAAAACGCTTTCGAGATTCTTGGGGACAACATGGCGGTTTTTAGGGGCATGGGCGTTGGAGAGAAGGAAGGGGTGCTGGAGGTCAAGATGACGCAGATTGCTATAGAGGAAGCACTTAGCGGACCAGAAGCTGCTGTTGGAATGACTGCTAACCTACTTGATCTTTACGGCCGGCTATTTGAAGTAACAAATGTAGTCGGAGCAGATCTACCCACAAGCACATTTCAAAGTGTACCAGCGGAGAGCGCCCCTTCTACCCGACCGAGCACTGCAAGTAGGAAATCACGTCTCCTGGGTGGAAGAAGTCATAAGAAGGAGTTTGCGGCCTCTGCGACTAATTTATCACAAGACAAATCTAGTTTTCAGCAGTCCGGGAGTGATGGAAGCAGTTCACTAACGAAGCGGCCCAAGTCAGGCCATCAATCTCTCCATCAGCCAACCGGAACTCCTAATCCAAATGCCCCGAAAATCCAAATCACAGAGCATAGTTCAACACGATCCGCAAGCGCTTCAAAAAAGCAAAATCGGCCCAAGAGTGTATCAGGCGGCACTATTAGACGAATGAAGTCTTTTGGGAGCTTACATTCCTCGGGGCATTCAGCAAAGCAAGCTCCCGAAGTCCCAACCCCGCCACTGCCTAGCAGCACCGAGGCCTCCTCTGTAAGTGCTGAGAGAAGTCCTGTCGGAAGTGTTAAAGAACACGAGCATCACCACCATCCACACTTATTCCACATGCTTAAAATGAAGCTACAAAAACACCAACTACAGGAAATGGGGAGCAGCAATAGCAGCGTAGTCGCTGCCGGGCAATTCGCAGGCTCAAGCACATCCTTCGTACCCGACGGAATTAGGACACCCGCTGATGGGACAGCCGATGCCGTCTTAGATAGATCTGACCTTCCTAGGGCCGACGATATTCCAAATAATCTTGAGCAGAGTAAACTACCGCACCCGATCTCTGCTGTTGGAAGTAGAATCACAGATGAGCTCAGGGGCAAAGGCGCAGAGCCTAGAAACACCAAAAGACCAGCCTCATTGCCGGAACCCATGTTAAAAGAAGAGGACGAGAGAAAGAGGGCAGCGCGCGCGCTCAGAGCGGTTTGGATATTCGTCGGAGGCCTCTATAGGAGGGCAGGATATTTGCAAGATGCTGCAATGGCTGTTGAGGAGGCAGCTGGTTTGGTGGGCACTAAGGGCGATGGCGAAGCCGACATGTTGACGCAGGCAAGTTTTTCGTTTCCTTTCAGCCTATCCAGTTACTGACAAGCGGTGACGAATTTAGAAAGCACTATTGGCATTAGAGGAAGGCAAAACAGAACTTTCTGCGGAGTTTTTTGACGAAGCCTTATTCGTGGACGTCAGCCACCCACTGGCTACGGTTGGATTGACTAATATCCTTTTGGACATTTCCATCGAGTCAAACCCTTCCACTCCTACTGTAAAGGAGGGTGCTCTTGCGATCACACAGAAAAGCGAAGGCGACACCCTCGCCGCGAGAAACCGTGCAATGGGACTTCTCCAACAACTAACGAACTCTCCTCGAGGCTGGGACGTCCCAGAAGCCTGGTTTGCTCTAGCTAAATCATACGAGCTCGCCGGCGAATTGGAGAGGGCCAAATCTGCTCTGTGGAAATGTGTCACGCTGGAGGACTGTAGGGGTGTTCGGGGTTGGAGCTCTATTCGGCCGAGAATCGTGTAATAGCTTATATCCCTTAAGCTCCTTTACTTATTTCACCTCTCTTGGGCCGAAGAGTGCAGCAGAGAAGGCCTTCACTTTTTTTGTATTTTTTATTTTTTTATTTTTTCTGCGTAAGGGAAATCGTAACTTTCGATGATTAAAGGTTCCGCATAGGTCGCCGCCGCTGCTGCTGAATATGCTGTTTTCATTCCCCAAAACTCACTCTTGGAAGTTGTAGTATTTATCGGAGGAAAGAAGGAAATAAAGAGGGGGGTCAGCATGTTGAATAGAGGAATGGGAGTGTCTAATACTATGATATCCACTCTGGATTATTGCTATAATACTACGTGTATACCTACGGTGCAACGCTGGTGTCATACGATATTACGGCCCTATAGCGAGTGCGATAAACTACTGTGGACGATCGAATTCTCCCGCATGCTCCTTGAAAAACTAGAGTATCATATCTCGCAAGCTACACGCGGCTATCCTGTTAACATTAACGAATGATCCGTGGGACTCTGCGGAGAAACCAAGCCCACGGCCAACCCGCGGTTCCTTTCCCTTTCATTAAATATTTTCTAATAATAATATTATTATGTTGGTAGTTCCAGGCTTATGCCAGACCCCAAACAAAGCTAAACTGCCTTTTCTATATTTCCTAGGAGGAATTACCAGTGTAGTGTAGATGGATATTCTATAATAGCCTAAATGTTGTGAAGTGTTGCACCTTTTCGTACCATAAGGGGATGTATTATATTATATCGTATCATACAATATGTACTAGTACTCACGAATAAGTATAATAATATTATGATACTAAATTAGTGGTAGTATAATATTACAAAACTGATATATGATACCAAGAGGGTAGACTAGGTATTATGATATATCTTGCTGCTATCGTATCATAGAGAATCTATCATAGTAACATGAAGAATTTGTACGATGGTTGTCTTTTTTTTTCTTTTTTTTTCCTTTCCCCCCCCGGCTGCCCCTCCGATCGTAGACCTCATCACTCATCACCCTTATGTGTGAGTATCATAGTCCAGTTGTAAGTTAGTCGGATTCTATATATTATCATATCATACTAAAATGTACCTTCCGCAGCAAGTTCTGATTTTTTGCGCTAGTTAGACTACAGCCATTCTTTCTTTCTTTCTTTCTTTCTTTCTTTATCGGGGAAGTCTGAGGCCTTCTCTTCTCTTCTCTTCTCTTCTCTTCAGTCTCTCACCCAGTTCCTTCTTGTAGGGAGGGTAGGCATGCAGGTAGGTAGGATTTCTTACATAAATCTCCTATGGTATTTATGTATTATATCATACACTACATGACGGATTGATCGTTCAATAATATTATACGGTGATAACTTGAACTCAACTTGAGGAGGAGGATATAATAGATAGAAAGAATGCCTGGGTGACGGGGGGGGTTGGTTTAATTTAATTGTTTTCTTGAGATGGTGAGCATTGTGCTGGGTAGGGATTTTTATATTATTTTATTATATTTATATCCTGACGTCTTTTAGGAGAGAAAAGAATTCTCCTGGGGTGTAAGGACGATTATGTTGCAATATTTAATGCGTCGCCGGAGTATCATACCCTACGGTTCGAGAATGGAAGAACTTGTCAGTCAACCATATTGGCACAGAGAAGTTGCAACAGAATTGCCAAGCCAAGCCTGTCAGTGATAGATTATGAAGCAGTGTAAATGATGTATGATATGATAAGATCCGTAAAAACCTTAAAAAAGCGGTTGAGTGGAAAAGGAGACGCCGCGACGTTAATTTAATGTTATCATATATTCGCGGGAGGCAATCTGTTATCTTAATAAGATTAGATGGATGCTCAACCTGCGAATCAAGTTTGACAGCAGCGAATACGGTGGGCAGTCAATCAGCCCGGTATGATACGACATCGATTTCCTCCAACATCAGAACTTTGATAAACTATGATACCGTATTATATACGCCAACGTCGGTCATTCTCCCTTAGTTTAATTCTTCGAAGTTCGACTTATAATACTCTATTTAACTTTTTTCCCCTCATGTCATTTGCTCAATCAATCAATCAATCAATCGACCAGATATGCAATTATGATTCTGTTTCTTATTTGTTTTCTCTTTTGTCTTCCCTTCCGTATTGCTGTTCCTTTGATTTTTTTCTTCTTCTTCTTCCCTGCTGATATATGTTGCTGTTTCACTGCGTAAATAAATAAATAGTGGTGGGTCTTCCGGGACCCTCTGAGATATAATGAAGTTCTCAAGTACATACTATCTCTCGCTCTCGTATGTACATACGTCTCCGATATATAATTAAATTTAGCTTGGCCATTGCAACATTTTTTCAACATGCTAGTGGGTAAACGAGACTTGGGATAAACCAAGTGCCAGAGAGGAAGAAGAAAGAAAGAGAGCTCCTTCCTTCATGACGACGTTTTCATTGTTCCCCCATTGTGAATATGTTGCTTTCTCTTTATTCTCGGAATTATCAGACCTAAGCCAGAGTCCCCTCTCACAATGCTCCTTTCCCCCCCTTGGAATTACTTATCTTGCCTGCTACCGGTACTAGTATTCATACCATCAACCA
>Ga0307507_10005266_pt1 | contig 21467 bp, 19 predicted proteins | sample 7_EM_MG_FD_207223 | JGI IMG/M metagenome (GOLD analysis project Ga0307507, IMG submission 207223) | Populus trichocarpa ectomycorrhiza microbial communities from riparian zone in the Pacific Northwest, United States - 7_EM | ecosystem: Host-associated > Plants > Roots > Unclassified | place... | reverse complement strand
CCAGGTGTTCTGTGTCTCGGAGTGCTGCAGGTTCTTTCTCCGATTCACCTTCGCGTTTGTAATCATTCACGGGCGGGTCATTGCTGAAGACCTCATGGTCTTCTCGCAAAGTAGAATCCTCCGAGTGATTGTCAGCATTTTGGCTCTTGTCTGAACGTTTTTCTGGCTGTTCAGCCTTAGATGTGCCTGAAGATGGTCGCTCAAAACTCCCACGTTCACTCATATTGGACTGTCGCTTTGTATGATCCATTTTAACTTCCACTCTTCAAGGGATCACAGCCTCCTTGAAATTAGTGGTGATGTTTCTGATCAACTTCTTTTCATTCCATGATGCGCCAGAACAGTCGTGCGGCATGCAGGTGTGCGAGAATTGACGTCACTATCAGCAAACAAGCTTCTTGCAACCTCATCCATGTGCTTTAGTCCTTAGGACATAATAGGTGGATAGATAGGATCTCAAGAACCCGAAGCCAAAAGGATGAGAATTGCGGTGGCTAGAGGAAGAGAGGTGCATGTGATGGCGGTGGCGCTAGTGCTACGTTTGGAGCTCCCGTCTTGTCCAAGACCCGGTCAAAGCGTCCCAAAGAACACCACTATATACATAAGACTACGACTTTTAAAGAGGCGGAGCATTGTATATTGACTGACTATGTGGGATATACAGCTTCTCTCAGTATGAAGGGTGAAAGGGTATATTCATGATTCCTCATATTTTTTCTCTCTAGGGCTTTTTTGCTGTGAAGTTATCTCATAAATCAGACGTCTGATTTATGAGATAACTGTGAGGATCAAGTTCAGGTGCTTTCACGTGACTTTTGGAAAGGAAAAAACCTGAACACGGTAATTAGAACCGGATTGGACTGGTGTATGTCGTCGATAAACGATAAGATAGGCTATTCTAGAAGCATGGCGGTAGAAAGAATCCGTTCTCAGCGGAAACGCCATCAAATACCGCTTATCAGGCCGAATTCGGACTCCGGCGACGCAATGATCTAGTCCCAACAAACGAGGTGTTATGAGCCTGGAGTGGAACAATATATATAGTAATCATGCAGGAAGTTTTCTATTCTGCAGGAAAATATATGCTATAACATGAAATAAAATGCCTTCCTCTCCCTCTTGGCCTTTCCTCCGCTCACGAGAGGCACACCGTCCTCTTGGTTGCTTCCCTCTTTATTTCTGCTATCTCTAGTCCAGTCATTCGCCCTCTTCAATACAATCCTTAGGAGAAACGCCAAACCCGCAACAGCGAGCATGAACAGCGCACAAATCGACATGCCTGGTACGTAGTACGGCTTATCCGTATCCGGATATAGTCTCGTACCAACCAATGGACCACACTGGCCAATAATGTTCAGCATGGCCATACCAGTCCCCTTTTTCGAGTCCGATTCTTGGTTGTTAATGGTCCAAGTGATGATAATAGTAATGGCAGAGAAGAACCCTGCGGCGGCAGGGTATATTCCGAGGTATCGCCACACATGATCCCAACGTCGAAAACCTGCAAGAGCTATAAGAGAGTAACCGCTTGCGCCTAGGATAGCATGGAAGATAATAAACGTGCTGCGGGTTTGGAGACGGTCGGACAGGTACGCAGTTAGGAGAACGACAGCAAAAGAGAATATATAAGGGGGTGCGGAGAGGGCCTGAGAATAGAGGGCTGTGTGACCCATACTGAGAAGAGATTTAGTAAACTGCTCATATAACCTGGGGTTTGAGGACGTACTCCCTGATTATGGTTGGGAGGAATACAGGCAGTGAGCTGAATGCTACGTTGCAACTGAAGAACATGAGCTATTTGAAATGTCAGCCAGTAAATTAACACAATGGCGTGCTGAAATCGAAAGGTTGTAGTTGATTTTATGATCTCAACGTTGATGAGGGATACTTACGGCTGTGAGATAACACTTAGGATCCATGAGCGTCTGGAAAACCTCCCGTATATTAACACCTCTCTTCTTCTCCACCGAAAACTCTTGTTTCTCCATGCTATCGCCGAAGCCATCTCCGTGGTATACCTCATTTTCCTGGCTGAGTCTCATCACGGCAACATCTTTTAGTCTCGGACTTAGGAAGCATGCCGTGCCAGGACTATCCGGGATGAACTCCCAGGCCCAGGCCGCAACAACCACACTAGGAAAGCCTTCGACAAGGAGTAAAAGCCGCCATGGTGCAAGAGGTCCGTCTTGACCAAGTTTAGTGATGAGCCAAGCAAGACTGCTGGCGAAGGATATAGCTAGTGGAGCTGCAGAGATGAACAAACCAGTTCTAAATGCGAGCTCGTTGCGGCGGAAGAAGAACGATAAGTAGAACGGAACTCCGGGCCCGAAGGCTGCCTCGCTGACACCAAGAAGGGCTCTTAATATCAATAGGGATCTAAAAGATGTCGTCACTGACTGAAGCGATGCTATCAGTCCCCAAGATAAAACGCATAGGGATATATAGATATGAGGAGGTATAATTCGATACCTTGGGAGCGGTCAGTATGTAGTTCAGTGCCATATGCAAACAGCTAAATGGAGGGCCATGACCCGAGATCTGTACGCAGCTGTAATACTGCGATATTTTCGTACATAGCAGGATGATGGAGGGATGTGAGAAGGTCATACATCAATGTCATCCATTCAAAAACGATGTAAGTGATGTAGAAAGCGGTCAACAGCCACTCATACTGCCGTGAACTCAAGTTAAGGTCCTTCTCCAGACCAGCGATTCTAGCATTCCCAATGTCTATTGTTTTGTCAGCCTTGTCAAGCTCCTGTCAATCTGTCTACCATCGAGGATTCAATCCCCATCATGGCTGTTATAAAGCAAAATCCACGAACGTATAAGCTAAAAAACCACTTACTCGACCGATCTAGAAAGCTGAGCAGATATAATAAGGCCATGAACAACACCAGTTTCCTATCAAGCTTCTTCAACACTGAACGGTCTTCGTCTGGTGTATACAACTCAAAGCTCTGGACCGACGAGCTGTGCGATAGCCGGCGGGATTCCTCCAGAAACTGTGTATTTTCACCTTCGCCTTCTTCATATTCCCCATCGTATTTTTTGGGGCCCTCCGCAGCATTGCCTTTTCTAACTCTTTCTTTGCTGGCCGAGGATAGACTTTTCATGCGAAAGCTTTGCCCCGTGTAGCTGTCTCCAACCATCGTCAATCCATCGTCATCATCTGACTCCGATGATGGGGTTAAGTGTGTCGAAGCATCGTCTGTACTTTGGGAGGAGGCTTCCTGTGGTCTACGCAGAGGCTCTGGGGATGTCGACATTGTGCATAAAGGAGAATCCAAGGGACGATTCCGTCTAGGTATGCTGGGTTTCGAGTTCAAGGCCGCAGTTGCATTGGCAGGAGGCCTGGAGAGAGCGGACTACTGCAATTCGAGGTAGGACATGGTAAATTTAGGGCGACACTCTCGCAGCGGAGCTGAGTGGTATGATGACGCTTTTTGGGAGAGATCTGCGGAAATTCACGTCTGTGCACGCTTCCCCAGGCCTTTGACACCAACATCCGCACGTCGTCTAGCACTAAAGCCCATCAGGCCTGGAAGCAGCTTGTTCAAAACTCATCCATATTATTTAGGAGGGCTAATACAAATCTCGCAACTGTAGCACCAAAAATGGTTCTGAAGCCTTGTCAACTTAGTTTATCTGAACAACTCATACAGACATTTTTTTTAACAATCAAAACATTGCCACCGGGAACAGCAAGAAGGATTCAGTGATCACATTTTCCATGCTAGCGATCTTCAGTTCACCGAACCTTAGCTGGCTGATCCTCCAGTGACCACCCGCCGCACTTACCAGTCTAGCGGCTTCCACAGTCTTCAAGGTCTTCTCATTGAACACTCGAGCATGCATGGGATATCCGTCTTGTACACATACTTCCCGGGACAGGCAATGAAGATGTATCCTGCAGGCTCGGGGCCGTGAATGGAGATGACCAACCACCGTACTGGGCCTTGTCATACACTTGGGGAGACCCTACGATAACTGCTTCGATTTCGCTTAATAGGAAACTCTTCAACGTCGCGGGAAGTCTCCTCTTAGCTTTACGGGAACTTCGACACCCGGGAATATCAAAGACATTCTGGATTGATGCCATCTCTATAAACCAAAATGACACTGTCGAGTGAAGCCGCCAGGTGCGGCGAATGAAAAGCGTCGGCCAGATATTGTGGGGCTGAGGCCAGGTTGAAACAACGGCTGATCGGCTTTCGTGGGATGGATCTACATTGGCGTCTGGGCAAAAGCTTAGACAGTGGAGCACAGCCTTAGAATATCGGAGAATTATCACGGGCTCCATGTGTCTCAGAATCATGGCTTCCCCATTTACTCAAACGATTCCGTGCCGTGAATATCCAGTCTTTAACCCAAGTGTCAGGGTAGTCTCCGTATCTATTTGAGATTTCTAAACCGGCAATCAAATGGCGCTAATCGCAAATTTCGGTGAGTGAATTATTTGAATTGATATATAGATGCCTGTAATTTTAGTGGTGATGAATCCTTTCCATCGCTCCCATTCCCTCAGCAAAAGGGAGTTCACTGCCGTCATCAAAACGCCTAGACATCTCCGAATGTGCCTGCTCCGGCGATGCTTCCCTGACAGCCTAACGCCTAATTCCATGAGTCGAGCCTCCATGCAAAGGAACCAGGCCATCAACGCTAATAGCCGAACGTAGAGCGGGGAAGCAACGGAAAGACGAAAACAAAAGGCCTACCCAGCTTCAGGAAACCCATAACTGCTGCGCAAACCTAGAAAGATAACCCATGTCAGCAAAGTCTTCTGCTATTACTTATAACTGACCAGTCACGTCACCAAACACCTGCAATTGGAATCTGCGAGACCGAAAGAAAGTGTAACGTTGCGAAGCCAAATCTCAGTTCCAGCCTCCGTCATCACCCTCAGGCGTCACACTAGAACCGCTCCGGTTCTTTCTGGGTCGAACACGAGGCTTCCCAGTTCCTGTTTTCCTCGCCTTCTTCGGTGTGCCCGCGGCGCTCATCGATCCTTTCCTCTTTCTCCCTCTGGCTCCTCCACTGAGTGGTACGTTCTCACCTCCGTTTTCATCATCGTTAGGAGTCTCATAACCGGCAGCTGCCCTGGCCAGCTCTGCTTCCTCATCATCTTCGGAAGCAATTTTAAGCTCGTTATCCACAGCAAGCAGCTCTGCGAAGGTCTTGCATTGCGCTGTCATAGTATCCGGACTGTTGAGCGCGGACATTATTTCTGAGATTCTCTCCCAATACTTGTCACCAGTGACACCAGGGGCTTTAGTAGGAGCCCTGTTCAGGTCTTTAATAGTTGTTTTAGAATTTGCCTTGCTCTCGCGCTGCTTATGCAAGCCCCACTGACGGCGAAGGAAAGTCCGTGTTTCCCAAATCATGGTCAGAATCATAGTTGCGATAGTGAGGTGGCGGAGCTGAGCTGCATCCACTGTATTTCTAATAGAAGGTTCAGATCGTACGATGTCTGATTCAGTGCTCGGAAGGACAACAGCCTGGTTACTAAGAATAGATGTTGAAGGTACTTGCTGGCTCAAATGTGGCTCTGGGTCCAGGCGAATTCCAAGTATCTCGGTCTCAATAGCGTGCGCGACGACGGTGCCTGTCCCAGTGACGACCTTCTCTAAACATGATACGAGATGCAGAATCTCATCTACGCGAGCATAATCAAAGAATGCGAGGTTTTGCACGCAGAAGCGAGTATACAGAAGGCTTGACGGTGGGTTATCTTTGCTACTAAGCTTTGGAAGCTCAAAGTTTATGCGTTCACACAAGTTAGAAAGAAACTTCTTCCGGACTTTGCCATTTCCTGTTTTCAACACCTCAAAGAGCAGATGCAGCTTTGATGTGAAAGGCTGAGTAGTCGCACCATGGGTATCATGTAGAACATCTCGTTGGTAGTCGAATGCTTGAGACACAGCCTTCATGTACTCCTTTTCAAACATAGTTTCATGCTTGTGATGAAGACTTCGATGTTCCTGGAAGGCAATTTTCGAGATCGTGGGGTCTGGAGATGTCTCAAGGGCGATAAGAACTGGGCCGCATTCCTTTGGATGGACCAAACCCTGGCGATTGATGCTTACGATGATCTGAGTTGCTGTCAACGCAAGCTCATCTGATGTACCCAAAGCAATGCGGACGATGTGTGTCAGGAAGCGTTGGGCGATGTATGTTGACACTCCATCATTGTCATTGGCAACCAGAGAAATTCCTAGTCGTTCAGTTCCATGAACTGCGCCTTCACCAACGGCAATTTCAGCACCTGTTTCAGACCGCTTCTCTTCAAGTGCGAAAAACCCGCTGAATTGTGACAGTGCAATTCGTTCCAGCCGTACATCGTTGTTGACGAACACAAGATCGAAAGCTGTGGTAACATCGGATCTAAGAAATTGCTTAGGCCAGCTTTGACACATCATCCCAAGGCTCTCAAAGGCCTGTTCTCGTAGCGTGTGGGGGTGTTTCTGCCGCGTGAAAGGGCAGATGGTGTCGACAATAAGGCCTGCAACGGTTGTGCCTTTCCACCCAGGCATTTTCGCTCTAAATAAGTCTACGTGGCTTTCAAAGTCACAGGACTTCCCAAAATAGCCCAGGATCGTCAAGTACCTGACTATCTTCTTGATTGTCGCGTCATCCATGGGATTCTTGGTTTTTTCCTTGTCGATTCCTGAGATTACTGAGCATGCAAGGCGAACTAAGCGTTCAGCTGTGTCTTTAAGGACCCCGTTGATAATCCAGAGACATTGAGCAATCTCATTAAGCTCCATCTTGCCCATCTTAGCTATGTATTTCATCAAGGCACCCTGAACAGTGTTCAAGAAGCTAGTCTGGTAGGAAGTAAGTGAAGGGAAAACGTGGCGGAAAATAATGAGAACGGAACGATAAACTAGTAGGTTATCGGACTGTTCAATATTTTGCGTATACGGTTGCAATGACTCAAGCTGTTCTCCTGTAAATAACTTCGGGTTCGCTTTCGCGAAAATAGTTAAGGTTTGCAAGATGTGTGCTTGAGCAGGCCTGTCCGGTAGTTCGTCACTGTCGATAACACCGTCGAACATTACTGCAACCATGTCTTTGCAAACTTTGAAATTCGTCGCTGCGTGCTTTGAGGTGTTCGAAAGGACATTCTGTAATAAGGCCTCAAGAACAGAGAGCACACTTTCGCCACGTTGCACAGTTCGGACGATGAGAGAGACTTGATTTTGAAGGGCCAGCTTTGTTTTGACTGGGTCGGCTTTGGTTGAATCATGGAATGGCGATATCCAGATTTCTTCGAATGTCTGCCGGGCCAACTCTGCAACGCTCTCGTCGAGATCCTTAACTCGTTGTAACAAGGCGTCTGCGATTGCGGACTTCACATCCTTTCCCTCGTTACGCAGGTATATTTCTTTGAGAATCTTCATAGCCCGCTTGCGAACGCCAATTGCTGCATCACCAGCCCGAGAAATTATTTTGTCTAAATTTTTACGTTCAACATCAGGTTTCCAGGTAAGACATTTGCCGAGAATCATGAGAGCAGAGTCTCTGACTAATGGAGAAGAATCATATGTTAATCTAATGATTCGTTGAACTACGTCGTCATCGAGGATATCAGGATCTTTTTCAAGAAGTTGGACGACGCTCTTCAAGCTACGGCTCTTCATCGTAGCATGATTACTTGTCATCGAGCTTAGAAGCATCCTGAAAATACTGGTCAGGTACTTGCAAAATGGCATACGAAGTGTAGTAATGCCCGCGGCGAGACGGCCTTGTACAGTAGAGACAGGTTCAAATTCACTTCCAGAAAAGTTAGCAGACACGTTTCGACACGGTACACAGTCACTCACTATTCGGCTGCCAACCACTTAGGATTCAAGACCATGTGCTTGAGCCGTTTCTCCAGGGAGTTTAGCGTAGATCGCTCATAGTCATCAGTGCCATCGTCCACCTCAAGGAGATTGCAGACATGTTTAGCCCATAGCGTAATATGACATCCTTGCGCACTCTGCAATTGAGAATCGTCGTCTCGCGCCAACAACTGTAGATACTCCAGCACAACCCGGTACGGTCCCTCAAAGTCCAGAATATCTGTTTCATTCACCTTATCCTCTAAGACATCTTCTGATAATCGAACCAATCGAGCAGACAGCTCAGATTGACTCGTGTCTAGAGTTCGGGTGGTTTGCCTGACGTGCATTTTTAAATCTGATATTCCGGAGCCCATGAGCCCCATGAGATCCAGTGCCATGTTTTTTGCCGGTACTGCAAACTTGTCACTTTGAACTAGATGCGTCATGACTGATAGAAGAGTCCGAAGAAGTATTTCTGCAGCAGGCCAATCCGGAGAACCGAGCACGCTTAAAAAATCCTCGATAAATATATCCAGTAAGTTGCGATAAGGCTGGTCTCCTGTTTTAGTCGCCCCAAGTGCTCGCTGAACCATGAAGTTCACGAGGTAGGAGGCGTTCTTCAGCGTATCATCATGGAGGCGCTTCACAATGTCGGATAAGCTTTGTAACAAATCGTCATGGCCGTTATTGGCATGGTGCGTACGTTTCGATGGAGTATGTCCATCCGCCTCAGACGTGCTGTCGTCTTCATCCCCCTCAACTAAATCTTGACTGGTCTTTTTCTTATCTTGGATGGACCTCGTGGCGCTTGTTTGTATCAGTCGCATAAGCAATGCTGATACTAACTGGATAGGCTTCCCATCAATCATCTTGAATTGTCTTGCGCTCTGACGAGTAACTGGCAATTTCTCCAACGAAGTTAAGATTTCATCAAAGATGAACGTCCTTTGATCCTCGTAGCGAGCAAATATCTTCGCCAAAACGTCCATGGCGATGCGCCGTACGAGTTCAAATCTCTGAATGCCAAGCGCGGAATCTTTTTCACTATGAGCATTTTCCACAAAGATTAGCATTGTCGATATGTACTCGACAGAAGTTATGGCATGGTCCACAACATCAACTTTAATAATAAGATCACCCAGGAGTCGCAGAACCCTCCCACAGACTTGTAAAAGTGTTGTGAGAGGCTTTTTCTGGGCTGAAGCAACCTTAAAGATATCAGATCCGCCGTCTGTACTCCGCGCTTCCACAATTGGAACGAGGCATGTTTGAAGCACATGTTTTAGGATAGTTATGGCAGCTTGTAGGTGGTCTTCTGAGTAAATCTGCTTCTCCTCACGGCCAGCTGTCATAATTCTTAGCATAATCTTGGCAGCCTGAAGTCCATTTTCAGCTACTGATACGCGAGCTAACCACTCTTCTATGTCGCTATCGCTCCACTCAGCTCCAATGGTAAGAGAAGAATCATTGACTGCTGTTATGGAGCTTTCGCAAAGCCTCTGTATTCGGCTTAAATGGTCCACCGATATCATAGCTATTCTCCCAGCAGAGATAACCTTCTGAACCGCTGACTCTAAGCGAGTCTGAACGGAATGCACCAGGACTGGACGCTCTGATTCTCCAACAGGATTAGAGGTGAAGAAATTTGCAGCATTTGAAGAGGTGAACCCAGAGGTATCCGGTTGGTACTGATCTTCTGCCTCAAAAATGTCCTGGAGTAGACCCCGTAGGTTATTTACGGCGGCATCCGCTTTCTGTCTCTGATCATAGCTAAGAGCCAGGGGCTCGTTGTCTGCAGCAATATCTTCTCTTTTACGTTTCTTCGGAATGGCATCATGGGCGTCAATGTGAGGAAAAGTTTCGTATTCTTCACGCTGCGACGAGGACGGTAACCCCGGAATTATGACTGCGGGCCTGACTACTGACGATTCAACAGGAGATTGCTGGTATGGCGGTTTGACATTGGGCGAGAATTGCACTGCTGAACTTTGTTTGAACGATGTATCATTATGAATAATAACCTGAGGTTGCACTTTAGCAGGTACTTGTTGAGGAGTTCGGCTAGAAGGGTCATTTTTCCGGGGGGGTTTCGTGGGTGAAACAGGCGTAGGGTCTAAGAAAATTCAGTTATTTGACCTGAATATATCGAACAAAAGCCCTACATCTGAAAGAAATATCTGTGTTTTTCAGGATCATTTTGGCGAATTGGCCAAGCTGAGGTTCTTTAGCAGTTTTAGGAGTTCCATTCACAGACACAGGCACATTCCGATCATTCGGGTTGCTAGCCAAGTGAGGGGTGCTCTTAAAGTTACTACACAATATCAGCCTTCTGTTGCCCAACCAATATTTCATAAAGCACAAAAACCTTACAACTGAGTAAGCTCCTCTGCATTCAGAAGTTGTTGCAGATCTTGTAGAGTCTTTTGTAGCCTGGCAGATGTAGTATGAGTGTTGCTACTTTCCGTGTTGAAAGAGTCTAAGGCGCGTCTTGCCGCACGTCGCTCTTCTTGGGTGGTGAAGATTGAGGAGGAGCTCGGAGGTCCAGCGGAGGGGAATGGAATGATACCTTGATAAGAATCAGTGTCATGCACTATTAGAAACGATATGTCGCTGCGAGATAGCTAAGTATGAGGCGGAGAAGGTTGCTCACTGGGAGAGAAAGGAACGATCGAGCTGAGAGGCGAATATTGCAGAGCCTCATCAACAGTTGGAGGACGAAAGGGTAAAGGCCTCCCATTGCCCATGTGCCAGCCCCCATGTGCACCGTTCATGGTGGACTTTGCGGTGGGGGTCACCGGCGTTGATGGAGGGTCCCCAAGGCCAGTTGGAGACAGATGGGGATGGAGAAGAGGGCGCTACTCGGACAGATAATGGTACCCTCATATGATGATCCCGCTTTCATGACGGCCGCGACAGGGTTTACAGAGGTTCGTATAATTTTCCAGACATTCTGATAGACAATGCAGGGATGCGTTTGGCTCCTGCTGGTAAGGCACGGTGAACCGAACGTCAAGTATTCTGCCCCTTTCTTCCGCCCCGCTAGCGGAAATGCTGTCAATCTCCGCGAGCTTCCACACTTTCCCGCCGATTATTCAATAAATCTCCAGAAGCCATGTCCGCAATTGGCTCGCTGGTATTCTGCACTGACTGTGGGAATCTCCTCGATGGCAGCTCCGGTAATGGGAAAGCCATACTGATTTGTGATGTCTGTGGCACCCCGTGTAAAGGTCTCGACATTTTTCACTTCATTTTGTTGCCTCTTCTCACGTCTTGCTTCACCTGCATGTGTTCAGCTGCTGATAACCAATTAGACGCTTCTTCCAAAGTTATAGTCACGCGTTCAAAGCCAACCGCATTCCCATCATCCCTGCGCGCAAAGAAATCCGAAGTGCAAATGCTCACCGAGGCGGACATGCAAACGGATGCCACAATCAATCAGACTTGCGAGAAGTGCGGAAGGGAAAAGGTTCGCTTTTACACTCAGCAATTGCGTAGTGCTGATGAAGGCACCACCGTCTTCTACACTTGCGAGTGTGGCCATAAGTATGTTTTAGTATTGTATTCGAGTACTTTTATAACTAATATATATACAGGTGGAATACCAACAACTGAGCGTACGAAAAGCCTCTTGATACCCGTTTACATTAAATGAAGCCACCACCGATGCATATGCCATTATAATGCCCCGCCTGAACGCCTGCCATGCATACTTCAACAAGAATTTTATGGAATAATTCCCCAATTTATGCCTAGATTGGTATCCCTACCTCTGGCACAATCGCATATTCAACCTCCCCATTCTTTTCAAACTCGGCCATATCCAGAGCCACAATCACACTGTCCCTAACGACCTGTTCCGGATCATCCAAGAACTTCTTTAATATATCCTCAACACCGTCCTCGTCTCCGAGGCTTCCGAGAGCCTCCGCGGCCTCGTGTCGTACCATACTTGCTTCCTTTGTGTTGCTTAGCGTCTCTACCAAACTTGGTATTGATGCCGGATGAGATAACTGGCCAAAAACGAATGCAATTTCATGGCGGAATAGAGCAGACGGATCGCTAAGCCCTCGTGCCAGGGCTTGAACTGCTGGAATGGCGGTGGGAAGGTCTGGAGGGGACGAGAGGTCACGGAGGGCGAACATGGCCCTATATCGCTGAAAAAGAGGCAAGGACGTGTCCAATAACGTCTTTTGCAACTCAGTTATTGAGGGCGTTTGCGAAGCTTGCGGTAGAGGGGGCGCAGGGTCTATAGATGCGAAATCACTATGTTATATGAGTTTCTCTTCGCTTCATCGGACCTTTCGTTTCGAAATTGAAATTAATCCTGACGAGTTCATACCTCTTCTTCAATTTCTCATCCGCCCTCTTCACCCCGTGCTCCCACTCGATCCTCTCCACTGCGATCTCACAAGTCTCTCTTACAACATCCACTTCTCTTTCATCATCTCTTAGCTCTCTTAGTAACTCCAGACTCCCCTGATCTCCGAGAGCTCCTAACGCCTCTGCGGCTTCATGCCTGCACATCGCATCTTCCGCCTTGTCCTCTAATACACGCCGCAAATACGGCACCGAGGCAGCATTTCGAGACTGGCCTAGGCAGTATGCAAGTTCATGCTTTAACAATGCGGATGGAGAGTCGAAAGCCGCGGCGATAGCATCAATGGCGAAGAGAGTTTGAAATGTTGGAGGGGAAAGGGACGCAAGGTGTTTGAGGGAGAAGAGGGCGCGGAAGCGGCGTGCAAGGGGTTCGGTTTCGGATGTGAGAACTTTACGGAGGGATATAACTTGCGGATCCGCAGCTAGCATAATACTTTCTTCCGGTGTAGTCGCAGATGGAGCCATTTTCGCGCAGCTATACGGATTTTGGCGGGCAAAGTTGCTGCTCGGATTTTTTGGTGGCGGGGTAAATTATAATTTCTTCCCATTACATACTAGCGTGGCCAGCTGTGCACGTGTCCACGTATTCTCCCAGCCTTCCCCCAACCACCTCCGACGAGTCACCGCAACCGTTCCTATTATCAAAGAGATGGCAATAATCAGTATGTGAGACAACGCCATTGTCAACAGCAGGAATCCTTCTGGCCTACGCTTTCTCCGTTTTCAAGCTCTCTGAATATGCACTCGTCAACCTCAACACCTTAACCTATTCGCATCCGTCGCGTTTTCCACTTGCATCCCTGTCTCCGAGCTCAAATTACATTCTCGAAAATCCCTATATTTCACGGAAACCTCTAAATCGAGCCAGACCCTAACACGCCCTATCCGCAATATTGCAACAATTACACAGCAATGGCTTTCCTTCGTGACATTTCCGACCGGTTCTGGGGCTATGTCTCACCTCGCAAAACCCAGCAACGTCGCGACAAGCCATTCAAAGCTCTACCAACACCGCGCAAACCTATTCCAAAGCTAAACCCCCGTTCTATGAGCCCTGCAGCACGAGTCAACAGCTGGCACCTGACAACTCCCAGCGCGGGCACTGGGACTGGGGAGAGAAGCCAACCACTTACACCAACCTCATTGGAAAGACCGTATACCGACTTTGAAGGTGATACATTGATCGACGAGCTGATCGACGATATATCTGATGATGAGGCTTTCGATGCCAATGAGGAGACAATCGTCGTGGATGAAGACAAATACGAAGCCAAGGATTACGACCCGGAAACAGAACGCAGAAGACGAGACAAACAAGGGAGGGAATTACAAGCGGCGGGATGGAGTAGGGATGCGATATATCTGTTCCAGAAACTAGGCATGCGAGGCTTTGAGCCTCTAATGCCAGAAGCTTGGGCAATGGACTTTGTGATGATGCCGTCAACCCTATTCACCAGCAATCTCGAAAAGGCGTTCATTAAGCCCGCATATGGCAACAATTTCCGAGGTATGTCGAGCGCACATTTAGATTCGTCTACAATCGGATAAGCGAAATTTTATTATAGATAAACGCTAACTTTTGTCCTATAGCAACCAAAGCTTTGAGAACGCTCCTAGAACTTGGAGCACGTGTTCGCGACTCGATCATTACCAAATCTTCACAACGCACTCCTGAAGAGCTCATTCGTCGGGGAATCTCTGCCTACAATCGGTGGGCGACAACCGACGGCAAAGTGGATGCGCCCTCGAATATCTCAATGCTCGCCATAGAAGCAGCACACAAAGATACGCCTACACCGGTGCTCCAGGAAAACATGCTACGCAAACTTGGCAGTATCGCATCTCGGTTTCGTGACGCTTTCCGCATACGTCCGAGCGTAGAACGCGATGAGGAAGGAGATGAGAATGGTTCCCAGTCGGAAGATCCGCCGAGCGAAGAGTTCTCTCACGAGCTCCCAACACTATATGGTGTAATTGTCAGCCATACAGTCATGGGGTTCGTAAGTTATGACGTCAAGGCCGAAACACCCTTTCTACGAACCGTCGCTATCTTTGACTATGGCCAAGGCGACTATGATGTCTGGAACAGCCTAGCGGTCGCCATTTTGGTCATCCACTGCCGGAACAAGATGATGGAACTGAAAGGTGCACTGTCAGAATTCCCAAGCGTCGCAGAAAGCGACCCAGACGCTTGAACATGGTTCTTAGTGATGATCCAACATGAATTATGGGATGCGTTCGCTGGTGTTTTGGTGCTTCACATATACCCCTTGGCTCAGTGAAATCGGCCAACTTGGTGTTAGTCTAGCTCTTCAGTCTATGCCTCTCCTTTGTTGCGCTGACAGGAATGTAGGATGTTAATGATGGACAAATGAGAATGTAGCTAGTACTTGCGGAATAACACAATTCTGTTCGCCCTAGACTCTTAAGCCATGGATGTTGCAAATTTGAACTGTTCTATGCTATCACGTTCGGAAAGTTTGTATTCCTGCAAAATACGTCTTCGGTGAGGAACAAGGCGGAAGCATCCGAGCCATCTAACTTGGGCCAACTTTGACATCACCACTCCACTCGAGGTGCTTAAGGGCTTGTTTACTAACTTTTTTTCACCTGTTCGCGCCCACCTGTTCGTCACTTAAAAAACCCACCTGGAACAAACAGGTTAATATTTCCAGGTTGATCAAATATCCAACAGGTAGGAGCTGCTTGTTTACCTCACCTGTTTAATTTCCACCTGTTAGGCCGTCTTGGCAGCTAAAATTAATATTCCACCTGGCCTGTTTAACGCTCTTGCGCTTACCGCGATTACATAGCCAGAAGTAGTATAGATTGCGCGATTTTGCCCACCTGGGCCATTAAACAGGTGGAATCCCACCTGCACCCTCTAAAGTCCTATATGTCTACCTAGGCGGCCTGTTTAATCAACCCAACCTCGATCATAATGTTTTTTTGAAGAATTGTATGCATCACGTGATTTACACCAACCTTAACCATAAAGCCTTATATATCCAAGGCAGTATACGCAGGCCTCTATGCGCTGCTGGCGCTATTCTATATGCTTATTAACGGTGTAAAGAACCTTCCTATATTAAATAGCAAGCATTAGTAGATATTCGATCCTCTGCGTAATAAAGTAATAATAGTAGAGCTATTATACAGTCCTCCTAAGGTAATTAAAACGCTCACCTGTATGGACTAAAGGACGTTTAAATTACTGCTTAATTGGCTGGTTAATAAATATAAATTACGCCTATAGAAATGTATATCGGTGGAGCAGAAGCTAATAATATTTATGGCGATATATAGGGGGGGGCTTAGTATAAGAATAGCGGGGTAGGAGTTTTAACATTTGACTTATATAATTAGCCTATAGGTAGTTAATATTTAAAGTTATAGAGGACTAGAACTTACCTATATAAGCGCTTTTTATAAAGTTCTTAATACTCTATATAAGCTGCATAAAGATATCGTTAAACTGCCGCCTAATTATATACCCAAACGGATTGAATCTAACAACAAAATATAGCCATTTTTTGGTAACTGTATAGGCGCGCTTAACGGCTCGTATGTGCCTATTTTGGTGCTAGAAGCTAAGCAATCGGCATAGTAAAATAGGAAGGGCTAGATATCGCAGAACGTGCTCGCGGCGTGCGATTTTGATATAAACTTTATGTATATTTTACCTGGGTGGGAAGGCTCTGCATATAATGGCCAAGTGCTTAGTTTTGTAAAGGATTGGGGCTTCTATATACTACTAGAAAAATACTATTTAGCAGATGCCAGATATGCAGCTAACGATCCTTTAGTCCTAGTACTATATTAAAAGGTTAGATATTATCTAAAAGAGTAGGCTAAGGTAAGGCAGAGGCCAAAGAATAAGTACAAACTATTTAACCTACGCTATGCGTCCTTAAGGAATGTTATTAAGCATATATTTAGTGTACTTAAAGCGCGCTTTTTAATATTTAATAAAGGCCGCAGAGGCTATACCTAGAAGACACAGGTAAAGATTATATAGGCGTTAACGGCGGTTTATAACTTTCTAAACCAGAACGGCTATAGTCTGCAGGAGGATGAGTCTGGTTATAAAAGTAAGGACGATTTAGATACCAATAACTATACGGCTTCTAATAGCGTAGGTAAGCAAGTAATAAGCTAGCGGTAGGAGGATATAGCAGATATAATATAGGAGCAGTATTAGGGCGTTCTAGCTGCAAGGCGTTAATATTTAATTTTAATAATAACATTACCCGTCTTTATAAAGGTTAAAGCGGCAGATATAATTAATCTATAAGTACAGCATTTAAGTACCTAAAAATACATGCAACACCACTATTAAAAAAGTTGTAATAGGTTATTTAGCTATAGATTAATCACTTTGCCTACACTACTTAAGGACTAGAGCTAAAATTAACATTATATTAATCCTTTAACTTGCTACCAACCTCTAATCCTCTACTAAAGGACCCTAATTATTTAATATGCAACTGCTGCCATCTTATATTAACTACTAGCTGCTTAATATACCCTTTTTAAGCTTTACTGGTAAGTAAATTAAAGATATAGGTTCTACTTTTAACCTTAAATCCTTTTAGAATAAGTTGCTAATTAATAGTAGGAAGGTACCTAAAATTATAAATAAAGCTGCCCACGGCCTTCTTAATTGGTAAGCTATATATTACCAACAGTGTTATCTTTAATAATTTAAACATTACCACTACCTTGCTAATACTCTTACTCAAAGCTTCTGTTACCGCTAACATCTTTAACGGACGGCTTCAATTGGCAGCCTTAGCCGCGTTCTTTATTAACCGCTTTATTAAATCTAGCCTCTTTACTTTCTTAGTATTTTAAGCCTTCTTTTCTACTACACCAGGCACAGGTAAGGGAGATTGGCTTGCGGAAGATAATAATATTAATAAGGATACTAATAAAGATCGCAAAGGCGTTAAAGGCGTTAATATACCCGGTATAGGAGTAGGGCTCTAGCTATTGATTGGCGTACTAGATGGGCTCTATTTAACTATATTACGCGGTATATTTAGATCCTCGCTATCCTTATACTTACCCTCACTATCCTTATTACTATAGTCAGACGAATTTAAATCTATATTACCCCAGTTCTAAACCAAATCCTTATTAAGCGCCTTCTTAATTATGCCGGCGTGATCGCCACGGGCCATTTTACTAGCAAGTAGCTCCGTTAGTTGCTTATAGTAAATAGGCCATTTTGTTTTAAAAGGTCTCCTTTTAATATAGCTATTAAAATAGCCCTTTATAACGCCTTTCTTATTAGTCCATAGTAAGCCAGTAACCTTATATTTACTCCACCCTAAACACGCCTTAATATACGCCTCCCATTCGCGGTATATAGCCTTCCAATAATCATACTTATTTATTAACTAATTAAGAGTAAGGTCCTAGCCTAATTTAACTTTAATATAGGCAATAGCGTTAACGTAATTAGTGGCTTTAAATGTAGCTCCATTGGTCTCTTTGCCCTAGGTAACCAATAGCTTTAGGTACTCCAGAAACGCCTTACTTAACGCCTCAAGCCATACTAATCAAGGCTTCTTATTAGGATCCTCACCCTTAGCCGCCTTCTTCTTCCTCCGCGTTTTTTTAGCAGGTGGCTTGGAACCAGCACCAGCAGCTACAGGGTCCTTCTTTACTGTATTCGCCCTTACTCGCTTCTTCAGCGGCTTTACCGCAGGTGTTAATATTAGTTCAGCAGTAGTAGAGGCAGCTTCAGAGGATGTTATACTAGGTGTAGAGGTGGTGGTAGAGGTAGTGGTAAAGGTGGTGGTTAGGCCATGGCCATGGCCAGGGGCAGGGGCAGCTACACCGGCAGCAGTGTCAACAGGGCTTCCCTCTATAGGCTTGTCGTCGTCGGCCATTAAAAAAGATGCGTATATCAGGAACGGGTTAATTATATCTATAAGGCTCTAACTACTTGTTTTATATAGAGCCTTTTTAACGTCCTGCGTGCGGCTTACATAACCCCTGCTCTACCGCTATTTCGCCCACCTATAACCTTAGCAACTACCCCTAGTAAATAAACCGCTCTTACCTGTTCAATCTACACCCCTGCACAAGCGCTTGCTAGTGGCGCTTACAATCGACCTATTGGGCCTTAATTTGATCCACCTGGCGGCGTCGAACAGGTGAGCGCGAACAGGTGAAAAAAAGTTAGTAAACAAGCCCTAAGCCGCTAATCACCTGGACTCCATGGCGGACCCATCAGCAATTAGTAGGCAATAGCACTGCGTACTATAGCATCCACCGAGATCATCATGTTGCAACGTAGTCCGTTCCGCAATGACAATTTCTTTCTCTCTTTTAGTGATCGCGGTGATCGACGTCATTTCGTAAGTATGCTTAAACTTCATCTCTTTGACTCTTTTGATTTTCCGGTGACTCCTTACGCCACCTTCCTTTTAAGTTTACAACTAATACCTAACTTGTCTATCATGTCAGCACTTGCCGGGAAACAGCGCCGGCATGGCTCCGACCAAGAAGATAATAGCTCGAAGGAAGAAGGCAATTCAGATGGTCATCAGAAAAATATTGCTAAAAGGGAAAGCAAGGACGAAGGGCCTCCCCAACCAGTGGGCTTTTGGGACCCTCGTCTTAGCCATGTTCGCAAAAGAGCATTCATGAAGCGGACCACTACAAGTACGTTTGCATCAGTAGCAGGCCTCAATTAGAGCCAACTGAAGCACTTCAGCTGCAGTGCTCACGGCTTTCATCCTAGCTGTGCTACCTATATGTAAGTTGATAATTCATAGTTGGTTAGATTAGGTCAATGCACTGACGATGTCGCAGATTGGGGTGTATTTTTCCACGTTGACAAGAACATATCCTCATTGGTTGTCTATATACTATATATTTTGATGGCATACCTCCGTACGATACTGGCCATCCACCGATTGTAGGGCCTGCTATTGTTCAATTAGATGAACAGTTTGTCAATTCTGGTCAGCCACACTTAGGATATGGATCCCTTCCCCCATCACACTTCAATAATGATCCGCTGCAAGTCCGTCAAGCTGTCTGTAACTAGTATGCATAGGCAGCAATCATCATCAACCCGAATGCTACAGCAATGCTATTCAGCTGTCACTACAGGCAACGCTTCCTATGATCTTATGGGGGCCTGTCAACTGGTGTTTCAGGACTCTCGAGATGATGCGAATTGATACATTTTATGCTTCCAGAAATCAGCGTGTTTACCAGAGAGGCAGTAAGTATGGTGGAGGCGGGAATGGTATTGCAGAATACCTCGGATCTAACAACGCTAGCAAACATACATGCTGCGCCGCAAGCTGCGGGGTGCAGCTGAGCAAGGTCACGGAAAAGTTGAACGGGGTCACCGATGGGGTTGGCGAAAGCTGAACGGGGTCACCGACGGAGCCACCGGAAAAAGGTCGGCGGGGTTACACTTTTATCCATACAGAACGCGCATCGGCAGCCATATTTAACTTAAGCGACCACATGCACTAAATATGCGGTGCATATACCAAGCATATGCACGCATATAACTATAGCAAATAAGAATATATCGCGGTAGTTAACCGGCTTATTAGTAGGTGTATATACTAAGCATATGCTTAGCATATACAGATACTATAGTATAGCCCACCCTATAGGACTGGTGGTGTATAGGTTAAGCATATGCTTAGCATATACTTAGCACATGCCAAGTATATACTATAGTTATAACCTACCTTATAAAATGGCAAGTATATGCCCTATATATGCTAAGTATATACTATAGTATAGCCTACCTTATAAAATAGTAAGTATATGCTTAGCATATACAAGGCATATGCTATAGCATAGCCTATCTTTTATAAAAATAATAAGGTATATAAATTAAGTATATACTTACTAATCTATAAAGTAGGCTATACTATAGTATATAGCTTGCATATGCTAAGCATATACTCACTATTTTATAAGGTAGACTACACTATAGTATATGCCTTGCATATGCAGGGCATATACTTACTATTTTATAAAGTAAGTTACACTATTATATATACTAAGCATATGCTTAGCATATGCAACCTAAAGTATTATATAATATTCTTTATTTATTAAATATTTTAAATTCTAAAATAATTAATTTTTTGTATATGCGCTGCATATGCAGAAACTGAGCAAGGTCACAAGCTGGGCGGGGTCACAAAGCTAAACTTAAAGTTCTGACCCTGTTGAACTTTCTGACCCCGCCGAGTTTTTCCGTGACCTTGCCGAGCTGCTACCCCCCGCAAGCCGTTAGCGCCGCAATCGGATTCTCTGAAATCAACTTGAGACCTTTCTATCCTTATACGTCGATTCTCGCTGTTAGACATGGCAATAACTATAAAATCATAATCAGCCGTTCGATTGCGATTTCTACATAATCAAAAGAGACGATTGCGATTTGATCGTGTGTTTACGTTGATTATATCTTTTTAGCACGGACCCACACGTGATGTTATCTACACGTGGTTTATCACGTGTAGATAATAATCCCACTAAAGCTTATACCAGAAGCTCTACCCCGGAGGTCTACCTTAAAGGTTTACCCCTTCTTTTCTTATTTCCGTAGTATATCCGGTTTAGTTATATAGTTGTATCTACGTAACATAATCAGCAGATGCGATTATAATTTGGTTAGTTATGTTACTATGTAATCCAACATAACTGTAACTAACTAACTGATTATTGCCATGTCTGCCCGCTGTCAACATTTGCCTGATTTGTAGGTATCATATTCTGTATGGCTCGTGGATTACTTCAGGGCATATTCAATACTTACATTATCAGCAGATCTTATCACCTCTGAGACCCAGGCCACTGATATTGCCTATGGTCACAGCACTTTCTTTGTGGTTTAGATGATCGACTTCTGGGGTATGGTTGCCCTCGGGGCTGCCTGCGAAAATATGGCAATGGCCGTAGGGGCGCCGTGGATGGGTATGTGGCTGATTTTCTGGGTTATCACAAATGTTTCAACCAGGGTTGCGCATAATCAACGTAATCGTAATCAGCCTATAGATTTTGATTATTATATAATCACCCCATCTAATTAACGTAGTCAATCACCTAGTTAACCAAATCACCAAGTTGGCCACTTAAAAATCCCACCAAAAATCAAGAAAATCGCAACTCTATAACGCAATAGCGCTTAAATAATAAATTCTAAAAGTATGTAATTAGACTTTTCTATATATTCTAAGACTACTACTTATATATTAAGTTAATTAAAACGGT
>Ga0307507_10005265_pt1 | contig 21475 bp, 5 predicted proteins | sample 7_EM_MG_FD_207223 | JGI IMG/M metagenome (GOLD analysis project Ga0307507, IMG submission 207223) | Populus trichocarpa ectomycorrhiza microbial communities from riparian zone in the Pacific Northwest, United States - 7_EM | ecosystem: Host-associated > Plants > Roots > Unclassified | place... | reverse complement strand
TGTTTACTATGGTCCTTGCGACCCCCTTCTTTTCTTCTCCTTAGCTTAGTATCTTCATTAGATAGCAATCCACAAGCTTCGGTTTAGAGGCATTTGTGCGAGCCGTCACACTTTTAGGGTATCCTGCAAAGGCTTAAAACTGTTATCTTTATAGTAAGGCTTAATAACGGTTAAATGGAATTAAGTAGGTCCGTAAGGCATCTAAATAGTACAAGTTTAACCATTAATTATAATAAGTTAATATAGGCCTAACCATCCTCCCTTTTTACGCTATACGCGTACCTTAGACTAGAGTAGTAAATCAAGCGTAGTCGAGGTATTTAGGCCATTTCTTATTCCTAGTACATCGTTGACCTAGCGTGTGGCGTAGAGACATCGCACCTCCTTCATTGTCTTGCGAATAGCCTCAGCTTATTACACGATAGAGATAGCGGAGAATCGTTAGTTATTTAAGGGTAGGCGCTAAAGACTAGCAACATAGGTATAAGTCCATCCGGGCCAGCGGAATCGTTAATGGCTTTAACAGCTATTTATAAGGTAAGTTTTTTACTAGCGTCCTCTAGTTCTAAAGAGATAATCTTATATACGCGGCGTAATGGCGCGTGATATCACTCCACTTTTCTAACGCTATTATATGCCTTAATAGGAACTTCCTTAACCTTAATTGCCATTGCCATTATCTATTATCAAAACTCTATAAATAAGAAGTTCTTTCCTATATCGTAGACGATTTAGTTAGGGGGTCTTAGGTAGACATTAATCTAGTACAATTAAAGGGTATCCCATGCGTTCCTAGCTAATATATCCTTTAAGAATTGTGCGGCTTAGAAGGAGGTTAAAAAGTTAACAACTTAGAGTACTAGCTTGCCGCTAAGATATATAACGTCGACGATAATACAGAAGTTAAAGTTGTAGTTATCTTTAAGGGTAAACTTAAATCGGCTAGGGGACTTCTGGTTTATTTAGTAGTAATAGTAGTATTTTATAAGATGCTTAATTGCTTTAACCTTGACTTTATGGCCTACTCGCTAAAGAACCCTAAGCAATTAATAAATAGATAGGTGGCTAAAACGACGGTGTAGTTGGCGTAACTCTAACTTAGTTAAATGGCTCTAAGTAATACTCTTTTTTAGTTAATAAAGGAGCAACTAGGGGTGACCCTATTTGCGCATAACGGGTACCTAATTATCTCCTTAAATAAGTACATTCTTGAGGTTATTAAGCTTAACGTCTAATTTATCTATATCTCTAATGCAAAATAGAAACAGGGTGTTTATAGGAACAACGTAAAAAGTAATATACCCTAAGGGGGTTTAAACCCTAATTATACTAAGAGAGATTGTAGTACCCTTGCCAAAACAAATCATATATTGGCCTGCCGTTAAATAGTTAATCTAAATAAAGCTATTAAGCTGCTGAAGGGCTTAAACTTAAGGTTCTCCTACTATAGATACTCCTGCGGCTCTAGTGTCTAGCATAGTACCATAGAAGACGTTCGCTGAGTATCTATCATCAAAGGAGAACGTGGAACTCTCCCTTAGCTCGTTAAAAATATCTAACTTTGTAATAGAGTGAAGCGTAGATTGGTTATTAAGAATAGCAACGGTTTATATCCCATTTACCTTACCATACTTAGTAAAGTATTAGTTAGGTAAGTAGTCCTCAGTTTCCATATCTATAAGGAGCTGTTTAGTCTTATTAACCTTATCCTTAAGATCTTCTACGCCTTTATATTAAACCAAAAAGCTTTAGAAGTAGGCCATAATAACCTTATAATTTCTAACGTTTCTTATACTCTAACGGAACTTATTATATACCTCCTTTCGCTTATTAAGGGAGTATCTAGTTAACTAGCAATTTAGCTTCTTATAAACGTAGCACTTCTTCTAATAATTACTTTAAAATGAACCTCCACAAAGACCTCCATAATTGCCTTATAGTCGACGTTAATCGTACCCTTTACCGTATTCCCTACTACGGCCACCATATATTTAGTTAGTTTAGTTATAATCGTATTAGTTAGGAATACTTGGTTAGGTAGGGTTTTCGGTATAGAACTATTAAGATTCTTGTATTTACATCGCAGTACCTACGGCAGAGCGTAGCTCGGTATATACTCCTTTAAACGTATCTATAGGTTTATATAGCGCCAAATTGCACTTAGGAACGCCACGGCAGGCTAAGATAACCTAGTCCCTTAGGCTATTCTTGTTTTAGTAAGTTTTAGTAAGACTACGTTGGATTTTCTAGAGTTTATTAAAGAGTAGTTAAAGGCACTCTAAATAAGTCTTTGTCGAGTTAGAAGCAATAACTCTTTAGAATATAGTCTCCCGCCATTCGGATATATAAAGCTGGTAATTCTTATTAGTCTTAAAGTGGGCTCTAGTAAACTAAAGCATTATATTAAAGCTATAGTTTCTACCCGCAATATAGTTGTAATAAAATATCGCCGCCCGTCCCTTTAACATAACTAAGAAAGCATAATAAAACTAGTAGTATTAGATTCTAACCTTACTACAGCAGTTATAAAAGACCTGTAATTTTATTCTAAGTATATCGTACGGTTCTCCTCTAAACTTCTTCTCCTTATCTAAATATACCTTTATCAGATTCGTGACTTCTTATAGTAGAGGCTTACCGGTTAGCTAGGGTAGAGGAGCTAGAGGCGACGGAGGTAGAGGAAGAGTACCTCTAGGTGGGAGAGCACCTCTAGGTGGAAGAGCACCTCTAGGTGGGATAGTAGCGTTCTAGGGGTTTTGTTTTAAATTAAAGTTGCCTTTTAAAGAATATGGGTTAGTTCTAGGTTTCCATAGTTAATATATAATCTCAGCTTCCGTCTATACTAGTTCTTCTATACCAATAATAATGGCCTAGATATTACTAGTAATTAGGTTACTGTTTTTAATAACGTATACCCCATTCCTATGGAGGAAGTCTTAAAAATCCCAAATAATATTAACATTGCTAAGTGCCCAGGTGTTGGCGGTCCATCCTATAAAATCCCCCCTAAAATATTCCTATAGCTATAGATTGGCGTAGTGTTTACTTTAGTAGAATATAATACGGTATAGGAGAAAGCTATTAACTTGTTTTGCGGTACAAGTTATTATATTAATGGTAAATTCGTCCCAATCTTTATTAATAAGTTTTACATACGAAGCTACCCCTAGTGGTAAGGAGTTTTCCCAGTCGTTTAAGGTAGGCGTAGCTATGTTTTTGGGGGGAGGGAAGTGTTATTAGGGTAGGAATTGTCGTTTAGTACGCGTTCGTTATTTGGTACGCGTTCGTGACGTATATTTACGATTATAGGGCTTAGGACCAGTTCTGGCCTTAAATTGCGAAGACTTATAAAGCGTGTTATTCTGTGTAATAGACGCAAGAATCTATAATCTAGGAAAGGCTTAGGACTAGTTCTGGCCTTTAGATCCTTAGATTCGTAGAAGAGTTCTATTTAAGGTTTAGGACCAGTTCTGACCTTAAAAGACAGCTTCCTCTAGCACGAGTAGCACTGGTATAGTGGCTCGTCTCTTCTTAGTGGAATACCTAGCTGTTCTGTGGTATAACAGTGAAGTTAACCACTGATTAGTGTTGGTAACATAAGGTGATATCACGTAGTTACAGTTTGTAGCTAGTATGATGTTGTTGTTATATATCCTCCCTTTACTAGAATGAGGAAGGGCGAGGAGCCTAAGACTCCTCGCCACGCTAGTGCCGCGGCGTTACGTGACGACCGCTTGCCTCATTCCCGACAATAATAAATAGAATTACTACTTTAATCCGCTAAGGCGAGGTACGCTACGGCTAAGCGTAAAAGCGAAAACATTAATAACTGTCTTAATACCCTTTACTCTATTAGGACCTGTTATAATATTAGTTATAGCGCCGAGTTTATATATTATATTAAGGACAGCAGTTATCTATCCAACCCTAATTGCCCTTATATACTTTATTATTAAAAGTGCTAGTGTTATATATAAGTAAAGATGCATAGCTTAGGAGATTAGCTTAGGTAGGAAGTTATTATATAATACTTCTCTTCCTTTCTCTGTTTAGGTTGATTTAAGATATTCAAATATATATCTCGTCTATAGTCGGTCCGTTAGATATTGTATAGCAACTGTATAATCTATCCCCTATTAGCCACCCATTACCTTACCTCTTACCCCTTACTTCTTACCCCTTACCCCTTACCCCTTACCCCTTACCTTACCCTTTACCTTACTAGCCTTTACCTCACCCTTACCTTACCTATTACCCCTTACCCCCCTAGACAAATTATAAAATCCTAATTATTATATCTATTCTATTAAATACTGGAATAGGATTGGATAATAATAGACTAAAATAAAATAAAAAGTAATAAAGAATAATAAGATAAGCGCGTAATAACTAGGAAAAGGTTCTATATATACTAAGCGCATAGTTCTAAAGATGCATTTTATGCTTAAGGGTTACTTCGCAAATATTGCACTTAATCTCACCCTACTATAGAAGTTTAGAGAGATATATTTATTGGAAATGCTTCGTAAGAGTAGCTAGAGTATAGAACTTATATATACGCTTACTAATTATGAGATTTTTATTCCCAAGGCAGATAAAGCATATTTTTAGTCTTTTCTCCTTATATAAGGATAACTTTGCCCTGTCTAGCGCTTTAGCAGCTTATAAAATCTTAGTATCTTCTTTAATCTTAACTTTGCTAAGGGCGATATCTATTCTAAACTATCTCTAGTAATAATTCCGTCAATATACTCTACCTTTCTTAATATTATAGTAATCTATAACCGCATTAATGGTATTATTATATCTATGTATCTTATCTTCTAGTAATATGCCAGGAAGCGTTATAATTACTTAAATAAGGTGTTTATATTTAACTAATCTATTATTGCTAAATTCTAAGGTTACTTTAATATCTTTACTAAATTTATCCCTAGAAAGTTGCCGCTTAATATTAATTATAGCTTATTTATTGTCCTAATTCTTCTTAATATTTTCCAATAGCATATTTCTCTAACGTTGCCTTTTATTTATAATTTCTTAGCTAAGTATTTAGTATTCTATGCTTCCTATAGTTTTACGCTTAAGGCTAAGCTTTAGCTTATTTTAAATTTTAATTAAGGTACAAATATATAGGTTCTCATTTACTAATAAGGATTATTCTATTATTAGGTACTATGGCCGCCATAGGTTAATTAATTGGCTTATTTAGTATACCGCTTTTATTAACTTTTCTTAAGGCTCTAAGCCTTAAACAATTGCCTATATATCTATGCTAACACGCCGCGGAAGGTAGTGCTTTAGGAATATTTAAGCGTTAGTATGCTATATTATTAGGTTCTAGAGGGCGTTATTTACATTACCTAGGTAGTATAGGCATTAGAAAGGTTTTAGTAGAACTAGCTCCATATAATAGAACTTACTATTTTTATTAAATACCTTACCTACGCCATAACGGAAACTATATAGGCGCGCAACCTGCTAAAATCCTATAATTGCGCTAAGGTCCTTAATCTAGGGCAAAAGAGTTAAGTATAGTAAAGGCTGGTTAAGTAAGACCTTGTGGCCGTAGGGGTTTTTAATTAATTACTAAAATATAGATATATTATCTAGGTTTAAACGGAGTGGTAGTAGCAACTTATTATATCTAGGCTTAATATATAGCTTACTAAGCTGCTTTATAGACATTGGATTAGGGGGCATAAAAGCTTAGTTAGTAAAGAGAAGGCTTAGGAGAAAGATATAAAGGCTAAGAATAAGTAAAGGGTTAAAGATAATCTTAGAAATTAGGAAAGTATTACTAGTTCTCTATAAGTATAAGGTAAGAGGAATAGGGTAAAAAGAGAATATACGCTTCTTTTATGCTAAGATATTTCTTAGAAAATTTAAATATAAATTTAAGTATAATCTTGTAAGGCCTGCCTTCTAGGTTATAAATAAGTATAACTATTATATATTGGTAATATAGATTAAGAAGAGCTTTAGGTTGGCTTATAGTGCAAAAGCCTAGCTATAGTAAGAAATGGACTTATATCTAATATCGTCTAACTATATATCTCTTCCTTATTATAACTAAGTTAGTCCTAAGAACTAGGGCGAGATCCTCCATGTCTATAATAGTCTTTTCTTACTTTTTCTTACTTAAGCTATATTTCTTCGCCAGTTTTTAAAGTACGTAAAAAAGATATCTTAGCTCCGCTTTACCTTACTAGGTTAAAGGGTTAACTGTCGGTATACTCGCTTTATCAACGTGCACGAATATCACTGTATTGCGATACGTATGCGGTGTTGAAGTTGGTAGTTATTGTTGTGTCTAAAGAAAGGGGTTGCTCCAAGGTCAGACAGTTAGTCTCGCTTTGTAGTCTCGTGACTACGTCACGTGATTAACGTTCCGACATTAACTAAAAACGTAATTATCTTATATATCTAGCGGTTTAGTTTACTAGGAATTTTCCTACTAGTTACTTTCTTATATATAAGGTAATAGTACTTTTAGTATAAGCTAAGTAAGCTAGAAGCCTTTATCCCGTACTATTTTCTAACTCCTTTTCCTTATTTCTAATTTAGAAACTAGTTAAAGAAGCTATAAAGGAGCTAAAGCAAGAGGACTTAGTATGTTTTCTTAGGGTCTTTTCCTATATAGGTGCAGTATCTAGAAATTATTAGCTCTCCGCTAAGTTAGGCCTAAAAGGAAGCCGCTAAATAGGTTATTACTTACTAATACTAGTACTCTTTAATGCGGTTAAGGAGATTCGTACTACCATTAGCATAGTCCTGCGTTATAAAATTGGATTCCTTAAACTCTTTTAACTATTTAAGGTAGTATTCTAGTAGATAGTCTTAATTCTTATAAAGCCATACTTAAGCGGGCGCTTTATAAGTATTATTAAATCTAGCAATACTATCAGCGTTATAGTTAATGCCACTATTGGCGTTATAATCGGCGTCACTATTGGAATTACTATTAGTATTACTGTTAAAGACGGTTAGTTCTATCCTGTAGCTATTACCATTGCTATCTATACCTATATACTTATTATTAGTAACGCTGGATAACAAGCTGCGATCTAATAATTAAGTGTGCCGCATTTTAGGGAGCTAGAAGAGAACTTAGGGTAATAATGGCGGGAAGGATATAAAGAGTAATATAGGGCTAAGGAAATGGGAAGGTAGAGAATAAGAGAAACGGGGCCTAGATTAAATAGATTAGAGGTAGGAGCTATGGAGTATATATAGCTTTAGCGCCAGGCGTATAGAAGGATTATAGTCTGCCTGTTAAAAAGCAAGGGGTATAGGGCGGTAAGCGAGAGGCTTAACGTTAGACCGGCAAGCAAGAGGCTTAGGTGTGAAGGGCTCAGTCAAAAGAACAGAATCTATTGGTAGCCAGTGAACGAGAATTCCAAGACGAGGACTGGAAGAAGGTCGAGGAAAGGACACGTCTATATACATGGTGCCAAGGCTCGGCTCGGCCGAGCCCCTGACTAGGGTCTGTAACAGTGCCGTAACATTAGGGCGGCGGGGAGTTTTGGCGACGCAACCTCTAAAAACGGCGACAGAACCCTCCAAAACCGGCAGTTAGATCTCCATTTTCTTTTTTAATAGAGTAAAAAAATCATTAAAATTATGTGCGTATAATAATTAGATATAGAGGATTTAATAGAAGGTATTAGAAATAATAAAGGTTACTAAATTAAAGATGGGAATGCTATACCTCTAGTAGAAGACTTAGATATAAGATATCTTTAAGGACAAAGATAAAGAGGAGGGGGATAGTATTACGGATCTTATATTAGCAGTAGTACGGCTATTAAGAGAAGATATAAATGGACTAGTAGTAAAAGCGTAGGAGGTACTAGAATTAGTTAAACTATAAAATAAGAGGTAACTAACTTATATAATAGATTACGTTACTAGTTTAATATATGGGATTTATAGGATTTATAAGGAACGTTATATATTAAATATACCTTACATACCTTACGTACTTAGTATTTCTTAGGCGCATGTTATATATTTAAAGGACTATAGTCCCTACCTAGATAGTTCTTCTCCTTATAGTAAATCTGTCACAATGACGATGTATTATATGCAAACGCTAGATAAATAAGCATCAGATTTGTAGAATTAATAGCTATATACGGCTGTTGTGGAGACTTAAGAGGATTGCTAGAGAACTTAATAGGAACGCAGCTGCGGCTAAATCTATATAAGGGCGTTAGGGCGGATAAACTATCTGCTAACGTTGTTAAACAAGAAAAGGAACTAGCTACGTATACGGCGTAGCGCTTGTAACGGGAGTCCTATTATAGTACCCCCCTTCTAGGGGGTAACAGGTCTAATAGGGTAGGGTTAGGAGTTGTTATAGGAGTATGGACACTAGGTAATCCAGTAATTGCGTGCACCATAATAGAGACAGAATCTGTTCTTTATGCGATATACGCGACGCTTAGTAGACTTAGTAGAGGATGATCGTAATCGCGATAAGGCAGCGGATGGTAGACGGGAGCAGAAACTAGGCGGGGTCCTTAACTTGTTTCTGGACTAAAAAGCAGGGGCAAGACTAGCGGTCTGGAGCTAAAGGTTAATGTCCATAGGCTTATAGGCGGCAATGGGTTTCTGGGCTGGTTTCTGGACTAGTGGGTTCTAGACTGGCGGGTTCTAGATTAGGTAATGGGAGTGGCAATTAAGGCGCTAGACGAGCTTAACATACTTACTGTACAATAGGCTGAATAGGGTATTGCTTAACTCCTTAAGAGACTAGTAGAGGGCAGGACGGAAGCCATGGTGGAGCGCCATAACGCGTAACACGTCTGGCCAAGAGGAAGCATTGGCCTTATATGTGAATCGCTTAAAGCGAGCAAGGTACGTAATAAGCAACTCCTCTTCTCTCTAGCGTACAGACGAAAAGCGCTAGATAGCCTCCTGTTATTCTCTTAGGTTATAGCAGAGGCGCTAGAAGAGAGAGAAGATATCCTTAGGGTCCTAGGACTGGGTATCTTTAGCTAACTAGCGGAGGTGTAGGACAGAAGCCTGCTGGGACTACTTAAGGCGATCCCATATATAGTTAAACGCGTTAGTACTGTTAAGCTGGTTAGATTAGAGCTTTGCCCTAATTAACGGGAGCCATGTATATAACGTAAGAGGCTTACCGTCAAAGCGTGGTGGATTAGGGAGACGTAGATAAGTAGTTGGGGCAGGCGTAGGGCGGGTCTGGAGGTGAAGCTGGAGCTGGAGCTGGAGCTAGTGGACGTTAACGTGTGAGGCATCAAGGTCTGATCAGAGCGACTAGATCTTAGTACACTGGTTCTGGAGTTCCTACTGTAGCTGCTATACTAGCAGAAGAAGAGCTGGGTTAGATATAGTAGCTATCTAGAAAAAAGGAAGAAAAAATCTAGACTAGATACGTCGAAGACTCTGCGTGGAAAGTCCGCGATAGCTCTGCGCTATTGTCAACGTCTGGCTAGACAGGGCGAGCAATCCTAATGTCATAATAACGATGTATTACATGCAAACGCTAGATAAACAAGCATCAGATTTGTAGAATTAATAGCTACATACGGCTGTCGTGAAGACTTAAGAGAATTGCTAGAGAACTTAACAGGAACGCAGCTGCGGCTAAATCTATATAAGGGCGTCGGGGCGGATAAACTATCTGCCGACGTCGTCGAACAAGAAAAGGAACCAGCTACGCGTACGGCGTAGCGCTTGTAACGGGAGTCCCGTTACAAAATCTTAGAATATAATTAGAGTTAATCTATTAGGCAACCACTCTACCAGTTATTATTATATTATTAACTTCTTATTTACCTATATACCTAGCCTATTAGTAAGTCTACTATAGTATTTCCTATAAGGCTTTATTACAGAATTATAACGATCCTATAGGTGGCTACTATAAATTTAACTATATCTATAAGGTAATTGCGCAGAAGTATACTTAGGACGGCCTTACTAAAAAATCTCTATAAATACCTAGATAACTGTAATGCCTACTAACGCTATAAATCGCGCCGCTATAAACCCTATAGTAAGCTGTAGCCTCTTTAGGTCCCTACCCAAGCCTAGTAATATTATTTACTTAACTTTATTACGGATCTTCCTAAGTCTAAGACTCCTAATAGTATAGAGTATAACTCCATCCTTGTCCTTATAGACCATTTTATAAAGCTAGTACACTACTATCTAGTACGTAAGATAATTAATGCTATATGACTTGTAGAACTTTTATTTAAAGTCTTTACGTAAATAGGGTCTCTAAATAATATTATCTCTAATAGGGGTAGCGTATTTATAAGCGAGTACTAAAGTACTATATACTACTATCTCCGTGTTTAGTATAAGCTTAGTACTATATTCTATCTATAGATAAATAGTTAAACGGAACGCTAAAACTAAGAGCTTAAGGTATACCTACGTATATTTACAAACTAGGAATAGTCTAATTAGGCCTTCCTACTTAATAAAGTAGCCTTTATCTATAACTCTAAGGTCTATACTATAATAAAGTATTCCCCTATTAAGCTCGTGTTACGGACGCTTTAAGTACAATGTTATGACTACTTGGGGAAGAGTTGGAGGAAGCTAGTTGGTTAATATAAGCACAGTCCAGAATAGAGCCGGTGGAACCATGTGACAAGGAATAGTAAGCGAGTCACATAATGTTATACGCGGTGTACACAGTGTACGCAGTGTACATTTACGTATAACACGTATAATACGTACCTTACGTATAAGAGAGGGTTTCTTAGGCGTATGGTTGTGTATTTAAAGGACCTTAGTCCCTACCGTAGATAGTTCTCTCCTTGTAGTAAATCTTAGAATATAATTAGAGTTAATCTATTGGGCAACTACTCCACTAGTTGTTATTATGTTGTTAATTTATTCTTACCTATATACCCAGCCCAATAATAGGACCCACCGTAGTTACTGCTACAAGGTTCCATTACACATTTACTACTAAGGTTATAGTATTAAACAAGGTTAAATAATATGCTACCTAAAGCACTAGTTATAACACCGTTAACGGCAGCTACAACCTTAAGCGCGGGAGGAGATACCAGTATAGCAGGCATGGATTCTCAGTTAATTACGCAAAGTTAGTTACAAGAAATGGTTAATCACTTATAGGACAATAATAGAATACTTAAAGAACGCATTAATGGAATTAGAGCAGCGAAGATTAAGTTACCTTTAATTAAACAATTCTTAGGAGAAAAGTTAAAACTTAAGGGATTTCTTACGTAAATGCACTTTAAGGTTATATAGGAAGGAGCAAAGTTAGCAACATTATTAGATTAAGTAGCCTACGCAGGGTTGTTCCTAACGGGAAGGGCACTTAAGTGGTTTAAACCATATCTTATAGAGATATAGGCTAATGGCATGACAACTATTAACCAGAACATATGGTATATGTTTACTAGTTAGAACGGGTTCACAGAACAGTTAACGTAGATGTTTAGAGACCTAAAGGCAACAACCACAGCAGAACAAAAGCTTTAAAACTTAGTACAATACACTTTAGCAATTAAGTATATAACACAGTTTTAAATACTAGCTATATAGGTTAAGTGGAATAATAAGGCGCTTATAGTATAGTACAAACAAGGACTTAAGGCTAAAGTCTAGAACGTAATTATCCTAATAGAAGATGCGGATACTCTAAGAGAGTTAATAGATTAGTTAATAAAGATTAATAACTAGATCTACTAAAGAGAACAGGCTAAGAAAGGCTAGGATAGAGTTCTATAGTTATATAAGGCGCAGAGTACGCAATAACCAATATAGAGTTAGAAACCATGGAATGGCGCAAAGCTAATAGACTTAAGTGGTACTAAAGAAACCTAGAGATAGAAAAAGAAACTATGGAAACCCAGAGGTTAAGGATCTAGTAATTAAAGGACTAAGGAGTAGAGGCTAAACTAGGGATCTTAGCAGTAGAAGACGTTTAGGCGGACTCTATAGCAAAGTTAATGGTTTAGAGATGGAGCTTATATAAATTGCGGAAAACAGGGTTATTTTGCCAGAGACTATAGAGGTGGTTAAAGTAACTATATGGTAAAGGGAACTAAACTAGCAGAAGACATGTATATATAAAGGGACAATAGTGCACTACAAGGAATAAAAGAGTGTTTAATTAACAGTTTTGCGTATTATTATAATAACACATACCAAATTTATAAGGACGCTAAGTATGGCATAAGCTATTAGCTGTAGGAGCTATTGTTATCTAAGTTTAGAGGAACTAATAAACTAGCTTATAGATCGGACATTAAAGACAATGAATTCAATATAGGCAAAGCATTTACCAACAATAAGGCAATAAAGGCAGCTTACTAGGAGCGTATAGACCTTAGAGAAGTCAAAATAAAAGCAGAAACTGAGACCATTACAGAATAAGGTTTAGTAACGGGTATTATAACACTATTAGATACAATTTCTATTGCTTTATAAGATAATAGAAGTAACATTTAAAAGAAACTAAGTAAGTAGATAACTGCTAGTGCTAGCTTATTACTTAATAAAGGTAAAAGGCCATAGGTCCAAGATTCTCACAAAGAGATAAGGAAGGCTCCAGACTTACAAGATGCAATAAGGACAGCTTAGGAACCTACAACGGACAAAAACCGATAGGAAAGGGCAGCAGCTTAGTTTACAGACAAACAAATAAGTATAGGACGCAAGTTCAAGAACTATAAGTTCGGGGAATAAATAAGAACGTCAGCAATCCTAGGTAAACGCAGTATTTAGCCTAAAGATTAAAAAGTTAATACTAGGATAAAGAAGCAAGAAGACTTTAAAGATCCAGCTACAAGACGCAGAAAATAAAAAACTATAGATAAGTTTAGAGTAAGAATTATCGCATAGTAAGAGCAGAAACTAGACAAAAGGTCTAGCATATTAGATTGTATAAGGGACAGAGCACCCGTACAAAGAATTACTAATAGGCTAAGTATAGGGACACCTAGGGCAAAATGGTTAGATAAACTAGAATAAGAAGAGGACCTAGATATCCCAACTAAGTTTAAAGAAAGATATACCAAAGAATGTTATAATACAGCGATAATAAGGTACTTTCTAACAGATAGACCATATATACTAAACCAGTTATATAGAAAGTGGTATAGGCAACAAAGCAACAATAAATAGGCAGATTTTTATATATGGCTAGACAAAAAAGTTATCTAAGACTGACCCATTATAGAAAAACGTATAAGTTACATTAAAGGAGCGTTAATTATAACGTTAAGGAACCTAAAAGAAGGATCCAGGGACTAGAGAAGTAAGTAATAAATCTTAGTACCCACAGCAGAGATACTAGTAGTTAGGTTAACTAGGTATAGGTTTAAACTTAAGAATAAAGACAAGTCCAGAGTTGACCTAAAACATGCAGCGCATTACACACTATTATAGATAGCTTATATAGATAATATGTGCAATATATATAGAGCACTAAAGGATAAGAACCAGAAGTACCTAGTAAGGTTATATTAGGCACTAGAAGAAAAGCAGTTTAGGGACGCTAAGTATATGTATAAATGGCACCTAGTAGAAGTATAAGGTTAAGGAGACTTAATACTTTAACCAGGAAGATTCCTTACGGAAGAATGCCTAGAAGGACAACAGTAGTGGGAGTGCCCAGAAAATACTTGTCTATAGTATATAGAGGAAAAAAAATAAACTAAGTATTAGCCTAAGTTAGACTAAGTACGCATAGGATCTAGCAGCTAGTAGTTGGGAAAAAGGGAGGCGCATGGGACCAGAGGGAACTAGTGTTAGAGCCTTAAACCCTTAAAGGAATTTAAGGGCAATACCTAAATTTATAAGTTTAATGGCAAGATCAGCAGTTTAAAGCATTAGTAGATAGTGGAGTAATAAGGAACCACATCTTACCAAAGGTAGTAGAAAGAATGGGGTTACTATATAGATAAAAGGAATACCTATATCCACTTATAACAATTTTAGGAGATTAGATAGCCTACGGAGGAGGCATTATTAATCTTAAAATAGGACCTATTCAGTTAACTATCAAAGGGAGACCAGTAAAAATGTTTTTTAATATCCTACCGTTAGGATAGGATAAGGCGATACTAGGAATGCCTTAGTTACAGGAGTGTAATCTAAAGATCAATTGGGTTATAGGTTAGGTTAATATCTAGGATACTTAATAACACAGAATGCGACAGTAAACCAAGTTAGTATGGTACTAAGTTAAAGTAATATATAAAGAGACTAAGCAAGGCTTAAGTTACGTACCAAAGAGATACTACAAGTATGGTAAAAAGTTATAGTTACCTGAAAGTGAAAAGCTGTTAGAGTATATAGTATAGGACTATAAGATAGAATTAGAAGAGGGAACAAGTCCAAAGTTTTTTTTAATCTATAAGCTTACTAAAACGGAGTTAGTAGCGCTTAAGGAGTTTGTCCAGGAGAACTTATAAAAGGGATATATCAGACTATCGCAGTTATTAGCAGGATATCCAGTACTGTTCATCCCAAAGAAAAACAGAAAACTTAGGATGTGTATAAACTACAGATAGTTAAACAGCATTACTAGGAAGGATAGGTATCCTTTACCCTTAATTAGCGAAATTTAAGATAGGATAGGCAACGCGCAAATCTTTACAAAGATAGATCTAAGATGGGTGTACCATTAGATTAGGATTAAGGAGGGTAATAAATAGAAGGCAGCTTTTAGGTTAAAGGAAGGACTATATAAACCATTAGTTATACAATTTAGGCTTATAAACATACCAGCAACGTTCCAAAAGTAAATTAATAGTATATTAGGAGAACACCTTAATAAGTTTATTATAGTATATCTTAACGACATTATCATCTACTTAATAAGTAAGGAAGAACATGGAGAATATATTAAATAGGTTTTAAAGAGACTACAAAAAGAACAGATGCTAGTAGCAATTAAGAAATGCGAGTTCTTTATAAGGAAAACCAATTTTATAGGATTTATTATTAAACCAGGAAAGATTAGTATAGACCCAAAGAAAGTTAAAGCTATAGTAAGTTAACAGGAACCAGAAAACGTTACGCAGTTAAGGTTATTTCTAGGGTTTTGCAACTACTATAGGAGGTTTATAGCACAGTAGTTAAAGAGTATTAAGCTATTTATAAGGCTAACAAAGAAAGAGGAACTATAGGTTTAGGGTAGTAAGTAGAAGAAGCTGTTCCAGGAACTTAAAGAGTTATTTACCTAAGAACTAATTCTTAAAATCTATCAACCAAAGTTAGACACGGTTATTGAGATAGATGTATTAGACTTTATACTAGGAGCATATTTGCTACAGAAGCATTAGGATACATAGCATCCAGTAGCATACTATAGTCAAAAAATAACACCACCAGAGTTGAACTACGATATTTACAATAAGGAGTTGCTAGGCATAGTTATAGCACTTAAGGAATAGAGAGCATTCTTGCAAGGCACAGAGAAACCATTTATAGTTAAGACAGACTATAAGAACCTTATAGGGTTCCTAACAACAAAGGAGCTCAACCAAAGACAGGTTAGATAGGCGGAGATACTTATAGAATACCATTTTAAGATTTAGTATACTAAAGGTACAGACAATGCACAAGCAGATGCTCTAAGTAGAAAGGCTAAACTATAGAATAACAAAAAGCCGTTAGGAGCTTTATTGCGAATAGATTAAGACAGATTAATTAGGTACAACTATCCAAAGATTACAGTAACTAAGGAAAGTCAGATCTACAAGTTACTAGAGAGTGATTAAACACAAAAGATCTAAGAAGCATAAGCAGAGGATCTAGACTTAGAGCAATACAAAAACAGAGAAGCAATATATATGTCTAAGTCTATTACAGAAGAGTTTATTAAGGAATTTTATAAGGGAATAATGTAAGGACACAATAGGTCTATAGGACTAGTGTTAAGACTTTAAGAGGAGTACATTATTTAAGGAATCTAGGGACTAGCAAGAAAAGTTATAAGGGAATATCTAGATTACTAAAGAAATAAACTAATAAGGTATAAGCTATACGGAGGGCTACAACCTATTAAAATACCAGAAAGACTATAGGAAGTTATATTATAGGACTTTATTATTAAGTTACTAAAGTTAAAAGATCCTATTACAGGACAAGATTATAACGCGATCTTAGTAATAGTGGATAAGCTAACAAAATGGGGATACTTTATAGCATGTATAGAAGAGATATTAGTAGAGGATGTTACTAGAATCTATATAAAGGAAGTGTTTATAAGACATAGAGCACTAGATAAGATTATATCAGATAGAGATCTAAGATTTATAGCAGCATTTTAGGAAGTGTTTCTGGCAGAATAAGGAGTTTATATAGTAACCTCTACAGTATATCATCCACAGATAGACGGATAAACGGAAAGACTAAACTAGACACTGGAATAGTATCTAAGATATTATATTAACCACACATAAAACAGTTAGGTATTGTTATTACCAGTTACACAGTTTGCATATAATATAACACCATAAGAAGGAATGGGAACATTACCATTTAAGGCGAACTACGGGTACAAACTAAGAATATTATTATCGCCACGTTAAGTAAAGAAGATAAGTAGCATAGCTAAGTAAAGAATGGAGACGTTAATAAATCTTTATATAGACCTTAAAGAAACAGCTAAACTAGTACAAGAATAAATAAAAAGGTACTACAATACTAAGAGATCTAAGGGACTAGATCTTAAGGAGGGAGATAAAGTGTAGCTACTATACAAAAATTTTAAGAGTTAACGACCAAGTAAGATGTTAGACTATGTTAGACTAGGACCTTTTAAAATTATATAAAGAATTTTATTGGTTACGTATAAGTTAAACCTACTAGCCAAAATAAGGATCTACCCTGTATAACACGTTGCAATGCTAGAACTAGTATACAGAAACGTTAAACTACTAGTGTACAAAGCAGACATATATAGAGGATAGGAGGAGAACAAGTAGTAAGTTTTAAAGATTATTAGTTACAAGGATATAGATAATAAAATATAGTATAAAGTAAAGTAGACAGGCTATAGTAAGACTACCTAGAAACCACTAAGTAACCTAGAGAATGCTATGGAAAAGGTATAGGAGTATTAGAAGAGAAAGGGTTAGGTAATATTAACAAAGAAAAATTGCCAAAGAACAAGTCACCTAAGGGGGACCCAAGAGGAGCACCTGCTAAGCTACTTGGAGTTATTTCCCTCTTAGTTAAAAGAGAGTCCATTCTTTTGTCACCAAGTTCCTATAAGCCCTATTCTATAAGTTTCCATTTCTTAGAACAAACCTTCTTACAAACCTTCTTAAGACGGGTTAACCAAGTAAACGCAACCTGTTAAGACTTAAAGGAGCGACGCTGAGCCTTAAGGGCCTAAGCGGTCTCTTTAGTAGAATAATAGAGTTCGGCGCGCGCGGCGGCTAACTTAGACTTAAGCTTCGCAGTGGTAGATTAAACATAAGACCCTATAACAAGTTACTTAGGGAACTTAAAGACTATTAAAAGTTATAGGACGCGTATACTTAGCATTAAAGACAGAGCGAACATTACAGGACGATTAAACATTTGCTTTAGTGCACTCTAAATAAGATAAGGGTTGTTAAGATAAGGGACTCACTATTATAATACACACTAACCCCGCTTTCGCATAATAAGAACACGGAGACGGCATTATCTTACTAAGCGACAGTATGGCAGCCACAGTACAAGCACAACATTACGCTTATAAAGAAGAAGAGGCTTTAGGTATAATAAGCAAGGATATTAACTAGACTAATTAAACAGACATCACACCTCTAGTAGACAACTTGGAGATATTAGGAATCTTTAAGGACAAAGATAAAGAGGAGGGAGATGGTGTTATGGACACTTTAAGTATAATATTACGACTACTTGGGGAAAAGTTAGAGGAAGCTAGTTGGTTAATATAAGCACGGTCTAGGATGGAGCCGGTAGAACTATATAATAAGGAATAGTAAGCAAGTCACATAATATTATACGCGGTGTACGCAGTGTACGCAGTGTACGTTTATGTATAACATATATAACACGTACCTTACGTACAAGAGAGGGTTTCTTAGGCGTACGGTTATGTATTTAAAGGACCTCAGTCCCTACTATAGATAGTTCTCTCCTTGTAGTGAATCTTAGAATATAATTGGAGTTAATCTGTTAGGCAACCACTCCACTAGTTATTATTATGTTGTTAATTTGTTCTTACCTACATACCCAGCCCAATAATAGGACCCACCGTAGTTACTGCTACAAGGTTCCGTTACAGCTCGCCTATAGCTAGTTATTAAACATCCTAAACAGAGTCCTAAATGGTGTCTAAAACGCCTAGTAAGGTAGGGAGGGGTCTAAGTTAACAAATATCGAACTTATAGAGACGTATTTATAACGCCTGCGCCCTATATATAAGGCAATAGCGGCGTTAATAATATACGCCTAATAGCTTTAGGTAAAATACTATAATCGTTACCATCTAGCTAAGCATTTCGCTGTTAGTAAACGAGTCCTACTCTCTTCTAAGAATATCTATATAAAACGTCCCTATAAGAAGCTTAATAGCAAGTTTATAGGACTATTTTAGATCCTAGAGCGCGTAGGGCAGTAAGTATATAAGCTAGAGCTCTTACCTATTATAGTATGGCTCCACCTAGTCTTTTATGTCTCCTTACTAGAGCCTTATAGGTTATACCCTAGGTTTTAACCCCTGGTAGTAAAAGAGCTTAAAGAAGGCAGCTAGGAAGTAGAAGTAATTATTACCTACTAGGATTGTATTAGATAACTATAGTACCTTATTAAATAGCTAGGATAGCTAAATAAGTATAATAAATGGAAATATAAGGTAGAACTTAAAAATTGTTAACAACTATTAGATAAGTACTACAAGCGGAATACCCTAGCCTTGCAGCTAAAGCGCAGGCAAAAAGTAAGCGCACATCGGACGTAAGTGTGCCGATAGGTAGTATAGTTTTCACTTTGAATATGGATAGCAGAGCAATTCCGGTCTACGTTGGCGACGATCTTCTTGCATCTTAAGCCTATGCTTGGCCTCTCTAACGCAATCTTCGCTTCGGGATCATACTTTATATATGGTCTTGTGATTGTAACGCCAACATCCCGGACTTTTCCGAAGAACCTTGTACCTGTTCCAGGCTTCTGGAACAAAGGTTTCTAGCCTCGCAATGGCGTTTGAGGAGACCAGGGATGTGAGAAGTGTGAAAGAGGAGGCGAGCTCCGTAGAGTATAATCAACGAGGCTTAGAGAAAGGAGAACCGACAATTGATAAAGAGAATATTAATAAAATAAGAAACTCCTTTAATTTACATGGTGATCTAAGACGTGGGCAAGAGTTGTAAGTTGATACATTTCTAGGGCACTTCCGGGCCCTAGTACAGTAACCCTCTGGACGATTTACCGGATAATCTTAAACGACACCTCTCATAACGGAGCAGTCGCGAACATAAATACCAGTTGCAACAAGAAACCTACTCAGAAATAGATCTAGCTAGGGGGTTGATAACCAGGACGACCTGTTAAACCCCAGGTTTATACGGGACATTTCACAATAGTTTCAATATGCTTAATAAAGCAATTTAGAAATTTCCCAGACTCCAGGAAGTGGTGTCTTCTCTTGCAAGACTCGTTAGCACCATTACGTTCGTTACTCTCAGATGTTCCCATTGAGATAGAGAATTTGCTGACCTGCTTTATTAAGCCCACTTGCATCTTTAATGTTTGCGCCGGGTATTTCCTTTATAGATGCGGATTTCCATAATATATCTACAATTCTTAGCTCTTTCTGTTAGCATTTTTGTATTAGGCTTCGTTGTATGTATTTATCCTTTCCCTGAATTGATACGTATTCATTTCTTACTTCACTTAAGATTAGCCCGCTCTTCTTTTCACCTCTGAGCGAAATATACGGCCGACGGCCCGTTCTCAATTACGCCAATTGCTTCTTCGTTATCTGGAACCTTGGCTGTGCCCTCGCGCCCAATCCCGCTAGCCTCCTTATCATGCGACTCTTAGTTGGCGTTGGTGGCTCCGCATGTTTGACTATTGGCAGAGGTGTAATTGTGTTGACCAGATAATCAGGAATGAGAACTGAGGCTTTGGAGCTCTTATATACAAGAGGTGGGTGAGTCACAGGCACCCCTGATCTAACCTTAATATAGTAGTGATCGACGTCAGGCTGGCAATTGCGGACCTCTTCGTTGCTGAGCAGCGTGGATTGGCGTCATCCGTTTACAGCGGGTCGTTATTTGGGCCTATCATTGGCCCTATATGTGGTGGGTTCATTGCCCAACGGCCAAGTTGGCGTTGGGTGTTCTAGGTGCTTTTGATGGCCGGTGCCGCGGTGACTTACCTCAGCAAGCTCAGACCATAGAATCAATTAGCGGACATACGTATATCCGCAAGCGGATATCGCTAACCTTTTTTGTCAAAAAGTTGATTCTATGGTCTGAGAGACTTTCGCAAGGTTTCTTAGGCGATCCGACTTGTTTTGTATGTAGAGCAGTCACCTTTTTCAACGAAATTAATCTACCACCCCACAATAGCTATCATCTCAGAAATACCGTTAAGTTAATCCGTAGAAGCAGCTCTATAATCGATAAGTATATCTACTCCGTACGCCTCTACGATATCTAGTAAAAAGCGCCGCCGAACTGGCGATGTGTCTATTGAATCGCCTACAGCCTACCCAAACAACAACCACCTAAGGACTTTAAGCTGCTTATTACTACTATCTTAGGGTGCTACAAATGTCTGCACGAACGTCTGCACGAACGTCTGCACGAACGTCTGCACGAACGTCTGCACGAACGTCTGCACGAAGCTTTACACGAAGCTCTGCGTACGGAGGCTCTGCACGAAGCTCTGCACGAAGCTTTACACGAAGCTCTGCACGAAGCTTTACACGAAGCTCTGCACGAAGCTTTACACGAAGCTCTGCACGAAGCTCTGCGTACGGAGGTTTTGCACGAAGCTCTGCACGAAGCTCTGCGTACGGAGGCTTTGCACGAAGCCCTGCACGAAGCTTTGCACGAAGCTCTGCGTACGGAGGCTCTGCACGAAGCTTTGCGCGAAGCTCTGCGTATAGAGGCTCTGCGCGAAGCTTTGCGCGAAGCTCTGCACGAAGCTTTACACGAAGCTCTGCACGAAGCTTTACACGAAGCTTTGCACGAAGCCTTACAGAAGCTCTGCACGAGGCTTTGCACGAAGCTCTACACGAGGCTTTGCACGAAGCTCTGCTCGAAGCTCTGCACGAGGCTCTGCTCGAAGATCTGCTCGAAGCTCTGCTCGAAGCTCTGCTCGAAGCTCTGCATGAGGCTCTGCTCGAAGCTTTGCACGAGGCTCTGCACGAGGCTCTGCACGAGGCTCTGCACGAGGCTCTGCACGATGCTCTGCACGAGGCTCTGCTCTAAGCTCTGCACGAAGAGACCCGCAGTGCGATTGAGGACGTTGCGGATAT
>Ga0307507_10005264_pt1 | contig 21477 bp, 7 predicted proteins | sample 7_EM_MG_FD_207223 | JGI IMG/M metagenome (GOLD analysis project Ga0307507, IMG submission 207223) | Populus trichocarpa ectomycorrhiza microbial communities from riparian zone in the Pacific Northwest, United States - 7_EM | ecosystem: Host-associated > Plants > Roots > Unclassified | place... | reverse complement strand
TTTATAACTAGCTTATATAAAATTAACTGGATTATTAATAAGAAGGAAGAAGGGCTAGTAGAGGAAACTAACAAGGAGCTAGTTAAGCGCCTCCTCCCTATATACCTCTTAAACCATAGAGACGCGTTCTTAAAAGCAGCCTTGGATATACTACCCCCTTACTAAACCTATAATTATAAGATTTAACTAGAGGCCGATAACTCTCTAGGCTATAGCCCCCTTTACTAATAAACTATAGAGGAACTAAAAGCAACTAAGTAGTACTTAATTAATAACCTCCATAAGGGGTTTATTAATCTAAGTTAGGCCCCTTTTACTTCCCCTATTTTATTTATAAAGAAACCTAATAAAGGCCTTTGTTTTTATATTAACTATTAGAAACTAAACGCTATTACTTAGAAAGATTACTACCCTCTCCCCCTAATTAATAAGACCTTTATACACCTAAGCTAAGCTAAAATCTTTACTAAGCTTAATGTCCGCTAAGCTTTTTACCAAATTAGGATGGACCCTACATTAGAAGATCTAACAATATTCTATACCTGTTATGGGTCTTATAAATATAAAGCCCTTCCTTTTAGACTAATAAATAGGCCAGCCACTTATTAACGGTATATAAATAATGTTCTTTTTAATTACCTTAATGAATTCTATATAGTATACCTAGACAATATTCTTATATACTTGGACAACGAACTTAAGCACTAAGTTTATGTTAAGAAGGTCCTAGAGAGACTGCAAAATATAGGCCTATAAGTTAATATTAAAAAATATAAATTTAGAGTAAAATGTATAAAGTACCTTAGGTTTATTGTTAGTATAGAAGGGATTAAAATTAACCTAAAGAAGGTTAAAGTAATCTATAACTAAAAACCCCCTTATACTATAAAAGGAATCTAGTCCTTTCTTGGCTTTTATAATTTCTACTATTAGTTTATCTATAACTATGGAGTTATAGCTAAGCCTCTTATATAACTAACTAAGAACGACACGTCTTTTATCTTTAATAATAACTATATAAAAGCCTTTAAGGGGTTAAAGGACCGACTTATCTCCTTCCTAATTCTTTATTGCTATAACCCAGACCTTAAATTAATACTGGAAACGGACACCTCTAATAGGGTAGTAGTAGGAGTCCTCTTATAGCTACACCTAGACAGCAAATAGTACCCTATTATATTCTTCTTAAAAACAATGGCCCTAGCTAAGTATAACTATAAAGTGCATAATAAGGAAATATTGGCTATTATATAATTATTGTCCTAGTAGCGCGTAGAGCTTAAAAGCTTAGACTCTTAAATTAAGGTCTATACCAATTATAAAGCCCTTAAGTATTTTATAATAATAAAACAACTTACTAGTTAATAGGCCTGGTGGGCTAAAATACTCTTCTAATTCTTTTTTACGATTATATACCGCCCTAGTAGGTAAAATACTAAAGCTAATACCCTAACCTGGAGAGAACAGGATGTGGGGCTATAAGATAAGCTAAAGGCCCAGTACTGGATACGCGCCCTCCTTTATACTAAACAGCTTAACCTATATATCCTTAAGGAACTAAGCTCTAAATAGAATAAGGTAGCACCTATAAAAGGAGAGGCCCTAGATAAACTAATGGAACTAATTAATCGCATCCTAACCGCAAACCGCACAGCCAAATCCCTAAAAGCCCTCCGCAATTAAGCTATAGGAGGTAATCCTAATTTAGAAATAGAAGACGGACTGCTTCTATACTAAGAACGGCTTATAGTTCTAGATATTAACAACCTATAAATAGAGCTAATCTGTAAAGCCTACTGTTAAGTCTCTATGGCGTACCTTAGTAGAGATAAGACCTACTAACTACTATTACCTTATTACTATTAGCGAGGACTCCTGCCCAATATAGAACAATTTATTAGAAATTGTTATGCTTATAAACGCGTAAACACCCCCAGGAACCAAACTCCTGGATGGCTGCAACCACTGCCAGTCCCTAAATGCCCTTAGTAACATATTATAATGGACTTTAAATCATTCCTAAAGGATAAATACGGCTATAATATGGCCTTTATAGTAGTTAACTAACTAAGTAAGCAAGCTATTTCCCTCCCTTGCTTTAAGACTACAACCGTAAAGGATATAGCCTATATATACGTTGACAATATCTACTAGATCTATAGCGCTTCTAAGTTAATTGTCTCTAACTATGGACCCTAATTTATATTAGACTTCTGGGATAAATTCTGCCGCATCCTTAGAATCCAGATTAAGCTTTCTACTATATTCTACTCTTAGACTAATGGCTAAACTAAGATTATAAACCAGTACCTTAACTAGCGACTCTGCCCCTTTATTAGCTACTACTAGGATAACTAGTTGGAACTGCTGTCTATAATAGACTACGTACAGCTTATACTCCCTTATAATAGTATAGGAATATTGCCATTTAAGCTACTCTACGGATATAAACCACAAACATCCTTTGATTGGAATAGACCTATAGGGCCTATAATAGCCCACAAACGCCTTAGCTATAAAGAGGCCCAAGCATTTACTAAGAGAATGTATAGAGCCTAGGAGACCACCTAAGTAATTATAAAAAAAGCATAAGAAAAGAAAGAGTCTAATATAAATTAATACTATTATAAGGTAGACTTCCATGTAGGAGATAAGGTATAGGTATTAATAAAGAACTAGAAGACCTAGAGGCTAAGCTATAAGCTAGACCACTAAATAGCTAGCCCCTATAAGATCTCTAAAAAGGTAGGGCACTCTTTTAAGGTTAAGCTACTAGAGTTAATAAAGATCTACCCTATCTTCTCTTTAGACTAACTGCGGAAGGCCATAGATAACCCATTACCTAAATAGTATAACAATCCCCTACCGCCAATTCAGATTGCAGAGAATAAAGAATAGGAAGTTAAAGAGATCTTAGCAGTTAAGAAGGACTATAATACCTTAAAATACCATGCAAGCTAGGTAGGTTATAATAAAGATCTAGAATAATACCTCATATCTAATTTTAAGTACTCTCCCTATAAGCTATAAGATTTCCACCTAGCCCACCTAGACCTCCCTAGACTACCACGTAAATTAGATAGCTAGATTAAATGCTGGGAAGAAGGGTTAGATAACTATAATAATTTAGATAACAATAAAGAACTTGGACAAAGCCTAAGGGCAGGCTTTTTTAAGAGGGAGGGGTAATATAATGGTGCTAGAGCGTGTTACCTACTACATTGCCGTTTCCTAGGCAATTTGCTGTAATTTGCCGTTTTCTGGGTAATCTGCCAAATTCTGCCAAATTCTGCCAAGTTGCTATTGGCTCGCTTACTACTAGCGCCTTAACAACCCCTTTATATCTTACCAGTCTCTACTAGTCTTCTTCTTCTTAGCTTAGTATTCTTATATGGTAGTAATCTACAAGCTTCGGTTTAGAAGCATTTATATAAGCCCGTCATATTAATAATATCTTAATTTACTTGTCCTTGCTTTTTAAACATCGGAAACATATTAAAATGGTCCTTAAACGCTTATAAGACGCGGGCTTATAATATAATATTAAGAAATATAAGTTCTACGCATCTAAGGTTATATACTTAGGCTTAATTATATCCTATAATAGAGTTAAAATAGACCCTAAGAAAGTCGCTGTAATTATAAACTAGAAAAGCCCTAGTAATATATAAGACATTTAAGGATTTTTAGGATTTATAAATTTCTATTATTAATTTATTAACTACTTCTTAGAAATTGGCTAGCTATTAGTAAACCTAATAAGGAAAAACATAAAATTTAAATGGACTACTAGATGTGAATAAGCTTTTAATAATTTAAAATATCGTTTTATAACTACTCTAATTCTTACTTACTTTAACCCTAACCTTAAATATACCATTAAAACTAACTTGTCTAATTATACGCTAGGGGGAGTGTTGTTATAATATAATAAAAATGGCAAACTACGTCTAGTAGCCTTTCTCTTTTAAAAACTCGCCTCTACTAAATTAAACTATAAGATATATAATAAGGAACTACTTATAATTGTTAGATACTTTAAGTAATAGCGTCCTAAGCTAGAAGGATTGTTATTTCTAATATGCGTGTTAACGGACGATAAGAACCTATAATACTTTATAACTATAAAATAATTAATATAGCGCCAAATTCGTTAGGCTAAATACCTCTTATAATTTAACTTTAAGATTATATATTAACCGGGCAAACTTAATTAAAAGCCTAATATATTAATATAACAATTATAGGACTTACCTATAAACGCTTTAGACAAGCGGATTATAAATTAATTATAGATCTTACTACCCCCTAAATATTTTAAAAAACTATATCCTATATTTCTAGATACGGAACTTAATAGAAATAAATTAAAAGTTAATAAATAGGAAATAGAAATTAATAAGCTAATGGAATATAAATATAAGAATAATATATGGATAGTAGATGTAATAAAGACGATCTAAACTAGAAAACGATAGTATAAGGATATTACACTCGCTAAATATAAAATATAAAATAATTAATTGTACTATTAATAGAAGACAGTAGTTCTAAATTCTAAACCCTTATAATTTAAAATACTTAAATTTATATACGACTTCCTGGTAGTAGGACATCCTAGCTATATAAAAACTTATAAAATTGTTTAATAAGCATATTACTGGCCTATAATGCACAACTATATATAAAAATACGTTTAAGCATGCAGGATGTGTGTATATAGAAAGACCTCTTATATAAAGAAGTAAGGAGTACTTTAACCGCTACCAATTTTAATATAAAGATAGCGCGATATTTTAATTAACTTTATAGTTAACTTACCTAATAGTAATGGGTTTATAAATGTTATAATAGTTATTAACCACCTTATAAAAATGTAATATATGATTCCCATAGACTTAATTAATGCAATATTAGTAGCCGAATGTTTTATTAAATATGTATTTAAGCTATATAGACTTCCTAACTTAATAATATCTAATTACAGAAGCTAGTTTATTTTAGACTTTTAGCAAGCTTTATATAAATAATTAAGCATTTAAATATAACTTTTAACTATATTTTATCTAGAGATAGATAGTTAAACTAAAATTATAAACGTAATTATAGAACAATACTTATAAATATACTACTCCTACCTATAAGATAACTGGGAAAAATGGCTACCTTTAGCTAAGTTTACTACGAATAATATAATAAATGTATTAATAGGCATGACGCTGTTTTACGCAACTTATAAATAAGACCCTTAACTTAGATTTAAACCATAACCTAAAATTAATATAATAGGACCCACGATTAAACGGATCTAGCTAATTAACGTATATAACTTTACTAATTAAATAAAGCAGTTAACGGAACTATTATAAAGTGAATTAATGTACGCTTAAATGTTATAGAAATAGCATGTAAATAAAGGACAAGCTCCCGTATAGGACTTTAAGGAAGGTAATATGGCCTACCTAAATATATAAAACCTAAAGACTTAATGGCCCTTAAAGAAACTTAATTAGAAGTTTATAGGCCTATACCAAGTTAAGAAGAAACTAATCCTATATGCCTATAAGCTTAAACTACTAACTAAGATAAAAATACACCTAATATTTTACGTAAGCTTGTTGCAACCCTTAAAAGACAATCCTATAACTTATAAAGTGCCGCCACTACCTCCTATAATTGTTAACAATAGTAATAGTTCTTACTTTATTAACTTAATTAATAATATATAATGGAAAATATAATCTAAACAATTTAAACTTCTTATTAAGTGGGAAGGATATAAAACATAAACCTAGGAAACCTATAAATAGATTAAGGCCAATGCACCTTCCCTGGTAAAAGAATTCTATAAAGACCATCTTTCGCGGCCTGCTTTAGCTAGATGGATATAATATAAAGGTAAATAACTGCTACCTAATATAAAGACATAAAACAAGATAGTAGGAAACTTAAAATTAAAAAGAACTTAAAATATATTATAACGCTTATAACGCGATAAGTTATAAATTCTTAACTAATTTAAATTGTTTTGGACCTTTAGCTAAAGGGGGGGAGGGGGGGTACTATAATGGGACTAGCCCAGTTATAGTAGGAATGTCTCAGTAAAATACTTAATAGATAAATTCTGCTAAAGTTGATTAAATTCCGCTAAATTCCACTAATGTAATAGAATTTGGTTAAAACCTATTAAAATCCGCGTAGGCTTATGCCCATGCGTCTGTTGCTAAGACCTTGAATATTTAGTTACAAGTTTCCTATATTCCTTTCTCTTCTTTACGCAACGTCTTGTACTCTACAAAAGCTATATACCCATAGATTTAGATAGAATTTATATTATTCCTTTGAATCTTCCCTAAAGCCTCTTCGCGCCCTCATAGGGAGGCGTTTAGATAACTTTTTTTAGGGGTATTAACTGGTAAATTCGGGGTTAAGAAGTTAGTTTTAGATACGTTCTTCTTATCTAGTATTTATAGGTTAATACTAGTAGAGATAGATAGGGGTAACAGTATAGTAGATAGTGGGTTATAACAAATCTCTTTAACTTCCTTTCTTAGGGATTGGATTATCTTGTAATATTAAGCTTTTTATTAGGCAAGAGCGTCTATTATAACGGGACTAGCCCAGTTACAGTAGGAATGTCTTAGTAAAATACTTAACAGATAAATTCTAACGCTTTAATTAAATTCTGCCAAATTCTACTAAGTTAATTAAATTCTGCTAAATTCTGCTAACTTAATTGAATTCCACTGAATTCCACTAACGTAATAGAATTTAGTTAAAACCTATTAAAATCCGCGTGGGCTTATGCCTACGTGTCTGCTGCTAAGACCCTAAATATTTAGTTATAAGTTTCCTATATTCCTTTCTCTTCTTTACACAACATCTTATAATTAGCAGGAGCTATATACCCTTAGATTAGATAGAATTTATATTATTCCTTTAAATCTTCCCTAAAGCCTCTTTACGCCCTTATATTATATTGCGTTAAAATAACTACTATTAAAATAGTAAACAAACCTAAATCCCTTTTAATAACTATAAGTATTATAACCCTAGTTAGGGAATAGTTAACTATAATGCAATAAGCCTTTATAGATACCTTAGCTTAGTAGTAGGTTGTTCTAGAAGCCTAATACTAGCAATTAATAGAAGCACTTTGCGAAGAACTTTGTAATATTAAAGCATTTATATTATAGACCCCAATAGCAATACCTATAAATAAGATTAAAATAACGGTACCTAAACTTAACTTGTTAAATATAAACACTAAACTAGTAATAGTAGCTTAACCTACACCTATAGTAAACCTAGTACCTACTGTAAAATCTGAAAAGCTCTCTAGTCCCCTAATGTTTAATAAAAACCAAAATAGCCTGTGTCCCTTTGTAACCAAGCTCCGTTTTAAACTCTTAATAAACTATAATTAATACCCCACTAAGGTTAGCAAGGTTAGCTATAGAATGTCTTATTTAAGTAAGGACGCTGTATAAACTATAGATCTATTCTTCTGCAATAGTACTTTTATTAATTTTAAAACCTTTATCTCTCTGCTAGAATAAACATATAATAACGCCAGCTGCGAATATACAGATATTACTAAACTTAAAAACCTATAATAACGGAATTAAGACTTTACCAGCTTCTTTTTAGAATTTTTAGGTCTTATTAGCGAGCTAGATTAGAACAAAGCTGCTAGAGTTGCTACTCTTTAATAAGCTATTTTAGATGAGATTAGAGCCTAGTTAATAGGTAAAGAACTACTAAAAGACCTATCCAAATTTGCTATAATATATTAACAAATTAATAAGGACCTTTAATATAATAAACAGACTTATTCTCTAAAGCCAACTATACCTTATATTTAAAACTCTACAAAACCGGTATATACCCTAAAGCGCGATATATCTCCAAAACCTAAAAGCCCTATATACAACCCTATAGACCTTAATGCCGCTTAATCCTATACACCCTTAGGAACCAATAAATAAAGAACTTAAGCCATAAATAGAGAATGCTTTAGATGTAACGGAGCCTTATAGTAGGAACTATAGTGGACTTGTTAATAGGTTAGGGATATAGATATACAAACAGGTTAACAACGTAATAGTAATAAATAACAACTAGTGGAGTGATTGCCTAATAGATTAACTCTAATTATATTCTAAGATTTACTACAAAGAAAGGAACTATCTAGGTAGGGACTGTAGTCCTTTAAATATATATCCTAACTCCTAAGAAAGTTCTTGCTCTATCTGCTCTATCTACTTTATTTACTCTATCCTAAATCTTATAGATTACACAGATTATATAGATTATATTACGTAATCTTAGTTACTATTTCTTATTACATAGTTCTACTAGATCTATTTTGGACTATACCTATATTAACTAACTAGCTTCTTCCAACTCCTCTCTAAGTAGTTATAATATTATACTTAAAGCGTTTGTAATACCATCTCCCTTCTCTTTATCTTTGTTTTTAAAGATTTTTAATATCTCTAAGTCGTCTGTAAGAGGTATGATGCCCGTTTAATTAATTTGGTTAATATTGTTACTTATTATACCTAAGGCATTTTCTTCTTCTTCTACAGCTTGTTGGTCTTATACCATTGCTACAATATTATCTTTTAGTAAAGTAATGCCATCTCTATGTTCTTATTGTATGAAAGAGGGGTTAGTTTATATTACGCTAGCGAGCCCTTTATCTTAGCAACCCTCTTTATATTTAAAGTGCACTAAAGCAAACATTTAATTATCCTATAACGTTTGCTTGGTTTCTAACGTTAAGTATACGCGTCCTATTACTCTTAACAGTCTTTAAATACCCTTATTAATTGCTACTAGGGTCCTAAGTTTAATCTACCGCTATAAAGCTTAATAATAAGCTCTTAGTAGCGTTGGCTAAACTCTATTATTTTTATAACGCTAAGTAAGAAGCTACCGCTGCTTAATAACGTGCTCTTAACTCTTAACTAGCTACGTCCGCTTAGTTAATCTGTCTTAAAAAGGTGCGTAAGAAGGTATATTCTAAGGAGTAGAAACTTATAAAACAAGGCCTTTAGGAACTTGGTGATAAAAGAATGGATTTTCCTCTAATAAAGAAGGAAACAACTCTAAATACGTTAATAGGTGCTCCTCTTAAGTCCCTCTTAGGTGGTTTATTCTTCAGCGATCCTTTTTTATTAATACTACCCAACCTATTTTCCTCTAATACTCCTATACCTTTCTTATAGCGTTTTTTAAGCTATTTAATAGTTTCTAGGTAGTTTTATCGTAGCCTGTCTACTTAACTTTATACTATATTTTATTATTAATGTCTTTATAACTAACAATCCTTAAACTTTTTATTTGTCTTCCTTTTATCCTCTATATATATCTACCTTATAAACTAATAGCTTAATATTCCCGTATACTAGCTCTAGTATTATAATATGCTATATACGGTAGATCTTAATTTTCTTTAGTAAGTTAAGTCTATACGTAACTTTTAAGATTTTTACTTTAACTATAAACGGTCCTAGTTTAATATAGTCTAACTTCTTACTTAGTTATTAACTCTTAAAATTTTTATGTAGTAGCTATACTTTATCTCCCTCTTTAAGATCTAGTCCCTTAAATCTCTTAGCATTATAGTATTTTTTTATTCTTTCTTGTACTAGTTTTGCTATGCTTTTAAGATAATTATAGAGATTTATTAACATCTCCATTCTTTCTTTAGCTGTGCTACTTATTCTCTTTATTTAACGTAGTAATAATAATATTTTTAGCTCGTACCTATAGTTTGCCTTAAAAGGTAACGTGCCCATTCCTTTCTATAGTGTAGTATTATACGCAAACTATATAACTAGTAATATTAATGCCCAATTATTTTATGCATAATTAATATAGTACCTTAGATACTATTCTAGTATTTAGTTTAACCTTTCTGTTTAACCATCTATCTATAGATAATATATAGTTAACGTTACTGCTTAAACCCCCTATTCTGCTAAAAATACTTCCTAGAATGCTGCTATAAATCTTAAATCTCTATCCAATATAATCTTGCCTAGTGCTCTATATTTTATAAACACTTCCTTAATATAGATTCTAGCTATATCTTCTGCGGATATTTCTTCTATGCACGCTATAAAGTAGCCCTACTTAGTTAACTTATCTACTATTACTAAGATCGCGTTATAGTCTTATCTAGTAATAGGATCTTTTAACTTTAGTAACTTAATAATAAAGTCCTATAATATAACCTCCCACGGTTTTTCTAGTGTCTTAATAGGTTATAGCCCTTTGTATAGCTTATGCCTTATTAGGTTTTTTTTTTTTAGCAATCTAGATATTCCTTTATAACTTGCCTTAATAGTCCCCAGATTCCTTAAATAATATATTCCTCTTAAAGTCTTAACACTAAGCCTATTACTCTGTTATATCCTTATATTATTCCCTTATAGAATTTACTAATAAACTCCTTTGCTACTAACTATGGCATATACATAGCCTTTCAGTTTTTGTACTACTCTAACTCTAAATCTTTATTCTATGCCTCTTAAATCCTTTATAACCACTCACTCTTTAGCAACTTATTAGTCTAGCTTTCTTCTCTAGTTGCTATAATCTTAGGATAATTATACCTAATTAATCCACCTTTATCCTTGCGTAGCATTACCCCTAACGGTTTTTCTTTATTTTATAACTCTACTTTTCTACTAAGTGCGTCAGCTCTTGCGTTTTTAGTACCTTTAGTATACTAAATTTTAAAATAATATTTTGTAAGCATCTCTACCCATCTAACTTATCTATAGTTAAGTTCTTTTATTATTAGGAACCCCATTAGGTTCTTATAATCCATCTTAACCATAAATGGTTTCTCTATGCCTTATAAGAATGCTCTCTATTTTTTAAGCGCTGTAACTATACCTAACAACTCCTTATTATAGATATTATAGTTTAACTCTAGTAGTGTTATTTTCCGACTATAGTACGCTACTGGATGCCATCTGTTTAGATGCTTTTATAGTAGGTATGCTCCTAATATAAAGTCTAATGCATCTGTTTCTACAACTATATTTAACTTTAGTTAGTCAACCTTAAGGAGTAGATCTTGGGTAAATAACTCTTTAAGCTCTTAAAATAGTTTTCTTTATTTACTGCCCCATATTTATAATTCCTCCTTTTTTATAAGCCTTATAAACAGCTCTACGTTTTTTAACCACTGTGCTATAAACCTCTTATAGTAATTACAAAACCCTAAAAACGATCTTAACTGTATAACGTTCTCTAGTTCTTACTAACTTACTATAGCTTCTACTTTTTTTAGGTCTATGCTAATCTTTCCTAGCTTAATAATAAATTTAATAAAATTAGTCTTCCTAGTAAAGAACTCGCATTTCTTAATAGCTACTAGCATTCTTTCTTCTTGTAGTCTTTTTAAAACCTACTTAATATATTCTCTATGTTTCTCCTCGCTCTCTAAGTAGATAATAATATTGTTAAAGTATACTATAATTAACTCATCTAGGTGTTCTCCTAATACACTATTAATTCTTTTCTAAAATGTTGCTAGTATATTTATAAGCCCAAACTGCATTACTAATAGTTTGTATAGTCCTTTCTTTGACCTAAAGGCTGCTTTCCATTTATTGCCTTCCTTAATTCGGATCTAATGGTATGCCTATCTTAGATCTATCTTTATAAAGATCTTTATATTGCCTATCCTATCTTAGATTTTGCTAATTAAGGATAAAGGATACCTATCCTTTTACGTAATACTATTTAACTATCTATAGTTAATGCACATCCTAAGTTTTCCGTTTTTCTTTAGGATAAACAATACTGGATATTCTATTAACGACTATAACGGTCTAATATATCCCTTTCTTAAATTCTCCTAGATAAACTCTTTAAGCGCTACTAACTCGGTTTTAGTAAGCTTATAGATTAGAAAAAACCTTAAACTTGTTCCTAGTTCTAATTCTATCTTATAGTTCTATACTATATACTTTAATAGCTTTTTACTTTCTGATGACTATAACCTTTTGCTATACTTATGGTATTTCTTTAATATATAACTTAAGCCTCACTTAGTCTCTTTGTATATCACTCCAACCTAGTACTATACTATCTTAGTTTGTTATTATATCTTGCGTTATTATATATCTTTAATATTAACCTAACCTATAACCCAATTAATCCTTAAATTATACTCCTATAACTAAGGCATTCCTAATATCACCTTATCTTTTCCTAATAGTAGGATATTAAAGGACATCTTAACGTTTTTTCCTTTAATGGTTAACTAAATAGGTCCTATTTTAAGATTAATAATGCCTCCTCTATAGGCTATTAGATCTCCTAAAATTGTTATTAATAGGTATGGGTGTTTCTTCTGCTGGTGTAGTAATCCTATCCGTTTAACTGCTACTAGTAATATAGAGTTCCTTATTACTCTACTGTCCACTAGCGCTTTAAACTATTAATCTTACTATTTAACTTGTAAATTTAGGTGTCTTTTTATAATTCCCTTAAGGGTCTAAGGCTTTACCACTAGCTTCCTCTAGTTTTATAGGCCTCTCCTTTTCCTAACTATTGGCTACTAGATCCTATTTATACTTAGTCCTCTTTTAGCTAATACTTAGTTTGCTTCTTTTCCTCTATATACTATAGATAAGTATTCTCTAGATAATTCCACCACTGTTATCCCTTTAGGCATTCTTCTATAAGGAATCTTCTTGGTTAAAGTATTAGGTCCCCTTAACTTTATACTTCCACTAGGTGCCATTTATATATATACTTAGTATTCCTAAACCGTTTTTCGTCTAGTGCCCAGTATATCCTTATTAGGTATTTCTAGTTTTTGTCCTTTAGTGCTCTATATATATTATACGTGTTATCTATATAAGCTATCCACGATAGTATATAATGTGCTAAGTAACTTAGGTTAACTCTTAGCTCGTCTTTATCCTTAAGTTTAAACCTCTAGTTTGCCATCCTAACTATTAGTCTTTTACTTACGGGTACTAAGATTTGTTGCTTACTTCTCCAGTCCCTAGATCCTTCCTCTAGGTTCCTTAATATTATAATTAACGCTCCTTTAATGTAATTTATATATTTCTCCATAATGGGTTAGTCTTAGACAACTTTTTCATCTAGCCATATATAGAAATCTTCCCACTTATTACTGTATTATTGCCTATACCACTTTCTATACAACTGGTTTAGTGTATATGGTCTATCTATAAGAAAGTACCTTGTTATTACTACGTCGTAATATCTTTTAATATGTCTTTCTTTGAACTTAGTTAGGATTTCTAAATCCTCTTCTTATTCTAGTTCGTCTGACCACTTTGCTCTAGGCGTCCCTACCTTAGGCCTATTAGTAATTCTTTGTACAGGTGCTCTGTCCCTTATACATCCTAGCATAGCTAATCTCTTATCTAGCTTTTATTCTTGCTATGTAATAATTCTTTATCTAAACTTATTTATTATTTCCTGTTTTCTGCGTTTTGCAGCTAGATCCTTAAAGTCGTCTTGCTTCTTAATCTCTATATTAACTTTTTAATCCATAGGTTAAACACTGCGTTCCCCTAGTACTAATATTTATACTTATTCTCCGAACTTATAGTTCTTAAACTTACGTTCTATGCTTATTCGTTTGCCTATAAACTAAGCTACTGCCCTTTTCCATTAGTTTTTATCTATTATAGGTTCTTAGGTGTATCTTATCTCTTCTTAAGAATCTTAAGCCTAGGGCCTTATGCGTTTATTAAGTAGTAAGCTAGCACTAGCAGTTATCTGCTTGCTTAGTCTACTTTAGATATTACTCCTTTTATCTTATAAAGTAATAGATGCTGTATTTAATGGTGTTATAATGCCCGTTACTAAACCGTGTTCTATAGTGTTTCTAGTCTCTACTTTTATTGCGTTATTAAGGTTTAAGTGCCCCTAGTTAGCCTCCCATTCGCCCTTATCGCTATTAATTAATAAGTACTCTAACTCTATTGCTAATGTTGCTAATCTTCGTCCGTATATTATTGTGACATCTTAATTTAGCTTATAGAGTTAATCTTATTCTTTATCTAACTCTCTAGTTCCTTTAAGTCCTCTTAACTCTAGCTTTTAAGGCTAATAGCTTACGCCATACTTAGCGTCCTTATAAATTTGGTATATATTATTATAACAAAACGTAAAGTGCTTAATTGAACACTCCTTGGTCCCGCGTAACATCCCTATATCCGTGTTATTATACTCCAATAACTTAATGCCCTTTACTATGTAGTTACTCTAACCACCTCTATAGTCTCTAGCAAAATAACCCTATTTTCTACAATTTATATAAGCTCCTAATTTGAACTATTACTCTTATTGTGGAGTCCGCCTAAACGTCTTCTGCTATTAAAATCCCTGGTTTAGCCTCTACTCCTTAGTCCTATAATTACTTAATTCTTAACCTCTAGGTTTCTATAGTTTCTTACTCTATTTTTTAGATTCTTTAGTGCCGCTTAAGTCCATTAGCTCTGGCCTACTATTCTATAGTTTATAACTCTATGTCTATTACTGCGTACTTTGCGTCTTATATAACCATAGAACTCTATCTTACCCTTTCTTAGCTTATTCCCTTTAATAGATCCTATTATTAATTTTTATTAACTAATTTATTTAGTCTCTTAGACTTTCCATATCTTCTATTAGGATAATTACGTTCTAGACTTTAGCCTTAAGTCCCTATTTATACTATGCTATAAGCGCCTTATTATTCCACTTAACCTATATTTCAAGTGTCTAAAACTAGGTTGTGTACTTAATTGCTAAACTATATTATACTAGGTTCTAAAGCTTTCTCTCTACTATAGTTATTGCTTCCAGGTCTCTAAATATCTATATTAGTCTTTTTATAAACCCATTCTAACTAGTAAATATAAACCGTGCTTCTTAGTTAGTAGTTATTATTCCGTTTGTCTAGATTTTGGTAAGGTAAGGTTTAAACCACTTTAGTACTCTTCTAGTTAAGAACAATCCTATATACGCTACTTAGTCTACTAGTATTGCTAGCTTCGCTCCTTTCTACATAACCTTAAAGTGCATATATATTAGGAATCCTTTAAGTTTTAACTTCTCCCCTAAGAATCGTTTAATTAAGAGTAACTTAACCTTAGCTACTCTGATTCCATTAATTCTTTCTTTAAATAACCAATTGTTATCTGTTAATTAATTAACTATTTCCTGTAAATAACTTACTATAATAAGCTGCGAGCTAGTATCTGCTATACTAGTGTCTCTAGTTATGCCTAAGGTTATAGCTGCCATTAATAGTGTCGTGACTAGTACTTTCGGTAGCATGTTGTTTGACTTGTTAATACTATAATTAGGTAGTGAATGTGTAATAGAGCCTTGTAGCAGGAACTACGGTGGACTTATTAATAGGCTAGGTGTATAGATATGCGAACAGGTTAATAATATAATAGTAATAAATAATAACTAGTAGAGTGGTTGCCTAATAGATTAACTCTAATTATATTCTGAGATTTACTATAAAAAAAGGAATTATCTAGGTAGGGACTATAGTCCTTGAAATATATATCCTAACTCCTAAGAAAGTCCTTACTCTATCCGCTCTGTCTACTTTACTCACTCTGTCCTAGATTTTATAGATTATATAGATTATATAGATTATATTACGTGATCTTGGTTACTATTCCTTATTATATAGTTCTACTGGATCCATCCTAGACCGTGCCTATATTAACCAACTAGCTTCTTCCAACTCCTCTCCAAGTAGTCGTAACATCGTACTTAAAGCGTTTGTAACATTAGATGCGGTAAAAAAGGATATATTTAAAAGCATTACTAAACTTACCCCTTTAAAAAGGTCCGCTATAGTTCCTCCCATTTCTTAAATTATACCCACTTTATAAATTGTACTTAAACGCCATAAAGCATCTCGCCTTTAGTTAACTTAGAAAATAAATCGTTTTAAGGCTAAGTTACGCCTTAGGATAAAAAGTGGAAAAGTATAAGTATCTAGGCTCTTCCAGCGCTAATATACAGCATAACTCCCTTAATATACTTAGTGAAATTTAAATACTTAGAAAATAGAAGAAGGTATAAATCCTAATAGATAGCAGAGCTACTAGTATAGGCTTTATTAATATAAACTATATAAAAACTTAACGCCTAAATTTAAAGAAACTTAATAAGCCTTAAGGCCTATAAGGCTTTAATAGTAAACCCTTAATATATAGCGAAATAACATACTACACCCTAGTAAAAATGTAGATGGGTAAATACCTTAAATATATCTCCCTATTTATAACACCCTTAAAGTAATATAAAGTTATACTTAGATATAGATAGCTAAAATAACATAACCCTTTAATTAGCTGGGTTAAAGAAACACTAAAGTTCCATATAACTTACTACTGAAGTTATTACTTAAAAAACCATTTGCCCTATAAACATACATATAACTATTTAAATTTAATATAATATAAATTACCCTTGCCACAAACCTTAAGCCAATATAATAAATCTATAACTGCTAATTATGGTAAAGAATATAAAGATGTTATGTTAAAACCTCTTAAATTTATATAATATAGGCCGCGCCTTTTATCTTATTAGTAAAAAGATAAGATTATAAAATCTTTGCTATAACTATAGAAGACATTAAGAAAGCACTAGAACTAAAATAATATCCTAATACTTAACCTCTTATGCCTAAAGAGTATTATAACCTAATTAATAAGTCTAAAAAATAATTTATAGACCAACTAGCCCTAACGTAGGTAATGGGGTTATGACCGCTCCCTGGGTTATGACCGCGCTAGCAGACCGCTTTCTTCTTATAGCTAGCTTATTACCTAAAGAAGTATACTACCGCTCCAGGAGTAAACAATCGACTTTCTCAGCTACTGCCACGCCTGAACTCCACGAAATACACCACCACCATGCCTCGCTGGCCTCAAGCACTAGATGCAGAAGATCGTATGCAGGCTGCCCTTACTGCCTGGCAAGCAGGCAGCCTATATTGCACCCCCTAAGCCTGCGCGATGGCTCACGGAGTTCCTCCCACCACTTTTTAAAAATAACTCTAAGGCAAACACTAATCTTACTAAGTCGCCCATACTAACCAATACCGTATAAGTCCCGCTGGGGAGGTGGTAATTATTTAACACTGTATATATTTTACTAAAGCTGGGTTTCCATGTCAATTCTATATAATTCGGACAATTGCCTCCTTTATCCTTTGGCGGGAAAACTCCAACCTCCCTCACTATTACAAAATCGCGCCACTGGGTACAAATTGGATGTAATCTTTTCTAAAACGCCAGGGAGAGCTTTGGACTTACTATATATAATTAATTAGCTTAGAACGCGCTATTACTAGCAATAATTCTACTCTAGTTAAGAGGTTCTTTTTTAACTACTCTAGGGCCAAGACCTAGTATAATATTAACGACGCCAATATATGGAATATAGATAAGACTGGCTATGCTATAGGCTTCGCTTATAGCGCTAAAGTAGTTGTATTAAGAGGCAATGTTATTAATTTTAAGACAATCGACGGCTTAAGGGAGTAGGTTTCGCAGATTAATTCAATCAGTATATATAGGCAAATAATTCCACCATTTATTATTTTCAAAGGACGTCAATATATAGAATCGCTATGGCAGGAAGCAGAGGAGGCTGTAGGCGAGTATACAATTATAATAAGTAAAAATGGATGGTTAAATTAAGAACTTAGAGTGTAATGGCTAAAGCACTTTAAGCGCTATACCTAATAAACTAAGGCATAGAGGGCAACTAAAGATAAGACCAATGGTGAATATAACGGCTATTAACTCCTAATTATAGATGGCCATAGTAGCCATATTAATATTAAGTTTGTTAAGTTCTGCTGGTTAAAGAAGATTATACCAATTTACCTTCCCCCGCATTTAACCCACCTCCTACAGCCACTAGATTTGGTTATATTTTCAGTTCTTAAGCGCCTATATTTATCTAAAGTTAATAAATTCGCGGCTTATGGTATTACTAGTATTAATAGAGACTACTTTCTACGCATACTTAGTGAGATTTGGCTATAAGTATATACATTGGAGTTGATTAAGAGCGCCTTTAAGGCTGCAGGCCTCCTTCCCTTTAACCTAAATTAAGCCCTCGCGCGCTGCTCTAAACAGCCTATATCTATTGAGCTATCTATACCTCTACCTTATGCAGAGGCGACGATCCTATTCTCCCCTATGCATCCTCCCCTACCAGACAACGAGCATGCTCGAGCTCGGTATATGTATATAATCCTTTATCCGGAAACTACGCCGTAGGCAACGGAGGCAGTCATCTTAAAGTTAATGCAACACCTATAGTCCTTAGAGGAAGGCCTTGAGCTTATGCAAGTTAAAAATAATAATCTTCGGCAACATACTAAGGAGAGAAAGGCTAAGAAGAAGCGTAAACGGAATATACTCTCTACTAAATCAGTTCTTACTTTAGAGGCAATAAAGGAGCTTGCTACTACTAAAGAGGCCGCTTAGAAGGCTAAAGAGCAAGCTAAGCTTACTAGGAAACAGCTTAAGGAGGGTTATTAGGTAGTAGTAGAGCTTGCTAAGGAGCAAGTTAAAGTTAGAAAAGCAGCCTGGAAAAGGGTTGCTGATATGAAGGAGCTAGCCAAGGTTTACAATAAGGAGGTAGGGGAGGCAGGAAAGGTAGCTAAAAAGGCACAGAAGGACTCCTTTACTGCCGCTAATATAGCTCGTAGAAAGTATACCCAAGAAACTTAATTAGCGGCTAATATAGTAGCTAATTATGCAATATTAAAACAGTCAACTATGGATAAGCTTAAGAAGCGGGCAGAAGACTCCTCTGCTGCCGCTGCTACGGCTGCAGCTTTTGTTAAGCAGCTTTAGGAAGCTGCTAAAAGGGTAGAAGAAGAAGCTGCTCTACTAGAGGACCCGCAGGAAGGGCAGGACGATAATATAAGTAATTTAAGCAACAAAGAGTCCTCAGATAAGGACATTTAGGGGTTAACTTAGTGGCTATTTAAACTATAAAACACCAAAAATCGACTTTATATAGACTGTATTATATATATTTATCGCTTTAATAATTCTTACCAACGATGCAATGACTTATAATGGCTTTTACTGGTTATTTACTACTAAATTGGCATTTTGGCGAATTTTGATGTTCAAAACGGTTATAACCCAGGGAGCGGTCATAACCCCGTTACCTACGTTATACTAAGAGAAATATAATTTTAAAATAGAACTTAAGCCTAGTATAACACTAAAGTTTAGTCCGCTATATGGTATATTATAAAAAGAACTACTTATAATGCAATAATACCTTAACAAGCATCTAGAAAAAGGATTTATTCGCCCTAGTTAATCTCTATTTACCTTACCTATACTATTTATTAAAAAGCTAGGAGGAGACTTAAGATTCTATATTAATTATTAAGCTCTAAACGCAATTATAATTTAAAATTAATATCCAATTCCTTTAATTTAAGAGACGCTTAACTATTTAGTAAAAGTATGGTACATTATAAAGCTTAATATAGTTACCGCCTTTAACAAAATCTATATATATAAAGAAGATAAAAAGTATATAGCTTTTTATACATAATAGGGACTCTTTAAATACCTAGTAATACCATTTAGCATAAAGAATGGCCCCAGTATATTTTAGTAATATATTAATAATACGCTTTATAAATTCCGTAATATATTTATTACCGCGTATATTAATAATATTTTAATTTACTTATTCTTACTTTCTAAATATTAGAAATATATTAGAATGGTCCTTAAACACTTATAAGACGCGGGCTTATAATATAATATTAAGAAATGCAAGTTCTACACGTCTAAGGTTATATACTTAAGCTTAATTATGTCCCATAATAGAATTAAAATAGATCCTAAGAAAGTTGCTATAATTGTATACTAGGAAAGCCCTAATAACATATAAAATATTTAAGGATTTTTAGGATTTATAAATTTCTATTATTAATTTATTAACTACTTCTTAGAAATTACCTAGCCATTAGTAAACCTAATAAGGAAAAGTTTAAAATTTAAATAAACTACTAGATGCGAATAAGATTTTAATAATTTAAAATATTGCTTTATAACTGCTCTAATTCTTACTTACTTTAACCCTAATCTTAAATATACTATTAAAATCAACTTGTCTAATTATGCTCTAGGGGGAGTGTTATTATAATATAATAAGAATAGCAAACTATATCTAGTAGCCTTTCTCTCCTAGAAACTCGCCCCTACTAAATTAAACTATAAAATATATAATAAGGAACTGCTTATAATTATTAGATGCTTTAAACAATAGTGTCCTAAGCTAAAAGGATTGTTGTTTCTAATATATATATTAACAGACTATAAGAACCTGTAATACTTTATAACTATAAAACAATTAATATAATACTAAATTCATTAGGCCAAATACCTCTTATAATTTAACTTTAACACTAGAGAAAGCCCATAACACCTATATAGAATAGGCAAGACGACATGGAGTCCAATTCTCACCAGAGAAATACCAGCTAATCCATTTTACAAGAAAACGCAACCAATCTGCAGATCTCTAGCATATAATCCATATCTAAGGCTTTAGGGGTCAACCAGTTTAGGGCCTAAGGGTATTAGAAGTATGGGTAGACAGCAAGCTTTAGTAGAGCGTATATGCGGTGCAAGCAGCCCATAAGGGCCAAGCACAGTACATTGCATTATCCAGGATCGTCAATTCTATATGGGGTCCATGCTTCCAGAGGTCACGCCTACTATACACAGCAGTTGTCCGGCCAACTACAACATATAGATCCAGTATTTGGGCCATTAGAGAAACCAAGAAGGGCCCCCCTAAATCACTCCTTAAACCACTCTAAAAGGTCTAAACAGCCTACCTCTAGAGCATAATAGGCGGGTATAAGCAAACGGCCACAGCACTGCTTAAGAAGGAAGCTAATATTCCCCCCCTACAACTATATATTAAAGCCGCTGCAATGCAAAGGGCGTAAAGTAAACGCAACTTTAATGTTATAAAGTATATCAAGACACGCCTAAATAAACTATGGAGGGACCTTAGGGCACCTTATAGGAGAACAAACCAACAACCCTAAAGTAGGGAAGAGATATTAGAGAAACAGGTAAAGAAAGTAGAAGAAGAATAGTGCTGCATTAGGGCCTAGGCCTATATAAAGGAGAAAGGGAGACGTGTAAGAGGCCAGCAAAGACAATAGTAAGAAAGAGAAAGGAGCTAAAGTAGAGCACAAAAGAACGCTAGAAAACCATCTTCTATAATATAATACTGGTTGGACCAACGCTGGAGAGGCGTATAGGAGTTAAAGGTATAGAGGCTAACTTAGGCAAGAGAAACCTAAGCCATGGCATAGTTAACGCTATAGGGGGTAAACACTTAAGAGCTCTAAAAAGGCCTAATAAAGGCAGAAAATATAATAGCAACACT
>Ga0307507_10005263_pt1 | contig 21478 bp, 20 predicted proteins | sample 7_EM_MG_FD_207223 | JGI IMG/M metagenome (GOLD analysis project Ga0307507, IMG submission 207223) | Populus trichocarpa ectomycorrhiza microbial communities from riparian zone in the Pacific Northwest, United States - 7_EM | ecosystem: Host-associated > Plants > Roots > Unclassified | place... | reverse complement strand
CGGAACCTGTCAATGGTGTTGAGACAGCTCAGGCTACTTTTTCTGTTTCGTGTTCTGTCTCCTCGTTCTCCTTCGGTGGTTCGTTGATCCAGGCCGCTTTGGGTAGCTTGGGTGGGGTCGGTGCGCGGTGGAACCGGGTCGGGTTGGCGGTGTAGGCCGCGTGCAGGACTCGGGCGCGTTCGGCGCGGACGGCGGTGACGGTGCCGTCATGGACCGACGCCGGGGTGTGCAGGCCGATCCCGCTGTGGCGGTGTTCATGGTTGTAGTACTGGAAAAACCGTCGGCTGAACGCGCGGGCGTCGGCGATCGACCCGAACCGGTCGGGGAAGGCTGGGCAGTACTTCAACGTCTTGAACTGGGCCTCGCTGTAGGGGTTGTCGTTGGACACGTGCGGTCGGGAATGCGAGCGGGTGACGCCCAGGTCGGCCAGAAGCGCGGCGACGTTCTTCGACGTCATGGAGGTGCCACGGTCGGCGTGCACCACATCGGGGGCGATTCCACCGTTGGCGGCGATGGCGTCGGTGAGGAACCCCTGCGCCAGTTCCGCGGTCTCGGTCGGCGCGATCATCCAGTGCACGACCACACGGGAGTAGATGTCGAGGATGACGAACAGGTCGTAGTACACGCCCCGGTCGGGGCCCTTGAGTTTGGTGATGTCCCAGCTCCAGACCGTGTTGGGTGCGGTGGCCACCAACTCCGGCTTGACCTTCGCCGGATGGGTGGCCTGCGCGCGCCGTTCGCGGACCTCACCGGTTTGGCGCAGCAGCCGGTACATCGTGGAGATCGAGCACAGGTAGCAGCCCTCGTCGAGCAGGGTGGCCCACACCTGTGCCGGCGCCTTGTCCACGAACCGCGGTGACCGCAATACCTCCAGCACCCGCGCGCGTTCGGCGATCGACAGGGTCGCCGGGTGCGGCGCCGGTGGGCGACGCGGCCCGGCCACCGGCGGTGTCGGGTTGCGATGGCGGTACAGCGTCGCCCTGGATCGACCGACCAAATCACACCCCGGTTTGGTTCCCAGCAACGGTTCCAGCTCGGCGAACGCGATACCGATCAGCTCGTCGACCTGGGGTCGGTGTCCATGCTCTCGGAGATCGTTTCCAAGAGCCCTTGCAGTTTTCCCATGATCTCCACCACCGCCTGCGACTTCGCCAGCTCGCGGGCGAGACGCTCGTTGTCCGCGCGGAGCCTGTCGTTCTCCTTCTCCGCCGCGGACTTGCCCTTGGGTCCCGAGGGTTTCGCGGCCAGGGCATCGAGCCCGCCGGCGTCGCGGCTTCGGGTCCAGTCGATCAGGTGGGAGTGGTACAGCCCTTCCCGCCGCAGCAGCGCACCTTTGGCACCGGGTTCGATCAGGCCCTCGTATTCCTCCACGATCGCCAGCTTGTACGCCGCGGTGAACGTCCGACGCTTCGCTTGACCCGCACGCGGTCCTCGCTTTTTCTTGCCCACCGGACCATCATCGGCCAGCAGATCGGCAGCACTCAACGTCACAGTCCCAAAAATCCCGTCTTCGCCCTACACATTCCACAGAAGACTCAACTGACTCTGTGTCTCATGCCAGTCTGACAGAGAGGGATCCGGCCGGTACTGCATCGATCAGCGTGGGGAGATATTCGTTGAAGGTCGGTACCTGGCGTGTTGGTGTCGGGGACTCCAGAAGGTCAGCGACCGTGACACCGAGACGTGCCAACACGATGCGTGCGGTGTCGACGTCAGCGGGGCTGTCGGGGGCCGGGGTCACTGCTGTGCTCTTTCTGCGAGTCCGGCGTCGTAGTGGACGACCATCCGGTCCAGTGCGGCCATCGTGTGGATGAGCAGAACGCCCTGCCGCGGTGCGGCTGCCAGCAGCACGCGATCACCGGGCGACAGTCGACACCAGTGCCGCATGGCCGCGGGTATAGTAACCAGTGCGCTGCCAGGGACCCGGAATGCGCCCGAGGGATGACCCCGGACCACGATGACGTCTTCCACGCGGGAGAAGTCCAGGCTCTGTCCCGGCTGCCATCCCAGCAGCCGTGAGATCAAGCGCTCACTCACACGTCCTCCTCCGTCCAACGTGGCGATCCCGTAGACCATGGACCCATCTCGGGTCAACGCGCCAAGATCCAACAGTGGCAGCGCCGTGATCTCCGACGTTTCGCCTGCCGAAAAGGTCGGGACGACGGCGTTGATCACCAATTCGGCGATCGTACGATCATGAGGTCGGACTTCCATCAGAGCACGTCCGTTAGCGCGATGTCCCCCGGCGGGCAGGGTTGCGCGACATCACTCGCGTTGTAGCCGCCGATTCGGCATGCTTTACTCGTATGGGGCACTTCCACTCCTGCTCTCACCCAACGAATATCACAGAGACGACAAAACTCACTCGGACGACGCCACCTGTTTCCACTTGCCGGAAACAGGTGTCCATGGCGACCTGGATGCGCCTCAATTCATATCACATCAGTCGGAAGCGTGCCGCCAACAACGAAACTCTTGGAATTCAGGAGGCCATAGAGAATTATGAGAGTCCTGGATAATATTTCAATCGCGTGACTCGCAGCGGTATCCGCATCTGGTTGAGCGACGGGGGTCGCACGCACCCGCCCAGCCTGAGCCCGCTGCCCCCACGGTGCAGCTCGCCAACACCTGGTCCGCTCACCGAAGGTGGAGGAGGTGCTCCGAGGCGCGAATGGCCGATGATGTCCACCAGTGACTGTCAACTCTGCCCTGTCCTGTCGACGAAGTGGTGCGCCAGTGCGAGCAAGCCGTTTGGCGGAGTGGGCGCATCTGCGAAGGCCGTGGTCGTCTTGCAGCAAGCCGCCACAGGGTGGCTACGGCCAGATTGAAGCGCTCGGCCGGTTCGTGGCTATTGCGTGGGTGTGGTGGCCGGACACGGCGAGGCATGCCGAACTCCACGCGCTCTGCGTGGTCTTGACCGCGTCCGACGGCCTGGCGACCTGTCTTCCGTAGCCCATCGACGATGACTCGTCGTGTCAAACCCATGCAAAAGCCAGCAACAAGCCAGTAAACTGGCTGGTCAGGAAGTGTCTTCCCCGCGCAGGCGGGGGTGTTCCGTGTTCCGCGCGGTCGTCGCGTACCTGGAAAATGTCTTCCCCGCGCAGGCGGGGGTGTTCCGTTGACGACGACGTCCGGCCGCGCCTCCTCGACCGTCTTCCCCGCGCAGGCGGGGGTGTTCCGTGCTGGTGCATCGCATAGCCGCGCCCCTTCCGGTCTTCCCCGCGCAGGCGGGGGTGTTCCGACCTCCACGCCGTCGACATGAACGACCTGCTCGTCTTCCCCGCGCAGGCGGGGGTGTTCCGTCGCCGACGGGGTTGTGACGTGCAAGCCCGACTGTCTTCCCCGCGCAGGCGGGGGTGTTCCCGGCGTGCCCGGCCCGGTGCTCCGGAGCGACCGGTCTTCCCCGCGCAGGCGGGGGTGTTCCCGGAAAGCTCCCTACCTGCGGTTTCTGAAATGTGTCTTCCCCGCGCAGGCGGGGGTGTTCCGGAGGCGCGACCGTGACCGGCATCCACCCCGGAGTCTTCCCCGCGCAGGCGGGGGTGTTCCCGGGCCCTTCCCATCGTCCTCGGGGGCGACGTTGTCTTCCCCGCGCAGGCGGGGGTGTTCCCGGGCCCTTCCCATCGTCCTCGGGGGCGACGTTGTCTTCCCCGCGCAGGCGGGGGTGTTCCCCGTCAAGACGTGCCACGTGCGCGCTCCTCGGTGGTCTTCCCCGCGCAGGCGGGGGTGTTCCCCAAGGCGACATCGTCCGCGCGGTCAAGGGCGCGTCTTCCCCGCGCAGGCGGGGGTGTTCCCGTGGCGTGGTGCTCGCGGTCCTCGGCGTCCTCGTCTTCCCCGCGCAGGCGGGGGTGTTCCCCCGTCCGCTAGGCGTCCCAGGAAGTTGACGAAGTCTTCCCCGCGCAGGCGGGGGTGTTCCCCCGTTGTCGGCGACGCCGTCACGGAGTCGGCCGTCTTCCCCGCGCAGGCGGGGGTGTTCCACCACCAGTGATCGGAACGACCCGAGGCTGACGCGGTCTTCCCCGCGCAGGCGGGGGTGTTCCCTCGTTGACCCGCGTGAGGACCTGGTTCACCACGTCTTCCCCGCGCAGGCGGGGGTGTTCCCACCTCGCTGCTGACGATGCTGGTGTGGGCGGTGTCTTCCCCGCGCAGGCGGGGGTGTTCCCGACACCCACGTGTAGCCGGCAACCGAGTTGTCGTCTTCCCCGCGCAGGCGGGGGTTGTTCCAGTGATACCGGCGCACGCTGTGGACGCCGGTGGGTCTTCCCCGCGCAGGCGGGGGTGTTCCGGAGTAGGCGGATGGCCACGTACGCGACATCCAGTCTTCCCCGCGCAGGCGGGGGTGTTCCCAGTTGCAACTGATCGCGCACGACATTGTCGGCGTCTTCCCCGCGCAGGCGGGGGTGTTCCTAGGGTCGGACCCTGCTTGATCAGCAAGACGGTGTCTTCCCCGCGCAGGCGGGAGTGTTCCCTGGTCGAGGTGCAGAAGGTCAAGCCTGCACCGGTCTTCCCCGCGCAGGCGGGGGTGTTCCCGGCGGGCACACCGACTTGACCCGATTGCCCTCGTCTTCCCCGCGCAGGCGGGGATGTTCCCATCCCGTATCCGCTACCGTCAGCGCTCGCAGTGTCTTCCCTACGCAGGCGGGTTTTCCCGGCTTGGACCTGCGCCCGTTCCCAGGTCTGAAGTCTTCCCTGCGCGGGCGGCGGCACTCCGCACTCGGGATGTCCAGTCCCAACGACTACGAGAAGTCACTCCGAGCGACTGCCTGAATCTCGTATGCCCCTGTCCACCATTCGGGGTGAACCTCACTCGACAAGCGGCGGTGTTCCCGAGTGGTCAGGTTTGCCGAAGCGGCGCCGCCGCCCCGCGTTGCTCCATCCCTTCGACCGCTGAGGTACCGCATCGGCTTCTTCTGGCTGGACCGGACGACGGATGAGGTTCACACCTTCGAAGTCGACGGGTTCCCAGTTGTGCTCATGCACCTCGAACGCAAGCCCCTGTTCGTTGTCCGCTCCGTAGACCATGATCGCGCGACCGGTCTTGACCATGTCCAGGACACGAAGCCACATCAGGCCACGGACCCTCGCGTTGATCTTGCCGACGAACACGCCCGGTGAGATCTCCAGCAGCCAGCGGGTGAGATGTCCGCGCAGACCGACCGGGCACGCGGCGACGACGATCACGGTCACTCGTCACCGTCGCTGTAGTTCGTGCCGCCCGCGACGGCTTGGCCTTTGTAGTCCCACAGTTCGACGATGTCGGAACCGTCGAAGTCGTCGGTCGCGTACTCGACATGCTCGTCGTCTTCCTGCAACAACGTCTTGATGTCACGCACGCATCGATCCAGGAACGCACCACCCTTCATGTGGTCACGGACAGCCCGGCGGGTTTCCGCGCTGATATCGGCGACTTCGCGTTCCGCGATGTCGAAGGCGATGGGGATGCTGATGTCGGCCTTGTAGAGATCGGCGATGTCGTAGATGAACGACTTGACGTGTCCGGTGTGGACGAATCCGAGTCCAGGGGCGCAGCCCAAGGCCACCACGACGGCGTGCACCACTCCGTACAGGCTCGTGTTGGCCGCCGACAACACCTGGTTGACCGGCGAGGCTCCGGCAAAGTCGGACGGATCGTAGTCCCGCCTGTTCCACTCGACTCCCGTACGCCTGGCGTTGTCCCGGTAGAGCCGTCGAACCCGCGCGCCTTCCCGGCCGCGCAGTTGCTGCATGTCCAGTCCCCTGGTGTCCTCGCCGGGGAACCGCATCGCGTACATCTCCCGCGCCACTGCCAACCGGGTGCGTTTGTTCGACACCAGGCGGGCCTGTGCTTCCAACAGTCGCGACGACCGGGCCAGGGAGCGGCCGTGCGCGTAGTACCGCACGCCCTGCTCCCCCACCCACACCGCGGTCGAACCGCTTTCGGCCAACAGCACCATCGCTTGCTGGCTCACGGTGGTGCCGGGACCGAGCAGCAGCGCACCCAGGGTCGCGGCGGGGATGTGGACGATGCCTTTGGCGTCGCGGGCGGTGATCGCGTTCGCTTCGCGGTGCACGACGCAGTGTTCCAGGTACAGGAAGGTGAGGCGGTCCTGTGCGCGGAGCAGTTGGGTCAGGGGTACCGGTTTCGCTCCGGGTATGTCAGCCACGGGCCGCCGGGGCCAGGGTCAGCAGTCCGCAGCCGTAGCCTTTGGCGGGTCCGATGCCGTGGATCAGGTTGCTGCGGAACAACTCCGCGTCGGTGATCTTCAGGCGTCCTTCGAACACGGCGGTGGCCAACGTCACCGTCTGTCCTGCTCTGGCGAACTTGAGTGTTTCCCGACCGCGGACGGCGACGTCGGGCTCGCCGTGTTCCCCTTCCGGCACGGTGAATCCGTTGCGTTCGGCGCGGTCGAGCAACCAGCACGCCTGCTGAGCGACGGTGACGTGTCCGAAGCGCTGCGACCGTTCGACGGTCGTGTTCTTGCGACGGCTGCTCACCGGGTTCGCCTTGAGGCGGAACCTCCACTCCTCGCCGGTGGTGAGCCTGTCCAGCAGCGTGGTGTAGTCGCGGGTGTCCCATCCGTGGGAGCTGGGCCAGCCGACTTGTTCGACCAGGTGGGTCAGGTCGGGTTTTCCCGGACTCGCGAGGTAGAGCACGACCTGGTTCGGGTGCTGGTCGATCCGCCACAACACCCGTCCCTCCCCCTCTGTCTGCGCGGTGGACGGGAAGGCGGCGAGGACCGCGGCGTGCAGCTTCTGCGGTGAGGCCAGCAGGAATCGTGCGGCGCGTCGGGCGGGGTTGATCTCGAATCGGGTGAAGTGCATTCAGACCTTCTCCTCGAACGCCGACATCGGGTCGAGTGGATCGGGCACCGCCGTGGGGCGGTAGTCGGGGTTGGGGACGGTGACGTGGCCGTTCAGGACCGATCGCCACCCGTACCGGCGGTTCCGCGGGTCGAAGCTGATGGGGTCGTCGCGTACCAACTCGGCCCCGGCCGCGTCGGCGGGGGCGTCGATCACGGTGTCGAGGAGCACGTGGGAGGTGTGTCGTGTGCGGCGGACGAACGGCGAGGCCAGCCATGGTGTGGTGGCCAGCAGGTCGGTGATGTCGCCGTCGTGGATGCCGTGGTTGAGCTTGCCCGCGGGAGGGCAGGACCGACGTCCGAGGAACAAGGGGAACTCCGGGCGCCGCAGCGCGCTGTCGAGCCCCTCAAGCAGTGCACTGTCGCCGCCGATGGCGACCGTGAAGACGGCGTCGGCGAGGTAGAACCGGTAGGACAACGGCATCGAGGTGGAACCGTCGCGGGATCGGGCGGTGTGGAAGTCGCGTTCCAGGCTGCCGGGTTGGTCGATCCGCACGCCGATCCGCAACGCGAGCAGTTCCTCCAACGGGTCGGTGCGGCGCCGTCCCTGGGCGGCGGCGAGCAGGCCGATGATGCCGCTGCGGCTGGGTGCGCGGTCGGTGTTGCGGCGGACGAACCGGCTGGTGGTCCCCCAGGACTGCAGTGGTGCGCTCAGGCGCAGCAGCAGCACGGTCACGGCGTGTCCGCCAGGCGGTCGACCACCAAGGCTCCCAAACCGGTGATGGCGGTGTCGAAGGTGGTGCGCTGTCCCAGAGCGGCCAGTGGGGCGGTGCGGTCACCGACTCCGAAGGACCAGCCCGCGACCGGGACCTCGTCGAATGCGGTGTGCAGTTCCGTGACGTGCTCGACGAGTCGGCGGATCGAGGAGGCGATCCGTCCTCCGTCGGCGCCGTCTGCGATGGGGTCTTCGAACGCGCCGACCAGGTTGATCGACTGGGTGTCGCGGACGACGACGAGGACGGCGTCGGGGAGGGTGCGGTTGGCGAAGGTGTTCTGCTTGCCGGTGGGCATGCTGGAGACGAACGCGCGCGCGAAGGCCTCGACGGCACGGCGGGTGGCCTTCGGGTCGCCGAGGTTGTCCTGGAGTCGGTTCACGTCCACGGTGGCGTAGCGGTAGAGCGTGGAGGAGTTGAACTCCACGGTGCCGATCATGCCCGCTCCGGCGTCTTCGTCGGCGTCGGAGTTCTTGTGGTCGTCCACGGCGGTGAAGTAGTCGTATTCGTTGTCCACCGCGTGCACGCTCAAGGCGTGGGCGACTTGGGCGGCGGCGTCGACGTTGAGGTCGGTCACTTCGGCGACCATGCGGCCGAACAGCGATACGTCCACGGAGTGTTCACGGTCGGCGCGGGCTTTCGCCTCGCCTTTCGGGAACTCCAATTTCCCGTCGCCGGCGATGGTCGCGGTCCGGATCGCGAGCTCGGCCAGGCCGGCCACTTGGCGGTGGCTCAGGAAGAGCAGGTAGCCGGCTTCGGGCAGGGCTTCGGTCTTGCGTGGGGGTTTGGTCTTGATGCCTGCGGAGTCGAGCACGGCGGCGGCGAGTTCGGCGGACCGCGTTTCCAGTGCGGGTTCCTGTTTGGTGATCTCCTCACCGATCAGCTCGACCACACGCTTGGTGCGCACACCGAGTTCGGAGAGGTCCAGGGTGTGCGCGAACGCGTCGCGGGTAGCGCGCTTCCACGCCTGGCTGGATACCCGTGCCCGGCGCTTTCCGCCGTAGACGGCGGTTTTGGGGCTGCCGGTGTCGTCGCGGTTGATGTTGCTGGGCGGCACGGTCTGGATGATGTGGATGTCGACGATGGTGCGGGCCACGGTTATTCCTTCGCGCAAGAGGAGGGCGGATCAGTGGGAGTCGTCCGGTGCGGAATCAGTGTCGGTGTCGAGGGCTGTCGGGGTGCGGTAGAAGTCGCGTCCCCACCGCAGTCGCACTACCGACGCGCCACCAGGTCGTTGCCAGGCAACGAGTTCGTCGGCAAGCAGGCCGTAGTCCAGCGACACCGATTTGCCGCGGAGCAGGTGCACCATGCCTCTGGCGTGGTGCACCAGTTCGTCGAGGCTGTCGGAGGTGCCCAGTGCCTGGAACCGGCGCAACACGGGGTTGGGAGGTGTGCCGGGTTCCTCGGGATGCAGGACGCGGACCGCCCGACCCATCCCCCAGCCGCGTTGGTGCATGCGGTCACCCAAGGATTGCTGGTGCAGGGCGTACAAGGTCAGGCTGATGTGGGCGGCCTTCTCCGCGGCCGTGGGGTCGTCGCCCGCGCTGCGGTCGACGAACTCGGGGGCCAGGGTGTACTGGAGGATGTCGTTGACACTCCCCGCGGGTTTGCCGACACCACGCCGCAGCCGTGCGAGAGCGGCGACCTCGGCGGAGCGGTTGGCACGTACCCCCTCCTGCAGGACGCGAATGCGGTCGTGCACGACCGTGCCGATCTCGCGCAGGTCGGCCCATCGGGGTGTCGGCGGTGCTGTCGTGGACAACCGGTGTCCTTTCCTGTCGGTCATGAAACGAGTTCCGGGTAGGCGTAGGGCAGCACGTCACGAATCTTGCGGCGGAAGGTCCGGTCGGCGTGTGCGGAGGTCGTCAACCGTTGGTCGACGACACGCCCCGACCATGCCGACAGCGGGGCCCTGGCCACGTGGTCGCGTCCCAGCCGGCGGACGATGTCGTCGGCGGTCTCGTGCCATCGACGCTGTGCTGCCGTCGGGTCGGTGTCAGGTCCCAGATCGCGGATCCACGCCCGGAACGGCGCGTCCAAGGCGGCGAGTGCGTATTCCTTGGCCCTGGACATGGGCCCGTCGCGTTCGTCGCGACCGCAACCACTCGCGGCGGCGATGTCGCCGGCGAGTCTGCCTACCGCGTAGGCGGCCTTGTCCGCGGCGTCGGCGCAGGCCACGGCGATCCCGACGAGATCGATCGCGTCGTGCCGCAGCAGCACTGCCCGTAGCGGCAGGGCGTCGTCGATGATCTCCTCGGTGGTGGAGCTTTGACTGCCGTAGGTCATGCCGATGGTGTGCAGGCGAACCGGGTAGTCCAGGCCGATGTCCTCGGAGATGCTGCTGATCCAGTTGAGCACCGGTGGGGCGAGGAACGCCGCGGCCTCGCCGCCTTGAGGTGTCACCGCGCCCGGCAGCAGTGATTGCAGGCCGCGCCAGACCGCACGTTCAGAGTCGTGTTCACGAGGCATGTAGACCAGCGGAGCGCCCAGCTTCTTCTCCTGTGCTTTGCTGCGACGCCATCCGGTGTGGGTTTCGATGGTGTGCTTGTTCTGCGGCGTGTTGCGTTCCCCGTTGCAGATCAACACGTGGGTGACGCGGGCGCCGTCGTGGGCGAGCCGGATACGGCGGCTCTGCCACGTGTAGAGGTCCACCGGTCCGGTCGGTGCGCGGCCGCCTGGTTGTTCTTCTCCTGGGCCCGCCGGGTCGCGTTCCCAGACTGGGCGGTCGGAGTCCGCGTCCCCTGTGGTGTCGCCGTAGTCGCGGGCGATCAGGTTGAGCAGCAGGGTGTCCTTGAGGGTGGGCCCCTCGGGGAGAACACCGCCGAGCAGGCCGCTCCATCCGGTGCCGATGGGGTATCCCTTGCCGCCCTTGACCCGTGTGTCCCCTTCCGCGCCGGACTTGATACCCGAGGGGTCGAACGCTTGGGCGTGTACGAGCCACCGGGCGGCTTCGGCGAAGCTCAATGTGAGGTCACCGCCCAGGCGGGTGGAGAAGAAGGGTTGTCCGTTGGGGACATCGGCGATGAGCCGGTCCAGTTCGGACATCTCGCCTTTCGCTGTATGCAAGCCGGCGACTTGGAGGAACGGGGTGTCGGGGTGAAACAGATCGAACCTGGTGTGGTGCTGCCACAGATATCCGGTGATCGTGTCGAGGGGCAGTTGCGGCGCGTTCCACAACTCCAACCAGTGGTCGGTGTCGCGTGGTCCGCGGAGCGCTCGGTGCAGGATCGCGAGCAGCAGCCGAGTCGTGGCGAAGACTTGGGTGGGCAGGTCACCGACCAGTCCGGTCAGGGTGTGCGCGTGCCGGAACACATCGGTGAGGGAGAACTCCTCGGTCCTGCCGCGGTCTGTGCGCACCATCAGCCAAGGCTGATCGATCAATGAGAAGGTGAGCGGGTCAGAGGCGCTCATGCATCAGTCCTCGGCGAGGGTCGTAGGTGAGCCTGAAACGCAGATCGCCGTGCTTCAACTCCGCCACCCGGTCCTGGTCCAACACCAGGACGAGTTGACCGGTCAGCAACGCGGTGAGGTGGAAACTGGTGAACCGGTTGACTTCCAGTGCGGCGATGGTGGCGTCGATGACACCGGGGTGGCACAGCGCGAGCGGCAACCGGAGTCCGCAGGCGGCGATCGTCCGGGCCTGCCGCGCCCCGATCGCCGAGTCGAGCGGAATCGGCATACCGGCGCCGGTGGCGATCCAGTCCGGTGTGACCAGGCCACCGTCACGGTCCTGTTGGACCACCAGTACTTCCAGCGATTCCTCGCTGTCACGCACTTGGGCCGCGCCGCGGTGGTCGTCGTCGGGTTCACCGACGCCCGCGTGGACCCAACCGACCAGCGTCGTCGGGCCGGTCAGCGCGTCACCGAGCAGGAACGCGCGTGCGGCCGCTGCGCGTGCGCGACTGCGTGTCTCCGCGACCTGCCGGGCCTCTCGTAGCGCGGGTTGCCAACTCGGCGGGCCGACCGGGTCCGGTCCGTATGCCTGTTGTACCAGTGGCGAGATGTCGACCGGAAGCGCCACGGTGTCGCGGGCGTGGGGGCCGAGCAAGGCGGCCGCGCGCAGCAGTGTGAAGTCGCCGTAGACCCGTCGGGACCCCTGCACGGACCGGGTGGGCTGGGTGTCCCAGTCCTCGACGCCGACCAGCGCACAGCGTGCCGTTGTCAGGCGGGGTGGTCGGATCCGATCGTGGCGGTGGAGACGGCCCAGGCGTTGCAGCACGAGGTCTGCCGGGGCGAGATCGGTGACCATCAGGTCGAAGTCGACGTCGAGGGACTGCTCGACGACCTGCGATGCCACCACGATGTGCAGTGGGGGTCGGTGGATGTTCGGCCCTGCGGGGCCGAATCCGGCGAGCAATGCCTGGTCGGTGCGGGCCCGGTCGCAGCTCAGGAAGCGGGAGTGGTTGATGGTGACGTTCTCGACGCCGAACTCGTGTTCCAGTCGGTGCGCGGTGTCCTGGACACGGGTGACGGTGTTGCGAACCACGACCGCGCAACCACCGTCGGCCAGCTGCTCCCGCAGGTATGCGACGAGCGTGTCGAGGTCGTCGGCGAGGTGGTCCAAGTGCACGTCGGTGTGCCCTGCCGGTAGCGCGACCGATCGTGGTGGTGTCCCGCCGGTGCTCAGGATCACCGGGTAGCCCACGTCGGGATCGGAAGTGTGTCGGGTGGTGCTTCCGGTTCCGCTCTCGTAGGCGTTGAGCAGGTCGGCCCGGCGATCGGCGGGCAGCGTCGCCGACAACAGCACCACCGGTACCCCGTAGGCGCCAAGCCAATGCAGGACACGCTGCAGGTATTGCGACATGTAGACGTCGTAGGCGTGGACCTCGTCGATCACGGCGACCTTGCCCGCAAGGCCGAGGTGTCGCAGCATCAGGTGCCTGCTTTTGAGGCCCGCGAAGAGGACTTGGTCGATCGTGCCCACCACGAACGAGGCAAGCGCGCTCTTCTTCCGGCCGGTAAGCCAGTGGTGTGCCACGAGTGCGGCCTCGTCGTTCTCGCCGATGGACCTGAACCGGCCTCGGCGAACCATGCCGGCGAAGGTGTCGTTCAGCGATGCTTTGCCGTGCGCGAGGGTGATGCTGACCGCCCCGTCCCGACCAGGCAGGTTTTTCAGCCAGGCCTGGACACGCCCGAACATCGCGTCGGTGGTGGCTTGTGTGGGCAGTGCGATGAAACACCCGTCCGCGCCGGATTTCTCCGCCATCACCTCGACGGCCAACAGGGCGGCTTCGGTCTTGCCCGCTCCCATCGGGGCTTCGACGATCACCATTCCCGCCGTGGTCTGGGCAGTGGCTGCCTCGACGGCGGCGACCTGGACCGAACGTGCGCCGACTGCCTGGGGGTTGAACCGCGCACGAAAAATATCGTCCACATCGGATGTGAATGGTTGCGCTACCCAGGGTGCCGGGAGGTCAAGCGTGTTCCAGGCGTGTTCGACCCGTTGCGCCATGGCGTGGCTGTCGAGTTGCAGAGGCGAACCGTCCAGAGTGATCAAGGGATATATCGGGAAAAGGTCGGTGTTGGAGGCGATCCAGTCTGCGAGGATCACGATCGCGGTGAGCAGCACCTGGCTGGGCTTGCTCAATCTCACGTCCTTGAACCGGGCGAGCACATCGGCGCCGCCGATGGAATCCGTTGCGCGTTCGAGGAAGTAGGTGCGTGTCTCAACCCATGACGCTGCTCCTGCCAAGTCCGGCCTGCTACGCACGAGGTCGAGTTGGCCGTCTTCAGGAGTCACTCCGTGATGACTGCCGACGATCGCACCGAGTTGGCCCGCGATACCGCGGCTGGGGAACCCGTGGTGTTTGGTGAGCCAATCGCGCACGGCGAGATGCCCAACCAGTGCGTGTGACACGGCGCTTCGTTTCGGATCCCTGGCGAGCATCGGATCGGCCACGAATCCTTTGCCTCGCATGTGATCCGCGAGCAATGCCACTTGGACGCTGAAGGCAGGGCTTGCCTTGCCTATGTCGTGGACGGCGGCGAGCCACCGCGCGAGCCTATGGACCCCGGCGATTCCATCCGGGAGTTCGCGGGCGATCCGGTGCAGCACTTGCGGGGAAAGCCATTCATCGACAAGAAGTTCCGCGACCGCGCCGGAGTCGTCGAGATGCTGATGCAGTGGGAGCCATCCAGTAACGACCCCCTGCTCGTCGCACACAGACTTCGCCCACACGGAGAGCATGCCGACCCTGTCGACCATCTGCCTCTTCCTGCGAGGAACGCGGACACGTCTCACTTGGGCATTGAATACTCCTACGCTCGACGGTCGTTACATGCCACGTCAATGTTCATCCGAACGGGTTAAGCATCAGTCTGGGTGTCTAGCTGGTTACAGATTGTCATCGGATGCGAAGAGCCGACAGTCGCCGCGTCAAACCCATGCCAAAACCACCAACGGGCCAGTAAAGTTGCTGGTCAGGAAGTGTCTTCCCCGCGCAGGCGGGGGTGTTCCGTTCTCCGGTGGCACGGACGGTGCCCGGCGCGCGTCTTCCCCGCGCAGGCGGGGGTGTTCCGTGCTCGTCGCGCTTGCTGTAGACGATCCGGACGTCTTCCCCGCGCAGGCGGGGGTGTTCCCAACACCGACGCCTGCTGCAACGCCGACCGGACGTCTTCCCCGCGCAGGCGGGGGTGTTCCGGACACGGTGTCGGAGACCGCCCGGTCCTTCGCGTCTTCCCCGCGCAGGCGGGGGTGTTCCGTCGAGGGCTTCGCGCTCCTCGAACAGGTCGGCGTCTTCCCCGCGCAGGCGGGGGTGTTCCGTCGTTGTCGTCCAGCGTGACCGACAGATCGAAGTCTTCCCCGCGCAGGCGGGGGTGTTCCTTCTTCAGCAGCGTCCCGTCATTGCACGCGAGCGTCTTCCCCGCGCAGGCGGGGGTGTTCCGCGAGCTGGCCGAGCTGGTCACCTGCGGCTGCGTCTTCCCCGCGCAGGCGGGGGTGTTCCCGACCCGTACACCAGGTGCCGGCGGACGCCCGTGTCTTCCCCGCGCAGGCGGGGGTGTTCCGCACCACACGGCGCCGAACTGGGAGCGAGCGGAGTCTTCCCCGCGCAGGCGGGGGTGTTCCCCCGCTGGGATACCATCCCGTAATCCGTGGAAGGTCTTCCCCGCGCAGGCGGGGGTGTTCCACGGTTCGAGGCGGTTCACCGGGAAGTCGGTGCGGTCTTCCCCGCGCAGGCGGGGGTGTTCCGGCGCCGCTGGCGGCTGCGCCTGCCTGGGTGAGGTCTTCCCCGCGCAGGCGGGGGTGTTCCCATGACCGACATGTGGACCGTGATGCGGCGCAACGTCTTCCCCGCGCAGGCGGGGTGTTCCCCGCGCCCCTGGACGCTCCCCGAGCTGCCCGGAAGTCTTCCCCGCGCAGGCGGGGGTGTTCCGTACTCGGGAGCGCAGTACTCGACGCTGGCGAAGGTCTTCCCCGCGCAGGCGGGGGTGTTCCGTCGTTGAGGTCCGCGACATGCGCGAGGACGTTGTCTTCCCCGCGCAGGCGGGGGTGTTCCGCGGTCGCGGGCTACGTCGACGGGCGCTACGCGTGGGACGACTCGGACTGGGCGAGGTTGTCTTCCCCGCGCAGGCGGGGGTGTTCCCCGTAGGCCTTCCCAGCTCAACGTGGACGGTAAGGTCTTCCCCGCGCAGGCGGGGGTGTTCCGTCCACTGTGGACAGATAGGACTGTGTCCTGTCGTCTTCCCCGCGCAGGCGGGGGTGTTCCGTTCACTCCCGCCGCGCGCTGCGACACGACGAAGTCTTCCCCGCGCAGGCGGGGGTGTTCCCGTTCTGGCCAACATGTCCTTGATGGCCTGCAACGTCTTCCCCGCGCAGGCGGGGGTGTTCCGTGCTGCCCGCCGACGGCGAAGGAGGGGCGTCCGGTCTTCCCCGCGCAGGCGGGGGTGTTCCCGGCCCTCGGGCGCGCTGGCCATGTCACCGGTCGTCTTCCCCGCGCAGGCGGGGGTGTTCCCGGCGGCGCGCTGCTCGTTGATCGCCTTCCAGAAGTCTTCCCCGCGCAGGCGGGGGTGTTCCGTCGTGATCGCGCAGCAGCTTGACGTGGTGGACGGTCTTCCCCGCGCAGGCGGGGGTGTTCCGTGCAACCCGGCTACCGACGAACCCGTGAAAGCGTCTTCCCCGCGCAGGCGGGGGTGTTCCGGCTCCTGCACCGTCGCCATCGGTTGCCCCGTCGGTCTTCCCCGCGCAGGCGGGGGTGTTCCGGACCCAGGGGCAGCAGTCGAAGGGTGTCAAGCGGTCTTCCCCGCGCAGGCGGGGGTGTTCCCGCGACGCTCGCGTTCGTCGCCCCGGCATCCGGGTCTTCCCCGCGCAGGCGGGGGTGTTCCAGAATCCGGTCCAGCCCACGAGTCTCAGGAAGTGTCTTCCCCGCGCAGGCGGGGGTGTTCCGTTGACCCCCGCCTGCGCGCTGCGACACGACGAAGTCTTCCCCGCGCAGGCGGGGGTGTTCCCTGACCGACCGCGAGCGGGAGGTCACCACCCTCGGTCTTCCCCGCGCAGGCGGGGGTGTTCCCAGGTTGTTGACGATCCAGCAGCCGCGCGCGTTGTCTTCCCCGCGCAGGCGGGGGTGTTCCCCCCTTGTGGGACTGCGGGTCAGTATGCGAAACGTCTTCCCCGCGCAGGCGGGGGTGTTCCCCTGAGCACGTGGCCGGCGGTCAGGGCCGAGTTCGTCTTCCCCGCGCAGGCGGGGGTGTTCCGACGCTCAACTGCCCCACGTCCTAGGAGACCTCGTCTTCCCCGCGCAGGCGGGGGTGTTCCGCGGGCCTACGGGGAACTGTGGGACCGCCAGGGGTCTTCCCCGCGCAGGCGGGGGTGTTCCCAGTTCTCGCGACTCCGGGGAGGCCCCCGTGGTGTCTTCCCCGCGCAGGCGGGGGTGTTCCCTGTCCTCGGGTCATGGCGGCTTCGATGTCCCTGGTCTTCCCCGCGCAGGCGGGGGTGTTCCGGTGTGGGACAGCGTCTGCTACCGCAAGAGCGTGGTCTTCCCCGCGCAGGCGGGGGTGTTCCCGGCCTGGAGATCCGCAAGGCGCTGGGCTCCAAGTCTTCCCCGCGCAGGCGGGGGTGTTCCCCTGCCGGGTCGGGTCAACCAGACCGAGTGGCAGTCTTCCCCGAGCAGGCGGGGGTGTTCCCGGGTTCTTGCTCGGCTCCAGCGGCGTGCCCTTGTCTTCCCCGCGCAGGCGGGGGTGTTCCCGGCTACGACCGCAGCAGCGTCGCGACGCACGCGTCTTCCCCGCGCAGGCGGGGGTGTTCCGGCGTCCCTCCACCGCGTGCCGCTCGAGCGGGAGTCTCCCCCGCGCAGGCGGGGGTGTTCCCGAGTGGCGCCGCGAGGTGTCCGCGCTGCTGCAGTCTTCCCCGCGTAGGCGGGGGTGTTCCCGGCCCCGAGTCGCGGATCACCGCGACCACGAAGGTCTTCCCCGAGCAGGCGGGGGTGTTCCCTTGTGCAGCGCGGTGCCGAGCTGGGCGCGACTGTCTTCCCCGCGCAGGCGGGGGTGTTCCCGACGCCTCGTCAGGCGAGGACAGGTGCAGCTCGTCTTCCCCGCGCAGGCGGGGGTGTTCCCGTGCCCGCCCGCTGGTTGCCCTCGTCGTCGGCGTCTTCCCCGCGCAGGCGGGGGTGTTCCCTCCTTGGAGCACGCCGGGGCGGGACCTTCGGGGTCTTCCCCGCGCAGGCGGGGGTGTTCCCCGGCGGGTGTCGTAGTAGTCGAGGTGGTGGCGGTCTTCCCCGCGCAGGCGGGGGTGTTCCCCGGCGGGTGTCGTAGTAGTCGAGGTGGTGGCGGTCTTCCCCGCGCAGGCGGGGGTGTTCCCGGGTCCTACGTCGGATCGTCCACAACGGACAGGTCTTCCCGGCGCAGGCGGGGGTGTTCCTCGACCCACTCGGCCCGCCCTGCCCGGTACACCGTCTTCCCGGCGCAGGCGGGGGTACTCCGGTGGCCATGCCGATGGCGCCCGCGACCGCGACGTCTTCCCCGCGCAGGCGGGGGTGTTCCGTCGGCGACGTGCGCGGCGTCGCCGCGCCGACACCGACCCACCGTGCTGGTGGCCGAGTACACGGCGGGCCGCGAGCGATGGACACCACGCGGAATCGCCCTCGACCGACAACTCGTGCCCAGAGGGTGCCGGTCGAGTGTCACGAGCCGCTTACGGGGCCTTCGGGGGACAAGGGGATCATGGGGAACGGCGAGTCCGGATCGACGTGGGACCGCAGGTCCGGATCGGGGCGGTAGGAGACGACGTACCGGAGCGGGATCGCGAGGAGGCGGGCTTTGCCGACGGTGGCGTCGATCCATGGCTCGTCCGGTCCGACGGGGAAGTGTCGGTACGGGGTGGCGCGCATGACCAGGTCGGTGCGGATGGTGTCGTCACCGTCGAACGATTGCCAGGTCAGCCGTCCGCTGCCACTGGGCGCGCGGGATACCGCTGCGAGCAGGGCGTTGAAGGAGGCTTCGGTGTCGTCGGGCACCCACAATTCGGGGTCGGTGTGGTCGGCGGCGCGTCGTGCTTGTGCCACGGCGGCGCTGCCGGCGCCGACGGCGGCCACGGGGTCGGGGCGTTCAACTCCCGCTCCGGACGTCGCGGCGGGTCGTCGACGGCCGACAGTCTGTGTCGCAGGTCGTGCACCACCGGACCGGTCGAGGTCGGTTCGACGTAGGGGTGCACCAGTGCGGCGTCGGCGAAGGGGACGAACCAGTCGTCCGCGCCCGGTTCGAACAGGTTCGCTCCGCCGTCCGGGCGCGGATCGTTCTCGACGCCGCGGATCTCCTGGGCGAACAGTGACTGGAAGTCGATGTCTTCCAGCAGGTACTCCTCCAACAACCCGGCTGGCGGGCCGTCGATGCCGCTTCGTCCCACACATCCCAGGTGGTCGCGAGCACTGCGGCCCGGATGATCGCCTCGGCGGTGCATGCGGCGGCCCCGCCGCGTGGATCGGCCAGGTCCTGGGCGGCCTTGACTGCGGTCACCAGGACTTTGCGGAAGAAGTCCCCGTGGTAGTCGTGCCGGAAGCGAACCGGGAAGAAGCGGTAGACGAGCGAGTCCTCGGTCTCATCGGGGGCCGGGGGTGCCGCAGCGGCGAAGTCGATGTGGCGCAGGTCGTCGATGATGCAGTGGGCAGCGACCACCAGGGCACCGCGCCGCAACCGGGCAACCCGGCGCTCGTCGTCGGACCACTCGGGTACGTCGTCCCGGTCGGGCGATTCGTTGCCCGCCGTGGCGGAAGGATCGGAGTCGAGGAACAGGCTCAGCGGGAGATCGGGATGATTCACCCTGTCCGCGACGGCCATGATCGTCGACCGAAGCCGATCCTGCTCGTCTCACTGATATCGGCATCCTCACCTCTGGTCTTCGGCCGCGCGCGTCCGAGCCCGCGGACCGGACCCTATCGGTCTGTGAGACACGCAGTTCCCTGCCATGGCTGTCAGTGCCGCAGCACGCTCGCCGTCCTGTGTGCGATGGGACCGCCGCACCGGCTTCCGCGTCTGCTCACCACGTCCCGCGCAGCGACAGCGTGTACCCGCCGCAGGGGCATGGCGCCTCAACTGTCGCCGCAGTGCTGATGGTCGTTCGGGCACGCCAGTCCGGGCGGCGCGTTCACCACGTATTGACCCGATCGATAATTGCTTGATCGCGAAGCTGGTCGAGGTCACCGGCACGACTACCCAATCGGGTGACGCTTGGACAAGTTGTTTCCTGAGCGGGGCTGTGTGCAGTAGGTTCCCCTTCGGTGGTCGCGGCCGCCACTGAGGCTCCTCCGACCCGGACGGAGTGGGTGCCTCCAAAGCTCGCCGCGGTAGGAGCAACTGATGCACCTGTCAGGGCACAGTCCTCTTCAGTGGCACTGACGTCGACCGGGCGACGTTCACGGAGGAATTCACGTGTCGACAGATGTCGTGGACGCGACACCCGTCCACCTCGACAAACGCTGCTGGAGCACCGGCGACACGCCGAACATGGCACGACGGCAACGCGGACAACCGGCCGCCGACCTGGTGGTGCCGTCGGCGGTCGGCGGCGCGCAACAACGGCTGGAAGCCGACCTGCTGCTGGCCGCCGACAGGACGATGCACGGCATGCGGCGGCGGGCCAGGACACAGCGGCCCACGTCGTTGATTCGGCGCCTCCAGTTGGACACGGCCACGACGGCGTTGGAGGTCAATCCGGCCGCGGTGAACGACCTGCTCGCCGAGGTGCTGCCTACGGTGGTGGGTGATCAGCTCATCGGTATCCCGGGCCTACGTCCGTATCCCGGCCGCGACCACCTGGACTTGTGTCTGCTGGGTGACGGGGCGGTGGTGCGACTTCTCGGCGTGTCCAGGCAACGGTGGCGGTCCGTGGCCGACAAGTTGATGGCGGTCGGCGTTCCGGCGTGGCACACCGCACGGAACCGTCTACACGCCAGAGAAGCGTCCACCCGACGCGACGAGTACTCCCCGGCGCTACTGAGCGGGCTGCTGCGTCGGTTGCCGTTGTGGCGGGGTGCCGCGTGGGTCAGCGTGGTCGCGGTGGGTGATTCGCTGGAGGTGTACTGGCGTGGTGGTCCTGGGAGCGAGGCGATCGCGGCGATCCTGGCCGATTCGTGTTGCCGTATCCCCGACGTTTCCGCTGTCGCCTATCCGGTGTCCGCGTCGGTTCGCGGGATGGCCCTGTCCGATGTCCAGGTCGGTGCGGTGCGTGGTGGCGAGCCGGAGTGGGCGTGGTTCGAGTGGGTCGCGACTACCGCGCCGGGTCCCGCGCTGCTGGATGTGGCCGCGTACGCCGTGCGCGAGGTGAGTGCGGTGGTGCTGCCGCAGATCTGGGAGCAGCACGAGATGCGGCGAGCGTTGGCGTGCCGGGATATCGGTGTGGTGTACGGACTTTTGCTGCGTCATGGCGTGGGCAGGGAGCAGATTGCCGAGTTCAGCGGGCTGTCGTGCTCCGATGTCGCGGAGATCATCGAGGGCCGACGGGTCGAGGACTACGACGTGCTGTGTCGGATCGCCGAAGGGCTGGGTGTGCCCAGGGGTTACATGGGGTTGGCCTACGACGAGACCCAGGTCGCCACCGTGGAAGGGTGTGGGTGCGACGAACGCGTCAAGCGCCGCCGATTCCTGTCGCACGCGGCCCTGGTGACGGTCGGCTCGGCGGTGCTGGGTTCCAGTAGCGACGTGTGGGGTCTGTGCGGCGACAATCGGTGCAGGCGCGCGGTTCCCGCCTAGGTTCCCTCTCTCCCTGCTCGCGTTAGCGAAAGAAGGATTTCGTGCTGGACGCTTCGCTGTTCCCGATCATGCTTGCGAGCTTCCCGTTGTGGATGCTGGTGATGACGGCCGTCTGGGCGCGGTCACCGCAACGTCGGTCCGATGCGCGCCGTGTGCTGCGTATCGTGATGCGCCGTCCTGAGCCAGGCCAGGGCTGAGGTGGTGGGTCCGCTTCGTCACCGGGGCGGACCCACCAGCGATCTCGACGTCACAGGACCGCGGTCGCCAGCAGTGTCTCCAGTGGACCAACACGCATCTCACGTGGACGAAGCCGAGCCGACCCGGATCTGATGGGAACCGTGGCATACCTCTTGGTAGACCGTCACGGTGGTTACAGTCGCCGACAGGCATCCGGTTCCCGATCAAGGTCGGTGAGGGTCATGTCGGCGAACACGGACGACGACGCACAAAGGCGAAGCGAACTCACTGTCGACCATCAGGAGAACCCGCTCGAGGTGATACTGCGCCATCAGGTCGGAATAGACTCCCACCATGTGGGAGCGGTGCTGGATGTCGCCGTCGTCGGAGTGGTCAACAGTGCGTGGCGCAACAGTCCCGTGGAGAACTGGCACGCGGGCAATGGTCCCTTGAGTGGCGGCGACATGCTGATGGCGCTAACTGAGTCTCCCCGGACCTGCTAGATCAACTTCCCCAGATAGTTGTCCGTTCCAGCGTGTCGTTTGCGCTGGTCAATACCCCTCCAGGTGAGGG
>Ga0307507_10005262_pt1 | contig 21479 bp, 9 predicted proteins | sample 7_EM_MG_FD_207223 | JGI IMG/M metagenome (GOLD analysis project Ga0307507, IMG submission 207223) | Populus trichocarpa ectomycorrhiza microbial communities from riparian zone in the Pacific Northwest, United States - 7_EM | ecosystem: Host-associated > Plants > Roots > Unclassified | place... | reverse complement strand
CCCAACGCGCGCAGCAGCGATGGCATCTAATTTCGCTTAAGCCTCGCCTAAATTAGTATGTAGAGCTAGCAGAATTAGATGTAGTGGCTGCTAGGAAGAGGGTCGCCTCCTTGCACTTAAAGCTATTTGCAACTTCTCTTCCTTACCAATATTATGGTCTTTATTTTAGATCATGGTGTAGCTCTTATTGTCACCTCCGTTGAATATAGCGCCCTATATACGCGAATAGCAACACATTTTCCTAGAAATCCTTATTAATGCCAGCGCCACCAATTAATAGTATAGGATTTAATCTAAGTGCTCTTATAGAGCTGTTTAATAAATTTAATGGAAACTAGAGAGGTATAAAAGGACAAGGCTTAGTTGTGTACACTTTGGCCTAAGGAGGACACTAAACTCTTAGATATTTATTGCATTACTCTACCAACTTAATAAGGCACCAAATCTATATCTAGATAAGATGGCTTGGTATATATACAACAGTTTTAGAGTTGTAGTAAGCCTATAAATAATTGCTATAAAGCTAAGAGTTGCTGGCTGGAGTAGGAAGCTAGTAAGCTATATTCTAAATATATAGATAAGGAAATAACTTACTTATATAAGGCTTATCGCGTTACTTTAGAGCGGAGTTAAAAGGACCGCAATTAATACTGGGCTAATATCTCACAGTTCACTGTTAAGTAACTTGTCTTTATAGACAAATCTAGTGCTAATTTAAAAACAGGTATACAAAAGTCGGCTTAGGCACCAGTAGGTATAACGCCAATCCTATATACTCTATACAATCCCGGCGAGCAGCGGCTTAATATTCTACCTATATATACTGTTAACAGTGTACTAGTATTATTAATATATAGCGGCTTAACAAACGTGGAAGGATATAATTACTGGATTAAATACTACCTTTTGCCTTACTATAATCCTTATCCAGTTTTAAGGTTGGTAGTTATTATAGATAATGCAAGCTTCTATTATCTAGGACGGATTAAGTCTCTTTTTACTAAGTATGGTATAGTGCTTATCTATCTGCCTGTATATTTACCTAATTTAAATCCAATTAAGGAGTTCTTTGGTAAGCTAAAGGAGTATATTTAATAATATTTTGGCTTATAGAGGAGTAAGCCAGAGCTCTAGGGTAATAAGTTTAAAGACTTCGTATAGTAGTGTGTAGATACTATAGGTAAAAGGAGTAATAACGTTAGAGCCTACTTTGGCCATAGCGGGTATATATAAGGAAGGATTAATAGAAGAGTTAGTAAGTTATTAGATCTAGGAGTTAGACATTGCCTTAGTCAGTTAACTATATTATAGAACTCTTATATAAATTACTAGTAAAATCTATACTTTACCCTACACTCTTAGGCAGAGCCACACTAGTGTAAAAAATCTACTACTTATCTTCCTCCAAATCCTTAACACTACTGGAAAGTTAAGTAACTCGTAAAGTCCTCTACTTCTTAATATCCTAATACACCTATTTAGCAATTGCCTCTAGTACTCCCTTATTAATTATTATATTAACTAGCGTCTTGCTATTCTTATTTAGCTTCTACTCCCTAATAATCCTTAAATCCCACTGCTTCTTATAAGCGACTTAATAGGCAGCTTTAAGATTACTCTCCTACTCTAGGTCTTCTTGCACTAAGAGCTTCTGCCAGTTAAAATACTCCTGTAGATTGGCTATGCGATTTAGGCCTTGTAAATAAGGCAGAGGAGCTATAGGTAATGATCTTATAGTTTAGCCTTACCCTAACGGTGGTGTAGCTAGACGCCTATACTGCCTACTAGTTAGATTAATATAGAATTAATTAACAACTCTAGGAGTATTAGGTGTAGGTGACTTAGTAAAGGCAAGTTATAACTTCTTACTGCCTCTTTTTTTCCAATCTTAAAGCTTTTTAAATAGCTTACTATAAGGTATCTAAATAGTAGCTTAACTATCCTTAATAGCTCACGCCCACTCCTTAAGGTCCTCCTATATTAGCTTATAGTCAACTTGGTAATAGATTTAGCACTAAGAAGAGCCTAGGTACCTCTTCTTATACTTCTACTCCTTATATAGCTTTAGCTGGAGCTTAGTAGTCTTTAGGTGGGTGTTTAAAGGACGAGTAATATTACTAACCTTATGCTATTTAGGTTGCGGTATACTTAGAGACATATCCTATAAGGAGGCAATAGCAGCTGGCTATGCTAATAACTGTGCGGCTATTATGGAACGATTGGTAGAGCAAGCGGTAGATCCAGCTTAATTGTTTACCTTAATATATATAAAGCTGATTTTAACTAAGAGCTGCTTAGTAGAGCCGTCTATATTCTAGTGCTTCTTTGCTAAGCTTATAAGTTTATTATTAATTAAGCTCCAGCTAGCTTCCTAACTAGGATTAATCTTAAATATTACTTAAGTCTTATTCTTCTCTGTATATAAAACCAACGCATTATAAGACTCTTATATAACGTGACGGCCAGGAAGCTGCTGCTTAATAGCCTTATTAATTATAGGCAGTATATTATAACTATATGCGAGTAAGAGGCTTAGGCGAGAGTTAGTAAAAGTATATATAACTATATTCTAAGTCCGTACGCCCTTTTTAAGCCTAGCTAATAATAAGAGACAATAGTTAAAGAAGATACCTCTACCGCTCGGCTTTACCTGCTTTAATTTATACTTAAATTAAAGCCTTAGTAGTGGCTCCTCCTCCTTACTTCCTATTGTTAAATCCTTAGGTATTGGCTTAAATACTTATAAAGGAAGTACAGGGGGTCTCCGTAATTAACGTGGGGTTTATATATAGTGGCCAATATTATCTGGATTAAGCTCTGGGTGGAGGTATAGTAACTAATAATTTTATTGCTGACTTAAAGGACGATAGGAACCTATATTTAAAAGCTGCGTAAGACACAGCAGCTGCGGAGGAGCCCCTATTGTATTATAATCCTGCAATTAATAGAAGCGTTAAACCTCCTTACAATCTGCCTCCTCCACTGCCTTAGGATTATTTAATATTTCCTTAAGCTCGCCATTAGCAAAAGTAGCTGCCTACCGTAACACAGGCAACCTATTAAATGCTGTTAGTAGAGAGAAGTTAAGCTACGTGCCAATCTGGCTACTAAATGCGGGCGGCAGAGTCACGACCGTACTTATACTTAAGCTCTGCGTTAAGATAGGTGGTTAAGTAGATAAGGATAGTGTTAGCGATAGTTGAGGCCTTTAAAGGGGTGGACAAGAAGGACTTCCAACGGCGGCGGCAGTACGTTTAGAACTTATATTTACAAGAGGAAGGCTCTATTACACTAAGATCTAGAGCAAATATCACGATATTGGTAAGGAAGAGAAGTTGCGAATAGCTTTAAGTGCAAGGAGGAACCCTCCTCCTAGCAGCCACTACATCTAATTCTGCTAGCTCTACATACTAATTTAGGCGAGGCTTAAGCGAAATTAGATGCCATCGCTGCTGCGCGCGCGGGGGGGGGGCGACACTGAACCTCCCGGACCCTATAGCTGTTAGATAATCTGTATTCTCTAAGGCGTAGGACATATACACGAGTCACGTGCACGGGGCACATGCATTATAAATCTCTTCATAGAGCCCTAGGGGCCCTAGGTTAAAACATCGACATTAATCAACAATCAAGTTAAGATCATTAATCAATTAACTATTTCATCAATAAACTCATCTATTTAAACTTCGTAACAGTTATAAGCCTGGTCCGCCGACTTAAAAAGCTAGTCAGCTATTATTTAATTATTTAAAGAAATTCTACCTTATTGTTAGACTCTGACACCTTATTGTTAAGACGTAGACTCTAACAGAAATACTACCTCAATTGTCATAGGACGAGATTCCACGAGATTCCACCTCAATTGTCAAAGGACGATTCTGATGATAAGGACGATCCTGATGACAAGGACGATCCTAATAACAAAATACCATCTTAATCCCTCCTTTGCCTATCAGTCAAATAACTCCACCGACGTCGAGCTTGTCGACGACAATCATCCTCAATAAGTCAGAAGACTGGGAGCAATAGCTATAGCAACTCCAAGCCCTTGTGGATCAGCGAATTTGGGCCCACGTTAACCTAGATAGTGCAGCACCTCAATAAGGTCTACTACAAGAACCAGCCTATCTAGAAGTTATAGATTTTAATAAGAATACAACCTTATATACACAGCTCTCGACGAATTAACAGAAAGTATACAAGAACAGTAGATGATACTATAACTAGGACATAAAGTATTTCCTAAGATAGGAAGATTATCTTTAATAGATCCGCACCTAGATTACGTCTATAGTATTAATTTAGAAGAAGCTACTACTTGACCCTTCCTTAATAGTTAAAGAATGGCTATTTTGGCTAAAGGAGAATATAGAACCTACCTCATCATTTATTAGGAAGAAGGTACAATACTAGTACACAGAAGCCCTTAAGGGGTTTAAACAGTTGTCAAAATTGAACTAATGGCTAGATCAATAGGAACACACAATATCCCTAGGAGAGAAGTATAAGATCCCTTAAATGTCCAATAATATCTGGCTTCAAGATTTAGCAGAAGTTATTTAACCTTTTAGCAACGCCTACTGTATAAAGTATACTACCGAGTCAAATAACCCTTAGAAGTCGAGATCTTCTAAATACCATAGAGTAGCAAAGGAGCTGTAAGAAGGACTTAGAATACCCTTAAAGAAAGCTAATGCTACTACAAGAGGTAGTACCTTTAATACAGACTTTATAGAGCAAGCCACTAAGGATCACTCTAATACTACTAAAGGTTTATAAAAAGGAAAGGCCTTAGCATATAATAGACGCTTAAAGAGAGCCGGGACACTAGTGGATAAGGAGACGTCCTACAAGAAGCCAACGCCTAAGTGCTTAGCGTGCGGAATACGAGGACACTCCCTATAGGACTGTTGGTGTTTATTTAAAGACAAGAGACCTATAGGAGTTATAATAGGAGATGCGCGCATCAATAGGGCACTAAAGAAGGTAGAAAAGAATAAGAATCTTACTAATTAAGTTATAAAGATTAGACTTAAAGAACAAGAAGACGAGGCCTAATAACAATAGGACAAGAGCTAGGAAGTTAAGATTAAAGGAGAAGCTAATATAATATTCCTAGAATTGTATTATACTAGCCAAACCTATCTACTAAAGCTATTGACTATTCTTAACTTAGGAACCACTTTCTATATCTTTAATAACCTCTCTCGTTTTTATAATTTTAGGAAAGCTCTAAGATATAAATATGTTACCGCCAGCAGCTTAAAAGTGCCTATATTAGGCTATAGCAATATTACTATCCAAATTATAAAACTAGACAAGAGCAAGGGAACCCTACGTCTTAAGGACGTTGCCTTTTATATAGACTTTAATACAAATCTAGTGTTGTTCCGTCTGCTTTAAAAACGAGGGTTCTACTAGAATAATAAAGGAGATAATAATCTTCTAGTTCAGAAGGATGATACAATCCTATATTAAATGGAAGAATGTTATAGATAACAGACTATTAAATACGTCCAACCAGGAAGTTGATTAGCGTTTAATATAAGCCAACTACTACGCCGCTAACGGAAGCGTAGAGTATCGTCAAGAGACGCTTATCTAGATTTGAAAGGTAATGCGCATCTATAGCATCTGCGTCTAGGTCATCCAGGACCTATAAGCCTTTATTATTTAGGTCTTAACGCCCTAGGAGTTAAGCTTTAAGGCCCAAAGATAACGGAATGTTAATATTGCAGTCTCGCCAAAATCAAGCGTTAGGTCTCAAGAAGGTTCTTAAAACAGAATATTAATAAACCTTATCTTAACCTCTATATTAACTGGACTGACCTTAAGGAAGCGCATACTAGATTTATACGAGTTATATTTATCCATAACACCTTCTTAGGGAGAACCTTCCCGTATTCTATAACAACACATAGTAAAGAGAAGGAGACACTATAAGTGCTTAAAGATTTTATCCAATGGATTCGTCTAAGGCATAACCTTAAGGTTAATACTATTAGATTAGATAATAAGCTAGGGAGAAGGAGAACCCTTAAATAGCTACAGACCTAAGGGATTACATTTAAGCCTTTAGCGCCTTATACCTAAGCTTAAAATAGTACCACTGAACGCTTAGGGGGTGTAATCATTAAGAGAGTATATATAATAAGAATTGCTGCTAATCTACCACATAATCTATAGAAAGAGATAGTTGACTATATAGTTTACCTTTAAGATCAAACGCCATAGGAAAGCAATAGTTGGAAATTGCCCTATAAGAGGTTCTATACCTTCCTAGCTAATAGGTTAAGAAAGCCGTAACTAGCATACCTAAAAGCCTACGGCTGTAGGGCGTACGCGATAACGTTAGACGCCTAGCTAAAGAAGAAAAGGCTAAGCAAGCTAGATCTATAAGCCTATATCGGCTACCTTATTGGCTATAACTCTACCAATATCTACAGGATCTGGATCCTATATAAAGGTATTATCATCTCTACTAGGGACGTTATTTTTGATAAGAAGACGTTTTTTGATAGTAAGTAAATAGACATCTTAAAGGACCTATACGCTGAGTTAGACACGCTAATTGAGAAGATTTAACTCCCTAATACCCTAACTAAGAATGAGGTTCTTCTGGAAGACAACAAAGAAGTATTTAAACCGTCAATTTAAGAGGAAGATGATGACGTTAATGAGCCAGTTTAAACCTTTAATAAGTTAGCAGATCTTAAGCTTATAAGAGCTCTTAAAGATACATATTATACGCTACCTCTAATAGAAGAAGACAAAGAATCTCTATATACCTTTTACGTTAAGTATCCTACAAAGTTAGATATATAAGGTACTGATCAGGATATTATTAGCCGAGTAGGAGACAGGTTTCACACTTAGGGGGTATTTAACAACTCTATTAAGGACTTATTTAAGGAAGCCTATAATAATAGGTTTGAAGACTTTGTTACTAAAAGAATTACATTAGCCTATCACGGCGCCTTCTTAGTAGGAAGGAAGTTTAACCTTAATAGTTGACTTAATAATAGCAAGCTAAAATTAGGTAGAATATATAATGTTAAATTATATAGGAAGAACTTACCTCCGCTACCTTAGTTGATCCGTAACCTTAATACGCATTCTCTTTAAGATTAGTTTTAAGAAGCTTAATAAGCTTACCTCCAATTCTATTATTAAATAAGGTCGTTTTAAGAAACAGATAAGAAGCACGTAAAGGGATAGCAGGTTTTTAGCTTAATATAGGTATTCGTCTACAAGACGGATAAGTATAGATTTCTCCAGAAATGCAAGGCACGATTAGTAGTTTGCGGAAATTAATAGGCCCTAGGAGACCTACCTATAAGAGCTACTATATTAGCTAATATAACCTTCTAAACACTTATAGCGATTACCGCAAAATTTGACCTGGAGACGACACAGATAGATATAGTTAATGCGTTTATCTATTGCGATCTTAATAAGGTTGTCTATATAAAGCTACCGCCAGGGTTTAACAAAGGAAAGACAGACAAAGTACTGCGCTTAAGAAAAGCCCTATACAGACTACAATAATCACCACTATTATAGCAGAAGAATCTTACAAGCTTGTTAAATAAATTAGGTTTTAAAGAGGTACCTTAGAAGCCGTGTGTTATACTAAAAGGTGGAATAGTCATCTTCTTTTATGTTAATAATATTGTCTTCTACTACCAAAAAACAGATAAGAAGAAAGCTTAAGAAGCAATTAAGGAGCTAAGTAAGGAATACTAGATAAGTACCCTTGGCGAGCTAAAATAGTTCCTAGGAATCCACGTGCTACGTAATTATAGCTAGAGGCTCCTATAGCTATCCTAGGAAGCCTATATCAAGAAGATAGCTAATCAGTATAAAATAGATCTTATAGGGCGTCTTCTGGATACTCCTATAGCAGAATCTAAACTCCTCCCTACTAATCACCGATTAATCTGTCTGACGCGTCCATCCCCTAATATAGACCTATTAGTCCGCCCTATATCCCTACCAGCCTCTACGATGCTATATTAGAGAAAATTGGGTTTAGTACTCTATGCAGCTACTACAATACGTCCAGATATTACATTTGCAGTATTAAGGCTAGTAAGGTTTAATTAGGACCTAAGCCAAGAGCATTATTAAGCGGTAGATAGAGTTATCTAATACCTATATAGCACGAGAAGCAGAGCAATCTGCTATAAAGGAGATAAGGAAGGAATAAACGGTAGAGAGATAAAGGAATACGCGATAAAGGATAAGACGACGGAAGAGACGGTAGAGGTAAAGCGCAATTATTTATCTATGCTAGCGATGCATTATTTGTGGACAACTCCGTCGATAGAAAGAGCTTATAAGGATACATTATAAAGCTATTTGGGGGGCTGATTGCCTGGAGAGTAAACAAGCAGGGTATAGTTACGATATTAAGCATAGAAGCCAAGTTATTAGCCCTATTATAAATAGTAAAGGAAGCTATCTTTACCAGTAGGCTGTTTAACGTAATAACGTTACGCCTAAACAAGCCCTTAATTATTAAATGCGATAACACCTAGATGCTCCAACTGATTATAAAAAACACGGCAAAGCTAATCACGAAGCTCCGATATATTAACATCTATCAACACTGGCTATGTTAGGAATACGTAATAAGACAAGTACGATTTCAATAGACAGTAATAAAGGAGATAATCGCTAATGGACTTACAAAGGCCCTGCCCAAGCAGAGGTTTTAAAGTTTTGTTAATATAATCGGGATGGTGGATATCAAGGAGCAGCTAGATAAGGAGAAGCAACTAAAGGACCTAAGGGACGGTATTAGAGCAAGATAAAAGGATTTAGATAAGATTACGGTTTAATTAACTTATTAACGGACATAAGAAGGTGGCTAGCTTTGACCTCAAAGAGCTTAAAGCTAAGGGGGTGTATTAGATAATCTGTATTCTCTAAGGCGTGGGACACGTGCATGAGTCACGTGCATGGGGCACGTGTATTATAAATCTCTTTATAGAGCCCTAGGGGCCCTAGGTCAAAACATTAACATTAATTAACAATTAAGTCAAGATTATCAATTAATTAACTATTTTATTAATGAACTTATCTATTTGAACTTCGTGACAGTAGTAGGCTTCCTAGTAGGACTTTAATTTTCCTAATTATAAATCGTCCTAAGTACTATTAGGTCCCCGCTATATTCCTAATAGCCTCTATACGTGTCAGATAATCTGTATTCTCTAAGGCGTGTGACACGTGCACGAGTTACGTGTATAGGGCACGTGCATTGTAAATCTCTTTAGAGGCCTAGGGGCCCTAGGTCAACAATATTGACATTAATTAACAATCAAGTCAAGATTATTAATCAATTAACCCATTGCATTAATGAACCCCTCTATCTGAATTTTGTGACAGTTATAAGCCCGGTCCGCCGACTTAAGAAGCTATTTAGCTATTACTTAATTGTTTGAAGAAATTCTACCTTATCGTCAGACTCTGACACCTTATTGTTAAGACGCAGACTCTGACAGAAATCCTACCTCAATTGTTACAAGACAAGTCTTCGACGAGATTCCATAAGATTCTATAAGATTCCACCTTAATCTAACAATAAGGACGATCCTAACAATAGGACGATCCTAATAATAAAATACTATCTCAATTTCTTCTTTGCCTATTAGTTAAAATGACTCTACTAACGTCGAGTTTGTTGACTATGATTATCCTTAATAAGCCAGAAGACTGGGAACAATGGCTATAGCAACTCCGAGCCGTTATAGATTAGCAAATTTAGGCCCATGTTGACCCAGCCATAGAAGCACCTTAAGAAGGTTTACTTAAAAAACCACCTTATCTAAAGGTTACAGATTTTAACGAGAATGCAACCTTATATGCACAGCTCTTGATGAATTAATAGAGAGCGTATGAGAATAGTAGATGATACTATAACTAGGATATGAAGTATTTCCTAAAACAGGAAGATTATCTTTAACAGATCCGCACTTAGATTACGTCTATAGTATTAACTTAGAAGAAGCTACTGCTTGACCCTTTTTTAACCGTTAAAGAATGGCTATTCCGGCTAAAAGAGAACACAGAACCTACCTTATCATTCGTTAGGAAGAAGGTACAACACTAATATATAGAAGCCCTTAAGGGGTTTAAACACTTGTCAAAATTGAATTAGTGGTTAGATTAATGGGAATATGTAATGGCCCTAGGAGAGAAGTATAAGATCCCTTAAATGTCTAATAGTATCTGGCTTTAAGATTTGGCAGAAGTTATTTAACCTTTTAGCGATGCCTACTATATAAAGTATACTACTGAGTTGAATGACCCGTAGAAGTTGAGATCTTCCGAATACCGTAGAGTAGCAAAGGAGCTGCAAGAAGGACTTAAAAGACCCTTGGAGTAAGCCAATGCTACTATAAAAGGGAGTACCTTTAATACAGACTTCACAGAGCAAGCTATTGAGGATTACTTTAATACTACTAAAGGTTCACGAAGAGGAAAGGCCTTGGCACGCACTAGCCGCTTGAAGAGAGCTGGGTCACTGGTTAAGGAGACGTCCTAAAAAAAGCCAACACCCGAGTGCTTAGCGTGTGAAAGAAGAGGACACTCTATTTGGGACTGTTGGTGTTTATTTGAAGATAAGAGACCTGCAGAAGTTATAATCGGAGATACTTGTATTAAAAAGGCACTAAGGAAGGTAGAATAGAATAAGGATCTTGCTGATCTAGTTGCTAAAATTAGACTTGAAGAACAAGAAGACGAAGCTTGATAACGATAGGATAAGAGTTAGGAGATAGTTAAGAAGAGTAAGGGAATCCTACGTCTTAAGGAAGTTGCCTTTTGTACGGACTTTAACACGAATCTAGTGTCGTTCCGTCTACTTCGAAAACGAGGGTACTACTAGGACAATAAAGGATGACATAATCCTATGCTAAATGGAAGAACGTTACGGATAATAGACTATCGAAATATATCCGACTAGGGAGTCTATTAGCGTTTAATATAAGCCGACTGCTACGCCGCTAATAGAAGCGCAGAGTATCGTTAAGAGATATACGACTATGGCATCTGCGTCTAGGTTATTTAGGACCTATAAGGTCTTACAAAGGTTCTCGGAACGGAATATTGATAAACCCTATCTTAACCTCCTAACTGGACTGACCTTAAGGAAGCGCTAAGGGGTTATATTTAAGCCTTTGGCGCCATATACCTAAGCTTAAAACGGTACCGCCGAACGCTTAAGGGGTGTAATCATTGAAAAAGCACGTAATGGGGCAGCAGATTCTTAGCTTAATAAGACCTACCTATAAAAGCTACTGTATTGGCGAGTATGACCTATGGCGATCACCGCAAAATTTGACCTAGAGACGATATAAAAAGATATAGATAACGCGATTGTCTATTACAATCTTAATAAAGTTGTTTGTTGATAATATTGTCTTCTGCTACTGAAAGACAGATAAGAAGAAAGCTTAAGAAGTAATTAAGGAGCTGAGTAAGGAATACTAGATGAGTACCCTTGGCGAGCTAAAATAGTTCCTAGGAATCCACGTGCTATGTAATTATAGCTAGAGGCTCTTGTGGCTATCCCAGGAAGCCTATATCAAGAAGATAGCTAACCAGTATAAGATAGATCTTATAGGGCGTCTTCTAGATACTCCTATAGCAGAATCTAAACTCCTCCCTACTGATTACTGATTGATCTATCTAACGCGTCCGTCCCCTGATATAGACCTACTAGTCCGTCCTATATCCCTACTAAGAGAAGCAGCTTTTATAATGCTATGTCAGAGTATTCCAGTACCTATATAGCACGAGGAGCAGAGCAATCTACTATAGAGGAGATAAGGAAGGAACGAACGGTAGAGGGAGAGATAAAGGAATACGCGATAAAGGTTAAGATGACGGAAGAGACGGTAGAGGACTGATTATATGGAGAGCAAATAAGCAGGATATGGTGACTATGTTGAGCACAGAAGCCGAGTTGTTAGCCCTATCTTAGATAGTAAAAGAAGCTATCTTTACTAGCAGTATATTTAAAGCAACTGAACGAGCCCTTGATTATTAAATGCGATAATATATAGACGCTCCGACTGATTATGGAAGACACGGTAAAGCTGATTATAAAGCTCCGACACGTTAACATCTATTAACACTGGCTACGTCAGGACAATGAGACGAGTATAATTTTAATAGATAGTAACAAAGGAGATGATTGCTAATGGACTTACGAAGGCCCTGCCTAAGCAGAGGTTTCAAAGCTTCGTTAATATAATCAGAATGGTGGATATTAAGGAGCGGCTGGATAAGGAGAAGCAACTAGAGGACCTAAGGGAGAAAGTTAGGGCGAGAAGAAAGGATTTAGATAAGATTATGGTTCAATTAATGCATTAATGGGCACGAGAAGGTGGTTAGCTTTGACCTTAAAGAGCTTAAAGCTAAGGGGGTGTGTTAGATAATCTGTATTCTCTAAGGCGTGTGACACGTGCACGAGTTACGTGTATGGGGTATGTGTATTATAAATCTCTTTAGAGGCCTAGGGGCCCTAGGTCAACAATATTAACATTAATTAATGATTAAGTCAAGATTATCAATCAATTAACCTATTGCATTAATGAACCCCTCTATCTGAATTTTGTGATAATACGTGCCTTTGTATACCCCTTGTACACTTAAATGCTACCTTTACCCTTCCTTTCTTATATCCTCCCTACTTAGGGAGGCACTAGAACGGTAGCTAGAGGACTATAACCAGAACTAGACGACCGTCGCCAGAACCAGATGACTGTAGACCAAGACGACAACCATTTGAACGACCAGCCAGCGAATACTACGAACGATTTAATCAATCGATCGAATCGAACTAGAGCCTTGATATTAGCCTGTTACCGAGTCGAATCGGATTAAGGCCTCCTAGGGAAGCACCTAGATAACTACTGTTTGAATATAAAGCTAACGAACGCCTATAGAGAATGATTTGAATTAATATAATTAATTAAACCGATTAGAGCCTTTAATCGGGCTAACCCCTCCCCTAAATTAAATCAGATACTAATATAGAGGCAGGTAGGCACTAGGCCTAGTTAGGAAATCAGTACACGACTGGCAGATTATTGGGAATACCGCCAATCGACGACCTGGAGCCTCTGTGTGAGGTGTCCCCCTTTTTAATCAATTGCTCGAAGCCTAAGCGGTAGTCTCCCTAAAAAGATGTAGAGCTCCTATAACAGACACAGGTAGGCAGGCAGGCAGGTAGGCAGGCAGGTAGGTAGGCAGGTAGGTAGGCAGGTAGATAGGTAGGTACGCAGGCAGGTACGTAGGCAGGGACGTAGGCAGGGACGTAGGTAGGTACGTAGATAGATACGTAGGTAGGTATTCTGGTAGGTACGCAGGCAGGTACGCAGGTAGGTACATAGGCAGGTAGGCAGGTAGGCACGTAGGTAGACATGTAGGCACGTAGGTACGCAGGCAGGCAGGTAGGCACTAGGCCTAGTTAGGAAATCAATATATGGGCGGCGGATTATCTGGACCGGCCAATTGACGATTTAAAGCCTCTACGTAATGCTCACCCCTTCTGCTATATATACCCCTTTAACTATTAATTTAATATTTTAAATTTTAATTATTTTATAAATATTGCAGTTATAGGAAATATTATAAATATTATAGCTATTAGATATAAAGTAGCTAAAGTAGCTAAAGTGGCTAAAGTGGCCCCGGGCTAGTGTAAAGAAGTGTACATAAGCAGATTAGCGGATCCAGCTGAAATGACCCTAGGCTAGCCCCTACCACTCTCCCGTTTTCCTAATATAGGTCTAGGGTAAGCTTGTTAAAGAGGTCTAGTATTAGGTCTTTATAAGGAATATAGGCTTAGCTGACTAGGTATAGAAAGCAGGTCTAAAAGGCTAAAAAGGTCTCCGTTGTTTTTATATTAAGGGCTTTATAATTAAGGCGAGCGTTCTATATCTTAAAGGGGTCCTTATAAATAGAAGATAGATAGTTAATTATTTTTTCTTTAGAGAGGAAGGGGTCTGCTAAATCCTAGGCGTATTACTGACGTAAGTGCGTCTATATATCCCTACTAGTGCGGCCAAAGATATAGGCCATTTTAGCTTAAGTAGTAGAGAAGTAGTCTGTATTAACTTTAAGCTTATCTTGTAGTTAAAGCTTCCAATTATTAAATATAGGGTTAGTTCTGTCTATAAGCAATAGGGGGTCCGCGACCTTCGCGGACCGCAATAATGCTAATACTATATATTAGGCCAGGGCCTTAAGGACTATAGCAAGTCTCTAGGTGTCTAATAACTCCTTACTAGGTATAGGGGTGTCTCTGGTTTTAAGTAGCTTTTAAAGCCATTTAATTTCGGTATTAGCTGCTATAAGCTCTTCCTAAGGGGTTAAAACGGCAACTATTTTACTATTAGAGGTATTTGCGGGTCCTGCATGTAACGGAACCTTGTAGCAAGAACTACAGTAGGTCCTATTATTGGGCTAGGTGTGTAGGTAAACAAGAAGTCAACAACATAATAACAACTAGTAGAGTGGTTGCCCAATAGATTAACTCCAATTGTATTCTAAGATTCACTACAAGGAGAGAACTATCTATAGTAGGAACTGAGGTCCTTTAAATATATAACCGTATACCTAAGAAACCCTCTCTTATACGTAAGGTACGTGTTATATATAAGGTATATAAGTTCCTCCCATTCCTTGCGTTTAACACATAGTAAACCATATAACCTTAGCTACTACTCCTTATCACATGGCTCTACCGGCTCCATCTTAGACCGTGCCTATATTAACCAACTAGCTTCCTCTAACTCTTCCTCAAGTAGTTATAACATTATACTTAAGCTGTCTATAACACTATCTCCCTCCTCTTTATCTTTGTCCTTAAAGATTCCTAATATCTCTAAGTCGTTTACTAGAGGTATAATATCCATTTAATTAACCTAGTTAATATCTTTATTTACCATACCTAAAGCTTCTTCTTCTTTATACGCGCAATATTATACTCGCACTATTACTGCCATACTGTTGCTTAGTAAGATAATACCGTCTCTATATTCTTATTGTGTGAAAAAGGGGTTAGTTTATATCGCGCTAGCGAGTCCTTTATCTTAATAACCCTCTTCTTATTTAGAGTGCACTAAAGCAAACGTTTAATTATCCTATAACGTTTGCTCTACCTTTAACGCTAAGTATGCGCGTCCCATAACTCTTAATAGTCTTTAAGTTCCCTAAGTAACTTGTTATAGGGTCTCGTGTTTAATCTACCACTGTAAAACTTAACGGTAACCTAGCGTAGGCCCTGGCTAAGCTTAAGCGTTCTTAGAATACGGAGCAGAAAGCCTTAGATACTTAAATTGCAGCATCTACTTAGTTACTCCATCTTAAGAAGGTTTGTAAGAAGGTTTATTTTAAGGAATAGAAACTGGTTAAGTAGGGTCTTGCTAAGTTAGGTAATAAATAAGTGGAGTTTCCAGAGAAGGAAACAACTCTAAGTAACATAGTAGTTGCTCCTCTTAGGTCCCCCTTAGGTGGCTTGTCCTTTGGCAATCCTTTTTTAATACTCCCTAACCTACTTTCTTCTAATACTCCTATACCTTTCCCATAGCGTTCTCTAGGTTACTTAGTGGTTCCTAGGTAGTCTTACTATAGCCTATCTACTTTACTTTATACTATATTTCGTTATCTACGTCCTTATAACTAATAATCTTTAAAACTTGCTATTTGTCTTCTTCTTACCCTCTATATATATCTGCCTTGTAAACTAGTAGTTTTACATTCCTGTATACTGGCTCTAGTATTGCAATATGCTATATAGAGTAGATTCTCATTTTAGCTAGTAGGTTTAGCTTATATATAACTAATAAAATTCTTTATATAATTTTAAAAGGTCCTAGTCTAACATAGTCTAACATCTTACTTAGTTATCAACTCTTAAAATTTTTATATAGTAGCTATACTTTATCTCCCTCCTTAAGATCTGGTCCCTTAGATCTCTTAGCGTTATAGTACCTTTTTATTTATTCTTATACTAGTTTAGCTATTTCTTTAAAGTCTGCATAAAGATTCATCAAAGTCTCCATTCTTTGCTTGGCTATACTACTTGTTTTCTTTACTTAATATAGCAATAACAATAATCTTGGTTCACACCTATAATTCGCCTTAAATAGTAATGTTCCCGTTCCTTCTTATAGTGTTATATTATATGCAAACTATATAACTAGTAGTAACAATACCTAATTGTTTTGTGTATAGTTAATATAGTGCCTTAGATACTGTTCTAGTGTCTAGTTTAACCTTTCTATCTATCTATCCATCTGCGGATAATACGCTGTTAAGGTTACTACGCGAACCCCTTATTCTACTAAAAATACCTCCCAGAATGCTGCTATGAACTTTAGATCTCTGTCCAATATAATCTTACTTAGTGCTCTATGTCTTACAAACACTTCCTTAATATAGATTTTAGCGATATCCTCTGCTAACATTTCTTCTGTATACGCTATAAAGTATCCCCACTTTATAAGCTTGTCCACTATTACTAAGATCGCATTATAATCTTATCCTATAATAGGATCTTTTAACTTTAATAACTTAATAATAAAGTCCTATAATATAACTTCCCATGGTTTTTCTAGTATTTTAACAGGTTATAGCCCTCTATACGGCTTATGCCTTATTAGTTTATTTCTTTAGCAATCTAAACACTCTCTTATAACTTGTCTTACTAGTCCCTAGATTCCTTAAACTATATATTCCTCTTAAAGTCTTAACACTAAGCCTATAGCTCCGTTGTGTCCTTAAGTTAGTCCCTTATAAAATAACTTAATAAACTCTTTTGCAATAGACCTTAAAACATAGGTTGCTTCTCTATTCTTATACTATTCCGTGTCCAGATCCTCTACCTATGCCTCTTAGATCTTCTATATCCAGTTACTCTCTGGTAATTTATAGATCTGACCTTTTCTAGTTACTATAATTTTGGGGTAATTATACCTAATTATTCCATCTTAATCTTTTTACAGTAAAGCCCCTAATAGCTTTTTATTACTTTATAGTTCAGCTTTCCTACTTAGAGCATCTGCTTGTGTATTATCTATACCCTTAGTATACTAAATTTCAAAATAGTATTCTGTAAGCATTTCCGCCTATCTAACCTATCTTTAATTAAGTTCCTTTATTATTAGGAATCCTATAAGGTTCTTATAGTCTATCTTAACTATAAATAGTTTCTCTATGCCTTATAAGAATACTCTCTATTCCTTTAACACTATAACTATACCTAATAACTCCTTATTATAGATGTTATAGTTCAGTTCTAGTAGTGTCATCTTTTAACTATAATACGCTACTGGATACCATGTGTCCTAATGCTTTTATAGCAAATATACTCCTAGTGCGAAGTCTAACACGTCTATCTTAACAACCGTCTCTAGCTTTGGTTAGTAGATCTTAAGGATTAGTTCCTAGGTAAATAACTCTTTAAGTTCTTAAAACAGCTTCTTCTACTTACTACCCCAAACCTATAGTTCCTCCTTCTTTGTTAGCCTTGTAAATGGCTTAATATTCTTTAACCACTATGCCATAAACCTCCTATAGTAGTTGTAAAACCCTAGGAATAACCTTAACTGTATAATATTCTCTAGTTCTTACCAACTCACTATTGTTACGGACAGCTTAAGTACAATGTTATGACTACTTGGAGAAGAGTTGGCGGAAGCTAGTTAGTTAATATAGGCACGGTCCAGGATGGATTTGGTGGAACTATATAACAAGGAATAGTAGCCGAGGTTATATAATGTAATCTATATAATCTGTGTAATCTATACGGTTTATATAGAGTGTATAGAGCGCACGTACCTTATGGAGCGAAGGGATTTCTTAGGAGTATAGTTATGTATTTAAAGGACCACAGTCCCTACCCAGATAGTTCTCTCTTTGTAGTGAATCTTAGAATACAATTGGAGTTAATCTGTTGGGCAACCACTCCACTAGTTATTATTACGTTGTTGATTTGTTCTTACCTACATACCTAGCCTAATAATAGGACCCACCGTAGTTCCTGCTATAAGGTTCTGTTATAACTATAGCTTCTATTTTCTTTAAGTCTATGTTAATTCTTCTAGGTTTAACAATAAATTCTATAAAATCGGTTTTCCTTGTAAAGAACTCGCATTTTTTAATTACTACTAGCATCTATTCTTCTTATAGTCTCTTTAAAACCTATTTAACGTGTTCTCTATGTTCTTCCTTACTTTCTAAGTAGATAATAATATTGTTAAGGTATACTATAACAAACTTATTAAGGTGTTCTCCTAACACGCTATTAATTTATTTCTGGAACGTTGCTAATATATTTATAAGCCCAAACTGCATAACTAACGGCTTATATAGTCCTTCTTTTAACCTAAAGGCTGCCTTCTATTTATTACCTTCCTTAATTTTAATCTAATAGTACACCTATCTCAGATCTATCTTTGTAAAGATCTTTACATTGCCTATCCTATCTTAGATTTCACTAATTAAAGGTAAAGGATACCTATCCTTTCTAGTAATGCTATTTAACTGTTAGTAGTTAATACACATCCTAAGTTTTCTGTTTTTCTTTAGGATAAATAGTACTAGATAGCCTGCTAACAACTGCAACGGTCTAATATATCCCTTCCATAAGTTTTCCTGGACAAACTCCTTAAGTGCTACTAACTTAGTTTTAGTAAGCTTATAGATTAAAAAGAACCTTAGACTAGTTCTTAGTTCTAACTCTATCTTATAATTCTATGCTATATATTCTAACAGCTTTTTACTTTCTAGTAACTATAACTTAAGCCTTACTTAGTCTCTTTATATGTCGCTCTAACTTGGTACTATACTAACTTGGTTTGCTGCCGCACTTTATATTATTAAGTATCCCTAATATTAACCTAACCTATAACCCAATTAATCCTTAGATTGTATTTCTATAACCAAGGCATTCCTAGGATCGCCTTATCTTTTCCTAATAGTAAGATATTAAAAGACGTCCTAACTGGTCTCCCTTTAATAGTTAACTAAATAGGTCCTATTTTAAGATTAATAATACCTCCTCTATAGGCTATCTAATCTCCTAAAATTATTATAAGTGGATATAGGTATTCCTTTTATCTATATAGTAACCCTATCCTTTCTACTGCTACTGGTAATATATAGTTCCTTATTACTCCACTATCTATAAGTACTTTAAACTGTTAATCTTGCCACTTAACTTATAAGTTTAGGTGTCATCCTTAGATTCCTTTAAGGGTCTAAGGCTCTACCACTAGTTCCCCCTAGTCCTATAGGCCTCCCCTTTTCCTAACTATTGGCTGCTAGATCCTGTCTATACTTGGTCCACTTTTAGCTAATACTTAGTTTATTTCTTTTCCTCCATATACTATAGATAAGTGTTCTCTAGGTAGTCCCACTACTATTATCTATCTAGGCATTCTTCTATAAGGAATCTTCTAGATTAAAGTATTAGGTTTCTTTAACTCTATACTTCTACTGGGTGCTATCTATGCATATACTTAGCGTCTTTAAACTGTTTTTCCTCTGGTGCCTAATATATCCTTACTAAGTATTTCCAGTTTTTATCTTTTGGTGCCCTATATATATTATATATATCATCCATATAAGCTATCCACAATAACATATAATGTGCTAGGTGACTTGGGTTAACTCTTAGCTTATCTCTATTCTTAAGTTTAAACTAATACCTAGTTAACTTAACCACTAGTATTTCTACTGCGGGTACTAAGATTTATTATTCTCCTCTCTAGTCCCTAGATCCCTCTTCTAAGTTCCTTAACATTATAATTAATGCTCCTTTAATATAACTTATGCGTTTTTCCATAATAGGTTAGTCTTAGATAACTTTTTTGTCTAGCTACATATAAAAGTCTTCCTATTTATTGTTATGTTGTTGCCTATACCACTTTCTATACAACTGGTTTAGTGTATATAGTCTATCTATAAGAAAGTACCTTATTATTGCTGCGTTATAACATCCTTTGGTATGTCTTTCTTTAAACCTAACTGGAATGTCTAGATCCTCTTCTTGTTCTAGTTTATTTAACTATTTTACTCTAGGTGTCCCTATACTAGGCCTATTAGTAACTCTTTATATAGGTGCTCTATCCCTTATATAACCTAGCATAGCTAACCTCCTGTCTAGCTTCTGCTCTTGCTATACAATAATTCTTTATCTAAACTTATCCATAGTTTCCTATTTTCTGCGTCTTACAGCTAGATCCTTAAAGTCATCTTACTTCTTAATCTTAGTATTAACTTTTTAATCTTTAGGCTAAATACTATATTTGCCTAGAACTGCTGTGGTCCTTATTTATTTTTTAAAATCTTGGCTTCCCACTAATATTCTTACTTATTCCCTAAACTCGTGGTTCTTGAACTTGCGTCCTATACTTATTTATTTATTACTAAACTAAGTTGCTGCTCTTTCCTATCGGTTTTTATCCGTTATAGGTTCTTAAGCTGTCCTTATTACGTCCTATGAGTCTAGAGCTTTTCTTATCTTTTTATAAGAATCTTAGACCTATGGCCTTTTACCTTTTATAAGTGGTAAGCTAGCACTAGCAGTTATCTGCTTACTTAATTGTCTTTAGATATTACTCCTTCTGTTTTATAAAGCAATGGATTCCGTATCCAACGGTATTATAATACCCATTACTAATCCATATTCTATAGTGGTTTCAGTTTCTGCTTCTATTATATTACCAAGGTATAAGTACTCCCAGTTAGCCTTATTTTCTTCCTTATCGCTACTAATTAATAAGTACTCTAACTCTATTATTATTGTTACTAATCTTTATCTATATATTGCTTTAATATCTTAATCTAGCTTATAGAGTTAATTCTATTCTTTATCTAACTCTCTAGTTTCTTTAAGTCCTCTTAACTCTGGCTCTTATAGCCAATAGCTTGCGCTATACTTAGCGTCTTTATAAACTTGGTATATGTTGTTATAACAAAACGCAAAGTGTTTAATTAAACACTTCTTAGTCCTGCGCAACATCCCTATATCCACGTTATTGTACTCTAATAACTTAGTGCCCTTTACTATATGGTTATTCTAACTACCTCTGCAGTCTCTAGCAAAATAACCTTGTTTTCCGTAATTTATATAAGCTCCATCTTTAAACCACTTTTCTTATTATAGAGTCCACCTAAACATCTTCTACTACTAAAATCCCTAGTTTAACCTCTACTCCCTAGTCCTATAATTACTTAATCCTTAACCTCTAGGTTTCCATGGTTTCTTTGTCCATCTCTTAGATTCTTTAGTACCGCTTAGGTCTATTAGCTCTGTGCTATTCTATAGTTTTTAGCTCTATATTTACTAATACGTGCTCTACGCCTTATATAACTATAAAACTCTATCTTGCCCTTTCTTAGCTTATTCCCTTTAATAGATCCTATTATTAATCTTTATTAACTAATCTATTAAG
>Ga0307507_10005261_pt1 | contig 21482 bp, 5 predicted proteins | sample 7_EM_MG_FD_207223 | JGI IMG/M metagenome (GOLD analysis project Ga0307507, IMG submission 207223) | Populus trichocarpa ectomycorrhiza microbial communities from riparian zone in the Pacific Northwest, United States - 7_EM | ecosystem: Host-associated > Plants > Roots > Unclassified | place... | reverse complement strand
AAAAGTTATTAGCTAATACTTAATTAAAAATATATTAAATAAAATAAGTTTTATATTAACTAATTTTATAATTAATTTAAATTAATTCTAAGTAATTTTATATATATATATATATATATATATTATTTAAAGATTTAATAAATTTTTATATATAAATAAATACTTTAAAAAATAAAAAATATACTATTATAATAGCTTAAAGTTAATATACTTTAAATTTTTAAATTTATATTAAATATATAATTTATATTTAAAATTATATTTATTATAAAATAAAATAATTTAACAGGCTTTTTTTACTATATATTCATACTATTTTTAAAATTTAAGACTCTTATTTTATTGAAATTTAAATAATAATTAGTTTATAATTAAATTATTAAAATTATAAAATATATAAAGGGAGTTATTAGAAAGAGCTAAAGTTAGGAAATTTTAATAGATATTATAATTTAACTAATAACTTTTATTTTTGCTACCTAATGTATTATAAACACGTTTTAAAGTGGTATATATTGGGAATACAGGCAAGTTGCCGTCACGTAAGGCGAGTTGCCATTACGTGCCGCCGCGGCACTAGCGTGGCGAGGAGCCTTAAGCTCCTCGCCCTTCCTTAAGGAAGAGGGATATATACAACAACAAAAAACATCATACTATCTACGAACCGTAGCTATGTGATATTACTTGTAATACTAACAGTATAGAACCCTATTAAAATTTAAGTCTAAACTCCATCTATAAGATTCTATTTATAAAATATTATAAATATATTATAAATTAGATTCTAGATTATCTATTAAAACATAGCCACCGTAATATTCTCCTCTATAAGTCTAGTAGGTTTAGTAGCCTTTCTCTTTACAACCTTTAAACCTTTTAATCTAGACTTCTTTAAACGCTTTTTAGAAGTTTTAGTAGGAGCTAGAGCAGTAGGAACCAAAGTAGTAAGAGCTATAGTATTATCTAACCTATTATTAATAAAGTAGCTCTAATTAAGATAACCCTTAAATAAACAAGCTATAATAAATTTAGAATATATTCTTAACCAGTTTAAAACGGGTTCCAAATTAACTTATAAATAGAAGTTATGTCTAAACACTTAATATATAGAACCTTAGCACCCAATCCCTTAAGTAGAGTAACTATTCTTAGAAAGTTATACTAGGAACTTAATTAGAACATATTAGAAATATATTAGAAATATCTTATATCGCCTTTTTAAGGCCCACTCTTAAATCTAATAGACATAACCTTCTCTTAAATGGGAGCCATTAATTATAGGGTAGTAGTCCTAGAAGGGCGGCTAGGGAGAGCTAGGGTAGGGGTATAGAGGGGTTAGGTAGCAGTAGAGCGGCCTAAACTAGTAGGATTATATTTAGAAGTTGTTCCTAATATATTCTAATTATATATAGCTATAATAGCGGAATAGCAGGCTATAATAGGTTAGTAATTAGTTATAAACAGGTTAAGAACATATTTAGAATATATACCTATTACTTCTTCCTGCTTCTTAATAGAAGGGGCCTCTTTTTTTCCAATGTTCCTAGTTCTAAGGCTATGCTTCTTTATATAGTTTCTAAGGGCGCCGTAATCTCTAACCTTTTTCTAAACGCGTTATAAATATATTAGCAATATATTATAAACCTAATATATTTATCTACTTACACTACACAGTATTGGATTCTCTGGATTAGGCGAGATATTATACTAACAGAAACCCTTCCCTATGGTTAAATCCACCTTATTACTACGCTAGTATTACATTAGGAATGTATTCTAAATATATTTAGAACTACTTACTATAACAAAAGCATCAACGCCCTTAGGAAGCCTTTTTATTTTTAGGTAGGCTTTATAGGCGGCTTAAACTATTAGAATATATTTAAAACGGGTTGCAGATAGCTTACGCAGCTCTTTAATATGCTAGACATCGTATTTTAAATTGGTTTAGAATAGATTTGATAAATTTGTAATGGAAGGTGAGGTGGAAGGTAAGGTCAAAGTTTGACAGGGAAAGTTAAATTTGGTATGGTAGGCGGAGGTTTCGCCTATCAGGCCGACATTTTAGCGTGGTCCGACCGACCTATACGCACGTGTCACAAATCATCTGAGCAGCCAGATAAACATCTCCCGTCTTCCCGTCCGCCTTCAGCTGCACCACCAGCACAACATGTCTTGGTCCAGATATCGTAGCCATAGATTGGGACGTAGGACTCGACTGGATCAGGCAAATACTCAGCTCGTGGACCACGGGCAGCTGAGGACAGTCACGAACGATTGACCTCATGAACTTTTTAACGTTAGAGTGAACGTCTCTGTCGAATGCTAGCAGTCCATCGTTATTTTCCGACATAATCGCCAAGTCCAGTATTGCTTGTGTTAATGCCAGGTATTAGAGGTCTGGGTTAAGCTTAGCGTAACCTTAGGTTACGCACGACCCCTAAAGTCCGCGACGTATTATCTAAATATTACCCCCCCTCCTTTGGTGGTAGCCCCTACTTTTTAGACGCGTTTTTAAGGCCTAGGTTAGTACTAGGTTAGTATAGAGTTCCTTATCATCGCCTTAATAATCTATTTTTTAATCCTCTTCCTATTCTTATGCCTATACTAGCTCCTAGCTTATATAGGACTTCTAATTTTATATAAAACGGCCTTCTATAATTCTAATTCTATAATATAAAGCCCTTTTCTTCTCCTTCTCCTTTAATATTTACGCGTTTAGTAACTTTATTTACCTATACTTACGCTATATCTATACGTCTTCCCTCTAACCTCTTACGGAGATAGAGTCTTTTAAAAATCTTCTTACCCTATAGTCTACTTTATAGTTAAAGAAAGCCCCCTTAGCCTTCTCCTCCTCCTCCTATAACCTTTAGAATGAATTTAAGGCCCAGACGGCGCGGCTATAGGATATTTATAAGGCCTAGTGCTTGAAAAATACTATAAGGGCGTATAAGCCAAAGTAGAAAAAGTGGGAAGACTAGTGTGTAAGACTAAAAGGTAATATATATAACTGACTACGGTACCCTACTAAACTACCACTGTTTTACCTGCGTATCGCCTGCGTATTACTTATATATTACGCTGTTTTAGTTACGTATTAGTCTCCCCTTTTATTTATTTTTATACCTTCCTTATGTATATAGAGAGGCTCTAGAGCTATACTTTATAATTAAGTTGTTTACTTAATTCTCCTACACTGCAAAGCTTATAGTTATGACCCTAGATTGCACTACCTGCTAACCAATTAAATACTGCCTTATTTAAGAAGTCACTACTTCTACTACCTTTACAAGTGTTTTAAACTTCTTTATCTATTAAACAAACGGACGATTAAACCCGATGAATGTACTAGAATGTACCAGAACGAACTAATAAATTAAAATGTTAAAATAAGGTTTCGCTAAGATGCTAACCTAGACCCTACCTAATCTGTTAAAATTCTAAAAATAATAACTAATATAAGCGAATCTTTATCTAAAATTAACCTTATTCTTAATAAGCCATCTAATTAGATGCAATGGTTCTTTATTATTTAAGATACTGCTAAGACTAATAAGGTATAGCAGTACATTAACCTATTTAAGATAAAAGATAAGCTCTTGAAGCTAGAACCTCTAAAACTACCTATATCTGTAGACGTACTTCCTATAGCTATATTAATAGCACAGCTAGACTAAACCTAGCTTACTGTATATAACTAAATCTATATAAAGTATAAGGACGATCTACGTATACACCAGAAGAAAGAGCAGGCTATAAGCGATGTTAGTAACTATATTGTTTGATTGACATGGGCAGCCTACCTTTTACTTATTAATGGCCTCGACATAGTATATAAACGGCTTTAAGCACTTAAGAAAACACTAGCCCCTACTACCTTAGGTTAAAAGCATGACGTCCTTAATTAATATACGGCTCTAAAAGCCTATAATAAAAAGCAGAGCATTAATAAATGGTTAAACAGCTAGAGGAACATCTATAAGCTAGCAGAGCAATTAGAGCTACCAGACGTCTAGGGATTTAGACTATACTATAACTTTGTTTAAGCTATCAAACCTATCTCTTCTAGTTTTGCAGGAGTACTAGAAGTAGACCTTATTAGAAAAAAACGGAAGGATAAAGAGGCCTTATCCATTATTAATCTTATTAAAGAATTTAAGGAACACTACCATATATAGTAAGTATCGTCTACCTCGACTGCTAATAACTCTGCATTTATAACTCTTTAAGGCAACTTAAATTCTAATTTACACTCTAACGGTAATTTTAATTCTAACAACAATTCTAATTTAAATTCGAGATGGTATAAGGAATGCATATGCGGCCTTATATATTGTTTTAACGACTGCTATTATATTGCTAAGCATAAGCGCCCTTAAGGATAGAGACTAAGGGTAGATATCTAGAAGAAGGCAGATAAAACGATCTTATCTACACCTTAGATTAAACGCATTATTAACCGTATCCAAAAAAGAGAATAGGAAGTAAAGGAGAATAATTAGAAGAATACAGAATCTATAATTAATTTTAATTCTAAAACCCTACCTTTTACTACACTAACTAGCTATACTGCTGTATTTAGTACTGGTTAAATTTCTTTTAAACTCCAAAATACCTAAATACTTAACCCTGGCGCAGATACCCATATCTATAATAATAAAGAAGACTTTACCTTCTTATACCTAGCAGTAGAAGATAACTACCTAATTACTAACGGAAATTAAAAAAAATAAGCTTATAAAATAGTAACTATTACTGGCAATATACCTAATGGGAAGTTAAAAATAAAGCTATCCTATATAGCACTAGTACCTACCTTTTTTGTAAATATTATAGCACTCTTAAGAGCTACTAATAATAATATCCATTTTAACTTAGGACGAAATGTGATATACTGTCTAGCAACTAGTAAAATAGTGTACTATGCGAAACAACTAAAAGGCCACTAGGCACTAATGCATAGAGAGCCTATAAATACCCTAGACTTAACTTAATCGACCTTCTTAATAGGAAGATTTTAGCTGATCTAAATAGCCCGTAAACTAATCGGAGCCATAGCTACAAGACGGTATAAAATTCTTGGCTATGTAGGACCTAATGCTATTACGCAGCTTTCTAAGCACGTTATTGGTGCAGAGCTGACCGAATTTAAAACTAATAAATAAGCACTACTTAAAATTGAATATAAAGTTTGCTTATTAGCAAAGTATATATAGCAGATCTCTTAAAGACAAGAATATAAATTTCCAGCTACTTAACCATTTGAATGGCTAGCATTTAATATTATCTACTTTAGAGTACTAGGATATAACGGCGATAGATATATTATACATTTCTATTACACGTATTCCAAATTTAACTTTATATTTACCTCTAAAAATATAAATTAAGCTACCGTTCTACCTACCATTCATAAAACTTACCGCTTAATTAAAACATAATTCTATTTAGATGTTATCTTTTTTTAGAATAATAATAAATAAGTATTTAGATAAACGGAAGATACCCTATAGACGTAGTATGCAGATAGAGGCGTTAACTTTAAATACTAAGCACTATATATTAAGGAACAAAATAGTGAAGCTAAATAATCTGGACGAACCCTTATATAGTGATGTGCACGACCAGCTTCCACCCCTCCCTCTGGAAAAATATTATTTCGCTTTGGTACGCGAGCTCGCTAAATTGCCACCAACTATACACAGTAATTGTAGTGAAGGCATGTGCCTGCACGCAAGGGCCTTTTTGGTTGCCCCTGGGGAATCGCCTTGGTTGGCCGGGAGAATCGCCTTGGTTGGCCAGGAGAATTGAAGACGTACGCTCCCCCTTAACTATGTCCGGCCACCAAAACGCAAATACAACGCTATCTCTGCAATTGCTAATGAAATTTGGCAATATTGTACGGGTGGAAACCTTACGATATTTAACAAAGATCGCGACACTGCGGAGGAAGGCCGATTGCGAAGTTTGAAGTTCTTGCAGCCAAGCATAGGTGTTCACTTTAATTGCTAGCGAACTCGCGTACTGAAGCGAAATAATATTTTTCCAAAGGGAGGGTGGAAGCTGGTTGTGCATATCACTGTAGAATAATTAAGGTCTATATAGCTAGAAGTATTCTTACCCCTATCTCTAGGACTAGAAGCTTTCCTTACTGCTAGCTAATATCTACTTAATTAAACACTAAATAAGCAACTAAGGTAGAAAACTCTGCATAAAAGTGTCTATAGTAAGCCGCTATTACTTACCTATATGCATAAATACGGTTATAAGACCTATACGCTAAATAAACAAGTTAGAAAGGGAGATAAGCTAGCTCCTTATATATTAATTAGACACCCAGTCGGCTATAATTTAATAAATATCTATTAAATCTAGATTCTAAGCCTTTATAAAGTTATTTAAACTAGAGACGTTATATTTAACAAGACTTTATTTTATAACCCTAAAAGTTATAATATTAACTACCTACTAAGAAAAGCATTAGAAGACCACTATCTATATAATTAGTCTACTAGAACCTCTTAAAGATAAATCTAAGGATAAATCTATTTTATATAGACCTACCTTAAATATAGATTAAATAACTATATTAAGCGACTTAGCAGAGCCTCCTATAAAGGACACTAAATAGTTACTAACTCCTAGCAGAATAGTATCTCTAGATCTACTAAAAATAAACACCTTACTAAAAGGACTTTAAGACAATATCTTAAATATAATTAAAATAGTCCTACCTAGCTAAGTAGTTTACCAGAACCGCTAAATACCGCTCTATAAGCTAATAAAGTCTTAGCCAATCCTTCTACCGACCTTATCCTACTAAAAGGTTCCAAATAAACTTAACATTAAGCGTACGCAGTAGCACTAGCCAATCTATCTACCCTATTTGGTTACTACGCTGGATTTGCTATAGGACTAGTAAAGGATATTAACCAAACTAGATCCTTATCTCTATATTAGGATAATCTTCCTCCTAAACTAAGGAACCTTAAAGAGCTAAAAAAGGACCTTTTAACTACTGGCTTTTAAAAGGCTATAGGAAAAGAATACAACGACCTAAAACGCTAGGGGATATTTAAGACTGTCCTAAAGGAAGAAGCAACTAACAACTAAATCCTTCTGCTAAAATGGGTCTTTAAATATAAGTTTAATAACAACGGCTACCTATAAAAGCTAAAATCTTAACTGTATATCCGTGGAGACCTATACAGTAACCCTAGCTACTTAAATATTCCGTATCCTCATGGCTATAGCAGCTGCATTTAATTTAGAGATTTAATAGTATAACGCTGTAAACGTATTTATAAATACTAGACTAGCTAAGCTGGTCTACTGCTACTGCCTAGAAGGATTTAATTAAAACGGACATATCCTAAAGCTACTTATAGCGCTATATGGATTAAAGATCTCACCACTACTTTAGTATAAAGAACTTACTAATACACTAACTAAATTTGGATTGAAGCCTATCCCAGGTACTAATTGCCTATTTACTAATGGACGACTTATTATCTTCTTTTATATAGACGATATTGCCGTTCTATTTACCAAAAAGGACCTTTAAAGACTAGAAGAATTTAAAGCTAAACTACTATAATAATACGAGATCCGTATACTAGGAGACCTATAGTAGTCCCTAGAAATTTAAATTAAACAAGATTAACTAAGCAGAAAGCTCTAGCTCTACTAAGATTTCTATATTAAAAAGATAGCCAATTAATTTAATATTTAACCAGGAAAATTTCCTAAGTTACTACTTCCTCCTAAAGAACTAATTCCGTCTAACTAGTAACCGAACCCTTAAAGAACACTAGCCTATTAGCAATAAGTCAGTTCCCTTACGCACCTCGCTATATTTAGAAGACCTAATATTACTAAGACGCATTCTAAGCTGGCCGAATTCCTTACTAATCCAAATTAAAAGCACCTTAATGCATTAAACCAAGCTATTGCCTACTGCCTTAAAATAAAATCTACAGCTATTAAATACTCTAGCTATTACAGCGACGCAGTCAATCGAGGCACGAGCGCCGTAAAGAACGTATGCAAGCCTATACAATTGGAATGTCTATTAACGAGGTTATCAAGATGAGGAGCAGAAGAAGGTCGTGGAAAGGACACGTCTATATACACGGAGCCAAGACGTAAGCGAACCCCCTAACTAGGCCCTATCCAGGTTACGCGCATCAGCGCCGTAACACTAGCAAAGTATTTAGAGCATACGTCTACTTTAGAACCCCTAAAGGAGAAGACGTCACCTTTTATAGAGTATCCAACGCAGCATTTACGGACCATAAAGACACTAGACGGAGCTCTTAAGGATACCTTTTTATGCTATTTGGAGGACTAATTAACTGGAAGGCGACCCTATAAAGATTAGTAACTTAACTACTAAAGCGGAGCTTCTCTCCCTATCTATAGCTGCTATTAAGATTATCTAGTAGCAGCGTTTCTTTAAGGCAATTAGCTTTAATTTAGAACGCGAATTTACCCTACTTTGCAATAATATGTAAACCGTACAAATCCTAAGACAAGATATACCTAAGCTTGACACTAAGCTACAACATATCGACGTCTATTAGCACTGGCTTAGACAAAAGGTCCCAGACAAAAAGATTAACGTATAATAGGTCCCTACAGAAAAGATACCTACCGACGGCCTTACTAAGATCCTACCCTGTTAAAGGCACGAGGTATAAACAAAATAATTAAATTTAGTGGATATTCGACATTAAATTGCTACTGCATTATCTAATAAAGATTCTTAAACATCACCCTACTCTTAAATTGTATCTAAATTTCCTATTTTAGTATAGTTTTAGCCTTTATTTTTTCTACAGCTTTAACTACACTGTTAAATCTAGGGGGGTATATAACTGACTACGGTACTCTGCCAAACTACTACTGTTTTACCTGCGTATCGCCTACGTATTACTTACGTATCACGCTGTTTTAGTTACGTATTAGTTTTCCCTTTTATTTATTTCTATACCTTCCTTATATATATAGAAAGGCTCTAGAGCTACACTTTACAATTAAGTTGTTTACTCAATTCTCCCACACTGCAAAGCTTATAATATAGACGGCGCCTAGGTAATATAAGATAAACTTTACCTATTTTTAAAGTAGTAAGTTATTAACTAAGAATTATGGGCTATTAGCTATTAAAAACGGAAGTTAAAATAAAAAGAGATATAGAAAGATAGCGAATAGGTAAAGAAGAGGTAGAAGATAGTTAAGCGGGTAAAGTAGCTAGGGGGAAAGATAGTTATAGGGGTAGTTATAGAGGTAGCCGTAGGTATAGGGGAGGAAGCTATAAAGGAGGAAGGGGAAGTATAGGACAAGGAGGCCCTATGTTACGGCACTGTTACAGACCCTAGTCAGGGGCTCGGCCGAGCCGAGCCTTGGCTCCATGTATATAGACGTGTCCTTTCCTCGACCTTCTTCCAGTCCTCGTCTTAGAATTCTCGTTCACTGGCTACCAATAGATTCTGTTCTTTTGACTAAGCCTTTACACCTTAGACGCCCTATTTAATAAAATAGTCCAATACTTAGTTATAAATAGCTATATCTCCGCTATTACTAAGCTTTATATATGGTAGTTAGAAGGCAAGACCTTATAGCCGCTATAGTGGGCGAAGCTCTTAGCAGTACTAGATAGCGTCCACCGTAATAAGGACCAAATTTAACGTGTTAACTTTATTAATTAAGGCCTATTTATAATTACTAGCGGCTATAATATTAAAGGGCTTAAAAAGGTAATTACTTAGTACTAGAAGACGGGCTCTAAGAAGCTAGGTTTAGTTAAGTCTTACCTTTAAACTATAGCTGAGTATTTATTAGATTTATATATACCCTATTTAATCTAGTTTATATAGCTACTATTTTCTAACCCGTTTTTTAGGCTATACTACTATTATTTATAGTAAAAGTGGATAAGATGTTTAGCTTACTAATCTTATTTTTATTAAACTAAAAAATAGAGGACCTAAACTAGACAAGTTAGCACTATATATAATTATATTAATAATATAAGGGAAGCAGAATTAGTATAGTAGGGTTAAGTATATATCCGCCCCACGGACTATTTGCTTACGCTTATAGTCCTACGCAGCTCAACGGAACACCGAGCTTAATGGAACAAGAACTCCAGATCAAGCCTCACCTATTTCCTTATACAATTAATCACCATAACCATGCCTACAGAATCCGAAATTATTAAGATACGCGTGCAAGATGCACTTCGTAAGTTATCACGCATGGAAACACCCAATATTCAACTGGCAGCCCGCCTATATAACGCGCCGTTTAAACGCGTCTATAACCGCTTCAACGGCATTAAGAGCAAGATGTAGAGGCCTGGCAGTAATAAGAGGCTTAATTAATACTAGGAGGCTATGCTTCTATGCTATATTAATTAAATGGACCATCTTAGAGTCGGCGCACTATTCTACCAAGTCCATAATTGCGCAGAGCATATCCTTAAGCTCCACGCGCCTAACGGCACCGAACCACCTACTCTTAGATATAACTGGACTACAAGATTCCTTAAACCAAACCTATTAACATATAAGGTTAAGCAGAAGCCTATAGAGATTAATTAAGCCGCTGTAAATAATCCTGCCACAATATAGGAATGGTATACTTTATATAAGAATATAAAGGAGCAATGGGGTATTCTACCATGCGACAAATATAACTTTAACAAGTCTGGATTTCGCATTAGAATTGGTAGCAGCTAGTAGATAATTACGTGTGTATTAGATACTAAAAGGATGCACTTAGCTAGTAAGACAAATCGCGATTTTACATTAGTGTTGGAGGCTATATCTGGTAATAGAGTTGTACTTACTCTAGCAGTTATTTCAAGGGCCAACAGATTATATATTAACACCTTAATAATATAAGTATACCTAGCAACTATATGCTAGGTGCTTAAACTAAAGGCTATTTAAATAACAACCTCGCGTTTAATTAGATTCAGCACTTTAATAGGCAAAGCGCTGCTTAACAGATGGGTGCACATTAGCTACTATTACTAGATAGCCACGGTTTATACCTTATAAAGGAATCTGCAGAATATTATAAGGAGAAGAATATCCATTTATTAGCTATTCTGCCCTATATAAGCCACTTTTTATAACCGCTTAATATTGTTCTCTTCTAGCTGTTTAAGCACTACTATAAACTGGCTGTTAAGATGGCTGTATAAACGGGCTATATAAACTTTAATACTATTAAATTCCTCTATGCTCTGCACTAAATTCGTATAGCTATATTTAAGTCCTTATCTATCCTATTAGGATAGGCAAAGACCAGCCTTATTCTATATAATCCTAAGGTTATATTAACCAGATTGCGATGTTAAGCCGCTATAGTGCGTCCATCTACGCCACTACCTATAACACTATAACCACTATAGCTATAACCTATAGCGCCATAAACACCTAATACGCTGTATAGCTTGCAGATAATGATAAACCGGGTTCGTAGCTATATTATTAAGCAGCCTAATAGGGAAAGGAATTATTCATTAATACTTTGCAAGAGCGCTAGGAAAAATACTATGTTTTACTTATTGGTAGAGGAGGACCTGTATTTAATATAGGTAGCGGTACGCGCCCGCGCAAAGCGTTAAAGGACTAACTAACAGGTTGTCCAAAAGGGAGGCTTAATATCTGCAGCAGATGGACGGCTTAAAGTATTATAATGAGTTTAAAAGGAAGCAGAGAAGGCAGGTAGGGCGGCTGTATATATAGTAAAGAAGCGGGCAAAGGAGGACGCTACACAACACGCGGAGGCCTCGGACTCGTAATATTTGGCAGGATTATAGCTAGGCTATTGCTTAAGGTGCTCCACCAAGGATTTCTGTATATACGTAGCCTATGTAGAAATCTACGGCTTTAAAATTACATGGTGGGGTTCTTATTCCGTTAAGCTCAGTATTCCATTAAGCTGCGTAAGACTATAAGTGTAAGCGAGTAGTCTATAGGGCGGATACTATAACCTATACGTCTTCCCTAGTAGTATTAAAGTACTATAACGGCCGCTAAGCTATTATACGCAGTTTAAATAGAATAAAAAGATATTTTAGGGGGTAGGAATTTACTTAAAGGAGAAGACCTATAGTGCCTATAAGTAGAGCGTCCGGTATACTAGGCTTAGCGGCGTTAAGAAGACCTAAATTAAATAGGCTGGATACTAGAATATGGACATAATAACGGGAGCCTACCTTAGCTACCTACCCTATATATTTATACGGTTAATTGCCAGCTTCCTAAAGGAAGAAAAGGGCTACTTTTTCCCCTACGTATAGGAGGTGCTAAAGAAGGCCCTCTATTTAAAGATATAGCCTAAGACTAATGTCTAGCTAAAATGTATAGAGGCCTATTATCTAGGTAGGGCCAATAATAAGGTCGTATAGCTTAACCTTACGGGCTTAGAATTTCTACGCCTCCTCTACGCGCTTAGGGTAATCCTATTATAGGACTTAGTAATTCTATATAAGTAGTTCCCGCTCCACCCCCTATAAAAGAACCCCCTTTTTAGCTATAAGGAGTATTAAAGGTTTGCCGTATAGGTAGAAAGCTTGCCAGCTAATATAGTTACGCTAGATAAGCTAATAATATGGAAATACTGGCCCGCCTATAAGGCTGTAGCTAAGCTAAGATATAAGGCCGCGATCTCTAAAATAAAGGGGATTTAATTACGCGTATAGATAATTTTAGAACGCCTTAGCAAGATAGAAAGGTTATTAGTTTATTCGCACCTATATAGATCTAGTAAGAGAAGATGGGTATTTAGATAGGGCCTACAAAGTCTATATGTCTACCTTTAGGTAAGCCTATATCGTCTACTATAACGTCTACTATATTTACACCGCCCGCTTAGCCATCTATAATATCCGCACCATTATTTATAATATCCGCACCGCTATCTATAATATCTGCGCTACTATCTATAATATCCACACCACCTGCTTAGCTATTTACTATATCCATACCGCCTACTTAGCCGTCTACTATATCCGCATCGCCCCTACTGGCGTGGGTATAAGCTAATACTTAACTATCTTTTTTATTTATTCTTAACCTATAGGCGCCACTAAAAAAATATAAAATGCTTTAAGGCAGTAATTTAGTCTTCTAGCTTTGGACTAAGTAGACTTTAGGGCTAGTAGGTAGGCCGTTAATTAAAGCTCTTAATTACTACTAGGGGGTATGCTAGCGGGTTAACAGCAGGGTTATATTCTATATCTATTGCTATAAAATAATTAAAAATATAAGACGGTGCGTAAAAAACGGTATAGCAAGAGATAAAAAATAGGCTATTAACTAGCTAGAACAGCTACAAGGCCGGCGTTCTTTAAATTGGCTTTATAAGAATATCTAACTACTAACTAGCCCTTAGGGCAGGAAGGGAAAGGGAGGGAAAGGCTCTATATTAAGCAGTATATATATATATATATATATAATACTATTTTATTATAGGACTACTATAGTAACTAAAACACCTTAATATAAGACTCTACTAGTAACTAAGACGTCTTAATATAGGACTGCACTATAGTAACTAAGACGCCTTAATATAGGAATAGAGCCCGTTTAGGTGTTATTAATTTAGAGTAACATTACGCGACCGTCCAGAAGTACCGATTTAATATAAATTATATACCTTTTCGCCCAAAATCGCGTGTAAAAGTACTTGGGGGCGGTCGCTGCGCGACCTTATATAGGGTTTAGGCGCGTTATTAATAGGGGTAGCCCTAACCTTATATTAACCCAGGTTATAACCGCGCCAAATTAGCCCCCCTAATATATAATAGGTATCAGTTTTTTATATTGTTTACCATTCTTAATACTTAGGCAGAAAAGCGCAAGGCGTTTATATACGCGTCCCTTATCCTAGCTACTTCAGCCTAATCCCCTTCCTTTCATTTCTTGCCTCCCACAATATCTTTCTATCTTTATCTTATATAAGCAAGAGCCACACATTTATTTCCTATCCCTATATCACATTGGCTAACAGAATCCAATATATACGACCGTTGCGACTAGTGTAGTTTTGGATAATGCGAACAAGCGAGCATAAAATATCCTTTATCCAGTAGAAAATGCATAAAATATTACAATTAGTAAGGATAAAAGTGCCCTGTGCTAGGCTTTTCTACCCCAACCAAGCAGAATAGGACAGAATTCTGCAGAATTTGGCAGAATTCGGTGGACTTAGCAGAGTTTGGTAGAATTTGGCAGGTATTCATAAAGCTCTGCGTATGGAGGCTCTGCACGAAGCTTTGCACAAGGCTTTGCATGAGGCTCTGCACGAAGCTCTGCACAAAGCTTTTATAGAGCCTCCGTAGTAGAGCCGTCGTACGCAGAACCGTCGTACGCAGAGCTGTCGTGCAGAGCTTTTGTATACAGAGCTTCGTGCAGAGCCTCCGTACACGGAGCTTCGTGCAGAGCTTCGCGCGGAGCCTTGCGCAGAGCTTCGCGCAGAGCTTCCGCAGAGCTTCGTGCAGAGCTTCGTGCAGAGCTTTACGCAGAGCTTCGTGCAGAGCTTTACGCGGAGCTTCGTGCAGAGCTTCCGCAGAGCTTCGTGCAGAGATTCGTGCGGAGCCTCTATCCCATAAGCTGGTGGAGGCCACCTCGAAATGTGGCCCGTGCGCGAACACCAAAATATTGACATCGTCCTCCAGGACTAGAAACGGCTACCCTCTATATAAAATACCGCTTTGTACGAAAGGAACTTGCTAGTAGGAACACCTTGATCGAATGCCGTAAATATACCACTAAATATATACATTATTCGGGCGATATTAAGCTTTAAAGTCGCGATTAATCTAAAGCTTCATCGCGATAATGAGGAAGACGATTTGGAAGGATCTAATTGGCTCGGTTAGAAGTGGCCTCAATCCACCAGCTTATGGGATACACAGAGCTTCCATGCGCAAAGCCAGATATAGAGCCATATATAGAGCCACCTACTAAAATTTAAAAGAAAGAATAATATAACTTTATTTACTAGGTTTAAATTAGTTATTTTTATATAATAATAAAGAAGAAGGCAACTGAAAAATTATTTGGGGTATGCTAAGACTTATCGCAATAATATGTAATGGATATCCTTATCGCGATAAGATTTATCCAAAACCACACTAGTTGCAACCAGGAAAAGACACCCTTGTCATAGTGCGTAAACTACAGAACTTATGTGTGCAACGCGTGCTAGGAACTTATCCCAGGCCACCGTATTAATAGGCTTGGCCCACAGGACCTTCCTTACAAGAAGACGGATTACTGCTTATTTATACAGTTATAGAACATATTATGCCCAAACTTATCCAAAGATAAGCTTTAATATCTATATAAGGCTAACGGCAAGGCTTTCTACCCGCGCATACTTAATAATGCTAGGCACTAGCAATAACTAATATAGAGAGCTATACTTTATAGATAGTGGCATTTATAGCTTACTTATAGCGCAATTAGGCTATAGTAAATAAATACTAAAGTATCCACAGCTAGTTTTATTTATTAGCTAAACTAGTCTATAATTACCTCGCCTATTAAAAAGGTAGTTAACAATTATAGATACTAGCAAAAGCGCTTTAATTAAAATGCTTATTAATTAAGAAGAGCGTATATTATCTTTAAATAAGGAGCCTTCCTTTCCCTTACCTATTATTATTATTCATTGCTTAACGTCCGATTCAGATCCCTATTAGGCCCACGCGGACTACTCCTTATATATATGTAGGGAGAAAACTCTATTTGAGAAAACCCCATAATCCGTCTCCTCGCCTTTTGGGGCTCACTTACAAGTCGCCTACGAGTCACCAGTGGTGCTCTACTACCTTACTTTTTAACCTCCTTGGGAACCACTGCTGCCGTAATAAACCTACGGACGCGCTAGTATTACACACTATACTCTACTCCTGTAGAGTTATTAGGGGGCGCCTATTACTCGCCCCTTTGCTTTTTATTGCTATTTCCTTTGCAACCTAGAACTGGTCTAGCATATTTTAGCCAATAAGCCACCGGGTAGCTGCCTTGAGGCCTTTCTATGTTAAGAGCAGTGTATTATAGTTTTCTATGCCAGCTGCTAAGAGCATTGCTTCTTAGCCGGTATATAAGGGGCATAATAGTATTACGTGTTTTGGTGTCTGTCTTAGCCAGCCACATTTATACCTTAGGCTACCCACTAGGATACCCACCTAGTAAAGCCAATCTTTTAGTTCTATTATTCCTGTCCTTAAGAGTGTTGCTATTATATTTTCTGCCTTTATTAGGCCCTCTTAGAGCCCTTAGGTATTTACCCCCTATAGCGTTACCCATATTATAGCTTGGGTTCCCCTTACCTAAGTCTGCCTCTATACCTTTAACTCCCATTTGTCTCTCTAGCGTTAGTCCAACCAGTATTATATTACGGTAAATAGTTTTCTAGTACTCTTTTATGCTCTACTTTAGCTCCTTTCTCTCCCTTACTATTGTCTTTACTAGCCTCTTATACATCTCCCTTTCTTCTCTATATAGGCCTGGGCCCTAGCGCCATACTATTCTTCTTCTGCTTTCTTTACCTGTTTTCCTAATATATCTTCCCTACTTTGGGGTTATTAGTTCCTTCTCCTATAGGGCACCCTAGGGTCCCTCTATAGTTTATTTAGGCGTGTCTTAATATACTTTATAACGTTAAAGTTGCGTTCCTTTTACACCCTTTGCATTGCATCGGCTTCAATATATAGTTATAGGGGGGGAATATTAGCTTCCTTCTCAAGCAGTGCTGTGGCCGTTCGCTTATACCCGCCTGTTATACTCCTAAGGCAGGCTGTTTAGACCTTTTAGAGTGGTTTAAGGAGTGATTTAGGGGGGCCTTTCTTGGTTTCTCTAGTGGCCCAAATACTAGATCTATACGTCATGGTTGGCCGGACAACTGCTATATATAGTAGGCGTAACCTCTGGAAGTATGGACCCCATATAGAATTAACGATCCTGGATATAGCGATATACTATACTTGGCCCTTATAGGCCGCTTGCGCCGTATATACGCTCCACCAGAGCTTGCTATCTACCCACACTCCTAATACCCTTAGGCCTTAAACCGGTTGACCCCCAAAGCCTTAGATATGGATTATATACTAAAGATCTGCAGATTGGTTATATTTTCTTATAAAATGGATTAGCTGGTATTTCTCTAGTAAGAATTGGACTCTATGTCGTCTTGCCCATTTTATATAGGTGTTATGGGCTTTCTCTAGTGTCCTACAGTTCTCTGCGGCTGTTGGCCCATATGTAATTAGGTTTGTGTCATTAATAAAGCCTATCCCCTAGGTCGCCCCTTTCTTAAAGGTGTTAAGCAGGTTGCTTACAAAGAAGAGGAAGAGTATAGGCAACAGAGGTAATCCTTATAGTATTCCTGTTGCGACTGTAATAGGGGGGCTCTAGTATCCGCTAAAGACCAGTAACGTTTCTTTCTAGCCTATAAATCCTTAAATAAACTAAATGATCCATTCTAGGAAGCCCTTTGCCCTAAGGATGTATAGGAGACGCTTATAGGGTATATTATTATAGGCGCCGCTAATATCTAGGCTAAGTATTAATACTATAAAGTCCTTTCGCATAGCCCATGCAGTTTTAATGGTAGTAGTGAGTAGTGTAAGTGCTAATAGCGTTAAGCGATTCTTTCTTGCCCCCATTTAACTTTATAGTAGTAGGGCGTGTTCCTCTACCGTATCTACTATGTGGTCCGCTATAACCTTTTCTAAGATCTTGCTTAGGGTGTTTTCTAAGGCAATAGGGCGGTAGCTTCCTGGGATTAAGTAGTCTGCTTTGCCTTCTTTTTATAAGACAACTGTCGTCATGGATCTTCTAAGTCGCGGGTAGTAGCCTATTGCAAAGTATACTCTGGCTACATCTGTAAGCTAAGGTGCTATAAGTGGTCTACAGGTCTTTAGGGCTTTGTTTAGGATCCCATCTAGTCCTAGTGCTGTATTGTTTAAGAGGCGGCTAATGGTTCTGGCTATTTCTTCAGTTGTTATGTCGCTGTTAACCCTTAGGCGAGTCACCGGTGTTTCACTGGTGATGTTACTAAGGTCTACTGGAGCCGGTTAAGGGAAAAATCTTTCTATAAGGATCTTTGCCTTCTTATTATTGTTGCTTGTGGCCTGTGGTTCGCCTGCTCTTCATAGGGGTGGTAGGTATAGATCTTCTACTAGGCGTCCCGCCTTTTTCTTTGCCCATTTCGCTATGGTCCAAAGGCCCTTGTTATAGGGGAGATCCCTTACCTATTATAGGCTTAGCATTATATAAAAATAAACCTATATCTGCCAATATCCATTTATATACAGACCCTTAAATATTACTAAATACCTTAGGTTATACGCCCCTTCTCTTTGCTAACTATAAAGGCCTTAATATAGGAGCAAGAGTTCCTAGAGTAGAGATAGCTCGCTAACAGCCTAAGCAGATTAAGATTTTATATAACTAAATTCACTATAGTAGAAAACGTAAGCTTATATAGGCTAAAAATAAGCAGACGCATAGGCGATAGTTTACAGTTAAATAACTATACCCTCAAATATTATACATATTCTCTAATATTATGGTTTTTGTGCTTAAGAACTTAAAGTATATTTATTGCTTAAATATGCTCCATATATATAAAATAACACTAATATTAATATAGGACTTTTAAGAAGACTATATTAAATAACCTTCTTAACTAGGGAAAGTACTCTCTTAAACAATTAATTAACCGGCTAGTATTACCCTATGTAATTATTATTCTTAACAGCTTCTAAATAGGGCGCTTAAACTCTAAGCTGGGTATAAGAGAAACAATAAGAAACCTTTTAAAGTCTATTAGTATAAGTTTTAACTAGAATCCTAATATTATACCCCTTATCTAAAGTTAACAGAAATGCGGTAAAAGGATCTAGAATTATAGAGACTTAATTAGGTGTTACTATATATTATTTTTAGTTATTAAAATTCCTATAGAAAAGTAGGGCTAGTATAACCTTTTAGTAAAGTAGATTAGTACTCTCTACCAAAAAATTAATAAATACTATAGACTTTTATATAAAGCAAAGTATAAAGTACACCTTCTTTCTAAAGCTAATAAGCTTAACATTTATATATAGCATATATTTAATTATTTTTTAATATATCTTAACCGGCTATTTAATTTTATAAAGATTTCACTTTAATATAAGCCAATTCCAGAGAATTTTAAAGAGTATCTACTATAGCTAGCCTAAGAGATCCAGGACTAAGGAAATAAGAGAAATTAATAACGGCTTACTAGCCAATCTATCTTTAAAAGGATAGGCATTATTATATCTTTTAGCTCTACTAGAGTGCATAAGGTATTATAAAGGTTAGTTTTAATTCCTTGCCTATTACTAAGGAGCGCCTAGATTAATATTTCTAATAATATTATCTAGGCTAGGCAAGTTAACATCTTAATAAATATACTAACAATATTAATAACATCCTCTAGGAGTTCTATAAAAAATTATATCCTTATAAGTATAACTCTAATAGGCGCTATTATATTAATATAAAGCAGCGTTATAGGAAGGGTTATTAAGATGCCACTAGGAGAGTATAAGTAGGAGATTATAAATTACGCTTTACTTACAAAACCTTTATCCAACCTTAGATTAATAAAGTGCACTAGCAACTCTAGTACCTTAAGAGTTAGATATAAGGATTAAGAAACATTTAAGGCAATTAGGGTTAAACTAATGCTTCCCTTACCCTATAGCTTTACAGCAAAGCAATAACAGTACTATATAACAAAATTAATTTAAAAAAGCTATTTTTAGGACGTTTAACCTACTTTTTATGCCTAATAGCCATCCTATAATATACTCTCCCATATCAGCACCTCCTCTATAATACTTATATTAAAGGTTATAGCCATCTTAGGCAGAATATTAGCTATAACTATAAATATATTTATAAGTTATAACAATGCCCTTTATATACCAACAATAGAATATAGAAACGCCCCTTTATTATATAATTTAAGCTAAATCTGGTTGATATATAGGTGCTTTCTTTAGATAGGTATATATTCTTATCTCTAGTTCTAGGTTTTATTTCTCCTTTTTTAGCAGAATCCTATATTTAATAAAGTTAACTACCTTAACCTATCGCATTTTAAATGGTTAGATCTATTAAATAACTTTATACAGTTAAGTAGAAAGTTTTTTTTTAAGTATCTAACTCCAGCTTAGTATTAGCTAAAGTTAGTAGCAGTCCTCTCTTCTAAAGACTCTCCTTTTAACAATTTATCTTATTCTTAGAACTTACTAACAAATTCTAGTAGAGGGATTTATAGAATTATTAAGCTAAAGACGCTTTTTTAGATTAAAAAAGAGATAAAGAATAACAAGCTAAAGATATCTCTACGTGCATTTTTTAATCTTATTATTGGTATAAGGTACTACATTTCCTTATTTATTAACTAAGAAGTACTAACAATGCCAGTACTAGTTTAATCATCGCCTTATACTTAGCAACCAAGTTATAGGGACTAGAAAAATGTATAAATACTTTTTAAAGTCTCTGCAATTAGGCTTTTACCCTATAGAAACTTTAAGGAATTCCCTTATTATAATTTACTACCAATTTTAGATATAGTAGAAGTAAATATAAGACTTAACCCTTATACAAGGCACTTCGCGAAGTACTTAATATAAAAAAGCTCTTTAGTAGTAAGCCTTATAAGACAGCTTATTAACCTAAAGTTACTATTATAACTACTAAGGGCAAAGGAACAAAGGCTATTATAATTAGCAATTACAATAGGCCTAAGATTTTATCTATCCTAAGCCTAGCCAACACTAGCAAGAGAAAAGTTAACTATAAAATTTTAAGGCCAAGCAATCCTAAGTATAAATTTAATACTTAAAAAGCTACCATGGCCTTAATAGCGGCACCACAATTCTTTAAGAAGTTCTATTACCAAATATCTTAACACTCCTTTCTTAATAGTGCTTTATACCACAATAATCCTATATATATAGTATAAGGTAAGCGGAAGGCTTTATAGCCTAATATTACTAACCACAATTCTAATATCTTTCTTTCCCTTAAAACAGGCCAGAATAAGTCTTAAATTTAGCACTAACTTAGAAACAAAGATAAGGCTAAGGATAGGTAAGACAAGAACTAACTTAGCGCATAAATAAAATATAACCCGCTAAGTATATATATATAGTATAAAAACTAAGAAGGTTTATAGGTTGTCCGTAGTTAGGGATATGCTTAAAGTCCTTATAAGTATATATTCCCCTATCTACTATATAAAGCGTAAAGCTACTGTCTGAATAAGGTTCTGTAATATAGTAGACACGGTTGCTTTTAACCAATTGGGTTGACCACGTGAGCTAAGCGAGCTCAGGAGATCCATCAAATTCCACCTGTAGAAGTAGGAGAGAAGAAAAAAGAAGAAGAAAAACGATTGAAACCAAA
>Ga0307507_10005260_pt1 | contig 21495 bp, 9 predicted proteins | sample 7_EM_MG_FD_207223 | JGI IMG/M metagenome (GOLD analysis project Ga0307507, IMG submission 207223) | Populus trichocarpa ectomycorrhiza microbial communities from riparian zone in the Pacific Northwest, United States - 7_EM | ecosystem: Host-associated > Plants > Roots > Unclassified | place... | reverse complement strand
TTAAGAAGAGATATAAGAAGCTTAAGATTCTTAAGACAAGATAAGATATACCTAAGGACCCACAACGGATAAAAACTAATGGGAAAGAGTAGTAACTTAGTTTATAGATAAACAAATAAGTATAGGACGCAAGTTTAAGAACTATAAGTTTAGGGAACAAATAAGAACGTTAACAATCCTAGGTAAATATAGTATTCAGCCTAAAAATTAAACAGTTAATACTAGGATTAAAAAGTAAGATAACTATAAAGATCTAGCTATAAGACGCAGAAAACAAGAAACTATAGATAAATTTAGGATAAGAATTATTGTATAGTAAGAGCAAAAGCTAAACAAGAGGTTAGCTATGCTAGGTTATATAAGGGACAGAGCACCTATATAAAGAGTTACTAATAGGCTAAGTGCAGGGACACCTAGGGCAAAATGGTTAGATAAACTAGAATAAGAAGAGGATCTAGATATTCTAACTAGGTTTAAAGAAAGATATACTAAAGAATGTTATAATATAGTAATAACAAGGTACTTTCTAATAGATAAACTATACACACTAAACCAGTTATACGGAAAGTGGTATAGGCAACGACATAATAACAAATAGGAAGACTTTTATATATAGCTAAATAAAAAAGTTGTCTAAAACCAACCCATTATAGAGAAACGTATAAGTTATATTAAGGGAGTACTAATTATAATATTAAGGAACCTAGAAGAAGGATCTAGGGACTAGAGAAATAAGTAATAAATCTTAATACCTACAGCAGAGATACCAGTAGTTAGGTTAACTAGGTATAGGTTTAAACTTAAGGATAAAAATAAACTAAGAGTTAACCTAAAACATGCAACGCATTATATACTATTATAGATAGCTTGTGTAGATAACACGTGTAATATATATAGAGCACTAAAAAACAAGAACTGGAAGTACCTAGTAAGAATATATTAGGCACCAGAGAAAAAGCGGTTTAGGAATACTAAGTATATACATAGATAGCATCTAGTAGAAGTATAAGGTTAAGGGGACTTAACACTTTAACTAGAAAGATTTCTTACGGAAGAATGCCTAAATGGATAATAGTAGTAGGAGTATCTAGAGAACACTTGTTTATAGTATATAAAGGAAAAGAAATAAACTAAGTATTAGCTAAGGATAGACTAAGTATAGGTAGGATCTAGCAGCCAATAGTTAGGAAAAGGGGAGGCGCACAGAACCAGAGGGAACTAGTATTAGAGCCTTAGACCCTTAAAGAAATTTAAGAACAATACCTAAATTTATAAGCTAAATAGCAAAATCAGCAGTTTAAAGCGTTAGTAGATAGTAGAGCAACTAGAAACCACATATTACCAAGAGTAGTAGAAAGGATAGGGTTACTATATAGATAAAAGGAACACCTGTATCTACTTATAATAATTTTAGGAGATCAGATAGCCTATAGAGGAGGTATTATTAATCTTAAAATAGGACCTATTTAGATAACTATTAAAGAAAGACCAGTTAGAATGTCTTTTAATATCCTACTATTAGGATAGAACAAGGCGATATTAGGAATGCCTTAGTTATAGAAGTACAATCTAAAGATTAATTGGGTTATAGGTTAGGTTAATATTAAGAATACTAGACAGCGCAAAGTGCGATAGTAAACTAAGTTGGTATAATACTAGGTTAGAGCGATATATAAAGAGACTAAGTAAGGCTTAAGTTATATACCAAAGAGATACCACAAGTATAGTAAAAAGTTATAGTTACTAGAAAGTGAAAAGCTGTTAGAGCATACAGTATAGGACTATAAGATAGAGTTAAAAGAGGGAACAAGTCTAAAGTTCTTTCCAATCTATAAGCTTACTAAAACAGAGTTAGTAGCGCTTAAAGAGTTTATCTAGGAGAACTTAAGCAAGGGATATATTAAACCATTGCAGTTATTAGCAGGATATCCAGTACTGTTTATCCCAAAGAAAAACAAAAAACTTAGGATGTGTATAGACTATAGATAGTTAAATAGCATTACTAGGAAGGATAGGTATCCTTTACCCTTAATTAGCGAAATCCAAGATAGGATAGGTAACGTAAAGATCTTTACAAAGATAGATCTAAGATAGGCATACTACCAGATTAGGATTAAGGAAGGCAATAAATAAAAGGCAACCTTTAGGTTAAAGGAAGAACTATATAAACTATTAGTTATATAATTTAGGCTTATAAACGCACTAGCAATATTCCAGAAGCGAATTAATAGTATATTAGGAGAACACCTAGATAAGTTTATTATAGTATACCTTAACAACATTATTATCTACTTAGAGAATAAGGAAGAATATAGAGAACACGTTAAATAGGTCTTAAAGAGACTATAGAAAGAACAGATGCCAGTAGCAATTAAAAAATGCAAGTTCTTTATAAGGAAAACCAATTTTGTAGGATTTATTATTAAACTAGGAAAGATTAGTATAGACCTAAATAAAGTAGAAGCTATAGTAAGTTAGCATAAACCAGAGAACGTTACGTAGTTAAGGACATTTTTAGGGGTTTGTAACTACTATAGGAGGTTTATAGTATAATAGTTAAAAAGTATTAAGCCATTTATAAGACTAATAAAGAAAGAGGAACTATAGATTTGGGATAATAAATAGAAAGAGCTATTCTAGGAACTTAAAGAGTTGTTTACCTAAGAACCAATCCTTAAGATCTATTAACCAAAGTTAAAAACAGTTATTGAGATAGACGTATTAGACTTTGCACTAGGAGTATACTTGCTATAGAAGTACCAGGATATATGGTATCCAGTAGTATACTATAGTTAGAAAATAACACCACCAGAGTTAAACTATAATATCTATAATAAAGAGTTATTAGGTATAGTTACAGCACTTAAAAAATAGAGAGCATTCTTATAAGGCATAGAGAAACTGTTTATAGTTAAGACGGATTATAAGAACCTTACAGGATTTCTAATAACAAAGAAACTCAACCAAAGATAGATTAAATAGGCGGAAATGCTTATAGAATACTATTTCGAAATTCAGTATACTAAGGGTATAGACAATACACAAGCAGACGCTCTAAGCAGAAAGGCTAAACTACAAAGTAATAAAAAGCTATTAGGAGCTTTATTGCAAAAGGATTAAGACGGATTAATTAGGTATAATTATTTAAAGATTATAGTAACTAAGGAAAGTTAGATCCATAAGTTACTAAAGAGTAATTAGATATAGAAGATTTAAGAAGTATAAGTAGAGGATTAAGACTTAGAGTAATATAAAAATAGAGAAGTAATGTATATGCCTAAGTCTATTACAGAAGAATTTGTTAAGGAATTCCATAAGGGAATAATATAAGAATATAACGGAGCTATAGGCTTAGTGTTAAGACTTTAGAAGGAGTACATTATTTAAGGAATTTAGGGGCTAGTAAGATAAGTTATAAAAGAATATCCAGATTGCTAAAGGAATAAACCAACAAGGCATAAGCCGTATAGAGAGCTATAACCTATTAAAATACCAGAAAGACTATAAGAGGTTATATTATAGGACTTTATTATTAAGCTACCAAAGTTAAGAGATCCTATTATAGGATAAGATTATAACGCAATCTTAGTAATAGTGGATAAGCTAACAAAGTGGGGATACTTCATAGCATACACTAAAGAGATATTAGTAAAGGATATCGCTAAAATCTATATAAAGGAAGTGTTTGCAAGACATAGAGCACCAAATAAGATTATATTAGATAGAGATCCAAGATTTATAGCAGTATTTTAGGAAGTATTTCTGGCAGAATAGGAAGTTTATGCAGCAACCTCTATAGCATATTATCCGCAGACAGATGGATAAACGGAAAGACTAAACTAGACACTAGAATAGTATCTAAGGCACTATATTAATCACGTATAGAATAATTGGGTATTGTTATTACCAGTTATATAGTTTACATACAATGCAACACCATAAGAAGAAATAGGGACATTACTATTTAAGGTAAATTACGGATATAAGCCAAGAACGTCGTTATCGCTACATTAAGTAAAAAAGACGAGTAGCACAGCTAAATAAAGAATAGAGATATTAATGAATCTTTATATAGACCTCATAAAAACAGCTAAACTAGTATAAGAATAAATGAAAAGGTACTATAATGCTAAGAGATCTAAGGGACCAGATCTTAAGGAGGGAGATAAAGTATAGCTACTATATAAAAATTTCAAGAGTTAACAACTAAGCAAGAAGTTAGACTATATTGGGCTAGAACCTTTTAAAGTTAAGTAAAGAATTTTATTGGTTATATACAAGTTAAACCTACCAGCTAAAATAAAGATCTACCCTATATAACATATCGCAATGCTAGAACCAGTATATGGAGGTATTAAGCCACCAGTCTATAAGGCAGACATATATAGAGGACAAGAAGAAGATAAATAGTAAGTTTTAAAGATCATCAGTTATAAGAACGTAGATAATAAAACATAGTATAAAGTAAAGTGGATAGGCTATAGTAAGACTACCTAGAAGCCACTAAGCAACCTAGAGAACGCTATAGGAAAGGTAAAGGAGTATTAGAAAAGAGCAGGTTAGAAAGCATTAAAAAAGAATTATTAAAGAATAAGTTACCTAAGGGGGACCTAAAAGAAGCAATTACTAAGCTACTTAGAGTTATTTCCCTTATAGGAGAAAAGCCCGTCCTTTTATTACCTAACTTATTAAGACCCTATTAAACCAGTTTTTACTTCTTAAAATAAACCTTCTTATAAACCTTTTTAAGACGGGTTAACCGAGCGAACACAACCTACTAAGACTTAAAGGAGCGGCGTTAAGCCTTAAGGGCCTAAGCGGTCTCTTTAGTAGAATAGTAGAGTTTAGCGCGCGTAGCAGCCAACTTAAACTTAAGCTTTATAGCGGTAGATTAAACACAAGACCCTATAACAAGTTACTTAGGGAACTCAAAGACTGTTAAGAGTTATAGGACGCGTATACTTAGCGTTAGAAATAGAGCAAACATTATAGGATAATTAAACGTTTGCTTTAGTGCACTCTAAGCAAGACAAGGGTTATTAAGACAAGGGACTTGCTATTATAACACACACTAACCCCGCTTTCGCATAATAAGAATATGGAAATGACATTATCTTACTAAGCAACAGTATGGCAGCCATGGTACGAGCACAACATTACGCTTATAAAGAAGAAGAAGCTTTAGGTATAATAAGCAAGGATATTAACCAGACTAATTAAACAGACATTATACCTCTAGTAGATAACTTGGAGATATTGGGAATCTTTAAGGACAAAGATAAAGAGGAGGGAAATAGTATTACAGACGCTTTAAGTACAATGTTATAACTACTTGGGGAAGAGTCGCAGGAAGCTAGTTAGTTAATATAGGCACAGTCTAAAATAGATCCGGTAAAACTATGTAATAAGGAATGGTAAGCAAGTCACATAATATTATACGCAGTATATAAAGTGTACGCAGTGTACGTCTATATATAACACGTATAACACGTACCTCACGTATAAAAGAGGATTTCTTAGGAGTACAGTTGTGTATTTAAAGGACCTCAGTCCCTACCGTAGATAGTTCTCTCCTTGTAGTGAATCTTAGAATACAATTGGAGTTAATCTGTTAGGCAACCACTCCACTAGTTGTTATTATGTTGTTAATTTGTTCTTACCTATATACCCAGCCTAATAACAGGACCTACTGTAGTTCCTGCTACAAGGTTCCGTTACATAAATAGTATAACTAATATCTTATAGAGTCTAAACTGGGTAATAAATGCTGTAAGCCACTTATAGCCTTTTGTAATCCAGATCCAGTTAAACACAGCAATTATATTAAGCTTAGTAAAGTACTTAGTACTATAGAGTGCGTTAAGTGTCTTATAGATTAGTGGTAATAGGTACCGGTTCTTAATAGTAACTATATTTAGGCCTTAGTAGTTGTGGTAGATTTATATACTACCGCCAGGCTTTACAGCGAGGAGGAGTAGTGCGGCAGCTAGTAAGGTTAATTTGCGGATAAAACCCTTATCTAGCATCTTATTAATCCATTTCTTTATACAGTTAAGTTTAGCAGGTAAGAGTGGTCTATTTTTATAATACAGGGCCTGGTTTCCAGGGATAATCTTAATTTTATAGTCCTATGGTTAGTAAGGGGGTAGCTTATCTACGTTCTTAGGGAGGAAATGCTTAATATATTTATAGAACTCCTTTAGTAGGCGTTATAAAATATCTTTATAGGTTAGTCCTAGTTCACCTTTTAGGAATTTTTTAATATTAGTGTTAACTATCTTCTGGTATAGAAACTCAGCCTTAGTTTTTAGGTTTGTCTTAAGGAAGTTATAAAAATAAGGGGATAGCGCTTTATGGGCTTCCTCTATTATATAGTCGCCTTCTACTAGTTAGCAGAAATACTTTTCTAATAGGTTTAGTACTTCTATTAGGCCTATAGGCAGCTCTTTAAGCAGCTATTAGTGCTCTTTTTATTTTTCTATTTTTACTAGCTTCGCCATATAGATCCTTATTACCTTTACACCTTTTTATTTATAAAACTGGGTAAAATTAACGGTATAAGTGCATCTAATATTGTCTAGGTTAGGGCGTGTCTGGTTTTCCAGTGCTATAGCTAGGCTAGCGCGGCTTAGTTAGCCTAGGGGGACGGAAACAAGGCAGCGGCTCTACACGGTACGCGTGGGAGACAGGTATAAGGTTAGGCGTTATAGGGGGAAGGTCTTAATTGCTCTGGTTTTAGTCTTAGCTGTAACGCCTTTAGCTATTATATATGCGGTTATATATATATATAGTAATTAACTTAGAGTTAGGTATCTTATTAGCTAGCCTAGGTTAAGCAGGTATATATAAGGGACTTATAGTTCTGGTAGTGTTTATTTTCTTAGGGGTAGGGCAGTAGTCCAGTCTTCTAGAATCTCTACTTCGTTTACTGCGTATATTAGCTTACTAGTATTAGGTACCTCTTCTACTATCAGCTAATAGTATCTAAGCATTAGCTATGCAATGCGTCTATATAGTGCTACTTAGTTATAGTTAGGAATATACTATAGGAGACAGTTATAGGCATAGTAGTTGGAGTTAAACTTAAGCTCTAAAGCAGGGAAGTCTAGCCTTAGGTTATGCTTTTTAAGCTAGGGTATTCTAAGAATTACTAGTATAAAGGGTGATAACTTTATAATATAGAAGAGCATAGATTCTGTATAGTGGCTAATTATTATTTTTACTATAAAGTAGTGGGTATTAAAGCTGGATGGAAGTCTATTAGCAAGGCGGAGTGGTTTTAGGACTAGAAGTCTTTTTGTTATAATATTATACTTTTTTATAAGCAAGTCTTTGTCTACAAACGCTAGTGCTGTACTACTACTATTAATAAGGCTTACTATTTTAATAAAAACTTGTAGGAGTAGGTTGCGTAGTAAGGAGAGATAGATCTAAATAAGGATAGTATTTCTATTGCTATTTGCTATTCTAAGGTTAAGTAGTAGCTGGCTTAGAATAAGATCTAACTAATCTAGTAGTATAGATCTAATCCTTTTATCCTCCTCCCTATATAGTTCTAACCCTTAGAGGCGACTTAATCTAAGGGTTAGTCTTTTAATAATTAAATTATAGGGCTTGGCTAGTAACTATAGTCTTAGCTGTATGTCCTAACATATTGGTTTCTAAGGGTATATATATGCTAGGGGGTACTTTACTAAGGACATAGCCGGTCTTATAGTTAGTAGCGGCATAAAGCACTTATCTATAGTTTATGTACGGGACTATTAGCTAGGGCTATATTGGGGAAGGAAATTATAGGGGTAGGTTTCTGTGTCCAAACCCACGTCCCTATCCACGGTTACTGTCTTAATTTCTATTCTCTCTACTAAAGAATTCGCCACGGCTTAAAGGGGGTTGACGTAGTGGCATTAGGAGGGGATTTGGGTTCCTCTTAGGGTTATAAGTATTTTTCTAATAGCTAGGTTAACCATACGCTATATAAAGTCTGTTATCTATATAGTGTCTTTAGATATTATTAGGGAGGCCACTACTACCGCTGCTAAATTTAACGGTGTTAAGGTCTATTAGGTCATTCTATAGTGCTAGTACTAAGGTATTATTGTTAGGTGGTACAGGTTAATAGCCGCTAGCAGTACTTAGCTTAGCGGTATTAAGCTTAGTATAGTGGGCGTGGTTTTATAGGTTGTAAGCGAATATATCCATCTACTTACTCTAGCCTTTATAGTCAGCATCACCAATTTTACGGCTAAGGGTAAGGGCTAGGTCCTTTATTTTAGAGGAAATATTCTTCTTAAGTAGATCCACTTTTTGTTCCTTAATCTTATTTGCTTTAATTATTAACTTATTAAGCTCTGCTTTTTAGGACTAGTAGTTACACTTACCTTAGATTAAGGTATCTAACTTATTTTTTACTGCTTGGGTTGTATTAATGGTCTTATAGTGCTTCCTTATATACACAAGCATAGACTTTTAGTTAAAGAAGGTCCATTTGCTTAAGTTATTTAGGTATATACGTAGTATATCAAGGCCGTGCTTAATATAGTTATAGGCCTTATCTGTTAGCGTGTCTAATATATAGAGGACTTTATCCATTAGGGTCTTAAAGCACTTTGTATCCCTTTAAAAAACGCCTTAGATCTTTATTTCCCATATCTTAAATTTTTCTTATTTTTTAATTAGTAATCCCTTGCCATTAAACAGGGTTAGATCTTTTGCTTTATACTTTTTTCTATAGGGCTTAGTTAGAAGAGGGGAGCCAGTAGCTGTGTTCTTATTAGTAATAGTCTAGGTAAGTATAGTAATCTAAAAGCTTAGACTTTGTATAGTCTTAGTATATACAAGGGCTTGCTGTTTGTATTATTATACACATAGTTTAAGCGTCTTAAGGGAGTTGATTCTATACTAAGCTTCTTTAAGTTAGGACTTTATAGTTCGGCCTTTATTATAGACAGCTTAGAGGCCGTTCTCAACGCTAGTTAAAAAGGTTGTACATATAGAGAGGTGCTAGAAGGTTCCTGCCACATTAAGGTCCTTAGGGTACTCCAGACCACTCCTAATTGCCTAGGCAATGTAGGTATAAGAGGTATTAAAGAGGCAGGTAAGCGCTTTGCGTGGGTTCGTCAATAGGGTATTATCTATGTTATAGTTGCCCATTTTAAGGGATCTAGGTAAGGCAATTAAAATCTATAAGGCTTGCTATAATGCTAAGGTTGTTTAGGACTATACTAAGGTTGTCTGGGGCTATGGTACGGTATTATTGGTTGCGCCGGGTCGCGATTACACTGGGAAAACGGAGATAATGTACTAGGAAAAAAAAGAAAACAGAGGTCGCGACGGGGCGCAATTGGAGATACCACAAACTGTCACAGTGCTGTAATGCAAGTAGGCTAAATAACTATATTGTGGTATGAAGAGGAGAAGGAGGTGAAAGGGGGTATTGTACACAAATAGTAGGGGCAGCCGCCAAGGCGCTAGTGGTGGGCCAGCCAACAGTAGGAAACAGTACGAGACAGTACGAGACAGTATGCGTCAAGACAGTGCCGTGACAGCTCCTATTTTGCTCTTGCGATAGGTTTAAGTTCGGCGTTAATTCTAATAAGATTAGCTGTTGTAGTAGCTTGTTGTTATATTGTCTTGGGGGTCTAAATATAGTAGGGGCCCTTTCTATAATATGCCCTAGAATATAAACTCTGAATAGCCCTTCTACTAAGGTCTTATTGTAGATCTAAGAAAGCGTTCTTCTGGCTGCCTTTATATGTGATGGCCTCTAAGGCGATAGCCAAGAATAACTAAAGTCTTATTGCTCTAGATAATGTTTATCTAATCCTCTAACTTCTAGTCCTTGTAGCAAAGGCAGAACTTATATCTATCCTTCTTTATCTGCGCTAAAAGGCCGGGCTTATAAGTAGGCTTAGTTTTGCGGAAATTCTGCGACCTAAGGATTTGCTATATAGTTTTAGCGCTAATATTGGTGTTAAGAGTAAGCTACTTAGTACTCTTTTCTCTACTATAGCGGTCACGACGGACCTTCTTAATAACTTCTTAAATCTTAGTAGACGTACGTTTAGTTAGGCGACCTAATTAAGGTGCATCTTTAAGGTAGATATTAAGAATTATACGGCTTTTGGTCTTATTAAAGCTGTGTTTCCGTGCTTTTTGGACGACCGATTTAATATAGGAGACGCTTATTTTAGTGGCGGCTTAAATGTCGGCATTTGTGCTGCTGTAAATTTTTATAGTAAGGGTCTGAGCCCTTATGCAGATATTGTATAAGTTACCTATTATAAACAGTAAGATATAATAAGGATTTAATGAATTTTAACAGCTTATAGAGTATAGTATTGAGGGGAGAGCTGTATACGCCGCAACCCCGCGGTGCGCGCCAAGCGTCGCTTACGCCACACTAAGCCACTAAAGACTAGCGCATACAGGGGGGGCTCAGGAACTTTTGGCCGCTGCCTCCGTAAACTTTTAATATTTAAAAATTTAATAACCTTTAGATTTAGGCACTGCATATAATATATTAGGTCCTCGAAATCGGACTCTGCACCTGTACGTGGTGAGGCCTACGAACCTGCTGGTCTTTGGACTCAGCAGAGCCAACGCAGAGACGTCGCACAGCTGCGAGTAGGTGGTGGTGGTGGTGGTCGAAATGTTGTGGGGGGTAGTGAAAAGTTTTCACATGGGATGGTGAGATCTCGAAAACCACTACTAACGGTACCCCTTCATAGTAGACGACTGCTATGCTCCTATTCAACCCTGTGTAATCCTCGCGGATACGAGATAGAATCCAACGTCCCCCGACCCCCAATTGAAAGCATCGACGACCTCACATTAACGAACGAACGCGCGGACGAACGGACGAACGAACGAACGAACGAGCAAATATACGGCCCCTCCTAACCCCCAGAGCGATTGCCCGCGGAGCATACAGTCACTCGCCGTCAACTACCGAATACTTAGCTGGATTGCGACCCACAGTTTTCCTTGTCTCCTTTCAACGGAGTGGTGACCCTTAGAAAGGGCCTAGCTGGGGCCTAGGCGTAAAAGATACCCAAAGCAACACAATATATCCCGCTGTTAGTATTATGGTAGCTAGAACGGATGAATCCCCCTTACGCCTTTGATAGCTCTAGGGGGGGGAGGCAAGGCGTATATGGCAATGGTCAACAAGAGATAGCACACAGGGGACGGTCAAGATATGGGAGAAGCAATAAGTACACGGCGATCGATCGGCAAGGCCTAGCTAGGACGTAGTGAACCCTAGCGATGGATAAGCTGGAGAAGGAAGCAGTGGTTCCCAAGGAGTTCAAAACATCTAAGGAGGAGGACGTGCTGTAGGCCCGCAGGGCCGCTGCTACGTGCAAACATGGCAATTCGGGGTTTTTCATCCGACTGAGGTGGCTCATAGGGTTTTTCCTCCCCCAACTGCAGGGGTTTTCTTCCTGTAAATACACAAGTTTTCCCCCCTGTAACGGAGTAGTCTGCGTGGGCCAGTAGGATCCGTATCAGACGTTAATCAAAGAATTACTACTACTAATATATTAAAATTTTAGAATTTATTACCTAGTTGTTGTTAAGATATTAAGGTTCAAATTTTCCAATTTTTGGTGTGATTTTTGGTGCGCAGCTCGCTGGGGTGCGCAGCTCGCTGGTGGAACACGTTAGCTATGATATTGTAGAGCTTCGGTACAGTCTGTTACACTGTGTTCCCCCTGTGTGCGCACGCAAAACACACAGCAATTTCGCTTTATGCGCACTAGAGAATTCCAAGTTTAACTCTTCTAATTAAGCTTAAAAAATTAAAGGCTTAACTTTCTTGCGGGTATACAGCTCTTTTGGCAAGCGCACAGTGCACTTGACTAGTAATTACCGAAATTGGTGTGTGTTGCGGGCTGTACAGAAATAAATCGCTCAGGGTTCAGCCCCACAAAACGCGAACCCCCTAACATCAGCCTGGACAAATCGTCATTCATTTCCGCTGTCGCAGCAGGGAAGAATTGCACAAAGAATTCGGCACGTGCAAGCTTTAGGTCACCAGACTTTTGTTCCTGCACCTCTCCTCTGGCAGGTGATTGTGATGATAGCTGTGATAATACTTGACAAGGCGGAATTCCACATCTAAAGCGAACAACCCCTACGAGACGTCAATTTCAAACGCGGACTCCCAGCCCCACAGCGGCCCACGACAAAAATTCAGCCTCAATAGGCTGAACGGCATCACCAACATTCATCCTTGCTCGAGCTCAGCGCCAGACCAGGCCCCTTGAATGACCTCGGCCTCATCCCCATTGGGTACGAGGGACTCAGTGCGTATCAAAGACCAGTGCACAATGCATGACGAGGCTTGGCGATTAGGATCCGCAACCTTACACCACGTCAAATTGCTGACAGTCCGCAATACAATGGAGGGTTCCCTCCACGAAACCCCCTCCTCAAGCTCGCTGCTCGATTTTCAGGAAGCGTCATGAAGGGAGCTGTCCCAACACCTGGAATATGAGTGTAAGTAAAGAACCCTACTATTTGACGGGCCTAATATATAATCTTTCGGCTTACGCGTCTCTAGAAAGATATTGATGTCCATAAGGAGGCGGTCGTCCCACATGAAGGGTTAGAGGTCGCGGATGTTCGGTACAATGAATTGCCCCAGGTTGTAGAGCAGTATGCGTACTATGCTCCAGAAAAAGAGATAGTGCAGGCACCGGCACCCCGAAACTCATTTCTCCATGGGCGGCGGCTATGGATTCTTGTCGTTGTAGCAGTCTTAATAATCGTAGGCGCTGTCCTAGGAGGAGTTCTTGGCACAACTTTGAACCATAACAGCAAAAACTCCAGCGCACAGCCTGCAACCACAACAACAAGCAATCCTACAGCAGCACCTACGAGTACTTCCAGGCCGATTGGAATTCGTGAAAATTCTCCGCTGGCAGTTACTGGTTGGAGAACTGGGGGAAACTTCTCGATTCGTGTTTACTTTCAGAACGATGACAACTACCTCTCATATTCTGCCTATGAATCGGGAACTGGGAATTGGACACAGACATCAAACTTTACCACGGCCAAAGCTGGAAGTCCTTTGGCTGTTACGAATTTCAACCATAGCTTCTATGCGACAGATACGGTACAATTCCTTCCTTTTATGAGCCGCTTTCTTTTGCTAATAGCTTTGATAACAGACCTATCAAATAGAATTATTCTACCTAGACAATCAAAGTGAGTGTACCCCAGAGTTCGATTGGATGTGTTGCTAATGAGCCGCAAGACCATATCGTGGAATGGAATTGGGATAACACCACTACAACCGGCAAAAGCGGAAGCTTAACCCAGAATACAATAACTGCTGGATCCCAAACGCGGTTAACGACATATTGGCCGTTTATTATATGGGAGGATTCATCGAATAATCTACAAGAGATCGTCTATGATTGCACAGTGCCTGGATGTTGGTCTATGGCGCCGGTCAACGTGAGCGCGTCTGCTAATGGCGGGCTGGTGATTGTACCACAGACGCAAAACCTCACCGAGATGGACGTATTTTATCAGCGTGATGATGGCAAAGTAATTGATTATTCGCGGAATTCGACCTCTGGTTTATTCGCTACTGGTATGTCATTCATTTAGTTTTCCTATCTCCTTGAGGGTACCCGCTAACTGCGCGCTCCACAGCTGGAACCTTTTCGGGATCCATCCCCTCCGCCGCAAACATTGCTGTCTTCTCATCCGCGCGCAATGGTAGTAGCGACCTCAACCAATATATCCTCTATCAAGACACAACTAGCACTATACAGGTCGTGTGGGAGGACGACGCATCAGGTTGGAAGGGCCCGTCCACTTTTACGGCATTCAAAGGCGCGGACAACGGCACATCAATAACGTGCTTAACACCAAGCTCATGGTTTAACCTTCCGCTGGAGGTTAGCCAGGACATGACGAGGTGTTATTTCCAGGCTGGCGGCGCGTTGAGAGAAGTCCTGAATAACGGTACGGATTGGACGATTGTGGGAAATGTACCGATTTCGCCGTGATCCGGGGGTTTGGTGTACTTTTACGACATGATTTAAATTCTTTTGAGCGAGGCGCAGCAACTGGATTCTTTACATTATGCCATGTAGGGTTATTACTTTTTATCACGCATCGTGTTCTATCAAAGAGATGCCCCAAAACCAGTTCCTCCCAGCATTGTCAGCGAAGGTTGATGGTATATTTGCAATTATCGGGAAAATACTCACGGCATCGTGAGTAGGAATCCGTACACTTATAATCTTTTAGGCCAAAGTCTTGACTTTCCTAAGGCTCCACTGTTACGGTTTCAGTCAGTCTTTCCTGGCTAGACAAAGAAAGGAAGATCAAACAACAAAACGCCCGTCGCGATAAGTTTCTCCAAGGGAAAATCCCAGGTCATAAGCCAAACACCGCTGTCTTGCGTTCACATGGGACGCATCGCACAAGAGGCTCGGAGAAGTAGCCGAATGCGTCAGTCTGCCGCTATGTCAGTAGTTTTCATATCAGGTCTCTTTAGCAACATTGCCGACAATCTCGTAAAGCCTGGGACAAGCTCTTCTGGAATCAGATCTATTCATCCAGCCTTCTAGCTTCAATATGCCGTGGCCCAAGGCAGCTCGCCTCAGCCCTCCTTGGAAGACAGCTTTTTGGTATTAAACTGAGACTTTGGCGCTGGCGAAGGAATGAGACGCCAAGATTTTGTTGAATCTGTTAGGCTGCTAAGGATGATAGACTACGCCTTGAGTCGTGGGTGAGGGTTCTAGTATGCTAACTTAGGGTCGGCCCGCAATTCTTACCATGGTTCACTGTAGTCTCAAGAGCTAATTACGGCAGTGTAGGCACATTTTTAGATTTTCTTTGTCGGCGTGGACCTGCATCAATTGCACACATTACCTTTAGTTTGCCGGCTGGAGTGTGCCTTTTAGCAGGCCCGGAGGACTTGCCAGCGGACAGACATTTTTATGTGCATATCATGATTTCTCGCTCATTCACCGGTCCTCGGCTAGCGTGCATTGCTGACAAGCGAGGGCAGTATGAGGGTCGAAGGAGATGGCGAGAGGGGATGTAATTGGCTGTTGAAGCGTTTGAGAAGTTTTTTGGAAGAGGCCCGGAGTGTTCAAATTAGCATTCACGGCGACCTGGAGAGACGGCAAAGAACGTAAAAATGATATCAACAGTTACCGGTGGCATTAGCACAGGGATAAGAAACTCCAGTTCGATGCCATGCCCTCTTTATTGCTCTAGGGTATCATTTCTTTCGACATTTTGTCTAGCTGCGGCCAGCGCCATGGCCCATGGTTATCTTCTATCCCCGACCTTACATACAGCAACGCTCACGACATCCTTATTTCCTCAATTCCATAACTTCCACGGCGGAGCGCTATCCATCCTCTTCCACTCTCACTGTCAGTAGTGCTAGCCCTCCGATTCTGGCGACAGCGATGCACTGCCCGCCATACGATGATGCCGATTATGGATAGACCGATGGGTATACCGAGACCAAGTCCAAGCCCAATGCCGACTGAAAGACGGGTTGTTAGTGGCACACTGAGAAAGTCAAGAGAAACGATATTGACAGGAATGGCTCAAGAACAAAGCTAGGGATGGGATCCACGTACGCCGGATGCTATTAGCCTCATTCCCCTCGGACGCCACACAAGAGACGTGGAAGGAAAGCAGAGAAACGGTAATCAAGAAAGATGGAGAAAGTCTTGGTTTATATTTACTGGGACTAGGGCAATAGAACATGGTAGCGGTATTCTTATGCATGTGGATCGACATGAGGCAGAGGATGAAAATAGTAAGAGATATTATAAGAGGAACTAGGAGATAGGGGTATATTTTTAAAGGTAACGGGTCTATGAAACTTCGCGACATGGGCGTATTCCTAACAGCGAGTCGAAAATCACCCCTTCCCCGCATGTGGGCCATTATGAGACTCATATTTATCCCCTTTCGATCTAGCCCCTCGATACAGGTACGACCTCCCATAACTCGTATGCGCAAGCCATAAGAACTGTGCTTCTATTCCTGGATGTCATCGAAGACCTCGTTTATGAGATGCGAAAGGAAAGGAGAGTTGTGATGTTAATTGTACGTTAATTGGAGGTAGGCGGCACAACGGCTGGATGGCGCAGTTCTTGGTATGTGGGCGCTGCGTAGTTAGCCGCAGGCGTTGTCACATTGAATGGCTGTCGTGCAGAGGTGAGTGCTTGGCCTATAGCTGAAGACGGATTGTTCCATACCATGTGATATGTAACAGTAAGCTGAGCGAACAGAACTCCAAACCTCAGGCAGCCAAATAGACGAGCCTGAGAGGTGGAAGTAGAACTTGGCGATGTGTATCGCCCAAAATACGTTTTGGAATCAACATTGCTTTTTCTTCCTTATCGAGTCCCGCTGGGTTAAGCTTCTAACATTCCTACTGGTTTGGTTCAACTCCATTACATTCAGTGAGATGTTGGTTGGCTTTTGCCTTCAGCTGCGCCACATTTGTAATTCTACTCTGCGGATGCATTCAATAGCTCGACTTGTCAGCGCGTCTTCTATTCCAAGCGCACGACTTTGACGGCAATACAGCCTTGCAAACATACCATTGGCTAGTTATGGTTCTGCGCCACTAGCGAATTTTCTAGCGAAATCTACCCAAATCACCTTAGGAATCCAGGAGTCAGAAAGTAATCTATCCACTCCACTGGTTTGGTATCAACACCACGTACGGCGAAAGTAGGCCAAGAAATTCATGGAATCCAAGGCTGTCAACATTATCAGCATTGTCTAATCTTCAAAAGCCAACCAATAGCAGGTCATACGATGATCTCCGGGAACCGTCGTCCATACTTTGACAGGGAGTTTTCTGTATCCTATATAGATTTCCCTTCTGTGCGCTACGCAGTACAATCAGCTAGGCAAGACGCAGCTGGCTGAGTAGAAGGCATTATTTTATATCGTTTTTCTGAGATCTCATTTCAGAGACTATCGCAACCATCATCACTCTGCCAAGATGACTGAAGACATGCACAAAAGCATTACCAGAAGACTATCAAATCCACTCCTTAGCACCGCCTAAGACATTAATAGGCTAAGTTTCCTTCAATTTCTACATTGCAACTAGTTTACTACCTGCTCCGTTATGCTAGTATTCAGGTATTTCTTAAATTTCAAGCTATAACGCAGAGACTGTCTTTTTTTTCGTATGACTTCCTCTCGTTGCTCACGCAGAGAGAATCAGTTCACATCTCTTACTCTAGCATAACGTTAGCCTTCGAACGGATTTCTCCAGCGGAGTGAATGGTCCATACGGTTTTCAGGTGAGCCAACGACGCTCCGTATATGAACTTCACGAGCAAGAGGTCTCTACAGTGACTCCTTCATCATACCATGATCGCCATAGGAACCACTGCACCCTTAGGATACCCTACTCAACATTTCGGTCCCGTTCATGACACAACCCTTTCATGGTCTTGGAAGAGGCGACACAAATCTAATCAATCAAGGAAAGAGTCAACCATAGCATATCATCAAAATGAGTACACCGCGCAAGCCAAATCTATTGCAGAGTATGCCGTCCTCCCCTGCACCTATATTCCCTAAGTTCTTTTATCAAGTAGTATCAAACCCACCTCGAGATGCTCCGCCCTGGTCTGAATCCCTGAATTCCGGCGAGTCGGACACAATCGATGATGAATATGTGCTCCTGGATGGTTGTGGGGTATACGTCAACGAGAAAGGTCACCGTTCACCGCATCCGAGCCAGAGGATTACCCACAGCAACCCAATACCGGAATTTATCTATCGGAGGAATCTATTCGACTGGGATAGAGTCAGCGGAGACAGATGCCTTGCGATGGCTCTAGGATGTAACCCAAAAGCAATAGTTCTATTTTGGGGAAATCGACGCTCTGGTTGCAGGCATCGAGTTGAAAGATTATGTGATGTGGTTCCTGGCACGGAAGCTTTGCAAGCTTAGAGCTCAGGGGGAGCGCAAGAAATTCATAGACAAATTTCTGTCTTACAAATAGAACTGTGGGCTAGCAGCGCTGGTGGGAGTAGCTGGCAAGAAGTTAGAAGACATAGAGAAGTAGAAAGAAGATAATCCAGAGGGTTCGGGGCCAGAGTTATGGACAAGCGACAACGAGAAATGGGTGATATGTAGAAGAAAAGGCTGGCATGGAGCTGCTCAGTGGCTGGTTGAGAGATATCCGTATGAAGGCTTTCTGTGGTATTGTCGACAGACATGGCAATAACTGTATAATCATAATCAGCCGTTCGATCGCGATTTGATTGCGTAGTTATATTGATTACCTATATTTGGGGTCATGATCTGATTTTTGGTATAGACAGCTCTGTAGGACTCACCTAGATCTTCCTACATTTACCCCAAATTGGTGATAGCCTCTTGGTGTTTAGGAAGGCTCTCCTCCCTCAATATTTAACACCTCAGCTGCCACCTCTACCGACACGGAACAACCAGATTTAACGACTTCGGGTACCCAGCTTTTCAAGCACTCCGTCTGTTCGACTACCGTAGCTCCAAGCCTACATCGCGACTATAATATCATTCGCCGTGCACCCAAAAAGACTCGTTCTGCTTTAGCCAATATTGCTAGTATAGAGAGGATATTAATGGCTATTTAAGAGAGCTTTAGTAGAGCTTTTTCTAAGAGGGCTTAAGCTACTAAGTAAGGGAGGAGCCGGCAATTAATTGTAGAGGATTTGCCTATAAGAAGATAAGTTAGGTGGCGTTATAAATATTAGAGGCAGATCGTACAGTAATAAATTGTTTAAATTTATTATTGTCTGATAGGCTCTTAAGCTCCCTTATATATTGCCACCTCTTATATATATTTTTAATTAGATCTAGATCTACTTACCTAATTAGCTCACTATTATTTAGCTTAAACTTATATTCCTTCTACCATAGCTTTCGCGCAGCTTTAATCGCTCGCTTAATTATACCAGGGTAACGCTGTTCTTCTTTATAGGCTCTCTTTTAAGTGGCAGATAGTATAGAGGAGTCAGCTAAAGGAGGCATAGCTTAAAACGTGGGCAGTAAAGGTAAGGCAGATTAGTAGTGGATAAAAAGGTATGGGAGCTATACGCGGTACCCACAACGCGTTGTGTACGTCTACCCTTCTGCAGGCCCGCACAGACGTATTTTATATATATTTTAATTAGTTTAGAGCTTTGCACGGGTATATAGACTATTACTGGCGATATACGCGCTAACTGGTAAGATCTAGAACTTAACACTATGGCTCTCTTACTACTACTACCTGTTCTTACCGCAGGTGATTATATTATTGTATCTACGTAACAAAATCACTAGGTGCGATTATGATTTGATTGGTTATGTTACTATGTAATCGAACATAACCGTAACTAACTAACTGATTATTGCCATGTCTGATTGTCGACCTGTTTCCATTACCTACTACCAACTTAGTGGTAATGTAACGACGGAGTGGCAATGAAGAGACAATTACAAACCGTCGTCAGGATCGTCGTCAGCCTTTCACCGCCTACCTATGTATATATGGTCTCTCTTCTTCATAGATCAGTCAACACACGAGTTCTACTTATCGACAGGCAGTAATCTTTTTGGACTGGACTGGAGTGGATCTGAGCTCAGATCCACTCCATTTAGCTAGTAAATCGTTTGACTCTAGAAGCTCTATGGAGCTCTAGTGCATTTATATACTAAATATAGAAAGGCTTGGCGTTAGCGTGGTGTTGCAAAAGGAAGGGTAGATATAGAATAACTTACTAAAAGCTACCTATATTATACCTTACTAATAACCTTATTCTTATAGTTAATCTTAATAACCATATATTGCTTATCTAGCTTCTCTTCCTCCTTATTAGTAACATTATCCTCTACCTAAGCAGCTACCTCTACGGCAACAGCAGCAGCAAGTTAGGCCTTTACTATTTCCTTAAGCGGTACCCTTTCGCAAGGCTCTCCTATTAACTTATTTACTTCCTTATTATCAAATATACGTTTTAGTAGTGGCTTATATAAATACTAAATAACCTCATTTGCCTTAATTATACTTATTTATAATTGGGAACGCATATTGCTAAGAAGGATCTTATAGCTGCTAAAGAGTTGCTCGCATTTATTGCTTATAGAAGGTACGGCTAATATTTTAAGCGCAAATTAAGTAAGATCTGGCTGGCTCTTATAGCGATCCTACTAGTATTATAAGATATTAAAGTGTTAATTCTTAGCAAGGAGTACGCGGTTGGTAGCAAGATATTCCTTAAAGTAATTAATTGGCGATAGGTCGTTATATTCCTAACAAGTTATCTTAAGGCGTTTATAAGCTTTGGATGTAGAAGGTAATTATATTAATAAATATTAATCTATAGTGGCAGTAAGAAAAAAGATAAGGATAAATTAATTAAAGCAATAATGACAATAACGATGATGGGGGCAAAAGGAATAACAGTTGCATATACCAGAGTTTTTAGATTATATAGTTCGTACACCCAATTATAAAATTAAAGCTCATCCTCAGTTGTTAATTAGCTTACTTTAACATTATACCTACCCAAATTGAGTTAGAGAATTAGAGCTCTAAGAGCTTTACAGCTTTAAATCCACTCTATCTAACCAATTAAACTGATAGGATCTAGTCTAGTTAAACTATGGCTCTACTATGGAGATCTAAGATTAACCCAGTCCAAAAAGATTACTGTTGATAGGTATACTTTAATTTATAGACTCTTAAGACAGCGAGGCATGAAGATAGCCACTGGGATAATAGGCCAGCTTCTTTCCGGAGCAGTCGAAATACTATCATTTTATTGGCTGTATTGCTTTTAGTCTTCGTTATAAGTCTATAAGGTTATGGACACCAATTAGATACTTTTCCATAATCTTACTACTTAACCGTTAACTAGTGATGCATATAACTATTATATTAGTTATAAACTATTTAAGATAAGACACTTAATCGCCTGCCGTAATATATTAATACCTACTATCGCCTAACTTAGACATAGCAATAACTATATAATTATAATTAGCCGTTTAATTGCGATTACTATATAATCACAAGAGGCGATTGCGATTTAATTGTGTAGTTATATTAATTACCTATATTTGGGGTCAGGATCTGATTTTTAGTATAGTAGACAACTCTATAGTACTTACCTAGATCTTCCTACATTTACCCCAAATTGATAATAGCCTCTTGGTGTTTAGGATAGCTCTTAATTGTGCTAATCTTCCTTATCTAACACCTGGCTATTGCCTATATTATTACTACCCGTATTACCAACTCCTCCCTTAATATTTAATACCTTAGCTGCTACCTCTGCCGACACGAAACCACTAGATTTGACGACTTCGCGTACCTAGCTTTTTAAGCACTCCGTCTATTTAACTGTCACGGGACTGCCCGCGACACGCGCTACGCTAGACGCGTAGCTTTCCTTTCCTTATTTGATATCGCTTGGCAGATAGTTTATCCGCCCCGATTGCCCCTA
>Ga0307507_10005259_pt1 | contig 21496 bp, 6 predicted proteins | sample 7_EM_MG_FD_207223 | JGI IMG/M metagenome (GOLD analysis project Ga0307507, IMG submission 207223) | Populus trichocarpa ectomycorrhiza microbial communities from riparian zone in the Pacific Northwest, United States - 7_EM | ecosystem: Host-associated > Plants > Roots > Unclassified | place... | reverse complement strand
TTAGCATAGTTAGGAGTGCGGTTATATAGCCTTTAGGAGGTAGACCAGCTCTCTTACAGATATTATAGAAGATAGTTAACTTAAAGTTAAAGCTATTACTCACTCTATTATACTTCTGGTCATCTATATAGATCTTAGCAATAGTAGCTGCCTCTTTACTATACATAGGCAGGTGTATAGTAGGGTTAGTATTAGCAGTACTAGGGTAAAGATACTAGGCAGGAGGGGGACTAGGTAGGGTAGAAGCAGTTGCTAGAGGGAGGGTAGAGGCAGTTACTATAGGCGATAATTACTAATTCTGCGTCTATAGAAGTTAAGTAAGGAGAGTAAGTAGTTAATCTTGGGTAGAGGTAGGTGCGGCTTACTATTAGGTGGCGGTTGGTGCAGTTTACTAGGGTATAAATACAATAGCTAGTTAGGGTATTGTAGGGGTAGGTATTTGCGTTCTAGGTATTATAGCTGTAGCTATAGGCTGGATTACAGGCATTAGAGGTAGTAGAGGTAGTTAATGGCTTATAGGCGTCAGCACCATATGGGAAGGTAGTGGGCTATAGGGGGGGGGTTATAGGAGCTAAAGAGGCTATAACTAATAGGGGTATAGCTTAATTTAATATCAGAGCTGTTTATATCAAGTTAAGCCGTTCTTATAGCGCCACTATAATCATAGGGCTGACTGCCTTAAGAGCTTCTATAATTTCCTCATCTGTCCATTTATAAGGTTCTTCCTCTTAGAGGAGGTTAAATAGTGCTTCTAAGATTGAATATCTACTATTATGCTTTCCCACATACACTCCTCTCTTAAGTAGATAAGTGCGTAACTTTACTCTTATGTCAATTCACATGCGTCTAAAATCTTCGGTAGTAAAGCCTTCAAATTCCTCCTTAAATACTATCCATAATATATAGTCTATAAAGTTCTCCTATATGTGTATATAGACCTTTATTACTACATAGTCTCCTAGCTCATCTTTAGAAGCTATAGCAGCAGTAATTCCATTACTATGCTTTAATATCTTCTTATACCACTCTATTATAGTTATAGGTTGAGTATCCATAAGGTTTAAATAGAGGTTTAAAGGTAAGGAGGTTCAAGGTTTAAGATTTAAGGTTTAGGGTGTTCTCTACAGCCTTAGGGCCTATAGAGTGTCCTTAGTCTAGGAGTTTAAGGGTTAAGGCTTAAACAGAGGTCAAGGTTAAGGTTAAGGTCAAGGGTTAAGGTCAAGGTTGAGGGTAAGGTCAAGGGTAAGGGTGTAGTTAAGGTTGAGGTTTATGTGTATGTTCTCTACAGCCGTTAGACCTATAAAGTATTCTTAGTAAGGCTGCTATTCTCTCAGCAATCTGCTATATTAGCTGTAAGGCCAATACACGCTCTTAAGCTTAAGTAGAAGTCATAGTCTTCTCCTTTAGTAAAACAGACAAGAACTAGGCAATCGGTAAACTATTTCCAGTACTACTCCTCAAGCGCTAGCTATTGCGTATTTCCTAATCTATACGTCTACTAATCAGTGTTGGTATACATGCTTTAATCAACGGGCATAAATATCACTGTATAATACGTATGCGTTGTTAATTATTGGATAATTAATTGTCTAGAAGTAAGGGGTTGCTCCAAGGTCAGGTTAACTAGCCTCGCTTCGCGGTCTTATAACCACGTCATATAACTAACATTCCAACATATACTTACTAATATTTAAAATATTTAAAATATATACTTTTATACTTTTATATATACTTACTAATATTAATAAAATATAAAAATTATACTTTTATATATGCTTAGTAATTATATAATTAGCACTTAGTAGCTAAATGCTAATACTTAATTATAAATGCTGCTAAATGCTAGGAAATGCTAGGAAATGCTAAAATAGCAGAAAAGTAAAATTAAATGCTGGTAAATTTTTTCCTAACATAGTTAATAAAAAGTTGGAGTCTTTAGTATAAATACTAGTTTATAATCTCTATCTAGCCGTCTATTTAGGGGTAGTATACTATAGAAAGCTTTAGCTTAATGCTTAGAATCTAGGTAAACTTATTCTAAAAAGCTAATATAAACTATAGCCCATAGTTAGATATAATAGTATCTAGTAGTCCATAAATTTAGTAGACGTAGTAGATATATAGTCAGGCTACCTCTTTAGCATTAATATTCTTATAATAAGGGATTAAAAACGAGCACTTGCTAAAGCGGTTAACTATAACTATAGCTATATTATATCCGTTACAGTCTATAGGTAGCTTATAAAAGTCTATAAAGATATACTACTAGGGGCGTTCTGGTATTAGGAGTGGTTTTAACAGTCCTAGGGTCTTATTTTATAGAATTATAGACCTATAGCAGCTGTTACAGTTTTATATATAGCGATTAATATCTATAACTATTCCAGGCCAGTAGTAATGGTCGCTAATAATCTTATAGGTCTTATTTTTTCTAGGGTGGGCCGTAGAGATCTAAGTATACGCTTTAGCAATAAGCCGAGTCTATAAGTTCTATTCCTTAGCTAATACTAGCCGTTCCTTATACTTTAGTAGTCCGCTTTTAAGGGACCATAGGCTAGTAACATTCTTTACCTTTTTATAGTACTCCTATAATAAAGGGGCCGTATAATTTGCTTACAGTAGCTTATTAATAAGGTTAAAATCCATAGCATTAATAGGGTATATCTTAACCTTTATAGGGTCCGTATTTAGTCCTGCCTATATTTTAGGGTTAAGGTACTCTAGTTATAGCAGTGTCTAGGTCTGTAATATAATCTTTATAGCTATTTAGTTATCTAGGTCTTGCTTATACCTTATAAGGGTATCTACACGGTTAGTTGCGCCTAGCTTATATATAATTAGAAAGTTAAACTAGGATAGAATGTCCGCCTAGCGTGCCTACCGGGCTATAAGGGCTTTAGTTATTATAAAGTATTCTAAGGCCTTATAATTTAAGACTACCCAAATAGGTTTAGGGGTCCCTTCTAGCTATACACGCTCGTACTAAAGGCTAGAAATAATGGCCAGCATCTCTTTATTATAGATATAGTAATTTAGCTCCGCATTTATTATGGTCTTTAAATAGTATATAATAGGGTACTATTTTCCATCTGGCTGTTTCTAGAAATAGACGGCAGCTATTATACCATTAGAAGTATCTATTTCTAATATTAAGGGCTATTCTAGGTGGAAATAGGCTAGTAGCAGAGTAGAGACTAGCCGCTTTTTAAGTTTATTAAAGGCCTTTTTATATACATTATTAAAATAAAAAGATTAGTTCTTTCTAATAAGGCAGTTAAGGGGCTAAGTAATTCTACCATAGTCTTTAATAAAGTGTTAGTAAAAGTTACAGAAACCTAGAAATAACTCTACCCCCTTTATAGTCCTTAGGGATTCCCATTAATTAATTACGGCCGTTTTTTTAGGTCTGCCTTAATTCCGTCTATACTAATAATAAACACTAAGTACTTAGTGCGCTTAATACTAAATTCTAACTTCCTAATATTAGCCTAGAAACTAGCTTCGCGGAGCCGTTATAAGACTTTATAGATATATTCCTTATATTTTAGTTCATTCTTAAAGTAAATTATAATATTATCTAGGTAGGCTATGCAGAAGTTATTAAGGTAGTTAAAGAGTACGTTATTTATATACCGTTAGTATATAGCCAGTCTATTAGTTAGTCTAAAAGGTAGTACTTTGCATTTATATAATCTATAGCAGGTCCAAAATATAGTAAGATCCTTAGATTTAGGGTCTATTTTAATATAGTAAAAGGCCTAGCAGATATTAAGCTTTATAAAGATCTTAGCCTTACTTATACAGGCTAGTGTTTCTTTAAGTAAGGGTAGTAGATATTAGTCTTTGGGGGTTATATAATTTAGTTTATAGTAGTTAATATAGAAACGGAGTCCGCTATTAGGCTTTTTTATAAAGAGAATAGGTAAGGTAAAGGGGACCTGGCTAGGCTTAATAAAGCCCTTATTAAGGTTGTTAATAAGGTACTACTTAGTGGCCTATAGCCTGTTAGTAGATTGCTGGTAGAGGGGGCTATAGCTAAGGGTGTTTTCTTTATCTGGCTTAATCTTAATCTTATAGTTATACGGTTAGTACAGTAAGAGCATATTAGATACTGCCTTAGAGAATATATTCTTAAATTCCCGGTATTAGTGGAGTAGTTTCTATTCTACCAGCTCCTTATCTATAAGCTTACTTTCCCTACTAAGCTAGTTATAGGCTAGGGCTTCCTTATCTTTAATTATCTGGTTAATTTTATATAAGCTAGTTATAAAGGCGATAGTGTTAGGCCGTTTTAAGTTTTAGTAGAACCCTATAGCGCTAATATAGCAGATATTAACTGGTAGGAGGTTTATAGGTTTCTTTACAGACATTCTATAGGCCGTATTTTACGGTTAAGGGTTTACAACCCTCCTTAGCTCCTATTTTATCTTCTATAAAATATCTTTCTAGTCTATATATTTAGTATAGCGTACCCCTAGTTAGGTGGCTAGGGGTATTTCTAGACTCTAAGCTTACGTTTAAACAATACGTAAAAATAAGAATCTCTAAAGCAAAAGCAGCCTTCTATTTAATTAGAAGACTAGGAAATATATAAAGAGGTCTATCTCTACAAGCTCTACGGCAGCTCTATATAGCTTGTGTTACTACTATAGCAGACTATGGAATACAATGCTAGTGGAAAAGCAAATCTAGAGACCACCTACTAGCTAGGTACCAATCTCTACAGAATGAGGCTCTAAAACTAGTGTTAGGAGCGTTTAGAGGATCTCCTAGCCAGGCTATAGAGATTGAAGCCTCTATTCCTCCTCCTAGAATTAGATTTGAAAAGCTTTGCAATAGCTACGCACTAAAGATTCTAAAGTTTAAAGAAAACCACGCAATTAAGAAGGTCTATATAGAAGAGGTTAATAAAGATAGGGACGAACTAGCAGCTAGCACTAGCTCTAATTCTAGCCCTAAAAACTCTACTATAAAGCACCTCTTACAGCCAAAAACACAGCTACTATCTCTTACTTCTAGAATTCAGCAGCTAATTCAAAATTGGAAAATAGAGAGAACCTCTCTAAATTGGCAAAAACCGTGGTCTCCTCCTATTTCTGCATCCTTTTCTATCTCAAAAAGTAGTAAGGAAGAAGCTGTATAAGAACATCTAAGACTAGTAGAAAATCTACAAGATTGCCTAGAGTGGGATCTTATAGATATATACTATACAGATGGCTCTAAAGATAGCAAATTAAGTATAGCAGCCGTATGCAAAATAGGAGAGAGAAATAGGATTAAATATGCAACAAACTGGAACCTAGGACCCTATATAGAAATTATAGACGCGGAGCTCTATGCAGTCTATAGGGCCTTAGAACACCTAAAGCAATAAAGACTAGAAAAGAAAAAGGTTTATATCTTTATAGATAGCCAGGCAGCTATTAAAAGATTACAACTAAATGCTCTTACAGGAGGGCAAGAACTAGTCTTTAAAATTACGCAAAGCTGTTCCTATCTAGCTAGTAGGAATATCTCTATTAACTTCTATTGGGTCCCTAGCCACCTAGGAATCTATAGAAATAAAATAGTAGATAAGCTAGCTAAAAAGGGCCTCTCTAGAAGAGAAATAAAATCTTCTTATACGTCCTTATCCTATATAGGGAGAGTAGCAAGAGAAAAGATACTAGAACAGTAGTAAAACAACTGGCAATAGAACAAGAGTAAAGGAAAACACTATACTAGGATCTGTAAAGGAAGCTATTCCTTTTCTCTTAAAGCATCTAAGGATAGATATCCTAAAAAGCTACAATCTGCCTTCTTTCAGCTAAAACTAGGAAAAGGCTATTTCCGATCCTTTACTAAAATAGTAGAGACAAATAAAGAAGGCAGATGCTTTAGGGAATGTATTGCTATACAAACCCCTAAATAACTACTACTAGACTGCAGCCTATATAAGAAAGAGAGAAAGAAAATGCAAAGGTAACTAGGCTCTTCTCTCTCTTTAAAGAAGTTATTTTGTATAAAAAAAGGAAGAGAAGTGCTTTTCCTATTCCTAGATTGTTACGGACGCTTTAAGTACAATGTTACGACTACTTAGAGAAGAGTCGGCGGAAGCTAGTTGGTTAATACAGGCACGGTCCAGGATGGATCTAGTGGAACTATGTAATAAGGAATAGTAACTGAGGTTATATAGTGTTGAACGTATTAACTATGTTGAATGAAAGGGACGTTATGTTTAATATAGACAACACGTACCTCACGTACAAGAGAGGATTTCTTAGGAGTATGGTTGTGTATTTAAAGGACCTTAGTCCCTACTGTAGATAGTTCTCTCCTTATAGTGAATCTTAGAATACAATTGGAGTTAATCTGTTAGGCAACCACTCCACTAGTTATTATTATGTTGTTACTTTTGTTCTTACCTATATACCTAGCCTAATAATAGGACCCACTGTAGTTCCTGCTATAAGGTTCCATTACACATTCACTACTAAGGTTATAGTATTGAATAAGGTTGAATAACATGCCACCTAAAGCACTAGTCATAACGATGTCGGCAACAGCTACAACCTCAGGGCTAGGTAATACTAGTATAGACGATAGGGATTCTTAAGTGGTTACACAAGGTTAGTTATAGGAAATGGTTAATCACTTATAAGATAATAGTAGGATACTTAAAAAACGTATTAATAAAATTAGAGTAGCAAAGATCAAGCTACCTTTAATTAAATAATTTTTAGGAGAGAAGTTAAAGCTCAAAGGATTTCTTATGTAGATGCACTTTAAGGTAGTATAGGAAGGAGCGAAGTTAGTAATATCGTTAGATTAAGTAGCCTATGCAGAATTGTTCCTAATAGGGAGGGCACTTAAGTGGTTTAAGCTGTATCTTATGGAAATATAGGCCAATGGCATAACAACTACTAACCAGGATGTACGGTATATATTTACCAGTTAGAATAGGTTCGCGGAACAGCTAACGCAGATATTTAGAGACCTAGAGGCCATAACCACAGCGGAATAAAAGCTTTAGAACTTAGTATAACGTACTTTAGCAATTAAGTATATAACACAGTTTTAAACACTAGCTATATAGGTTAAGTGGAATAATAGGGCGCTTATGGCATAGTATAAATAGGGACTTAAGGTTAAAGTCCAGGACGCAATTATCCTAATAGAAGATATGGATACTCTAAGAGAGTTAATAGATTAGTTAATAAAGATTAATAATAGAATCTATTAAAGGAAACAAGCTAAGAGAGGGCAAGACAGAGTTCTATAGTTATATAAGGCGTAGAGTACGCAACAATAGATACAGAGTTAAAAACTATAGAATGGTGTAGAGCTAATAGACCTAAGCGGTACTAAAGAAACCTAAAGATGGGAAAAGAAACCATAGAAACCTAGAGGTTAAGAATTAAGTAATTAAAGGACTTAAGAGCAGAGGCCAAACTAGGGATCTTAGCAGTAGAAGACGTTTAGGCGGACTCTATAGCAAGAAAAATAGTTTAAAGATAGGGCTTGCATAAATTACAGAAAACAAGGTTATTTCGCTAAAGACTATAGAGGTGGTTAGAGTAACTATATAGTAAAGGGAACCAGACTAGCAGACAGCACATATATATAGAGGGACAATAGTGCACTATAAGGAACAAAAGAGTGTTTAATTAACAGTTTTACGTATTATTATAATAACATATGCCAAATTTATAAGGACGCTAAGTACGGCATAAGCTATTAGCTATAGGAGCTATTATTATTTAAGTTTAAAGGAACCAATAAATTAGCTTATAGATCGGACATTAAAGACAATAAATTTAACATAGGCGAAGCATTTACCAATAATAAGGTAATAAGGGCAGCTTACTAGGAGTATATAGACCTTAAAGAAGTTAAAATAGAAGTAGAGACTAAGACCATTACAAAACAAGGTTTAGTAACGGGTATTATAATACCATTAAATACAATTTCCATCGCTTTACAAGATAATAGAAGTAATGTTTAGAAGAAACTAAGCAAGCAGATAACTACTAGTGCTAGCTTATTACTTAATAAAGGTAAAAAGCCACAGGCTTAAGATTCTTAAGAAGAGATAAAAGAAGCTTAAGATTTTTAAGACGAGATAAGACATACTTAAGGACCCACGACGGACGAAAACTAATAGGAAAGGGTAGTAACTTAGTTTAGTAACAAACGAATAAGTATAGGACGTAAGTTTAAGAACTACAAATTTGGGGAACAAATAAGAATATTAATAATTCTAGGTAAACGCAGTATTTAGCCTAAAGATTAAATAGTTAATACTAGAATTAAAAAGCAAGACAACTACGAAGATCTAGCTGCAAGACATAGAAAACAAGAAACTATAAATAAGTTTAAAACAAGAATTATCGCATAGTAAGAGCAAAAGCTAGATAAGAGGTTAGCTATGCTAGGTTATATAAGGGACAAAGCACCCATATAAAGAGTTACTAATAGGCCAAGTGCAGGGACACCTAGGGTAAAGTAATTAGATAAACTAGAATAAGAAGAGGATCTAGATATTCTAACTAGGTTTAAAGAAAGATATACTAAAGGATGTTATAACGTGGCGATAATAAGGTACTTTCTAATAGATAGACCATACACACTAAACCAGTTATATGGAAAGTAGTATAGGCAACGACACAACAATAAATGGGAAGACTTTTATATGTAGCTAGACAAAAAAGTTGTCTAAGACTAACCCATTATAGAAAAACGCATAAGTTATATTAAAGGAGTGTTAATTATAACGTTAAGGAACCTAAAAGAAGAATCTAGAGACTAGAGAAGTAAGCGACAAATCTTAGCACCTATAGTAGAGATACTAGTGGTTAGGTTAACCAGGTATAGGTTTAAACTTAAGGATAAAAATAAACTAAGAGTTAACCTAAAACATATAGCGTATTATATACTATTATGGATAGCTTATGTAGATAATATGTGTAATATATATAGAGCACCTAAAGATAAGAACCAGAAGTACCTAGTAAGGATATATTAGGCACTAGAGGAAAAGCGGTTTAGGAATGCCAAGTATATATATAGTTAGCACCCAGTAGAAGTATAAGGTTAAGGGGACTTAATACTTTAACTAGGAAGATTCCTTACAGAAGAATACCTAGACGGATAATAGTAGTGGGAGTGCTTAGAGAATACTTGTCTATAGTATATAGAGGAAAAGAAACAAACTAAGTATTAGCCAAAGTTGGACTAAGTATAGGCAGGATCTAGTAGCTAATAGTTAGGAAAAGGGAAGGCGCACAGGACTAAAGGGAACTAGTATTAGAGCCTTAGACCCTTAAAGGAATTTAAGGACAATACCTAAATTTACAAGTTAAGTGGCAAGATTAGCAGTTTAAAGCGTTAATAGATAGTAGAGCAATTAGGAACCATATATTACCAAAAGCAGTAGAAAGGATGGGGTTACTATATAGATAAAAGAAACACCTATATCTACTTATAATAATTTCAGGAGATTAGATAGCCTATAGAGGAGGTATTATTAATCTTAAAATAGGACTTATTTAGATAACTATTAAAGGGAGACCAGTTAGAATATCTTTTAATATCCTACTATTAGGATAGGACGAGGCGATACTAGAAATACCTTAGTTATAAAAGTACAATCTAAAGATTAATTAGGCTATAGGTTAGGTTAATATTAAGAATATATAATAGTATAAAGTACAACAGTAAACCAAGTTAGTATAGTACCAAGTTAGAGTAATATACGAAGAGACTAAGTAAGGCTTAAGTTATGTACCAAAGAGATACTATAAGTATAGTAAAAAGTTATAGTTACTAGAAAGTAAAAAGCTATTAGAGCATATAGCATAGGACTATAAGATAGAATTAGAAAAGGGAATAAGTCTAAAGTTCTTTCCAATCTATAAGCTTACTGAAATAGAGTTAGTAGCACTTAAGGAGTTTATCTAGGAGAACTTATGTAAGGGATATATTAGACCGTTATAGTTATTAGTGGGATATCCAGTACTATTTATCCTAAAGAAAAACGGAAAACTTAGGATGTGTATAGACTATAAATAGTTAAACAGCATTACTAGGAAGGATAGGTATCCTTTACCCTTAATTAGCGAAATCCAAGATAGGATAGGTAATGTAAAGATCTTTACAAAGATAGATCTAAGGTAGGTATACCATTAGATTAGAATTAAGGAAGGTAACAAATAAAAGGCAGCCTTTAGGTTAAAGGAAGAACTATATAAGCTATTAGTTATACAGTTTGGACTTATAAATGCACTAGCAACGTTCCAAAAGCGAATTAATAGTGTGTTAGGAGAACACCTAGATAAATTTATTATAGTATACCTTAATAATATTATTATCTACTTAGAGAGTAAGGAAGAGTATAGAGAACATATTAAATGGGTTTTAAAGAGACTATAAAAAGAACAGATGCTAGTAGCAATTAAAAAATACGAGTTATTTACTAGAAAGACCAATTTTGTTAGATTTATTATTAAACTAGGCCAGCTTAGTATAGATCCAAAGAAGATTAAGGCTATAGTAAATTAGTAAGAACTAGAGAACGTTACGCAGTTAAGATCGTTTCTAGGGTTTTGTAATTATTATAGAAGGTTTATAGCGCAATGGTTATAGGATATTAAGCCATTTATATAGTTAATAAAGAAAGAAGAACTATAGGTATAGGGAAAGGAGTAATAAGAACTGTTTAAGAAAGTTAAAGAGTTGTTTACTTAGGAGCCAGTTCTTAGAATCTATTAACCAGGTCTAGAGATAGTTATAAAAATGGATATATTAGACTTTACACTAGGGGCATACTTTATATAGAAATATTAAGATGGATAGCACCTAGTAGTATACTATAGTTGGAAGATAACACTACTAGAGTTAAACTATAATATCTATAACAAGGAGTTGTTAGGTATAGTTACAGTACTTAAGAAATAGAGAGCATTCTTATAAGGCACAGAGAAACCATTTATGGTTAAGACGGACTATAAGAACTTTACAGAATTTCTAATAACAAAGAAACTTAACTAAAGACAGGTTAGATGGGCGGAAATGCTTATAGAATACCATTTTGAAATTTAGTATACTAAAGGTACAGATAATATATAAGCAGACGCTCTAAGTAGAAGGGCTAAATTATAAAGTAATAAAAAGCTATTAGGAGCTTTGTTGCGAAGGGATTAAGATAGATTAATTAGGTATAATTATCCAAAGATTATAGCAACTAAAGAAAGTTAGATCTATAAATTACTAAAGAGTAATTAGATATAAAAAATCTAAAAAGTATAGGTAGAGGATCTAGACTTAGAGCAATACAAAAATAAAGAAGCAATGTATATACCTAAGTCTATTACAGATAAATTTGTTAAGGAATTCTATAAGGGAATAATATAAGGACATAATAGAGCTATAGGCTTAGTATTAAGACTTTAAAAAGAGTACATTATTTAAGAAATCTAGGGACTAGTAAGATAAGTTATAAAGGAATATCTAGATTACTAAAGAAATAAACCGATAAGGTATAAGCCGTATAGAGGGCTATAACCTATTAAGATACTAGGAAGACCATAGAAGGTTATATTATAGGACTTTATTATTAAGTTACTAAAGTTAAGAGATCCTATTATAGGACAAGATTATAACGCGATTTTAGTAATAGTGGACAAGCTAATAAAGTAGGGATACTTTATAGTATACACTAAAGAGATATTAGTAGAAGATGTCGCTAGAATCTATATAAAGAAAGTGTTTATAAAATATAGAGCACTAGATAAGATTATATCAAACAGAGATCTAAGATTTGTAGTAGTATTTTAGAAAGTATTTCTGGCAGAATAAGGGGTTCGCGTAGTAATATCTATAGCGTATTATCCGCAGACGGACGGATAAATGGAAAGACTAAACTAGATACTAGAGTAGTATCTAAGGCATTATATTAACCACATATAGAATAATTGGGTATTGTTATTACCAGTTATATAGTTTGCATATAATGCAACACTATAAGAAGGAATAGGGATATTACTATTTAAGGCAAATTATGGATACAAGCTAAGAATATCGTTATTGCCATGCTAAGCAAAAAGGATAAGTAGTATAGCTAAACAAAAAATGGAGATGTTAATGAATCTTTATGTAGACCTTACAGAAACAGCTAAACTAGTATAAGAACGAATAAAAAGGTACTATAATGCTAAAAGATCTAAGGGACTAGATCTTAAGGAGGGAGATAAAGTATAGCTACTACACAAAAACTTTAAAAGTTAATGACTAAGTAAGAAATTGGACTATGTTAGGTTAGGACCTTTTAAAATTAAGCAAAGAATTTTATTAGTTATGTATAAGTTAAACCTACTAGCTAAAATAAAAATCTACCCTATACAACATATTGTAATACTAGAGCCAGTATACGGGAATATTAAGCCACCAGTTTATAAAGCAGATATGTATAGAGGACAAGAGGAAGACAAATGGTAAGTTTTAAAGATTATTAGTTACGAGGATGTAGATAACAAAATATAGTATAAAGTAAAGTAAATAGGCTATAGTGAGACTACCTAGGAACTACTAAGCAACCTAAGGAACGCTATAGGAAAGGTATAGGAGTATTAGAAGAAAGTAGGTTAAGTAATATTAATAAAGAAGGATTGCTAAAGAATAAGTTACCTAAGGGGGACTTAAGAGGAGCAATTACCAAGCTACTTAGAGTTATTTCCCTCGCAGGAGGAGAGCTAGTTCTTTTATTACCTAGCTTAGATAAACCCTATTAAACAAGTTTCTACTCCTTAGAATAGACCTTCTCACAAATATATTTAAGACGTTGAAGACGAGTATAAGCTAAATATTAAGCTTTAAGGACGCGTGCGGACTCTTCTAAGGCATGTTAAACCTTAAGTAGCGCAGAGGCTAGCTTACCGTTAAGCTTTATAGTGGTAGATTAAACACGAGACCCTATAATAAGTTACTTAGGGAACTTAAAGACTGTTAAGAGTTATAGGACGCGTATATTTAGCGTTAGAAACAGAGCGAACATTATAGGACGATTAAATGTTTACTTTAGTACACTTAGAGTAAGAGGAGGGTTGTTAGGACAAAGGACTTGCTAGCGCAACGCATATTAACCCCTCTTTAGCGCAACGAGAGTAGGGGATCGCTATCACTTCGCCTAGTAATAGTATGGAGGAAACTGTATAAAGGCGACGCTTAACCTAGGAAAGAGAAGAAGAAGCTTTAGGTATAATAAGTACGGAGGTTAACCAGAATAATTAAACAGACATTATACCTCTAGTGGATAACTTGGAGATGTTAGGAATCTTTAAGGACGAAGATAAAGAGGAGGGAGATAGTATTATGGACGCTTTAAGTATAATATTACGACTACTTAGAGAAGAGTTGGCGGAAGCTAGTTAGTTAATATAGGTATGGTCCAGGATAGATCTAGTGGAACTATATAACAAGGAATAGTAACTAAGGTTACGTGGTGTTAAACGTATTAACTATGTTAAATAAAAGGGATGTTACGTTTAATATAGACAACACGTACCTTACGTATAAGAGAGGATTTCTTAGGAGTATGGTTGTGTATTTAAAGGACCTCAGTCCCTACCGTAGATAGTTCTCTCCTTATAGTGAATCTCAGAATATAATTGGAGTTAATCTATTAGGCAACCACTCCACTAGTTATTATTATGTTGTTACTTTTATTCTTACCTATATACCCAGCCTAATAATAGGACCCACCGTAGTTCCTGCTACAAGGTTCCGTTATATAGATAGGATAGAAATAGCTACTAGAAAGTGGCTAAGAGCAGCAGGATCTCTAGAAGGAGGTAGCTCCTACTAGGATCCTAGTAGATAGATATTAGAAAACAAAAGGACAGAAGTAAACTATAAAAGGACAGGGACAGGCGTTAGGATTTCTTATTTTCTTAATTTTTTCCTACCGTTTTCTCATTACCTAATAGTTATTAGCAAACTAGTATTTTTACTAAGGAGCTATAAACTAATAGGACATAGTTACTAGTATATATTAAGCTGCCCGAGAGGGATTCATGTATATAGAGCTATAGCGCCATAGCCTAGAGGCTACATGCGCAGTATTGTACGTAGTATAATACAATCGGATATAAAAAAAAAGTATAGCGTCTAATATTCCTTACTATTCTTTATAGCTATATAGGGCCTAAGCTAGCTGGCTTATTACTAACTTTTTAGGTTTTTAGTGCCGGTAGTACAACATTAGTAGTCTGGGGGCGGTATAGTATATAGATCCGTTGCGGATTAAGCTATATATCTTTCTTAAAGGCCTAATCCCTATATATAGCATTAGCCTAGTAAATGGTGTCTATCTATAGCGGTATAAGGGTTTCTATTATAATGCTGATTTCCTTTATAAAAAAAGGTATTAGGGGTAAGGGTTTGGGCTAAATAAGCCGTCTACTCTATATATTAAGCTATAAGCCTAGATAGGCTAGCTATTTTCTTTTTAAGATTATATTATAGCTTCCTAGGTCCGTAATAAGAAAGGGGATATTATACTACCTTTATCTGTCTACACGGAGGTAAATCCGTAAGATAGTTGTAATAGGTAGTTGTTACGGACACTTTAAGTACGGTATTACAACTACTAGGAGAGGAGTTAGAGGAAGCTAGTTAGTTAATAAGAGTACGGTCTAGGATGGAACTAGTAGAACTATATACCGAGGAATAGTAAGCAAGTTATATAATATTATATATAGTGTACAAAGTGTATAAAGGGGACGTATGTATAACCTGTATAACACGTACCTTATGTATAAGAGAGGATTTCTTAGGAGTATAGATGTATATGTAAGGACCCACGGTCCCTACCTAGATAGTTCTTTCTTTATAGTAAATCTTAGAATATAATTAGAGTTAATCTATTAGGCAACCACTCTACTAGTTATTATTATATTATTAACTTCTTGTTTATCTATATACCTAGCCTATTAGCGAGTCTACCATAGTATTTCCTATAAGACTTTGTTATACATTTACTACCTAGTTACAGTATTAACAAAGTTAAACAATATGCCACTAAAAGCACCAGTTATAACGCTATCTATAGCAGCTACGACCTTAGGGTTAAAAGGAGACACTAATATAAAAGATACTAATTTACAGCTAGTTACAGTGGGTTAATTACAAGAAATAGTTAATTAATTAACAGATAATAATTAAATACTTAAAGATAGAATTAATGGCATCGGAGCAGCTAAGGTTAAGTTACCCTTAATTAAATAATTCTTAGGGGAGAAGTTAAAGCTTAAAGGATTTCTTATGTAAATGCACTTTAAGGTTATATAAGAAGGGGCGAAGTTAGCAACATCTATAGACCAAGTGGTATATACAGGATTGTTTCTAACAGGAAGAGCGCTTAAATGGTTTAAACTATATATTACTAAGATTTAAGCAAGTAGACTTTTAACTGCTAATTAGGAAGTATAGTATATATTTACTAGCTGGAACGGGTTCTTAGAAAGGGTAACGCAGATATTTAAAGACTTAGAAGTAATAACTATAGTAGAAAAAAAACTTTAGAACTTAGTATAGCGTACTTTAGCAATTAAGTATATAATACAGTTTTAGATACTTATAACTTAGGTTAAGTGGAAGAATAAGGCGCTTATAGAATAGTATAAATAGGGACTTAAGGCTAAAGTCTAGGATGTAATTATCCTAATAAAAAATATGGAAACTCTAAGAAAGTTAATAGATTAGTTAATAAAGATTAATAATAGAATTTACTAAAGGGAATAAGCTAAAAAAGGGTAAGATAGAGTTCTATAGTTATATAAGGCGTGGAGTATATAGTAACTAATATAGAGTTAAAAACTATAGAATAGTGGACTAGAGCTAATAGACCTAAGCAGTACTAAAGAATCCAGAAGATAGAGTAAGAAACTATAGAAACTTAGAAGTTAAGGATTAAGTAATTATAGGACTAAGGAGCAGAGGCTAAACTAGGGATCTTAATAGTAAAAGACGTTTAGGCGGACTTTATAATAAGAAGAATAGTTTAAAAAAGGAGCTTATATAAATTATAGAAAATAAGGTTATTTTACTAAAGACTATAAAGGTGGTTAGAGTAACTACGCAGTAAAAGGCATAAGGTTGTTAGAGTATAATAATGCGGATATAAGTATATTGCACAGGACCAAGGAGTGTTTAATTAAGCACTTCGCGTTTTATTATAATAACGCATATTAAATTTATAAGGACGCTAAGTATAGCGTAAGCTATTAGCTATAAGAGCTAGAGTTAAGAGGACTTAAGGGAATTATAAAGTTAGATAAAGAATAAGATCGACTCTATAAGCTAGATTAAGATATTATAGTAATATACGGATAAAGATTAGTAATAATAATAATAGAATTAGAGTACTTATTAATTAATAGTAATAAGGAAGAAAAAGGGACTAACTAGGAGTACCTAAACCTTAATAACGTAATAGAAGTAGAGACTAAAACTACTACCAAACGCGGTTTAGTAATGGGTATTATAACACTATTAGATATAGTATTTATTACTTTATAAAATAGAAGGAGCAATATCTAAAGATAATTAAGTAAGTAGATGACTGCTAGTGCTAGCTTACTACTTAATAAAGGCAAAAGGCTATAGGCTTAAGATTCTTAAAAAAAGATATAAGATGCTTAAGACTCTTAAGACAAGATAAGATATACATAAGAACCTATAATAGACAACAACTAATAGAAAAGGGCAGTAGCTTAGTGTTGGTATCACTCCGGGTGATACTGCAATTGCAATATAGTAGTTCTGGTTCTTGATTCATTCGTGTCTAAAGCAAAGGATTGTAAGGATCGCAGTACCTAAGTAGGGGGCTGATGAGTCACCATAAGGATGACTAATCAAAGACACATAACCTCTGTCCATACATTCCGACACTTAGTTTATAGATAAATAAATAAGTATAAAATAACAATTCCTAGGAAACCAAGACTTTAATAAATAAATAAGGTCTATAGCAACTTTAGGTAAACGCGGTATTTAGCTTAAAGGTTAAAAAGTTAATATAATAGTTAAAAGGTTTAATAATGTTAAAGATTTATTTATAAGACGTAATAGGACAGAAAGTATAGATAAGTTTAAGTAAAGAATTATCTTATAGTAGGAGCAAAAGTTAAATTAGAGATTAGCTATGCTAGGATATATAAAGGACAGAGCACCTATATGAAAAGTTACTAATAGGCTAAGGGTAGGAACACTAAGAGCTAAGTAGTTAAGTAATCTGGAAGAAGAGGAGGACCTAAAAGTTCTAACTTAATTTATAAAATAATATACTAAAGGTTATAATAACACAGTAATAAAGAGATATTTCCTTATAGATAGATTGTATATATTTACTAAGCTATACTAAAAGTGGTATAGGCAACGCGGAAATAATAAGTAGGAAGATTTCTGTATATGGCTAGATAAGAAAGTTATAGTAGACTAAGCTATATCTAAGAAATAGATAAGTTATATTAAAGGAGTATTAGTTATAATATTAAAGAATCTAAAAGAATAGGCTATAGACTGGAGAGAAACAATATAAGTATTAGTACTAGTAAATAATATAGTAATAGTTAGATTAATATAGGAGAGGTTTAAACTTAAGGATAAAGATAAACTAAGAGTTAACCTAAAGCACCTAGCATATTATATATTGGCATAAATCGTATATATGGATAATATATATAATATATATAAGATACTAAAGGATAAATATCGCAAGTATCTAATAAGGATATATTAGATAATAGATAAGGGGTAGTATAGAGACGCTAAGTATATATATAGTTAGTACCTAGTAGAAGTTTAGGAGTTAGGCGACTTAATATTTTAACTAGGAAAATTACTTATGGGAAAATGCCTAGATAGATAATAGTAGTAGGAGTGTCTAGAAAATATATGTTTATAGTATATAGAGGAAAAGAAGTAAACTAAGTATTGGCTAAAAGTAGACTAAGTATAGTTAAGATTAAATAGCTAGTAGTTAGGAAAAGGTAAGGCCTATAAAACTAGAGGGAGCTAGTAATAGAGCCTTAGACCCTTAAAGAAATTATAGGTTATATTATGGAGTAAATACAAGTGACGATAATATGTAGCAAAGTAGATATTATTAAGCTACGTACATAAACTGTGTGGTAAAGTCAAGACGTTACGTAAGGAAAGAAGGTAAGAAAACGGGAAGAAAGGGTATATATCGTTAGTTTAGTTGCTTGGTCAACCTATACACGAGACAGAATAGGACTCAAGTAGTAGTCCTAGCAGAACTTGGCAGGATTCGTTGGACTTAGCAAAATATGGTAGAATGCGGCAGACTGCCGCCAGATTGCCGTAGATTGCCGCCAGATTGCTATATCGTGGTCAGTTTCTTCTTATTAAGTCAGTGGAAACAGGTGGACGTGTATAAGGTATCACGGAGGTGTCCCATAACAGTACCCCCCATTTAAACTCAAGCTTCTGCGAGATGGGGCTGTAGTAATTCTGGGTGGAGTTCGTAAAAGTCTTCTACGGCTTATATAAGTCCTATAGAGTTAACAGGTTCCTATAAGGACTTAGTAAAGCCTCTCCATTTTATAAGGTATATATATTTACGTTTCCGTTTGTTATATTTAATATTATCAATTCTTTTAACGAAATACTTATCCTTACCATCTACTTCAACTGGTAGAGGAGGGTCCTAGATCTGTCTAGGCAGGGCGTCTAACATAGGGGCAGCAGGGCAGAGGACTGACGTATGGAATATAGGGTGGATTTTAACCGTATTAGGGAGCTTTAGTTAGTAGGCATAAGAAGAGACAACCTTTTTAACCTTATAAGGGCTAGCGTTCTTCTAATTAAGTTTCTTAATAGGTTATTTTATATTTAGATTTCTTATATCTAGCCAGACAAAGTTACTAATTTAGTAGGCTGGTGCTAGGGTTTAGTTCTTATTTGCTGCGGCTTTATAAACCAATTAGGCCCATATTATTTTATTAATAAGGAACTCTTATAGTTCTTCCATCTTCTTTATAAATTTATTTACTTTTATAACTTATAAGGCCTAATAGGCAGGGCAAGGAACATTACTAAAGGGTTTAAAACCTATTTATGGATACTGGCTATAGTTAGCCAGGAATGGGGAGACCTTTATAGTTTCTAAGACAGAGTTATTTATAGTAAACTCAGCAAATACAAGCCAGTCCATTTAGTCGTCCTATAGGTATAACGTATATATCTAAATATATTATTCCATTATAGCATTTATATATTCCATTTAACCATCCGTTTCTAGGTAGTATGCTATAAACAACAGTGCTTTAATATAGAGTTGGGTAGTTAGTTCTTTCTAAAATGTAAAGACAAACTAGCTGCCTTTATTAGAGATAATTATTTTAGGGAGTTTATAGAGTTTCCATACATAATCTAGGAATAGTTAGGTAATGGCAGGTATTAATATATTAGGACAGGCGATTAAGTGTCTTATTTTGGATAGTTGGTCTATAACTACCATAATATTTATACAGCCTTTACTTATAGGGAGCTTAACAACAAAGTCAATTAAGATGTCCTTCCATCTTCAGTCTGGAATAGGCAGTGGCTTTAGAAAGCCATTATATGTCTTATGCAAAGCTTTAGCTTATTAGTAGGTATAGCAGCTAGAGACGTACCTTTGTGTTATATTATATATATTTAGCTAGTAGTACTCCCGTTAGAGTAGTTCTAGGGTTTTTCCTTGGCTTAGGTAGCCAGCTACTAGTAGGTTATGTACGTATTTAAGAAGCTTAAGCTTAAGTTTATTATAATTAGGGACAACTAGGCAGTTTTAGTAGTATAAGCGGTTTCTATGGGCTTCGCATTTACTTAGAGAAATCTTTTTAGAGCATCTAATGCCATCTTATATTAGCTTAAGCGTCTCTTAGATAAATTTATTATTTAGGTATTTATTAATTATAATCTGTTTAATTAATCAATTAGTTATTTTAAAGACGTGTACCATAAGATCTTTAGTAAGAGGGTTAAATAATTTAGGGCAAAGCAGGGTCTGATTTTAGTAAAAGCACGCTTCTTCTAGTACTAGCGCATCTTATAAGCGTCAGGTTAGGGCATTAGGCTTTTAACCTTAAACGCCTAGGCGGTATATAATAGAGAATTAGAAACAGGACAGATATTCTAACTAGTAGGCCTAACGGTAACTTAGCTACTTTATAGTTATAAAGTATTGCAGGTTCTTATAATCGCTAAGAACCTTAATTAGAAATTCGGCGCCTTCTAGTTTAGGTTGCCATTGCTTAAAGCATCTAATAATAGCTAGCAGTTCCTTATTGTAGATCTTATAATTATATTTAGCTGGACTTAGTTATTTTAAGAAGTATGCCATAAGGTGCAATACTCCTTCCTTATTATATTAAGACAGAATGCCTCTAGTAATATAATTAGATAAGTCAGCTTCTATAACACTTATTTAATCTAGGTTAAAGTGTTAGAGCATAAGTGCAGTAGTAAATATAACTTTTAGATAAATAAAGGCTTTCTTACATTCCTTACTAAGGATAAAGGCTTTATCCTTTTAGGTTAAGGCCACAAGGGGTAAAACCAAGGCGGAGAAATTATCAATAAATTATTAGTAGAAGTTGGCAAAGCCTATAAAGGCCCTTACGTCCTTAACGTTCTCAGGTTCTTACTAGTTCACAATTACTTTAACTTTCTTAGGGTCCATTTATACACTATCTATAGAAATAATAAGTCTAAGGTATAGGACTTCTGTTTTATAGAACTCGCATTTATCTATATCTAATTATAGGCCGGCTCCGCGCAAGGCTTATAGGACCAGTTCAACATATTTTCAATATTCAGCTAGACTATTGCTATATATCAAAATGTCATTAATATAAGCAGTACAAAAGACGTCTAGGTATAGGCGTAGGGTATTATTTATAAAGTGTTGGAATAAACTTAGGGCGTTTATAAGGCCAAATGGCATTACTAAGTACTTAAATAATCCGTATTAAGTACAAAATGTAGTAAGCCATTTATCTCCTTTCGCGATATAGAGGCGGTTAAATGCGTAGATAATATCAACATTGGGAAAATATTCACAGGATAAGATTTAAGTAGACTTTGATTTTCGCGTTTCGCGTAATTAATATGCAATTTAACTAACTCGACACGCAATTAACTAACTTAACATACAATTAACTAACTTAACACGCAATTTAACTAACTTAATATACAATTAACTAACTTAATACGCAATTTAACTAACTTAACACGCAATTTAACTAACTTAACATATAATTAACCAACTTAATATATAATTTAACTAACTTAATATACAATTAACTAACTTAATATGTAATTAATTAACTTAACAACTTTAAAAGCTAACTATATATTTCTTAACACGCAATTAACCTACTTAGCAACTTTAAAAGTTAAATAATACGCAGTTAACCTACTTAATAACTTTAAAAGCTAACTATATGTTCCT
>Ga0307507_10005257_pt1 | contig 21498 bp, 14 predicted proteins | sample 7_EM_MG_FD_207223 | JGI IMG/M metagenome (GOLD analysis project Ga0307507, IMG submission 207223) | Populus trichocarpa ectomycorrhiza microbial communities from riparian zone in the Pacific Northwest, United States - 7_EM | ecosystem: Host-associated > Plants > Roots > Unclassified | place... | reverse complement strand
TATTAACTCGTATAAGAGAGCGGTGTGCTAGGACGTCTGAGTTGCCTCTCCTAGTTAGGTCGGGGGTGTTTTTCTTTTTTATTTGTCTTGGAAGGAAGGTTTTTTGGTGTGTTTTTCGCCCCTTTTCTAGAGGAGGAAATTTTGGACTCCATAGCACACCGCTCTCTTATGCGAGTTAATACGGTAGTTCCATTCGCTCAACCAACCAGGCTATTCTTGAAAATCACTCGATCGATTGGATACTCCAACATGAAGCATGGAACCAGGACAAAGGAGCCGGAGACGTACCAAAACCCTCCGATCTCCCAAATGTGTATAGAAAAGAATTAGTCGCTACCGGGCGGAATGGTATCGGAGGTGGTAAAGGTGGAGTGATGAAAATTATGGTCACAGATTTTCACTCGAACGTTTTGCTCATGGCTCGGCGTATTATCACAACATAATCGAGAACATCGTCCCTGACGATGGCACCCCAAACAACTCTCAGTAATTTATAATGGGTACCTTGACATGAAGAATTAAAATATGATAAATTCTGCTGATCTCTTCAGTTGGGAAGATGTGATGCTATCGAATGGACGGAGCAAACGATACTCCATTATCGATCTAACGGATACTGTTATACTTTCCAACATTGAGATTCAGAACTAGGAAACCTAACCACGGACTGGGCTCCCCACTGCGGCCAAACACGGTGAGATCTATACCTAAACCACCTTTCCCTTCAAACCACATTCAGTTTAAAATGGAAACCTACCATCAATTTCAATGGCCCTATGAACTCCAAGATAAGTATTCTACCCAACCCCCGGGAAGCTCTCCCTCCTCCTCCCCTTTCACACTTCCTAACTGCCACCCGTCCCGGAGACCATCCTCATCAATCAACCACAAACGCCCGACAAACAAACAAACAAAAACCACCAAATCCAAGAAGTTTAGCTAAAATGCCGTTCTTCGCCAAGATGAAGCTCAAGCTCAAGGCAGCTTGGGCTAAGTTGTCTCTTCCGTTCGTTAAGAGATCCGCCAAAAGACTCCGCACCCGGGCCCGTGTAAACGTGTTTCGATTTCCGAAGATATGTTCGATATGCAAAATAGCCAAGGTTCCGTATCGCTTTGACCTCTGTTATAACTGTAAGTACTTCCATTAACGAAGTAACTATTTTTAATGCTGATAGTGGTGGGTATAGGTCACTTTGATCTCTACATCGTCAAGTTTCCTCTCAGGTTTCTCCCGGAGGAGCCTGACTCGGACTCGGAGGAAGACTGAGGGGGGGGTGAGGAAGGCCAGGGGGAAGTTGGGGGGATGGCTAGTGGGAGGAGCAATGAAGGGTGTGGGGGTTTTTTTTAACTCTTCTGTCTATAGCAGTGCGGGGGGTGAAAGCTAGTATACTGACAGCAATGGTTAAATACATCCTAGATTAGTAAGGTGCCGTGATGTGCTTGATGGCGTATTGGAGATGCGAGACGTATAGTGACGTAAAACGCCCAGTTAAGGTCTGAGATACTCGTTTGTTAAGCCTTTCAAAGTGGCCAGAGTTTTTGGCCTGATGAGTTGAATGCGGTCCCAGTATCAAGCACTAGTTCCATCCACATAACAAATCAGAACTATTCAAATTATTTATTGCGAGCAACGCTTTCATCCCTCATACTCTCACATAGCGACAGGCAACGGCTTATTTTCATCCTACTGATGGAGTTCTTTTCTTGCACTTTCGAATACTCTCTTCCCACACTCGAGCCTCAGAATTGTTTGCAGCCCCCGTGCCTCTATATAGAAGTCGGTTTTATTGAATTACAATACCCAATTCCTAATTTCCGTGCTTTTGTACGTGCAGGCTACCACAAGCGAGGCTACAAATAGTTGAATTACCTGAGTCGGAGAGGGAGTTTTCTGTGAAGAGAAGCAGTGCCTCTTGAGCGACCGGGAGCGATTTTTAAAGTGCCTCACTGAGGGCTAATGTTTATAAACTACCTTTCTATACCGGCAGAAAGGCCAGCAGTGCCCTTGCTAGTGATTAGGATATTAGAGCGAGATGATCGGTATTATTATTATTATTATTATTATTATAATATTATATCATTAAGCTTTTAGAGCCCGTAGGCTATGAAGCTGATTAATATACAAGATAGCGAGGTCATGCTCCCCCGTCAGATGCTCCATCTCATATGGGCCCTACCAGCCTTTGAACAAATACCCGAGTTCAGAGGCCTACAGGGGCGTTGCATCATTACCATTACTCCACCAGTTTCTCATCTTATATCTCCGAAAAAGACTATGTTATAGATGATCGGTAATAAATACGGTGCCATCAAGTACCATGCGTGAGATTAACACAGCCAGTGAAGGACCAGCATACCTCGATGGAGATCAAGCCCCCTATCCTTTCGTCTGTATTTGTCGCTTTTTAGTTACCTAGAATGTTTCCAAGATTAAGAATAGTTCAAGCGTCCCAACCACGGAGATGTTTTCTATTAGTCAGGCCATAGCAAAAGCTTCCTGACCATACTGCCTTTGGTAAATATCTGAGGTTAACCTATGCCATTAACCACACTGAAAAGCTGCGAAATCTGCACATACGGTAGATTAGGGGATAGTCGAAATGGGTAGACAAAGCTAGCTAATAATCTCGCCTATTCGGGAACAGCCATAACGTCATAAGAATCGCCTATCGGTAGTGTTGGTACTGTAGGCCACTCGGCTGGGCCGTTAGACAACCGTATTGTGGAATATTAATGAAACTTGACAGAGCTCATTCAAGCAAAGACATCGTGGCCGAGTGGTTAAGGCGACAGATTAGAAATCTGTTTCGTTCGCGAGCACAGGTTCGAGTCCTGTCGATGTCGGATTACTTTTTTGTTTTTTGCTAGAACGGTTGATGCTTTTGCTACCTATGGGGCTGTTACATCTTTGGGGGGCAGGAGCGCTCTCGTTTAGGATATGGTAGAACTATCAGAAGGATGAATTAGACCTTAGCGAGTTCTGGGCCGATAGAGTTGTCCTATCGTAGGTGGAAATAAAGATCTTTGTGGTGGTGATGGTGGTTTCCGGGTGGTGAGTGGCTATTTTGTTTGGGACTACTCCGAGGTTGTAACTTCTGTAGTTTAATTTTTCTCTTATCATACACAAAACAAAAACACCCGTCCTCTCCCCCTCTCCTATCACTACCCTTTATTTCTGCACTTGGACTCCTCCCGCTACTGCGGTAATCCTGCGATAGCTGACAATCCTCGAGTAAAAGAGCAATTTTCGGCCGAACGTTCCGAACCACGATTTCACATTAGAGCCTCACACCTGGATCCAGAGCTACAAACAACACGACACGACATTGCCGGCAGCACAGTGCCGGAGCAGTTTATCATACTCCCTCCAGAAGGCTAACCGAAACCACCACCACCACCACCACCACTCTACGCGACAGCCCGTCGATGACGATCCCCTAGCCACATCGCCAATTAGAAAAAATCGAACGATACTCGAGTAGTCTATCCCCCGTTTCACCAAAAGCCTTACTCGAGTACCTCTCGATCTCCATCAGCACTACTGCAGCTTCGTTCTCCAACACTGGCGGCAGCGCGCGCGCGCAGGTACAGCAAGCCCACTGCTGCAAAACATCCCCGAAACTGAAAATGCGAGACGGCTATGAGTTTTTTTTGTTTTTTTCTTCGCCCAATGGACGAGAGAGGTGAGCTGGCGCCAATGGGATTCGAGAGGAGTTACCGGGGTGTTGGGCGTTTGTTGGATGGATGGATGGGGGTTATAAGTAGGCGAATAGAGAGCCCTTCCTTCCCCTCCGCGCGAAGGAGGAGAAGAAGAGGTTGGGAAGAAAGAGGTGGATATAATTCTCATCGACCTTCTTGCGTTCCGAATACAATAAACTCAATTCACTGTACCGCAAGCTATTACACCACGCGAATTATCACATCATACCTCAATGCACTCATCACCAACAACAACGCATCTCCTCCTCCTCTTCACCTCCCTCCTAACCATCACCCACGCCCTCCCAAACACCCAATCCCCCCTCCTCCAGCCAGAAACCTCCCCCTCAAATAGCCTTACCACCACCACCGCACCATGGGGCTACCACTACCACTCCGGCCCCCTCTCCTGGCACCGCCTCTCCCCTTCCAACACCCTCTGCAAAACCGGCCTCCGCCAATCCCCAATAAACATCCACAAATCCCTAAAGCGTCCTACAGGCCTAAAACTCCGCCGAGGCGATTACCGCGAATACGGCATTCTCTCCAACGAAGGTCAAACCGTGAGCATAAAGCCCCAAGAGGATGACGCAAAGTACGGTTACCAACTCTTCCCCGGTGACCCATCTTCCCCTCCCGGCAGCCCCGGCGGCCCTGGCATCGGTGGATGGGCACTACTAGAAACAATGCACTTCCACACCCCCAGCGAACACCACCTCGACGGCGAACATTTCGTCGGCGAGATACACGCCGTTTTCAAAGCTACCGATGGACAAACCACCATACTATCCACGCTTCTAGATATCGATACTACGAGTAGTAACCACCTACTCACCACCTTGCATCCTTGGTTACCATTCGTGGCGACGCCGCTTACGGCTACGTTTGTGCAATTCGACCCAAGTCCTATACTTGATCGGTTTTATCGCGCGTATCGCCGAGAGAGGGTGTATACTTATCGCGGCAGCCTGACGACTCCGCCGTGTACGGAGGGTGTGACTTGGATGGTGTCGCAGGATCCTGAGAAGATTAGTGTGGAGCATTATCGCAGGCTTAAGGCGATTACGAAGTTTAATGCGAGGTATTCGCAGAATCATCCCGGGTATATGAATTTGTTGGAGTGGGCTTGTGAGAAGTAGTAGGGGTTTGATTGTGGTTGCGGTGGATGAGGGAAGGGGTTTTTTTTTTCGACGTCCGTTTATCTATCTAACTGGCTAAGGATTCACCTCACCATAACCTTTTCTTTCTTTTTTTCGCAACGTTAACTGCATGTATGATATTATGATAAGTTGCACTGTATCCTACAAGCGTCGTAAACTGTCTACCCCCTCGGCCCGAGGACACCCCGCACTACCGTACGATACCGTCTACAAACCGTGATTTACGTGCCTGAGCCGGAACAAACTCTAGCTTTTATCACCAGCGGGGCTGTGTGAAACCCATTGATCAATTCCCGCGGCTGGTGTCTAGTCAAGGGGGGGGGGGGGAGGGACGTGCTATGAACTGTGCTAACCATGTGAATACCGGTACTCTATGAATTACCTGTTCGTAGGCACCGTGAATTGAGAAGGGTTAGGGTTGGCATTCGTTGGTGAGCAGGCAGGATACGGACAAGGACACAATACGATATGAAAAGCTTTTCGAAAGGAGGCATATCATAATTTTTTTTTTTTGATAACCCGTATAATACCAGTAGACTAACAAACGAACGGACAAGGAATAACCGAACAAGGAAAAAAAGAGGGAAAAAGAGTGGAGGAGTCCACAAATTCCATAACCCGGACAAAAAAAGTAAAAAGGGATATGATAATCCCGGCGATGACGACAAACAACCAAATCTTACAACTTTGGGGTTTTCAGTCCCTCCAATTCACCATAACTCTTGACAATCTCATTGACGACTTCGTCGTCTTGTATGCTAGTGACTTCTATAACCGCTTCGCGAATCCCCTTCTGCTCAACCTTAGCGCGGAGTTCGCCGCTCTGCTTATCCTCGGCATTCTCGTATAGGAAGGCGGCAGCGATGCCCTTCGCTAGATGGCTGTATCCAAGGCCGAATTCTCTCGCCATGTTCAACGGACCGACGAGTCTGTCTCCCGCGGTGACTTTGCGGATGGGTTCCCGGCCGACGCGAACTACATCGTCCTTGATATACGGGTTTCGGAAACGCTTCTGGATCTTGTTAATGTACTTTTCGTGTTCCTTCTCGTCGAAAGAGTGTTTCTTGCAGAGCGCTGCGCCGGACTCGAGCATGGCTTTGTGTACGATGTCTTCGATCCATGGGTCGGTGAGTGCCTCGTCGACTGTTTTGAAGCCTTTCAGGAAGCCGAGGTAGGCGGTGATTGCGTGTCCGCAGTTTAGCGTAAAGAGCTTTCGTTGGACGAATGCCGTGAGGTTGTCTGTTAGTTTCATACCTGGGATATCTGGCTTCTTTCCCTTGATGGCGGGCTCCTCTACGATCCATTCGTAAAAGTTCTCTACGCCGACGGCGAGGGGGTTGTTGTCTATTGAGAAGGGGGGAACGATACGGTCGACGGCACAGTTCGGGAAGCCGACGTACTGGTTAAGGTACTCTTTGTCTGCATCCTCCGGGAGATACTTCGTAACTTCTTCTTTCAGGAGGGATGAAGCGCCAGTGAGATTCTCGCAGGCGATTATGTTGAGTTCGGAGGTCACACCCGCCTTTCGACGAGCGCAAATTCCGGATGCAATCCCCCGGGCAATGATTCGGAGGACATTCGGACCTACGGCTGTGGTAATTATTGAGGCTTCGGTGATAGTCTGGTCCATTGCTTCTTTGTTCGTGGAAATTACGCCTGATACACCTTTTATGGTGTCGATTTCGCCTTTGCGTTCTAGGTCCAAGATATGTATCTCGTACTCCTTTTTCTCGTTGAGGGCATTGATCAATTTCTCCACAACGTCCGCAAAGACAAGGTCGTATCCGGCTGTAGCGAGAAGTGCACCGATGAAGCCACGGCCGATGTTACCGGCTCCAAAGTGGAGGGCCTTCTGCTTGGGCATTTTGGAGGGGAAGAAGAATTGAAAAAGTCTCTTTAGAACGGATTTCATAACAGTTGTCAGTCTTTAGGCTCTTGCTCTCTTTCCCCTTTCTTTCTTGTAACTAGAAAAGGTTTCCAAAAGACGGGGGCAGAAAAGAGGGAGAGAAAACTTACAGGGGGGGAAAGTGGTGTTTGTTATATATCACAAAGAAAAAGTGGAATGGAGTTCACCTTGATTGACTTCTATCGTACTCGATACTTATTTATCAATGCGACCTGAGCTATCGTCCCACACACTCTCTTTCCCAAACTCGCTCACTCCCACACCGGGTGTCCGTTTGATATCTGCTGCACCCTAGTCTTGTCTGCGGGGGAATTCGGGGGCGGAAAGGCACCCAATAGCTCCGCCTCATGCACTCTCCTTCTGAACGGAAACTCTAGAAATCAGCCGCGGGAATAGTCTCGTTATTTGCCGGGGTTGAAAGTCTGCGGTATCGAAATTGCGCTGTAGTGTTTCGTTTTATCTTTCAAGGGCTTGGGGCCGACAATCCTTGCTCATCGTTGCCGTATTCTTGCGGTCTTTTTTTTTGCTCAAGTGAACTTTTTTTTGGGTTCGGAGAAGTGTGAGAGATAATTATTCCGAATCAGGCTGAAGTGGCTTCACCGAATTTTCCGTTAACTCGTTTTGATGCATGAAGGATATGGTTCGTGCGTCTCTGCTTCCTTCTCCCTGCTGGTGATGTGATAGGAGGATGTGGGGGGGGGGGAAACAAACAAAAAACGTTTGTTTGTTTTTTCTTTTCCAAGCAAATTCTCTTCTTTCTTCCGGCCCCTTTGTATCCTGCAAGGCGGTTGCGTTGATGAAAAGATTCCTAAAGGTTAGGCATTGAGCGGGGGTTTGAAAGAGCACATCAAAGTTACGTCAGGTTCCCACGGTACTGTATCCGTGATTTTCCCTGCTTTCCGAGACGTCACTGGGATTAGTATCCGTACTGGCACTCGTGCGGAGCTGGTCAACTTACGGGTAGTCCAAACCCAAGGCTCTTGCGACTTTTCCTACTCAATGCTTGTGCTCGAGTATCGCGGTCTACCAAAATTGTGCCATATTCCAGGGTTAACCAGGCGGGGACCGACTGGGTAGGATGATAGCCGGCCTAGCGCCGTTATAGTACGATATTGCTCCACCCTCCCCATTCATCCCCGAAATGCACGTAGATTATCTCCTGCGTGCTACCAATCACCGTTTCGCCCGCAAAAAAATAGTTTATAACGGTGCCGATATATCCCTCCCGGCTGAACAAGGGATTGCCGTAGGCGCGGGGTTCCGCTATTGAAACAAAAGTGGAGCGGGTACTGTACACATGCACACCAAACTTGGCCGTCCTCCCCTCGGGGTCAAGCTTGACGAGGACAAGGGGAACCACCTTACGAGGGGAGGCGATGACTAAATTACATATGTTTCTGATTGCATGATCAGCTACGAGTGCTCTGGGTGGATGAGGACCCGGAGGCGTCACTTAAGTTGTGGTAACCATTGGGGCTTATGGCGCCGAAACAGCGCTACAAAAGTACTCGTTACTGCTCTAATGTCGCTTCCAATTGGATAGTTGCTTAGGGGTCTTGAACGTTTCACGAGCAGTCTTAGGCATAGCCGACACCTCCACCGGGTTATCGTCAGAAAAGAAGAAAGGACAGCGGGTTCCCAAATTCGATTTTTTTTCGCACCTAAAGCCGATCAGAGGCGGGGCTGGAGATCTTTTCGCCAACAGGAGAGACAATTATCAACATTTGCTCGGAATTGACTCGCCAGGTTCCAATTAGCTGCTGACTCAACATAACCAAATGTGCCTGGCCCCGACTCGGGTTTGTTGAGTCCAGGTACCCCGCCCGATATCACAATCGGCTGCTAGATGGAGCTAAGTGAAAACTGACCGTCTGATTGACCACCGCACCGTCTCGACACGGTGCTCCTGCAGTGCCCCGCTTTGCTCGTAATTGTGAGAAACCGGTATCGTCAGAACTCAAATAGAAGAAATGTGCTAGGACTGTCAGATATCGGATGTGTGGATGGACTCGTGACCACACACGGGGAAGTTGTTAATGTCGTCCCACTTGTTTGTATGGAGTGCGTTGATGTTTCGCGATGGATTGGTTGTATTAAAGGACTAAGACTCATGGCTGAGAGAGGGAAAAAAAGAGAGAGAAACATGAATTGTCCGGAGGAGCAGCAATCTCTATACATTTCTTCATTTCCTTAGTTCTTGATCGCTTCCTGAAGTTGAACGTGTTCCTTTCCGTCCATGTCCTGGTAAAGAGAATTTTACTCTTTAACCTTATGCCTAAGCCTCCATTACTAACAGATATATTGACATTAGTTACAGCCCTGTGAGTAGAGATATCCTGTGGCCAATGCGGGAAGGCGCCTCACCTAGCAAGGAGCCCCACAAAGACGTTGGAATCCCCATTCTTGGGAATGCGAGGGGAAGCGCCGCAAACTCAGAACAAAAGGAATATACACTGCGTCTTACTAGGAGGGGCAATTACTCGAGTATAAAGTCCTAACGCATCTATCCTCTATTCAACTTCTTGTAGTATTGCAGCCGGCTCGTACACTCAAGTGGGGCTCATAAATGCATGTACAGTACGGTACGTACGCTACCCTCTACTCGAGCACTCGTGCCTACACCGTGAGTGTGGCATTATGTTTCGTTTGTCGACCAAACCCCAAATGTGTGCAAACGAGTCTAGACCCTATTTCCGGGCAAGCAGCTTTTGCGGTGAAGATGGACATACAGTACTCGAGAGCGTCCTAATGTTCCGAGAAGGAGAGTTTGTGCCATGTCCCTAGAATACCTTGAATACCGGTAGTGTTAGTACGGTACCTAACCATCTACCGGTAGATATGAGGTTTGTAGACTATGGCGCAGTTCTCGGTTCTCAGGCCCTACCACAACAGATTTTAGCTACTACACCACCACCACAACCGCATGCATCCACCCCGCAACTCCAACCAACTAGAGGTATCTCTAGAAGCAGGAGATAAGAATTAGCATATGCTTCAAACATGCACAACCTATTGGCACTAGTTGTTAATCCTGTTGGCCACTTACTCGCCAATTCCAAACTTATCCGGAAATATGCACGCCAAACCCAGAAAACCACACCCAAATCCTCAAGTTCAGGCAGCACGACTTCTGGACACCTTCATAATTGGCGGTAGTGATATGTAACAACTGTGAATCCAATTGGTCGATGAGGTTTTGATTTAACGCGAGTGATTGTCCATGGCGCCGTGGGGTACTCGAGTGCTGTTAGCAGGTAAGCAGCAGCCCCTCGCTGTTTCCTTTTTGTTCGCGAAAAAAAAAAGAACAAAAAGCTGGCAATGATTTAGTAAGAAGAATTACACCAAACCTCTCCACCATCACCACCAATCCGCCAGTGCGATTTACGGTAGTGGGCACGCCCCAGGGGAGGGATAATTGCTTTTGTCGTTGTAAAGGTCCACGAGATGAGGGGAGATAACATTGAAGGTGATGATCAGGTGAGGTTGGTGGGACAGCATGAGCCCACGATAGGAGGAGAATCCGCCGGGTTAAAGCCACAATTGAGCCGGTACCTGCCCGCATGCGTCTATGCCAATGCGTGCGAGGTACTATTAATGCACTTTTCAAGAAAGGCAGATGACCGTAGTTTTTTTTCTTTCTTTTCATCCTTTAGAGGACGTTATGAACAGATAGGCTATCGATAACGACTTGGGTAGCACAGTTGCCGTAACGGCAAGAGTAAAAAAAATGATAACAGAACTGCACCGTATTGACCTATCAATATACGCAGTGGAGTTTTTGTGTACTTTGCCGGTAGTTACTGGTAGTGGTAATGATTGTTGTACGGGACCGGTAATGAAGGATTGGTAGCACCATAAATTAGAAAGGCTCCTACGGGAGCTGACGAAACTGTACTCGAGTGGGCGTGAAGCTAATGCACGAGAATAAAGTGCAAGAGGAGGTAGGGAGTAAGGGAAAGGGGAACGACTACCAATTTACAAAGCCATTTCTGTGGTTTCATAGAGAAAGCCTTGGCTTCAGGCTGGAAGTTGAGTGAGTGTCTCGACTTTTGAGCGATGTTTGTTAAATGCTGTTGGCAGCAGAGCGTGGGCACTGGTACATTAGCCCTCGGAATCTCGCTTGAGATGTCTTAGTTGACTTCGAGCTCTGGAAGCAGTGTGGATTAATGATGACGAACATTGAAAGGAGTAGGAAAAGGAGTGGATTTGGTCAAGGAGGTGAATAAGAAAGGTTATGTCGTTAGCGCCGAGTTAGTACAGTACAAGTATTGCCGGACACTCAACAACGGGCTCCTATTTGATTGCGCGGAGACTCATCAACACCGCGTACCATTGATGAGACTGAACTTGGTAATTTAGAGAGAAAGAAAAAAGGGGTATTCAGGAAAGAGGAAAGGGAACGAAGGAAGATTATTAAGAACCGCAATCAACCATCAACCACCGTCTCCTACTACAAGCTCCCATGAAATGGTGATGAGCAAATAAATCTTTCCCTTCGCTTTATCCCTTCAGATACCAGCTCGGTAGGATTATCGGTATGATACCCTATTTGCCGAAAGAGAGCAGTGCTTCGGACTTGCCATATCCTACACAAGAACCCCGGGAGAGCTGAGCCTCCGACAGTATCATAAGATGTTTGTCTTTTATAAAAGGGGACAAAAGGAAAATTCAACCGTCAGCCAAGGAACTAAGAATACCGCTGGTAATATGTGGTGAGGCATCTACCGTCAAGCGGCGAGCAGACAGTGCCCAATGTCAAAACTTAAGTAAAAAGTTGGGAAATTAAAAAAATTGAATACAAACAATTATAACCAATCTGCAAGCAAACTGAGAAGGCTATCACATGTCCCATCGGAGTAAACCTGCTCTATTGTATAAGTTAGTATGAGGAAAGATAAGTCAACTGCAGAGCCCCAAATACTGATAATTAAGATTTAATAGTCTACCGGTGGACAGTCCAAAATTTCCCCCTCTACAAAAGGTGCGAAAAACAAACCAAACGGTGAGTCGTTTAGCCCTCCGAAAAGCGTGAAAAAATAATAATAATAATATCATACCCGACTTTACCAGAGGAGGCAGCTCAAGGTCTCGAACGACACAGCACACTCGATTGCTTAAGATTCTATGGTATTCATGGCACTGTGGCGGAGTGCTTATTGCCCTCGGGTCTGGCTTGCCTCTCTCAAGATATACTTGCGTGCAAACTAACTTAAGTCATGGTGCAACGGCCTCAGATTTTGGTGTGGTTTTTTCGTTGATCAGCACCAAGACTGAATGAATGTAAATCCTATTTGCTTCGTCTCAGCAGGGTTGAATTTGCGGCGCTTTCCCTTCCGGTACCTAGCTAAGTAAGGGAATTCCGACTTCCTGGCCCATTTTTCTTTTATCCGAGTTCTTCGGTACTTGTATTAACCATGTAGGTCACTCCGGGACTCCGATATTCCATAGTAAAGTAAATTCCAAGTAGGTTACTTGGTACTTGAGATATGATATCCCGGCCGTGAAGGACACCTGAAGGTGAATGAGAGAGTGCGAGTGATAGAGTATGAGGGGGAAATTATTTCAACAAATAAGAAGGGGAATTGTACTCTTGTACGGGCAAATATTTATAGGTGTATAGGCAGTAGAATGGACCGTGTGTTCCGTTTGAAGTCTTGGATATGGTGTTACTCGTTTGATGGGCTTGGATTTCCTTCCATCAGTCGCCTGTGCCCCCCACGCCCTTCCTGCTTCCGATCCCGGTGTTCTTAGGGTTAGGGCTAATAGTGTTCTTGACTTAAATAGTCCGGGCAATTTTGTAGGTCTTGGGAGGAACTGTTTCTCAAACTAAACACTCCGATCTTCGGGTGTCCCGTGACACAAAATTTGCAGCACTATTCCTGATGGTGTGATTTTCAGACAAGTTCTGGTAGGCTTGGGCTTCTCTGGGATTATTGGGGTACCTGCGTTGGTTTTTTTTCGTTTCCCTTCTTCCCCTCACAAGGCTATAAATGTTCGAGGCAGTTTTCATAGGCCATGGCTCCCCACGGATAAAATCACTCATTTTTGTGCTAGAAAGTCTCTATAGCATTTGGGGCGAGGAGTTGCTATCCTGATCTAAAGGAAGCAAAGAAAAAAGAGATATTGATCACCACCTCTTTCTTTGGTCTTCTGTGGCGTATTTTCCTTAATTGTGCACAGTACTTGCTGCCCTTTTGCTGGCGGTCTTTGCTACCTCGCCGATTGCAGACCTCGCTCATCGGTCTATTGTGTAGAGTAGGATTCAAGCACCTTGTGACAGGGATGATCCCCTCTACCCCCTCATCGAGGAAGGCTAGGCTTTTAATCGTCCACTGTCCTACACGGCGGCAATCGTTTATTTTCCAACTCCGCGTGATGAATGTTTAATAACAAGTCATAGACAAACGGAATCCAGATTCTGGACCCTTGCTAGCTGTATGGCTAAGTATTTCAAGTAAGGCAATAAGGTTACCTTGAGACAAAACACCTACCCCGCCGGAGGACGGATATTGATTTGGGGGGGAAGCTTGGTGTGCTTCTCCACCTACACGCCGGAGAGTTTAAAGGACATCATTTTATATGCCTTGTCCTCCGACCTGGGCGCTATGCCATGTAGTTTCATGTGCGAGCCTGGTGAGAGTATGTGAGCTATGGGGAGAGTCCTCAATGAACGTACTGGATTAGAAGGACACTGTTGTTGGGGAATTGATTAGTAGCCCAATAGCGTGTGGGGACTAGGGAAATGAAAAGAGTGCACCAGAAGAAAAAGGAATGGGTTACTCAGTCCTTTACTCTAATCTATGATCTCTAAAACCCCGGGATTCGAAGGACCGTACTACAGCAGAACACGGGAAAAAAATAATTACACCCTACTATGTACTACGCGTAGAGGCTGTAGTTAATATCATTAGGCGCCCTTCCCCTAAGCTTACTGTAATGCAAACAGCTTCTTAGTTCCCAACCCTGGACTGCACCGCCACCGACCACCAACCCCACGCTCCTGAATCACGTGAATTCCGAATTTCTCTGCCCCTCAGATTACATTTCATCGCCTGCGGTATCCCTACTATAACTTCGCAACTACAGTACTCGTAGACCACCCCTCAACGGGCATTTCTTTCCCCACTGTTCATGAGAAATACTCGCTTAGCCATCGCTGCGGTGAAAGAACTCCCATCCCTCCTTATAGAGTCGTGCTGACTAGTGCTATCAATAAGCCCCCTGTTTTCTTGATTGACGGTCTTCCATCTCCGCCGCGACAATCCGATGACCGACGCGGAGTCATTTTACGATAAGCTTTTGGCGTCACTAGCGATTCCTAGACTCGAACTTGGTCCGCGAGATGAGGCGGAAAAGAGTAATTCTGAAGCGGAAGCACCGACTATAGAGGCTCTTGAGGGGCCGGATAAGACGAATGGTTCAAGCTCTACAAGCGACTTGGTGGGTATTCAGGATGGTAGTAGGGGACCGGCGGCTCCGCAATCACCAATTGAAACGCGTGATTCTGGATTAGGCGAGGGGGAGAAGGCAGCGACTGTCCGTGTTGGGGAACGTCGTGACGAAGTTCTTCCGGACGCCCCGTCGCTAGAAGAGCCGAACAAACCTCGTCCTCCGGCCAATTTACCATCATCAGAGCGACCGAAGCCGAACTCTACTGGTGCGCTAAAGGTACGGACTTCGGCTGCACTGGAGGCTGAGCTACGGCGGCGATTGTTGGAAAGTGGGTTGAGGAAGCGAAAATCCTTTTCTGAGCCTGAGGCACCTGAACCCCCAACCGCGGCGCCGGACGAAAACGCTGAAAAACGTCAAAAGCTCCAAGACCCCGGAGACAACATACAAGTCGGTAGTGCACCTGCCGGTTTTGAGGATCGCGCTCCAGAGGCCGATTCTCTCGGCCCCGATAAGACGGCAGAACTACGTCGAAGATTGCTATTCGAGCGCAACGCGTATGAAAAACAGAAATCATCCGCACAGAAGCCCAGCGCCGCCCCGCTAGCAGCGCTAGCTAAGCCCGTGAGATCGCAATCACCGATTAGCATCTCCTCTGATGATGACGACCAACATACTACTAAATCCTTGTCACATCCTGTATCTCTTCCCCCCCGCCCCCCTCCACGAGTTGGTTTCAGGTTGAGGATCTCGGTTCCTTTCGCCGCTTTACCAAGTGGATACCTTGTTATGCAGACAGAAGAGTTGCCTTTGAGCACTACATTGACCAGCATCATCGAGTTATTTAACCCCTTGAATGACCGAGATCACTTGTTTTTCCCGCATTCGAAACCCAAACCCTCTCAGAATGCTACGAAAGCTGAGGGCAGTGATGAGGAGATGGAGGAGGAAGAGTTGGGGCAAAGGTTCTACTATGAACCTGAGGATTCTGAGATAGAACCTCAAGGAGAAGCTACTGGACAATCGATTAAAACCCCGACAAAAAAGCCAAACGAAGCTAGGCCTAAATCGCAGAGCAGTTTGAATGGTGGAGCACCTGAATTTGTACCAGCCGACAAGAAGGAGGGGCCCGATGAACCTGCGAGTTGGGTAGTGGGGCGGAAGACCTTAGAGGATGTTTGGACTGGAGGAAAGCAAGAGGTCGAATGTGTGCTGATTCGGGCAGGGGAATTAGATCATCATGAACAAGGTCAGGCCGCTGAAGTGTATACGGATGGCGAGTGTTTTCCGCAAAATGGATGGGGAGGCATGAGGGATTTTCTACCGACGGGGAAGCAATCTGAGGGAGAGCCCCATGGACAATGGGGATTTGGTGCATCTGGGTTCCCCCCTGACAACATGAGTTATGGATATCCGAACCAACAGTGGGCGGGGCCATACCTCGACCCGAACGTGCCTAGTCCTTCAACACCTTGGTTCCCGCAGCAAAACTTCCCCCAGCAATCACCAGCGTTCCTTCCATCTCAGCAAGCACAACCTGACTTTCCGCCAGAAGGCGGTAACGGCCCACAGGCCATGCACTGGATACCTGGGCATACGGATTACACTACCGCAGGCTGGATGTACGGTTTTAATGGAACCGCCGATGCCTCGGCCCCACAAGAGTCCCCCGCCGCTGGTGACGGGGCACCGATCCCCCCAGCTCCCGAATCTCGCGGCGCACCCGGTAGCGTAAAGAAACGCATTAGGGGCGGTCGGAGAAAGAAGGATAGAGGGAAACCCGGCCCAATTAGTAGTCCGGGAGTGGCTAGGACCGGTGGACCATCACGCCCCGGCCACTGAACGGGTATTTGTCCTTCTTTGATCCCTTTTCGATGAGTATTGCCTCTACTTACGAGTCTTAGTTCCTCTTCCCTCCCTTCTTCCCTCCCTCCCCTTCCCCCCCCCTTCTATTCTTACTTTCGCCAACACTTCATTGCAAAGATAAAAGGTACAGTATCGTCATGATCCGAGACTAAAAAGCGAGTACTACTGATCATTCTCCACCGGCTTATACCCGGATTTTTACAATTTCTTCACCCCTCCTTCCGCATAGCATGTTTTTCCTTCATATACCTCATAGCTCATCAATTGTAACGCCCCGCTCCACAGCGGCTTCCATTTGTTTCCCCCCCCACTTTGTCTCCTCTTTTGAATGTCAAAAACAACCTTGTTGGGCACATTCTTCCTAATCCTGTCGGACTTTCTTTCCCATTCTTTGCCATCCATAAGTCACGCTCTGTCCTAATCATTAGCGGCATTCGCATTGGTTTTGTAGTGTAGACTTATTTTTTTGTTTTTCCTTTTTACAATACAGATAGCCTGGTTTAGTGGGCGGGTGGGCTCATGAATTGAGAATCGTTTCATACCTACCGCATTCTGCAAAATAAGTTTTGTTCGATGGGCGATCGAGTGCTTGTACTGTATCATACTTTGATGTGATAGTTCGAATACCCCGCTCATTGTTGACACGCACAGAGAGCCTGATACATGACCAACCAATCAGGATTGGTGAAACGGTTTCAGCCTTGTTGATACCTGGGCTACGGGTGTTTCCTGAAATGGACAAATGCTTAAAAGGGAATTTTGCCCAATATAGTACTACTAGTACTTGTACTTGTACTAGTGCTAGAGAGGTGGGGGTGAGAAGTGGGGTAGTGGGAAGTCGTGGCGGTGGTTGGGTGAGGGGTTGCTTTCTTCGGGCGCCACAGAATTGGAAGGTGGAAGAGCCTTCTGTGAGATGAGTGTGTAGATGTGGAGTTTGGGTGTTGGTTGTTTTGGCCGCGTAGGTTGGTTTTTTTGTAGGAGCCCACCGAAGATATGTTTTAGTCGGCGGTGCTTCTGTGAGAGTGGTTTGGCGTATTTGTATGAGTGCTATGGTGGAGGTAGTTTTTGCACACAGTATGCCACAAGGCTGGTAGATTGTTCGAGTGATTGTGCGTGAACCGTATTTGTAAGTTAGTCGGTAATATCGGAGCTGCTGTTATCTCCGGGAAACGAGTGAATCTGGTCCGGTGACTTAAGTACCGTATAGTAGTGTATCGCTTGGGCTGTGTGGTTTTATCTCCTACTATATCGCATTAATGAGTGCATAAAGCACCAACCTCCTTTTAAAATCCAAGAGAATCTCTCACAACAGACATCAGGGAGCAAAAAAAAAGACATCCATTGAAACCCACCAACAACTTTAGAAGAGACCCACCACCCTCCCTATCAAAACCCCAAAATCTAGCTCTCAATAAAATAAGCATTTATTCCCAAGCTTATATTCCATGAAATATCGTACCTAGCCGACGCAGTAGTAACATACCAAGTACCAATTAACCTCCTATCGCAATTACCGGGAGCCTAGGGGTTCAATTCACGCTTATCATACAATGAGTTAATTTATTATCGGGCGATCGGTCATGTATGATAGGCTAGGAGAATTTAAAAAATCTTGCTCTGTGGGGATTGGGAGGTTGGAGACTTTAGCCTTCTTCGATAGGGCTGTGGGGTAAATTGGACCTGCCATGAGGTGGGAGAATCCGACCCCAGGCCTTGGATAAGGTTTGCGATTGGCGGGGGTGACAAGAAAAGTAGAGCTGGACCCTTTGCCCTCACTTTGTTACCCAAATTTGCCTAACTGAGAACACTAATTATTGTAAAAACAGTTCAATTCCACCATAGGCCATTAGCCTCGAGTCTTCTAATCAGAAACAAAACACTCCAAGGAGAAATATTGTTATCCGAACAGAGTAATGCTTGTATCTGTCGAACTTTTGTATATAGGCGGCCGGAACCATACACAGTTACCGCTAGCTAGCGCCGTGGTTAGCATTAAATTTTCATAGAGTGAGTTTGTGTTTGTGACTGCCATCTAGTGGGGAAAAGCGCCCAGCCGGGCACTTCCTCCTCTTATATAAAAGGGAGTCAAACGGGCTATGAGAACGACAACTACACCCTTCTAAACGCCAAGAGACAAACGCGGACACGACGAGAATCTATTCCTTTTTTATCCTTTTTTTTCTTTTTCTTCTTTCACAGTAGCTTTTGCGAGTTGCTAAATTTACGAAACTGTACCTGTAGCCTCATCTTGTTGAGGTTCGACCGAACGGTAAACACAAATTACGGTTTTCCCCGTTTTAGGCAAATTTGTTCACTTGCCTCGCTATCCCATTTTGAGGATAGATATTGGCTGTTTTATTTGTGTTTGGGTTAATATTGGTTCTTTTCCTACGGTGAACATAGTGCTAGGGCAAGCAGACATTAGTCCGCCAGGATGTCCGGTTTAACACCGCTTTTACGGGCTGCCAAGGATGGGTATGAGGAAGTGGTTACGATGCTGCTTGGGCGGGGAGATGTGGACCCCAGCGCTGCTGATGGGCATGGCCGAACACCACTCTTCATAGCGGCCTGCGAGGGGCATGAGGGAGTCGTGAAGATCCTACTAGGATGGAATAATATTACTTTCAGTACCTCGGGTGCTGGTGGTAAAGCGCCTCTCTTTGGAGGGTCCTTGGTTCGAAATAAGGGCATTACGGAGATGCACAGGGAGCGGAAGAAGGTCAACCCCAACACCGTGGATAAAGAGGGCAGGACACCACTCTTCATAGCAGTCCGAAAAGGACATAAGGGAGTTGTTAAGATGCTATTGGAGCACAACGATGTCAATCCCAATATCGCCAATCAATCTGGTCAAACACCTCTTTTCGTAGCCGCCTGGGCAGGGCGTGGGCTAATTGTGAAGATGCTGCTGGAACACGTGGATGTTAATCCCAATATTGCTGATGATAATGGAGAAATACCACTGTTCGTGGCTGCTTCGAAAGGATATGGAGGGGTGGTGAAGAGGCTTCTGTCACGAGAAGATGTTAACCCCAACACTGTAGATGGATGTGGTGAAACAGCACTCGCCATTGCCGCTAGGAACGGGCGTGAAGGGGTCGTAAAGGTGTTAGTGAAGTGCAAGGATGTCAACCCCAACACTACCCATCAATTCTACGGCGAAACACCTCTCTTTATAGCCGCCATGGAGGGACATAAGGGGGTCGTGAAGCTACTACTGGGGCGCATGGATCTCAATCCCAATACGACTAACGAATCTGGCCAGACACCACTCTACATTGCCGCCCAGAATGGGCACAAGGAAGTCGTGGAAGTGCTACTGGAACGGAATGATGTCGACCCCAACGGCAACGATCTTTGGGAAACACCACTCCTCGAAGCTGCCCGGGAGAAACACAAAGAAGTCATGGAGGTGCTACTGGAAAATGTGCATGTCAACCCTAACGTTGTGGATGGGCTGGACCAAACGCCACTCTTGCTGGCCGCTGAGCTGGGCTACGAGAGAGTCGTTAAGATGCTCTTGGCGCGGGACGATGTTGACCCCAACACTCCCAATAAGTTTGACCAGACGCCACTCTTTAGGGCTGCCCATGAGGGACACGAAGAAGTCGTTAAGATGTTGCTAAGACGATTAGATGTCAATCCTAATACTCCCGACGATTGTGGAAAAACACCACTCCTCGCAGCGGTATCGGAGGGCCATGCGCGCGTTGTAAAGATCTTGCTAGAACGAGCAGATGTCAACTCTGATATGAGAGGTCTCACTGGTGCAAAAGCACTCGGGCGAGCTCGGAACCGTGGACATGATGCCCTTGTGAAATTACTATCCGAACATAGAAGTCTACCTCCCTGGTTGTTTGGGAATGAATTTACTGCGAGAATATCACAAGTGCGATTCGATACGAATCAGCCCCCGTCTAAAAGGTGCCGTAGGATTTGATTTCAAGACTAGGGCAGCGCACTCACCCCTGTAGCTTGAACATCCTTCTAAGCAGCACAGGATTGCAGCTAGTAGTAGTATAGTACCAACTAAACAATTTGTTTGCTCTAGAGCTATGGTAGATAGCGTGGCACGATGCATCATGTACTGAAAAGGGTGTTTCCAGTTTTTCTGTCCTCAAGATCACATAGGCTACTTATCACCTATACAAATAAACTAGATAAGAAGTAAGAGTTCATCTCCTTTTGTCCCTAAGAGAAATGAGAGCATAAGAGATCAATTCTACCAACAGGGTTCCAGTATTTTTGTGGGTGAAAAGAGAAAGCAAGTATTCATAAGTGAAATAGGCAGTCTGTAGAAGTTGATAAAAGATTGCATAAGGAAGAAAAGAGCAAAAGAAGAAAGAAAACAATATGAATTCCGGTAGTATCATAAGCCATGTCTGCATGCCTCGTCAACCAGAAGGATTTTGTCGTCGATCAACCAATGATCTTCTGTAAATCAATTAATGAAATGGTTTCTCTGAGTGTCCCTTTCTGCTTCTTATATGCTATTGAGGCGAATGGGTGGAAAATAAGATAACTTAGTTCTGCGAAAATATTTCTCCCACAAACACTCCCCACAAAATTCACCTCCGCAAACCCCAACCAAAGGTGTCTAAAAACATATAGGTGTAACAACAAAATGTCCAAACCTAATTTCACCCCCACAGTAATAGAATCTCGCACTGTAGGGTTTGATGCTGGGTAACGGCATCATTTACCATAGGAGTTCACGCCGCAGAAAGTGCCAATCAACCAAACTTCCTCATAGCAGGCAGATTTCAGATTAGAGGATGGTTAGATAAAAGACTTAAACATGAGACATTGGCAGCACACGAGGAGGGTTATGTGGATAGGGGGCTCTACTGAGGAGGATCCACAATATTCTTATCCGCGATGCCGGGAGCTAATCGTCTATTCAGAAGCCTAAATTGGGTTTTCTTTTCCCACCGTGAACCCCATGGGTGACCCTTCCCCTCTTACATCTTTAGAGCCCGTTTGGGGAAAAGGGAGGGGGAGAGGGGCACTCGTTCCGTTTTGTGACTATTTTACTTGTATTAAAGTACGGGGACAAAGCTTTTCGTCCGGCGCGGCAACGGCAACCCCACTCCCACCATACATTTATTACCTATACACCCACAACTGCTTAGAATGAACTGAAAATCTATGTACATATCTAGTAGATATAAGAAAACTTCCATCTAAAATTTTAGAGAAAAAAAATTAATACTTAGTATACCATCCCTTTGCATCTAGAACAGCAGCCACTCTCCTAGGCATAGACTCCCACAGGCTTTCCAAAAAATCCCCTTCAATATCCTGAGTCCAAAACACATCAAGAGCTTCTGCTAGACATCTTCTAACAGTATCTGGCCCCCCCTTAGTCTTGTGAATGTTGGGAAAGCGCTGGTGTAGCTTTTCCTTCAACCTGTTCCAACAGTGCTCAATAGGATTGAGGTCTGGGGAATTGGGTGGCCATTCCATAACCTGTATGTT
>Ga0307507_10005256_pt1 | contig 21500 bp, 21 predicted proteins | sample 7_EM_MG_FD_207223 | JGI IMG/M metagenome (GOLD analysis project Ga0307507, IMG submission 207223) | Populus trichocarpa ectomycorrhiza microbial communities from riparian zone in the Pacific Northwest, United States - 7_EM | ecosystem: Host-associated > Plants > Roots > Unclassified | place... | reverse complement strand
GATCGAACCAATGGTTGCGACTATAGTTATCGGTCTCGTGCCAACAATCCCTTTGGGAGTTCCCCGACTCCCTTTCCGAGCATAGTGCATTCCTACTGGTTACTGGGCGTCTCTCCAGACCAGGGAAGCCTAACTAAGGTAGATACGTCCCGTGAGTTTGTAGCCACCTTTAGATACGCAATCTTGTGGTGGTTGTAACTCTATGCGATGTCCTCCGATCAGGATGCTTTCACTTGCATCAGGTGCTCTGAGGTCTCCTCTCATATATCCTGCGAACAGGAACCGGTCGGACGGACGGCCGCGATGTATACGGTGTTGCAAGTAGGGTCTTCTTTACTCATGTCTTTGGTGAAGGGACGCAACTTTCCAGGCGGCGTATGGTGACCTAGTGTCCCAACGTCGGGGCCGGAGGTGGGTGTTGATAAGTCTTTTTTAGAGGTTCGTGTGCGAAGGTAGGGTAACTTGACCCCCTTATCCTTCTGAGAGCTCTGTGCCTAACAGTATCTCTTGGGCTTACGCTCGTGACCATCCTCTTCATTGAAGCAAGCACTGTGCATCCGTACCTCCTCTTCTCCAAAAATTTCCTACCCCTGGAAGCCAAATGAAATCTATTTAACTTGTACTAATTACAATTTTCGTTGTCGAACACCTGACTGCACTTCAGTGTCATGTCCCCTTGAACAGGATGCTGTCCGAGTTCCGCCGAGTGTTATATAGTCACCCGGCTTGACGATTTGAGGGCAAGTGGTATCCGTTTCGCGGGGGATGCCCTTCTCTCCCCACCGGCTGATGACGACATCCCATCACAGCCCGCGCGGCAATCCCCAGTGCCGGAGACATCTAATGATGGGCCGGATAATGCTACAAGTAAAAAGTCAGAGTCATCTTTCTCTTTGTTAGGCACCGAGCTCCCAGGAGGATACCGTGGTCAAGTTACCCTACCTTCGCGCATGAACCTCTAAAAAAGACTTAGCAACACCCCCCTCCAGCCCCGTGTTAGGCATACCAAGAATGCCGACCCATAAGGCTCACGCACAGACCCCTGCGTACCAATTAGTTAAAAAGTACCAAGTCCAAGAGATAGATCTCGGTCTAGCTTAAGATGATAGTCACGGGCCTCCGACTATAAGGTCACGTGTTCGATTCACAGCCGCGACATAGTTATTATTAGTTAAAATACAATTATGCAACAAGTCATATAATGACCGCGATAATAGCGCAAAGGCGTCTGTGAGATTTAAGGTGTGTGTTCCCGTTTTAGGATGCCCATAGGGTAAGGACGAGAGTTCTCTAAGATGACGGACGGAATCAGAATAAACACTTCAGTAAAAATATTGTATGACGAAACCAGAAGAGATATAGCGGAGACCTCCGGGCGCTCTCAGAACCAGTCAGTACGAACATATGATAGTGAGCGCAAATTGCTATTCAAGCAATTGCTGCCACAGGTCAGTTCGGAAACCTGATGGGCAGACAGTAACGAACTCTCGCGCATTGAATGGTCTGACACATTTGAAGTTGGCCGCTTCATATATGGTTCGATGAAGAAGTATTATTAGGTTGGCATTAGTCGGCTACGTGTACTCTAGACTGACCTATTATTCCCGGGACTAACTCACCCTCACGATAATATGGTAGTCTAAGTCTTCATAATGTGAGTATAGAGTCGAACAGTTGTCAGGGTCAAGAGGTGTTCGCACTTAAAGAGTTTAGAGAACTTTGTTCGATCGATACTTAGTTAGTATGGTTAGAACGTGTAGCCCTCGAACACTCAGTCGCGGAATATAAATATCGAAGTGCCTCCCTCGCTTGAACAGAATCATCAAGCACAGGAGAAGAGATCTTATCAATATAATAAGTTTACGATTATTATTTCCTCATTATCTTTATACCACGTGAGTAACTTAGTTACACTATATTACGAGCCTTCCTAGACGGAATTCTCCATCTAGGACCAGTCAAGCATAAAGGCCTAGTCCGGTATCATAAGTCACCTTACCGGCTACCCCTAACACCCCGACATTGGGACAGTAGGTCACCATACGCCGCCGGGGAAGCTGCGTCCCCTCACCAAAGACATGGGTAAAGAAGACCCTACTTGCAACACCGTATACGTCGCGGCCGTTGGTCCGACCGGTTCCTGTTAGCAGGATATATGAGGGGAGACCTCAGAGCACCTGATGCAACTGAAAGCATCGCGATCGGATGACATCGCACAGAGTTACAACCACTACAAGATTGGGTATCGAAAGGTGGATACAAACTCATGGGACATATCTACCATAGTTAGGCTTCCTCGGTCTGGAAAGACGCCCAGTAACCAGTAGGAATGCACTATGCTGGGAAAGGGAGTTGGGGAACTCCCAAAGGGATTATTGGCATGAGACCAATAACTATAGTCGTAACCATTGGTTCGATCCATAGAAAACAGTCGTGTAATGCTGGTTAAGACTGGTGAATGCTTCCTGCAGACCATGTCAAAACAGAGCCAACAATGGGGGGATTGGCCATCTTCTATCTCAGCGAATAATTGTCTGACATGCTAACACATAGACAATATTTGTAAATCTATTTAGCAACGGATACATGTTTGTATAGCCATCTAGGTGGATGGGCACTACACCCTCCCCATGACAGAGGGATAGGTGGCAACAAGTTGGACAAACGAGGGTTGAAAGATAATGGTTGTACAGGGTCAAGTCGGGCTCCCACTTCAAAGAACTCGGGCGAGGTGAAAGAAAAATACTTAGTTATAGGAAGATATTATGTAGCCCGCGAACAACTAAGATGCGGAATATTAATATTGAGGTGTCTTCGTAGCTGCTATCATCTATCAAGCAATGGAGAAGGGACCTTAACAATATATACACTTTAAATAATTTTGTTCTACCTACCTTACAATTCTATGTTGACTTTCGTCTCCCTGCACGTATTCTCCGAATTACCCACGATGGGGCCTAGTATATGCGCTTGTTCTTAGGATATTACTACCCCTATAACTATATATTGTTACTCGCTAAGTTACTGAGACACACGAGCGATATCGATCACAAATACCAAGCGCAACTCATCAAACTCATTTTATGACAAGAAGGATAAGAAACACTTTCCTACTTCAAAAATGTCGAGGTCTAACCCCGAGGGAGGAGGACAAGATCTTATCGAGAGAGATGAACTCTCTCAGTCCCAAGCTCCAACGGTGACATCGGGAGACACAAGGATCGCTAGATCCACCGATACTTGAATATCTGCCGCTCTGCAACCCAGGCCCCTCCATTGAGCCGCAATGAGACGGTCCCAGTCCCAACAGGCTCAGACACCAGCAGAACCACTATTATCTCCTGAAATGTCAAGACGACTTGACTGCATCAACCAAAGTCTACACCTGTACGAGGACAATTTAGGGCATAGCTTCGACCAAGAACACTTCCAGTTACAGTCCATTCCTCCCCAAATCCACCATTTGGTACAGGAACTGCGCAAAGTCAAAAGCGAAATAATGACGGGCGCCAAATGCATAGCAACGGAGCTGGAACAAATAGACACACGCAAGGTACAGGTGGAAGCGGCAACGAAGGTGCCCCAGGAAGCACTCAAACGGGTCAGTGGAACGATCGATGGACAAGACAGCTGTCAGACCCAGCAGGAGCAGGTCACCTCACACCTCCACCAGACCATACAAGTGGAAGGAGCGGCGGCACTGGGCAGGGACGAACCGTGGGGACAGGAACTGCTAGACACAAAAACCCAACATCAACGCGAACTACATAACCACGAAAGGATACTAAATGCTATGATGGCCGAATTAGAAGTCAATAAACAAGACAGAGAATGGCCGGAAAGCCAAATAGGCAAGTTGACACAAGTGGTTACTTCCATGATGGGCCAAGTGAAAGGCAAGCGTTCAAACCCAACTTCAAAACAAAGTGCCGGAGCAACAGGAGGGGGAGGTTGAGGACGACAACCTCCTACAAGGCATGGGGCTGCAGCAGGCACCCCTGATCCAGGGGATAGTGTAGGAGAAGGAAGTAACGATGAGAGATGAGGAAGGCAGGACGAGAGACCTGACAAATGAAGTAGGAAGCCTGTAGAAAATGAAAAAACTGAGGAGGAAAAATACAGCGAAGCTACAGAGAAAGAAAAACGATTCTCCGGGGCCTTGGGAAAGGCAATTGGTGAAACCACAAAACGTCCAGGTCAACCCCCATCAGAATACAAACATGCCAAACACCAAGATATCCGGTTCTGGCTGACTACCTGCAATGACATTTTCGATCGCAACCCATACAAGTGGCAGGACAAGGCGGACCGTATTAAATACGCCTGGTCCTGATTAAAAGGATCAGAAGTAGGATTCTTGGCTATGACCTACCGGAATCAGATGACCGGCGAATTAGGCCATATACGACAGGAAGGTTACAAATTAGGGGATGTCTTTGCCAAACACGCCATACATCGATTCGATCGCACCCATGAAGAAGAAAAAGCCCTACGACAAATGTTGAAAGTCCGATACAAGAATGACATTAACAAATTTCTACTGGAATTTGAAAACTGGAATGTTGAAGCAAATGTTACTGGAATTGCCTTCCGAGAGTTAATCAGAGACCAAATAACGGATGAGGCTCTACGGCGAATGTCAATGCCACAAGAATACGCCGACGACAGAGATTGGAGAGAAGCTCTCCGACAAGCAGTCCGCGATGAAAAAGATTTCCAGGAAGGAAAAAGGCTCAAGGACAATAATATCTCGGGGTCGAATTCAAGCGGGAAAAAGAAACGTGACGAGCCAACAACGGCAAAAACAACGAAAAAACCTCAGTATACCGCTAAGGAGAAAAGGGTAGACCAGGCGAAGAAAAAGGAGGAGAAGGTAGACAAAGGGAAGGCGGTACCCCGGCAGAAAATTATGCATCGAGTTTGGGCCGACGCACACACCGGTATCAACCATACAATAGTTGATGAATGAAAGGCAAAAGGGCAATGCACTAGATGTACCCTAACAAACCACGGATGGAAGCACTGTCACAAAGAAATTCGCGTGAGTACTATCCAAAGGAAATCGTTCAAATTACGGGAGCAAGATGGAACCATCCCAGGCCTAGAAAGGCTAGGGTAGCCGCCGTGGCTGAGGATAGCCGTGAAGAAACATCGCAACAAGCGAGCCAGAGGCCACTAGCATGGACCTTTGCGGAGGATAAGGTGTTATAAAGGAGCTGACTGGCACCACTGGCGACGGCATGTGCGGAGTCCGGCCATCGAACCAGAATCGAAATAATCTGCTGTGCACTATTCAGCTCATACCCTTTGACTGCATCGGTCCCAAAATCGTGATAAGTTCCGACTGGCAGTCAGGTAGCACCTGGGTCTTGTATGGCGAAGATGTTCAAAAGTCTATATCATGGATAAACTCGAGAGAGCAGCGAAGGAACCCACCTTGAGCAACACGACCCGAAAACGCTTCCACTTGTTGGGGGGACCCCTAGGACTAATGACGGTTAGTAGAAATTCTAAGAGGACACCTGGACAGCAAGAAAAGAGACAAGTACGGAACTCGAGCCAAGATGATGAGTGAGAAACTGGCATCAGACGGGAGTGACACCAGCATAATCGTCCACCGAGGCAGTTCTTAAAGTACACAATCAAAAACAATTAAAAGAACAGCATCTCACAAAGAAAAAACCCACGAGAGCTATGGGTCGCACTTTACCATAAACAAGACACCCCATAGGGTCGTCATGTCGGACGAAGCACACGACCTCAAGATTTCTCTCATAGTAGTTGGCCGCGTTCATTGCAGACACAGAACCTCTACCCACGTCATGAAGAAACCTCAGCTCGGGCTCGAGGAACCAGGCGATAGGTGCGGTAGACTCCTCGTAACTACCGACAAGTGTGGATAAATCGGCCAGAACGGAAGGGGCATCCGCGCTGCACAACACAAGTCATGAGCTGAACTACCCCTGGTATATGGGAATCCCTCGGCAGGGAATAAAGACCGCTAGTAGTGGGCTGCCCGAGATACAAAGAGACAGGATTTTATATTTCACGAAAAATCCTACCTGCAAAATCCCTTAACAATCATTGAACTATTTTATATTTTCAAAAATATTTGGTGGAAGAAAAAACAGTTTGTCTGAGGAGGCTTCATGAGCTGAAACTGCGCAGGCGCGGTAATAAACCGAAAAGGTTACCTGAATGAAGTGAGTTTGTGCGACACGAGGCCCCGGCCCCAAGCAAACAAATTACAAACCAAGTCCACAACACTACGAGTGGCCTGAAGGAAATGCCTTCCCTGACACATCAGACAAATGGTACAAAATTAAAGTCTTATTAGACTCTGGCTCAAACATATTCCTCCTAAACCAAAACACTGCACGCACCGGCAAAGTACCTTACGAAATAAGAGAAAATCCGCTTGAAATTACCGCATTTAATGCCGAAGTATCCTCCACAGGAGGAAAATATTATTCATATCTGATTCAACTCGAAATCGGTACCAATAGCCATGGAACTATGGTCTCCTGAGAGATTGCGGACGCAGCCCAATCTGATATGATTATCCCGTTCGGTTGGTGGCACCACGAACATCCGACAAAAACTATCGGATCCCCTGAGAAATGGTGTTTCAAACAAGCCAAATGTCTGGAACATGTACAAGATGAAGGCATCTCCGACTTGTTTGAAACGGACGAGACAGTAGCTTTCGATGAATAGGCCAGAATGATAGGAGGGATTGGATCCACAAGGCAGGAGGAAGTACAATTAGAAGGATTGCCAAAGCCGTATTGGCAGTATATGGAATTGTTTGAGAATGAAAAAGGTGAAATGCTGGCTCCTAGGCAAACCTTCGACCATCCGATCAACCTCAAGGACCAAGCAACTCCACCCTGGGGACCAATGTACCCAATGTCGGCATACCAACTAGAAGAATCAAACAAACATCTTCACAAAATGTTAGCCGAAGGAAAAATAGGTCATAGCAAATCTCCAGCAGGGGCACCAATCCTGTTTGTCTCGAAACCCGATGGAAGACTACGATTATGTGTGGACTACCGTCGACTAGAAAAGTTAACCATCCTCAACAAATACCTGTTACCGCTCATGACGGAACTAAGGGAAAGGGTGGCCGGTGGAACCATCTTTATGAAGTTACACCTAAAAGACGGTTATCATCTAATTCGAATCAAAAAAGGAGATGAATGGAAAACCGCTTTGTGTACCCGATTTGAACATTACGAATATAAAATAATGGCATTTGGGTTGGTCAATGCCCCCGCCACGTTCCAGGCCATGATGAACACTATCCTACCAGAATTCCTGATCAGTGAGTTGTAGTATATTTGGATGATATCCTAATTTACTCAGAGAGAATGGAAGAACACGAGGCTCTGGTCAAAGAAGTACTAGCCAGACTAGAACGTCATGACCTCGCGGTATCCTTAAAGAAATCTGTGTTCCAGGTTGATACAGTTGAATTCCTCGGATACATCGTGGGAAAAGGTGGCGTCACTAGGAGTGAAAAGAAGGTTGAAAGTATCCTCAATTGGAAAGCCCCACGGTCACTAAAAGCCGTAAAAATCTTCCTTGGTTTTGCAAATTTCTACCCACTGTTCATAGAAAACTTCTCAAAAGTTTGCAAACCGATTACTGACACCTTGAAAATCAAGGGAAGAAAACATTTATGCTTTTGGGGAGAAGAACAGGACAAAGCCTTTGAGGAACTCAAGAGAAGATTTACCTCAGCCCCTATTCTAGCACACTTTGACTAGGATCGAAAAACTGTGATCAAGACAGATGCTCGTGACTTTGCACCAGGCTGTATCCATTCCCAATACATGGGAAAACCATTACACCCCTTTGCGTTCCACTCACGAAAGCTAAACGATGCCGACTGGAATTACGAAATTCATGATAAAGAGTTATTGGCAATCCTAGAGGATTTCCGCGAGTGCAAGCACTCCCTATTGGGAGCGGATGATCCGATAACAGCTTACACCACCCACCAGAAGCTGCAATACTTCCTCACGACTAAGGTCTCGAACCCCCGACAGATCCGATGGGCTCAATGGCTTGCCCATTTCAATTGTGAAATAGTATACCGTTCCGGCAGCCCAGGGGGCAAACCTGATGCATTAAGCCGGGGGCCGGAGGACCGCCTTGAGGAGGGAGCTATGCATCGCGAACAGACAATTTTCAAAACGGAATATTTTGAAGTATCACTTAGCCACAAAAAAGACCGAATTCCGGTCAGCCTTGTGGAAGGAAAAAAGCGAACAACAAACCGGCTCAGAGTAAAAGAATACAACAAAATGCGATATTCCCAACAAAAGGTTCAAGGATGGCAGCAGCACATGACATTTACGCCTTAAAGGATGGTACCATACCAGCCCAAAGACAGATGTTGGTAGATACCAGAATTGCAATAGGACTACCTAGAGGAACATACAGCATCCGGCAGCAAGATGTGGCATGGCAAGCAAACATGGAATAGGAGTAGGTGGTGGAGTAATAGATGCGGATTACACGGGCGGAGTAAAAGTGATTTTACGGACCCATGGGAATACCAGTTAGGAATTCAAGGCAGGCGACCGTATCGCACAACTAATCATGGAAAAAATACGAATACACGATGCCATGGAAATCGATAATCTGGAAGACACGGAAAGGGGTACTCAGGGATTCGGCTCAAGCGCCATCGGGCCCAAACGGCTAATTACGTGTAAAGAACTCAAAGTCAAAATGTGTTCCCTCAACTCAGATCTACAGGACAACTCATGTTTTGACAAAAAAGACATTCACACACACAGCAGCCTTCGAGACGAAATGCCGCTGCTGTCCAGAGCCATGATGACAGCAATACAAATGCAAGCCATGGACGACTCATTCTTGGACAGAATAAGAATGGGAGGAACAGAGGATGACACTTGGAGAGCACGAAAAGGGCAGCTAAGCCAATTAAAGGAAAGACGGGAAACTCTACCAAAGAAGTGCGAGCTAGAAGATGGACTACTCTATTACAAAAATGGAGTTTTCATCCCTTTGAACGAAGAACTCTTGACGGAGATCGGCAAAGGATGTCACGACTCAAAGGTAGCCGGACACTTCGGACAAGAAAAAAGCATTTGACCTAGTCACGAGAAATTTCCACTTGGAAAAAGTCAACGAATGGATGAACAACTACATCCGGTCTTGCGACGAATGGCAACATAACAAATCTCCACAACCCTCGAAGTATGGATTACTCCAACCATTAGAGGTACCCAACGCGGCATGGACATCCTTCTCACTGGGTTTCATTACCCAGTTACCCGAGTCCCAGGGAGACACTCAAATCATTGTAGTAGTGCATTGTTTTACCAAAAGTGGCACATTTCAACGGCTTAGTGATAAATGCGACCGCAAAAGACCTTGCAGATACCTTCCTTAAGGAAGTTTGGAAACTTGTCGGACTCCCCTCCGAAATCGTATCGGACATGGACGCTAAGTTTTCGCGCGAATTTTGGGAATCATTGTGCAAAGCATTAGGAATCACAGGGCGAATGTCGACGGCATATCACCCACAAACGGACGGACCAATGGAAAGGACCAACCAAGTGCTGGAAGATTACCTTCGAAACTTTGTCAACTATGACCAAAACGACTGGTATCAGCTACTACCGTTTGCTGAATACACTTACAATAATTCCAAAGGAAGTGCACACCAACTAACCCCCTTTGTGCCACCTACGGGTTCCATCCACAAACAGAATAGATAAATGAACGAGAGGCTCCAAACCCAGGGGCCACAATGTATGCGCCCTGGATGAAAACAGTGCAGAAGAACGCGAGGACAACTCTTGAGCAGAGAAGAGAGGCCATGAAGAAATGCTACGACCGGCGACCGAGACCACAGCCCGATATCGAGATAGGTGACTTGGGAATGTTAAACGCAAAAACATTAAGAGCAAACGACCGACAAGAAAGTTCACCCCACAATTGTACTGCCCTTTTAAAGTCTGAGAGAAAAAAGGGAATGGGATGTTCAAACTCGCTATCCCGGCTTGCTGGAAGATCCACCCAGTATTTCACGTCGCGCTACTCAAACCCTATCAAGTATCTGACCGAGCCAACCGAGAACAAACACTACGAGAACCAGAGGACGTCGAAGGCGACCTGGAATGGGAGGTGCAAAGAATCGTTAAAAGTGGGATAATTACCTATACGAGAAAGGTCAGAATGGTAAACAACGAGTTGAAGGAACTCCGATACTTTGTAAAATGGGCAGGATGCTCAGAGGATGAAAATCCCTGGGAACCACCGGAGGGGTTGGAAAAAGCCAGGGAAGAGGTTGAAAAATCTCATAGGGAAAACCCGGAAATGCCGGGGCCGAAGTTGGCTGAGTAGTGTGAGAAAGGTTTTCCACAAGTAGACAAGTAAATGCTTCTGGTTTTTACCCCTACCATACTGAGCTCAAAAAGGATTAAGAATGTATTATAGATAGACAAAAAGTATTCGGGACGAAACTCAAGAAGAGGGAGCTCGTGTTAGGCACAGAGCTCTCAGATGGATAAGAGCGTCAAGTTACCCTACCTTCGTGCACGAACCTCTAAAAAAGACTTAGCAACACCCCCCTCCAGCCCCGACATTGGGACAGTGAGTCGCCATACGTCACCTGGGTGGTTGTGTCCCCTCACCAAAGACATAAGTGAAGAGGACCCTACTTGCAACACCCTATACGGCGCGGCCGTCTCTCCGACTGGTTCCTGTTCGCAGGGTACATGAGAGGTGATCTCAGAGCACCTGATGCAAGTAAAATCATCCCAATCGGACAACATCGTAAAGGGTTACAACCACTACCAAATTGGCTCTCAAAAAGTGGATACAAACTCACGGGACGTATCTACCTTACTTAGGCTTCCTCGGTCTGGAAAGCCGCCCAGTAACCAGTAGGAATGCACTCTGCTCGGAAAGGGAGTTGGGGAACTCTCAAAGCGATTGTTGGCATAAAACCGATGACTCTCGTCGTTACCATTGGCTTCATGGATAGGAAAGAGTCGTGTAATGCCGGTTAAGACTAGTGAATCCTTCCTGCAGACCATGTCAAAACGGAGCCAACAGTATCAAGATGGGCCATGTTCTATCCCAGCAAATAATTGTCTGACATGCGAACAGATGAAGATTATTCGTATATCTATCTAGCAACGGATGTATGTTCGTATAGCCATCTAGGTGGACGGGCACTACACCCTCCCCATGAGAAAGGCATATGTGGCAACAAGTTGGGCAAACGAGAGTAGAAAGAGAAAGGTTGTTGGGGGTCAAGTCGGGCTCCTACTTCAAAGAAGTCCAGCTAGGTGAAAGAAAGATACTTAGTTATTGGAAGAGATTATGTAGCCCGCGAATACCCAGACGCGGAATATAAATATCGAGGTGTCTTCATAGCTGCTATCATCCATCAAGCAACGGAGAAGAGACCTTAACAATATACACCCGTTAAACAATTTTATTCTACCTACCTTACAATTCTATCTTGACTTTCGTCTCCCTAGACGTATTCTCCTGATTACCCCCGATCGGGCCTAATATATTCACTTGTTCTCAAGATATTACTACCCCCATAACAAATCCATACTTTGAGTGTCGTGGGGATTTGTTGTGTTGACGTTCGTTACAGGACCAGACATAGTTGTTGATCCATTCGGTCAGTTTTTCCCAGTGGAACGTCCTCGTGAGTAGCTCGATCGCTTTTTGTTGTCTGAAGTGCCTGGCTAGCTTTGAGTCGTCACATCCTCTTGCGATCTCCGTTAAGAGTTCTTCGTTGGAAAGGACGAGTAGTCTATTTTTGTAATAGAGTAGTCTATCTTCCAGCTCCCGGTTCTTTGGTAGTGTTTCCCGTCTTTCCTTTAATCGGCTTAGCTCCCCTTTTCGTGCCGTCCAGGTATCATCTTCTTTTCCTCCCGCTCTTATGCTGTCCAGGAATGAGTCGTCCATGGTCTGCATTTGTATTGCTGCAATCATGGCCCTGGACAGCATTGTTATCTCGTCTCGTAGGCTAGGATGTGTGTGAATATCTTCTTCGTCAACGTCTGAGTTATCCTGTGGGTCTGGATTTAGGAAGCACCTTTTTAAGTTGAGTTCTTCACATGTAGTTAGCCATTTGGGACCGAAGTCGCTAGAGCCGAATCCCGGAGTTCCCCTTCCCCTGTCTTCCAGGTGATCGAATTACATGCCATCTTGTCTTTGGATTTTTTCCAAGATTAGTTGTGCGATACGGTCTCCTGCCTTGAATACGTAACAGGTATTCCCTTGGTTCCGTAATATCACTTTTATTTCGCCGGTGTAATCCACATCTATAACTCTGCTGCCCACTGTTATTCCATGTTTGCTTGCTAGGCCTTTTCTTGCCGCCAGCCTGCCGTATGTTCCCCTGGGCAGTCCTATTCCAATTCCGGTATCCACTGACATCTGTCTTTAGCCTGGTATGGTGCCATCCTTTAAGGCGTAAATCTCATGTCCTGCTGCCATCCTGGAACCTTTTGTTCGGATTATCGCATTTTTTTGCAATCTTTTTATTCTGAGCCAGTTTGTTGTTTGCTCTTTTCCTTCCACAAGGCTGACCTGAATTCGGTCCTTTTTGTGGCAAAGTGAAACTTCAAAATGTTTTCGGTTTCAAAATTTGCTATTCGCGATGCGTAGCTCCCTCCTCAGGGCGGTACTCTGGCCGCCGACTTAATGCATCAGGTTTGCCCCCTCTGCTGCCGGTGCGGTATACTATTTCAAAATTGAAATTGTCTAGCCATTGAGTCCATCGAATCTGTCTGGGGTTCCAGACTTTGGTCGTGAGGAAGTATTGTAGGTTCTGGTGGTCGGTGTATACCGTCACCAGGTTGTTTGCTCCCAACAGGCAGTGTTTTACATTTGAGGAATGCTTCCAGGATTGCCAATAACTCTTTGTCATGAATTTCGTAATTCCGTTCGGCATCGTTTAGCTTTCCTCCGTGGAATGCAAGGGGGTGTAATCGTTTTCACAAGTATTGGGAAATGATACAGCCTAGTGCAGAGTCGCTAGCCTTCGTCTCGATCACGGTTTTTTGGTCCGGACAAAAGTGTCCTAGGATAGGGGCTGAGGTAAATCTTTCCTTAAGTTCTTCGAAACCTTTATCCTGTTCTTCTCCTCAATACCATTAATGTTTTCCTCCCTTGGTTTTTAATGTGTCGGTAATTGGTTTGCAGAGTTTTGAAAACTTTACTATGAATCTTCGATAGATGTTCGCAAAACCAATGAAGATCTGGACATCATTTACCGATGGTGGGGCCTTCCAATTGACAATGCTCTCTACTTTCTTTTCACTCATTGTAACTCCGCTTTTTCCCACGATGTATCCTAGGAATTCAACTGTGTCGACATGGAACACGGATTTCTTCACGGACACTGCGAGGTCATGACATTCCAGCCTGGCTAGTACTTGTTTAACTAGAGCCTCGTGTTCTTCCATAGTCTTTGAGGAAATTAGGAGATCATCTAAATATACTAAAACTCCGTGATATAGAAATTCTCCCAGGATACTGTTCATCATGGCTTGGAACGTGGCTGGTGCATTGACCAAACCAAATGGCATTACTTTGTATTCGTAATGTGTATATTGGGTGCGAAAAGCAGTTTTCCATTCATCTCCTTTTTTGATCCGAATCAAATGGTAACCGTCTTTTAGGTCTAGCTTGGTGAAGAGGGTCGCACAGGCTACTCTTTCCCTTAGTTCAGTTATGAGCGGAAAAGGGTATTCGTTGAGTATGGTTAACTTATTTAGTTGGCGGTAGTCCACACATAATCGTAGTCTTCTGTCAGGTTTTGGGACAAACAGGATTGGTGCTCCAGCTGGAGATTTGCTATCAACTATTTTCCCTTCAGCTAACATTTTGTGAAGATATTTGTTTAATTGTTCTAGTTGGTATGCCGACATTGAGTATATAGTGCCCGAAGGTAGTGTGGCTCGGTCCTTCAGGTCGATGGGGTGGTCGCAGGTTCGCCTAAGAGCCAGCATTTCTGCTTTTTCATTCTCAAACGATTCACTATACTGCCAATACGGCTTTGGTAATCCTTCTAGTTGTACTTCCTCCTGCCTTGTCGATCCGATCCTCCCTATCATTGTGGCCTCTTCATCGAAAGCCACCATCTAGTCCTATTCAAAGATGTCGGCGATGCCTTCATCTTCCACATGTTCCACACATTTGGCCTGTTCGAAGAACCATTTTTCATGGGGTTCAACATTTTTTATCGGATGTTCGTGGTGCCACCATCCGAACGGTATGATCATATCATATTTTCCTGACTCTGCAATCTCGCGGGAGACCATAATTGTATGGCCATTGGTACCAATTTCCAGTTGAATCACATGTGAATAGTATTTTACTCATGTGGAGGATACTTAACGATTGAATCCGGTTATCTTAAGCAGGTTGTGCTTTATTTTGTAAGGTACTTTGCGAGTGCGTGCGGTGTTTTGGTTTTGCACGAATATTTTTGGGCCAGAGTCTAGTAAGATTTTAATTTTGTACCATTTGTCTGATATGACAAGGAAGGCATTTCCTTCCGGGCACTCATAGTTTTGTGGACTAGGTTTGTGCTGTGTTCGCTTGGGGCCTGGGCCTCATGTCTCATACACTCTTTTCATCTTGGTAACTTTGGGGTTTGTTACCGCGCCTGCGCAGTTTCGGCTGTTGAAGCCTTCTCAGACAAACTGCTTTTTCCTTTCACCAAATATTTTTGAAAATATAAAATAAGTTGATGTTGGTTGGGAAATTTGAGGGTAGGATTTTTCGTAAAATGATAAAATTGGGTTTATTTGTATATCGGGCAGCCCACTACTAGCGGTCTTTATTCCCTGCCGAGGGATTCCGATATACCAGGTGTAGTTCGTCTGATGATTCGTACTTTGCGGCTCGGATACCCCTTCTGTTCTGACCGACTTATCCACACTGATCAGTAGTTACAAGGAGTCTACCGTACCTATCGCCTAATTCCTGCAGCCCGAGCTGAAGTTTCTTGATAAGGTGGGTAGCGGTTCTGTGTGTGCAATGAACGTGCCCAACTACTATGAAAGCAATCTTAGGTCGCGTGCCTCGTCCAATATGACAACCAAGTGGGGTGTCTTGTTATCGTGTACGGCGAGCAATAGCCCTCTTGGGTTGTTTTTCCTTGTGAGACTCGGTTCTTTTAATTTCTTTCGATTGTGTACTTTAAGACATACCTCGGGGATGATTATGCTGGTGTCACATTTGTTTGATGCCAGTTTCTCACTCATCACCTTGGTTCGAGTTCCTTACTTGGCTCTTTTCTTATTATCCTTGTGTCCTCTTAGGTTTTCTACTAACCGTTGTTAGTTCTTGGGGTTCCCCCAACAAGTGGAGCCGTTTTCGGATCGTGTTGCTCAAGGTGGGTTGACTCACTGCTTTCCTGATTTTATCTGGGATATAGTCTTTTGAACGTCTTCGCCGTACAACACCCAGGTGCTACCTGACTTCCTGTCAGAACTGATCACGCTTTTGGGACCGATGCCCTCAAGGGTATGAGCAGAAGAGTTCACTTCCGCTTGTTTCAATTCCCTGTTTGATGGCCCGACTACCCACATGCCGTCGCCAGTGGTGCCAAAGAGTATTTTATAACTACTCATCCTCTATAAAGGACCATGCTAGTGGCCTTTGGCTCACTTGTGGCGTGGTTTCTCCCAGGATATCCTCAGCCACCGCGGCTCCCCTTGGCTTTTTAGGTTTTGGGTGGTTTGATCTTCCTCCTGGTAACTTGAACAATGTCCTTTGGATGGTACCAACTCAAATTTCTTTCTGGTAGTTTTTCCATCCGTGGTTTGTTAGGGTACATCTAGTGCATTCTCCCTTTGGTTTTCGTTCGTCGACCACTTTCTGTTCGATACCGGTGTGTGCGTCGGCCCAAACTCGATGCATAATTTTCTGCTGTGTAGCCCCCTTCCCGTTGTCTACCTTCTCCTCCTTTTTCTTCGCCTCATATTCCCTTTTCTCTTTAGCTGTATACTTAGGTTTTTTCGTTGTCCTTACTGTTGTTGGCTCGTCACATTTCCTTTTCTCATTTGAATTCCACCTTGAGAAATTATTGTCCTTAAGCCTTTTTCCTTCCTGGCAATCTTCCTCATTGCGGACCACTTGTCGGAGAGCTTCTATCCAATCTCTGTCGTCGGCGTATTCTTGTTGCATTGACATTCGCCGTACAGCCTCATCCTGTATTTGGTCTCTGATTAATTTTCTGAAGGCGATTCCAGTAACCTTTGCTTTAACATTTCAATTTTGGAATTCCAATAGAAATTGGTTAATGTCATTCTTGTATCGCACTTTCAAGATTTCTCCTAAGGCTTGTTCTTCTTCATGAGTGGGACCGAATCGACGTATAACTTGTTCGCCAAGGACATCCCATAGTTCGTAACCTTCCTGTTGTGTATGGCCTAATTCGCTGGTCATTTGGTTCCCGTCGGTCTTAGCGAAGGATGCTACTTGGGATCCTTGTAGTTTGGATAAGTTGTACTTGATAGGGACCGCCTCGTCTTCCCATGGGTATGGGTTGCCATCGAAAATATCCTTGCCTGTGGTTAGCCAGAACGGGATATCCTGGTGTTTGGCATGTTCGTATTCTGATGGGACTTGAGTTGGACCTTTCGTAGTTTCTCCAATGGCCTTTCCCAAGGCCATGGAGAACCGAATTTGTTCCCCGTAGCTTCTCCGTATTTTTCCTCATCACTTTTTTCCATTTCTGTAGGCTTCTCATTTCGTTTTTCAGGTCTCTCATCCCGCCTTCCTTGTCTCTCATCGTCACTTCCTTCTCCTTCACTATCTCAAGGATCAGTGGTGCCTCCTGCAGCCCCCCTGCATTGTAGGGGGTGGTCGTCCTCCACCTCCTCCTCCTGTTGCTCCGGTACTTCATTCCGGGGTTAGTTTGAACAGTTGCCTTTCACTTGGCCCATCAAGGAAATTACAACCACTGTCAACTCGGCTATGTGGCTTTCCTGCCTTCCTCTGGCTTCTTTATTGGCTTCTAATTCGGCCATCATAGCATTGTGTATCCACTCGTGGTTTTGTAGTTCGCGTTGATGTTGGGCTTTTGTGTCTACCAGTTCCTGTCCCAACTGTTCATCCCTGCCCATCGCCGCCGCCCCTTCCGCTTATATGGTTTGGTGGAGGTCTGATGTCACCTGCTCGTGCTGGGTCCGACGATTGTCTTGTCCATCCATCCTACCACCCACCCTTTTGAGCGCTTCCGGAAGCCCCTTCGTTGCCACTTCCACCTGTACTATGCTGGTGTCTATTTGTTCCAGCTCTGTTTCTATGTATCTGGCACCCGTCATTATTTCTCTTTTGACTTTGAGCAGTTCCCGTACTAAATGTTGGATTGGGGTTGGAAGGGATTGGAACGCTAAATGCTTCGAGTCGATGCTTTGGACAAAATTGTCCTCGTAGAGGTGTAGATTTCGCTTGATGCGGTCAAGTGGTCTCGACATTTCAGGAGATAATAGTGGTTCTACTGGTGCCTGGAACTGTTGGGACTGGGACCATCTCATCGCGGCTCGAGTGAAGAGCCCGGGTGGCAGAAGGGGCGATATTCTAGTATTCGGTGGATCTAGCGATCCTTCTGTCTTGCGATGTCACCGTTGGACCTTGGGACTTAGAGAGTTCATCTCTCTCCATGAGATCTGGTCCTGCTCCCTCGGGATTAGACCTCGACATGTTTTTTGAAGTGGGAAAGTGTTTCTTATCCTTTTAGTGATAATATGAGTTTGATTGTAGGTAAAGGTATTTCGGGGTGAGGTTCAATGAGTTGATAAAATTGCCATTCGTATTCGTGATTGATATCGGTTGTGTGTCTTAGTAATGTAGAGAATAACAATATACTGTTATTGGGGTAATAATATTCTAAGAACAAGCGTAAATACTAGGCCCGTTCGTTGGTACTTCGGAGAATACGTCTTGGGAGCCGAAGGGCAAGCTAGATTTATAAAATAGGTGAAACCATAATTGTTGATTACCGTGTATATATTGTTAAGGTCTCTTCTCCGTTGCTTCATGATGGATAATAGCTATAAAGACACCTCGATATTGATATACTCCGCGTCTGGGTATTCGCGGGCTACATAATCTCTTCCAATAACTAAGTATCTTTCTTTCAACTAGCTCGACTTCTTTGAAGTGGGAGCCCGACTTGACCCTGAACATCCGTTATCTTTCTACTGTCGTTTGTGCAACTTATTGCCACTTATGCCTCTCTCATGGGGAGGGTGTAGCGCCCATCCACCTAGATGGCTATACGAACATGTATTCATTGCTAAATAGGTTTTACGAATAATCTCCATGTGTTCGCATGTCAGACAATTATTCGCTGGGACAGAAGATGGCCAGTCTTCATATTGTTGGCTCCGTTTCGACTTGGTCTACAGAAAGCACTCCCTTGCCTTAACCGGCATTACACGACTCTTTCCTATCGATCGAACCAATGGTTTCGACAATAGTTATCGGTCTCTTGTCAACAACGCCTTTGGGAGTTCCCGACTCCCTTTCCGAGCATAGTGCATTCCTCCTAGTTAGTGGGCGTCTTTCCAGACCAAGGAAGCCTAACTAGGGTTGATACGTCCCGTGAGTTTGGATCCACTTTCCGATACCCATTTTTGTAGTGGTTGTAACTCTGTGCGATGTCGTCCGATCGAGATGCTTTCACTTGCATCAGGTGGTCTGAGGTCCCTTCTCATATATCCTGTGAACCGGAACCGGTATGACGGACGGCCGCGACGTATACGGTGTTACAAGTAGGGTCCTCTTTCCTCATCTCTTTGGTGAGGAGACACAACTTCCCAGGCGGCGTATGGTGACCTACTGTCCCAACTTCGGGGCTGGAGGGGGGTGTTGCTATGTCTTTTTTAGAGGTTTGTGCACGGAGGTATGGTACATTGACCGCCTGATCCTTTTGGGAGCTCTGTTCATAACAGATGGGATGATTTGCCTCATATGTTCTGGATTCAGGATTGGTGTTCTTTCTGAAGATGTAGCTTCTGGTTGTTTTGCCATAGCCGCAATCGTCTTTGGTTGTCTCCTTCCTTGTCCTTCTTTTTCTTCTGACCCGCTTCGTGATGGTGCCCCTGGCGTTGTAGGGCTTGGTGCCCTTTCTTCTGTCACGGCCCTTTCTAATTCCTCACCTAGTGATGAAAGGTCGAGATTTTCTGCTAGGGGGTCGATCTTGTTCGCTTTATTGGTCTCCATTTAGTCAGTTTGATCGGTGCGGCTGGGTTGACAGAACCAAATGTTTCAATCCTCTCTTCTCCGGGTGAGACTTGCAGCAGGTAAACGATAGCTTCTTAATGATTACTTCTTCTTAGCCCCACATCACCAAAATGTAAAAACCACTCCTGGTCCACCAAGGGGGGTTATCGTCCCCATGGTCCTCCTGGTCCACCCTGATCCACCCTGGTCCACATTTGCGGTAAATTTTTAAAAACTGTGGATCAGAGCGGATTGGTCTGGACCAGGTGGACCACAGGGACCACGACCCCCCTTGGTGGACCAGGAGCGTTCAGGACCACCGTGGACCACCCTACAACATTTTCTGATGGATAGCTGTTGCGATAGCTAAGCTCGTTAACTCCTATCTAGCAACGTGGATCGCTATGCTCATATAAGACCGTCGTGTCCTGTTTCCCGAATGCGTGGATAAAGATATTTGTATTGAAAGTATAGTATATGAAAGAACTTAGATGGTTGCGTGAAGAACCCAAATCCCATGCCACTTTTTTTTTCTCTTTTTTTTCTTTTATCATGTACTTGGTATTAATCAAGTACTGGGAACAAAGACTACATGCACCGCTCAGCATGGTAAAGAAAGAACCCCATCATCTATTTTTCTCTCCCCCCCGGCACCAGGGCAAAAGCCATCAACCCAAGTCTCTCTGCTACGAGACCAACCGCATACCAGCCACTCAAAATAAAGAATCTCTCTCCGACTAGGCGGTCGAAGAGAGCAATACAAATAAATACATGGTGAGGAATCAACAGGAAAACCCTTGCCGTAGAAACCAACAAAATAAATAATTGTTATAACGACTAATGAAACCTAAAGTAACCGACAATGAAGGAAGAACAATAGGGGAGCCGGGGCCACAAAAAAGCGTTGCGGGGTTGCATACATTACTCAAGACTCGAAGGTGTTGACATCCGCCATCAAGGCAGTGCAATACGACGACTGAGTGTAACCGAGGGGTGCCACCGTGGGGAAATCGCAAGGGCGGTGTAAGGTAAAGGGGCAGTAGGGTGCCAGCCGAGTGAGTGGATTGTAGCTGTAACTGAGCGACCGGACGAGACCTTGAGGGAGGAGAACAGGGGTGGACCCAATAACAGTGGAAACTATTGGTAACCGTGTGCGTGTCTGACTAGGCAGCCTCTAACGGAGGTGAAGAGAACGGAGAAATCGCTTGTAGCCTGTTGCAAAGTTTTCTCCTACTTCGAACTGTAGTCCCTGTCGTCTGTAACATGGGCGAGAGGGTGTTGCCGACCATTCGAGCGCTAAGCGAGGTAGCGAAACGCGAGCGGAGAGGGCAGGCAGTAGAGCCAAACGACCCCTAGAAACAACGACCCCAGGGCCCAACGACATGATAAGGGAAGTAAAGCGGGAGGGAGGGGGTGCAGCTGACGGAGAGTGCGGGTGCAGCTTACCGAGAGTGCCGGCGTGGTGGATGTTGACGATGAATTCTGATGGTGTTGAGATTTCAATCGCAGGGTGTGTACAGAAGATGATTTGTGACCAAAATCTCATGCCTTTATTTCACTTTCTTTGTTTTCCTTTTTCTTTTTTTTATATTGTGTGCTTTGTATTATTCAACTACGCGGAACAAAGACTACGTGCAGCGCTAGCTAGGGTAAAGAAAGAACCCCATCCCCTATTTTTCTCCAACCAGGCACCAGGGAGAAAGCCATCACCCCAAGTCTCTCTGGTACGAGACCAACCGCACACCAGCCACGCAAAATAAGAAATCTGCCTCCGACTAATCGGTCGAAAAGAAAAATACAAATAAGTACAGGGGGAGAAATCAACAGGAAAACCCTTACCGTAGACACTAACAAAGTAAATAAATGATAAACCACTAACGGAACCCTAAGTAACCGATAATGAAAGAAGAACAAAGGTGGTGTGGGGGCCACTAAAACCGATGTGGCGTTGCAAACATTACTCAAGAACCCAAGGCGTGGAGATCCGCCACTGAGGCAGTGCGATATGACGACTGAGCGTAACCGAGGGGCGTGACCGTGGCAATCGCTCGGGCGGCCAAGGCAGTAGGGTGCCAGCCAAGTGCATGTACTGTAGCTGTAACCGAGCAACGGGACGAGACCTGAAGCGGGGCAGGAGGGGTAGACCCAAAAACAGTGGAAACTATCAGTAACCATGGGTATGTCTGACTCGGCAGCCTCTAATGGAAGTGAAGAGAACGGAGAAATCGACCATAACCTGTTGGAAG
>Ga0307507_10005255_pt1 | contig 21500 bp, 15 predicted proteins | sample 7_EM_MG_FD_207223 | JGI IMG/M metagenome (GOLD analysis project Ga0307507, IMG submission 207223) | Populus trichocarpa ectomycorrhiza microbial communities from riparian zone in the Pacific Northwest, United States - 7_EM | ecosystem: Host-associated > Plants > Roots > Unclassified | place... | reverse complement strand
CCCATGGCAAACTATTTATAACTTCTATTTTTGGCCACCACAAGTTCACAAAATATATAAACACCAAGTTAGTTAGGCACAAATAGATAGATGAAGTTGGAGAAATGTAGGAAACATACCTAATTCCAGGAATTGTAATCTTATAATGGTTCCTGACAATAATGTCACCCATTCTGGTTAACATGTCAAATACATGTTGTCCTTCCAGGTAGCTGCTTCCAAAAGCTGTCCTGGAAATAATTTCTGATGTCAAAAGCTTGAACTCTTGAAACACGTCAATCTCCTTGCCATCATGTTGTCTCCATCTTTTTAGCATCACCTCGACACTGGCAATCATTGCCGGAATCATGCTCTGTGAAAGAAAAGAAGAGAAACTCTTTGATTGATATGAGTTGTTTTAATCTGTATGCACTTTAAAAACAATTAAGAAAACTGGAAAACAGTACTACTTTCAAGCACTCTGCATGGAAAGCATGGTTGGATAGTTTTCGCAGCTTGAACCATTTTTCACCATTGGCTGCTACAATTCCATCCCCCAATAGCTTCTTCATGTAAACTGGAAGATTTCTTTTCGGAAATGCTCCGTTTTTATTGTTAAAGATTTCTTTAATCAGATCAGGTTCCGTCACAACCAGTTGAGCTTGAGAACCATGCCAATACATGAAAGTCATCCCTAGACATGATTTACATACAAGAGAGAGAATTTGTAAAATTCCACAAAGTTGGTGTTTTGGATTAAAAAAAAACTGCTCAGAACGAAGCTTTGTTGTTGATTTACCATATAGCTTGATCCATGCATGAATGTGTGGCTGTACTATCGGGAGCAACTCATGATGTGATAACTCCATGGGAGTGCTTTGGACACTCTTTCTCATATTGATAATCTCTTTGGTGTTTCCATGGATGAATTTATAAGAAGGGCCTCTGATTCCTTGTGACCTCATCATGGATTGTATGCGAATTGGTTTCCACCATACTTCTTTCAAGAACTTGACAAGAATTGAGAGGAAGGCTAAACACATGCAACATGAGATATAGAATGCCAGGTTTCCCATTAATTGTCGATGGCTTGAACTAGATTGGAATACGAAATTGGATTACACTCCTTGATCAAATTATATGAAGGACTTAGAGGAGATTGTTATATTTTGGCAGAGGATGAGGAAACTAGATTTGTTGTATATATTTACTGGATGGAAGTAACGAAGAAGGCACTCGGTTGCTGCTAAATTTCTAGCAAGAGATGTAGTAATTATTGGATAGCATTGCCGGCTTCCATGGCAGAACCAGTCTAATTAACTAGAAAACATTGTAGTCGTGCCAAAACCTGACAGCGACACATAATTAAGCCCCATAATTTTATACATATGCCACTTTCACAGTTAAGTGGCATTTCTTGCTTTCACACTGAGGGCGATGACATGGTATCATTAATTTCTTGCTTTCACACTGAGGGCGATGACATGGTATCATTATTCTTGTATGCTGTCATGCTCTTATGATAATATTTTACTAGTATTTTTTTTGGCAGATGCCTTGCCATTAAGTTACCCTTTTTCATAATGGATTTCTTTTTACCAAATCAAATGTTTCGACAGAGTTGTTACTGTTACATATAGAGATGAATAGATAGATTGTAGATTTAGTTTGGAGAGATGGGTAAACCCAAAATACAAAATTTGGTTTAATTCATTTTTTCCTTTTCAACTCTCACTCGTGTTTTTCTACAGCATATGTATTGTGCAAAAAATGCTTCCAACCTTCCACCCAGTCTCTTATCAGAATCATCAGCAATTACAGACTATTTTTGAGGTTTTATGAAACATAACAATAGTAATACTGTACTCTACACATTCCCAACTTTAGTATTTTCTTCTTCTTTTTTTCTCGTTCTGTTAATCACAGTGCCTGGATCATGACTTGAACTCAGTATTGTGGGCACATTCCAAGGAGGAGAACTGGTGAAATTAGTTAAAGTACTTTGAACATGACATAATAAGAAGTTGATAAATTCTGTTAGACGCTATAATGGTTTTTGCTTACGGTTTTCAATCTTGAGATGCCTTCTGGACTTGGATTCTGTTGCCCAAACAATTCAAGGACATCGTTTCGAACTTTTTTTTTCTACCAATCTCCGCGCATTGCTAGCAGCAAGACAGTCCAGGCAAGCGCACTTGTCGTCATCTATTGTTCTACAGTGTAAAAGTTCTTGCAGTCATCCATCAAGTCATTTATTGTTATCCAATTCGTCTTATCAGCACTGTGAGAGACCTTCACTAGTTGTCCAAGAAAATCACCTCCATAACCACCCATTCTCCCTGTCCTTGTCTCCTCCTCTCTTTTCTTTATCATCTTTATAATGCTGTTTCTTATGCTTTGGCCAAGTTTCTCTGCTTCAATATCATCTTGTGTCTTAAAGTATATTCTGCAACAATAGAAAGTGGTTGATGTAAAACACTAAACAAGTGAAAACAGCTACTCCATCATAACACTTGTATGGAGTGCTTTTCCAGTTGGAGATCAAGGAGATTTATCTTTCGTCTTAAAAAAGTTTTTGGAATAAAGGAGAACTATCTTCTTCAACATTTCAAATATCTGCTGCCCTTCCAAGTAGCTGCTTCCGAAAGCTGTCCTGATTAAAGAAATTCTGTAAAAGTTCAGCCAAATACAACAAATGACACATGAAAAGCTTTATTTCCTATCAGTTTACAGTTTCAGACCGTACACTGCACAAAACTATTTACCCCCCTCAAGTACAGGAAATCTGATCATGACCTTTTTCTCCGCTTGTAAAGCATGGTTGTATTGTTTTCGTGGCTTGAGCCATTTTTCACCCTTGGCTCCTATAATTCCATCCCCCAGTAACTTCTTCTCTAAACTGGAAGCTTTCTTTTCGGGAATGCTCTGTCTTTGTTAAAGATTTCTTTATCAGATCAAGTTACGTCAAAATATGTTCATCTTGAATACTTGTGGATTTGGCCTCAATTTTATAGTTTGTAGTAATCTACCTATCAACTTCTCGACAAAGAACCCTCTATCCTAACAATATTTATAAAGCTGCATAAATTAAGACGAACCCCAACTCTTCATATGACTTCTTTATTGCTTTTCTGTTTTCATTCACTTCCTAAGAAGCGGAACACTTTTTCTTTCTTTTAGAGCTAGAATGCGTCATTATACATGTCATTTACAAACACACCAGTTGTATCCTCTCTAGGGGTTACAGGGAATACACAAGTCGATGAAATGAATGATTATTGAGGCATTTCGCGTACCCATCCATGGCATTAAAATCTTGCATACAAGCACATGCCCAACTTGGTATCTTTTGTTCTGTTTTTCACACTGCCTTGATCGTGACTTGAAGTCCATGTTGTGGGCATATTGCAAGAACGAGAACTGGTGAATGGACATAATTAGGTGATAGGGTGATCCTGTACCGCTGCAGAATCATTGAGAGTGTAATCTTTATTTCATTATATGCAAAGTTCATGCCCACACAATTTCTAGGTCCCATACCAAATGGCAGGAATGCAGAAATGTTATTTTTAGTAGCTTTAGCCACCCCTTCTGCAAATCTATCAGGCTTGAAAAGGTGAACATCATCTCCCCATATTTGAGGGTCATGATGGAGAGCTAGAGAGGGAACATGGACCTCCATCTTTTCTGGAATGATTAGATTTCCCAATTTTGTTCCTTTTTTTACTTCACGTAGGAGACCGACGACAGGGGGATATAACCTTAGAGATTCATTGATAACCATGCTCATCTACAAGGGAATAAATTAAAAACAAAATTAATCAGATTATAGTTTGAGCATGACCTAATAACAAACAATTGTTGATAAATTTCATTAGACTCCAGACTATATATATTGATTTCACTTACAGTCTTCAATCTTGAAATGCCTTCTAGACTTGGATTCTGTTGGCCAAACAATTCAAGGATCTCATTCCTTACTTTTTCTTGCCAATCTGCATGAGTTGCTAGCATTAGAACAATCCATGTAAGAGCACTTGTTGTTGTCTCATGTCCAGCAATGTAAAAGTTCTTGCACTCATCAATCAAGTCATCTATTGTTATCCGGCTTGTCATATCAGCACTGCGATAAACCTTCACTAGTTGTCCAAGAAAATCACTTCCATAACCATCTATCTCACCTGCCATTGCCGCCTCTCTTTTCTTTATCATCTTTATGACACTGTTTCTTATGAGTTGGCCAAGTTTTTCTGATTGAATATCATCTTGTGTCTTAACAAGTTTTCTGCAACAACAGAAAGTGGTAGGGGTAAAAGAATAAGCATGTGGAAACAGTTACATGATATACTACAACCTGACACTTGTATGGACTATGGGGTGCCTGTTCCAATCTGTATATTGAATAATTGGAGATCAAGGAGAGAAGTTCGCTTACCCAATTCCAGGAATTCTCATCTTAAAAAGGTTTTTGGAGAAAATGAGAACCATCCTCGTCAATATTTCAAATATCTGCTGCCCTTCCAAGTAGCTGCTTCCAAAAGCTGTCCTGGAAATTATTTCTGATGTTAAGACCTTAAAGTCTTGGAATACTTCAATCTCCTTGCCTCGATGATCTTTCCATCTCCCAAGCATCATCTCCACGCTCGAAACCATTTCCGGAATCATATCCTATTATGAAGAATATTACCAGCTGTTCGAAGAAGCTCAACATGCCTAAATGACACCATTTGTTTGTTCAAATGAAGTATTTAAATGTTCAGACAATTATCATCTCTTTTTTTTAGTTTAACGTGAGTGTCCGGGCCAGCTTGCACGTACCTCAACTAATCCCACGGACCCTGAAGTTAACGACCATGTAAGCCTCCAGTGGTCATCATATGAGCAACCACAGGGCTCGAACATGAGACCACAGAGGGAGCAAACCTCTCTTCATCCATATGTATATACATTTTAATATACAACCGCGTAAATATGTTTGATGGACACTCGGAAGCAACTAAATGAAAAAAAATAAAAAATACAAGAATTACTTTGAAACTCTCTCCATGGAAAGCATGATTGGCCACTTTGCGCAGCTTAAACCATTTTTCACCTCTGGTTGTCACAAGTCCATCCCCAAAGAGCTTCTTTAAATAAGGTTGCACCTCAGGTTTGAGGTAATTTCCATCTTTATTATTCAAGACTACTTTAATCTGTTCTGTTTCATAGACTACCAATTGTGCTTGACTACCTTTCCACCAAAAGAAATTCTTACCTGCACCAATATGGTCGATATAATTAGTGATTTCAATCAAACAAGATTTCCATCAAGAAGAGAGTTTCGAAATTTCAACTGACATATGTTTAATAGTTACCATGCAGCTTGCTCCATAAATAAACATGAGGTTGAATTCTAGAGAAGGATTGATGGCATAATTCCGTGGGACTGCTCATAGCCTCTTTTCTCAAGTTGATGATCTCTTTCAAGTTTCCATGAAGGAATCTGTAAGAAGGGCCTTTCACTCCTTGTGAATGCAAGGCAGATTGTATGCGAATTGGGGTCCACCACACTTTGTTAAAGAAGTTGATGAAAAGCAAAAGAAGGTATAGGCATCCGCAACTTGAAAGGAAGATTATGGTGGTTCCCATGGCGGCCACCACAGCCATGTTTTATATATTGATCAGTAGATGTTTAGAAAATCTTCAGCTTGTGCTTGGTGGCATAAAGTGTATTTTAGGAACTCGTTATACGACGATGATCATCGAATTACAGTAGTAGAAACTTGAGAATTTTGTCGATTCAGATTTCAGACAGACTGGCATTGTAATAAACCACAGCATATCCCTTTCAGTTTTTATGTTGCAATAAAGATGAATATTGCAAATGAGAGGAAACAAGGAAGAACACGTAGTAAACACTGTCGGTTCAAGAGGTATTGGTAATTTCCAATAATACCCCTCTGCTATACACTACAATAATTGAATCATGCATGCTGACATTTACACAGGAGGAATACATGTACATGCAGAAACGGACACACATTAGAATTTGGATTTGTGAACGTTGGGTTTCACCAACATGGTTTGTTTTTTTATCCTACCCAGGCCATGACATGGGTCTGTTTCGATATTTTCTTTGTTGTGTTGCCGCCAAAAGGAAGACAAGAACACCTAGACGAGGGCACAGAGTGTTACAGAACTGGTTAAATCACGGAATCCAATAACCAACATACAACGAATGACACTTGACAAGCTATAGTTCCTGTCAATCTACAGAAAATCAGACTGCGCAGACAAAACTATACACGTCTCTTTCAATCACAGAATATTTTATCATCCTCTGCTTGTCATCCTTGTTCCCAAAGCTGCTAGAACAATTCTTGACCACCAGGCATTTTCAATTGAAATCTCTGTAAGCTACACTCTCATCTTGATTTAGTTACTCTGATTCTAATTGATTACTGGGCCTGGGTCATAGGAGCTTTTTCCAGATCTTTTATTCAAACCCACTTGGGCTACACTACTGAATGCTAGGCCCATAAGTGAAACTTCTACTACCACCTCGGCCCCATTGTTTTTCATCCTTGTCAATGTTATTCGATGCTTCTTCTAAACAGCAAAGCATCGTCACCGCTTCTCCACCGGAATTTCAGAAATGAATTAGGCTCAACATTAGCAAGCTGTATGAAGGCGGATTATTTTATGACCGGACATGGTTAATAGATTCGGAGGAGTGGGATGGGCTTCTGGGGTAGATTAATGTGCAAGGTCAGTATAAGTTGCATCCAGTTGAACAATTGTGAATTTGGCCTCTGGTTTCCACTCTTTAGCAATCTAATTATTGATTTTTCTGGCTGCTGTTTCAAATAAATTAATAAAGCCCTCTATCCTAACAATCTTTTGATACATTACAGACCATGATTTACTAGTTGTTTTCTTGTATGTGTATCACGTCATCAACCACAACACTTTTTCTTTATTTTACTTTTGGGTGAGTTAGCATGCCGGTACGGTTGAATTTGAATAAAATGATGAAAATAATGGATTTAATAGATTTAATGTATGGTAATAATACTTTTAAATTATGGGCTAGAATGCATCATTTACGAACATAACAATATCCTCAGAAGAGATTACAGGTAATACTCTTGTGTATGAAATGAACGATTGTTGTGAAAATCTTGATCTTCAACTCTTTCTTCTTTTTTTGTTCTGTTTTCACACTGCCTGGATCAGGAGTCGAAGTCCATGTTGCGGGGACATTGCAAGAAGGAGAACCGGTTCCTGGACTTATTTAGGTGATAGGCTGAAGAACCATTGAGTGTGCAATCTTTGTTTCATTATATTTGAAGGTCATGATGAAGAGCTAGAGATGGAGCATGGACCTCCATATTTGCTGGTATAATTAGATTCCCATTCTTGTTCCTTGTTTGACTTCACGTAGAACACTGACAATTGGGGGGTTTAGCCTTAGAGATTCGTTGATAACCATGCTCATCTACAAGGGAAGGAAAAAAAACAAAAAAAAATAGTTGAGTACATTGAACATACAAGTTAAATAGTTGTTTCCATCAGAATCTGTAGTGGTTTTCAGCTTTTCGCTTACAGTCTTCAATCTTGAGATGCCTCGTGGACTTGGATTCTGTTGGCCAAACAATTCAAGGACCTCGTTCCATACTTTTTTCCTGCCAGTGTGCTTGCATTGCTAACAGGAAAACAGTCCAGGCAGTCTGCTTGCATCGCAGTTCTGACAAGCCGAGCTGATTAACAATAGATGACTTGATTGATGAGTGCAAGAGTTTATACATTGCAGGACACGAGACAAGAAGTGCACTTGCCCCTCACTTGTTGTCCATGAAAGTCACTTTATAACCATCCATTCCACCTGTCATTTCCTCCTCCTCTCTTTTCTTTATCATCTTTATAATGCTTTTTATTATGCTTTGGTCAAGTTTCTCTGCTTCAATATCATCGTGTCTTAAAGTATTTTCTGCATACAACAATAAAAAGTAAACGTGTGAAAGATGCAGCCCAATTTGTCAATAGAATAATTGGAGAGACAATAAGCTTCACCTGATTCCAGGAATTCTTATTTCATAAAGGTTTCTGCATCCAAAAGCTGTCCTGGAAATTATTTCCGATGTCAAAACTTTAAAGTCCTGGAATACCGCAATCTCCCTATCGTCATGATTTTTCCGTCTTTCAAGCTTCACCTCCACACTCGAAATCAATTTTGGAATCGTTTCCTATAAAGAACAAAAATATTGTCAGTTATTAGAAGAAGCTCTTCGACATACCTAAATTTCACCTCTAGTTGTTAAAATAAACTATTAAACTGTTGAATAATTAACACCTTTGCATGAGTATATAAATGTTAACATAAAACTAGGTAAATATGTTCGATGGACACTTGAGAAGCAACTATCCACAGTAACAAATTCAAGAAACTACTTTCAAGCTCTCTCCATGGAAAACCTGATTGACCAATTGGCGCAGCTTAAACCGTTTTTCACCTCTAGTTGTCACAAGTCCATCCCCAAACAGCTTCGCTATACAAGGTCTGGGCTCAGCTTTGAGGTAATTTCCATCTCTATTGTTCAATATCTCTTTAATCTGTTCATGTTCCGGGACTACCAATTGTGCTTCACTACCTTTCCATCAAATGAAATTCTCTTTACAAACCATATTTACATGGTTAACAAAATTAGTTATTTGCATGCAAGAAGCTTTCAATCAAGAAGAGAGTTTTAAATTTTAACAAACATATATATATGGTTAATAGTTATAACAGTTACCATGTATCTTTATTCATAAATAAATGTGAGGTTGAACTCTAGGGAATGGTTGATGGCATAATTCCATCTCTTAAGTTGAAGACCCCTTTAAAATTTACCTGAAGGAATCTGTAAGAAGGGCCTCTTACTCCTTGCGCATGCAAGCTAGAATTTATGCAGATTGGAGTCCACCATACTTGGTTCATGAACTTGATGAGAAGCGAAGGAATGTAGAGGCATACACAGCTTGCAAGGAAGATAATCGTTGTTCGCATGGCCACCACTGCCATGATTTATCGAGTATGTACAGGTTTAGGTCTTTCAGAATTTTTTATATCAGTGAGTTACAGAATAGTGTTTGAAGCTTCGGAATTTTGTCAAATCAGACAAACTGGCCTTCTAATAAAATAATCATCATGGACAATGTCATTAACATAAAAACAAATCACACAAGTTTGATATAAGATTGATTGTTTGCCTGGAAGTTTCTGTCTAATCAGGATTGCATAGGTTAGTGTTGTTTGTCGTATCCCCACATGATATATCCCTTTCGTTTGGTGGTTGAAGACATGCTTCGATTATTCATACTGGCCTGTTTATATGAATGTGCATGTCCGCCCATGGACATGCATTAGAATTTGTTGGACATATCTTTAGTCTATAAACTACACCAATTAGCAATGAGGAATTTGAATTATGATCATTTCACCAAGAAACTTCTGTTTTTATCCCGTAAAAGATTTTACATTCAATGTTTTCTGTTGTTTGTTTTTACTAAAAGTTTACTGAAGCTCCAAAAGAACACATAAACACCTTGCTGATGGCACAAATTGTATAACAAAGCTGGTTAAATTACAGAACCCAATAGGCAAATACAACAAATGACACTTGACAAGCTATAGTCCCTATCAATTTACAGCCAATCGGATTGTAAAGCTGTACAAAATACTTATTTCTCCGCTAGACATCTTATTACAAAGCTGATAGAACAATTCGTGACCAAGAGGTTTTTCAGTTGAATTCTCTGTAAGCTTCAGTTTCAAGTGCATCCATATTTGCATTATGTTTTTCCAACAAGCAACAGCTTTCACTCTACAATGAGTGAAGGATTACCTGAACTCCATTTCGTGGACAGAGCGTAACTGCCTCATATGGTGAGTGGGTATAGGTTGGGGAAAGGGTGAAGAGGTATTTCTGCAAAATCATCGACAGAGTAATTTTTGCTTCAGTTGTGGCAAAGTTCAAACCCACACAAGTACGAGGTCCTAACCCAAAGGGAAAAAATGCAGCAGGGATGTTGTTTGTAGCTTTAGCAACTCCTCCTGAGAACCTTTCTGGCTTGAAAAGATGCACGTCTTCTCCCCATATTTCAGGGTCATGGTGAAGTGCCGCATTAGCAATGTACAGGTTCATGTTAGCTGGTAGAGTAAGCTGCCCAATTTGAACTTCTCTTTCAACTTTCCTCATAAGGCCAAGCACCGGAGGATATAATCTTAGAGTTTCATTGATAATCATGGTCAACTACATGAAAAACGAAAAGAAAAGAAAAACTAGTTAGAGCTTGAAGTGGAATGATTGGCAAGTAATTTAGAAAATATTTTCAGACGTTGGTAAGAACCAAATGCGTTTTTATCTATAGATTTGATTTTATAATTTCCTTACAATCTTAAGTTTTGCGATGCCATCTAGATTTGGTTTTTGTTGGCCAAATATATTGAACACCTCCTTTCTGGCTTCCTCTTGCCAATCTGTATGGATTCCTAAAAGCAGTATAGTCCAGGAAAGCAGTGAATTAGTGGATTCCTGTCCAGCAATGTAGAATGTCTTGCACTCGTCAACCAAATCTTCTATTGAAATCCTCTTCTTCTCGTCCGCATCATGGTATGAATTCAAAAGAACTCCAAGAAAATCATTCCCAAATCCATCTGCTTCTCCAGTCTTCACCTTTTCTTCTCTCTTCTTTATTATCTCCATCACAGAGTTATGTATTCCTTTCACGAGTTTCTCTGATTCTATTTCATCCTGAGTCCTCCAGAACTTGCTGAAAACATAAATAAAAAAGCAGAACACTAACTAAAAGGACAAGTCTTGGATTAAGATAACCATATTAAGCATATTCATCATCTTCTACAAAATGACATAGTTATTGTCTCCAAAGTTCTGAAGTTCTCTGCTTATCATTTTACTAGTAATTAGGCCTAAAACCTTCAGGTATGAGAACTTACCTTATGCCAGGAAGCCTAAGTTTGTAGATATTCCTATGTATTATCAGGGACAACTTCGTCAACATGTCGAAAATGCTCTTCCCCTCTACGTAACTACTCCCAAAGGCTGTCCTGGAAATTATTTCTGACGTCAATAACCTGAGTTCTTGGTAGACCTCGATCTCTCTGCCTTCATTCTGTTTCCACCTTTCTAGCAGCATCTCAACACTGGCAATCATTTCTGGAATCATACCCTGAAAATCATTCCTCCACACAATCAGCAATTGACCAGATATTCTCTTACTGAGTTGTTAGTGTGATGAGAATTGATAGATTCTGGTTTGCTTGTAAGTACAATTTATTTGCCCTTCATAAGCTAGCATTTTTTACCCTGCCAGTGTCTTTGGAGTTTTTTGTTGAGGATTGTTTATATGTGATCATTAGATGATTACAGACAAGGATTGTAATAGCATGAATGATGGGAGCTTACTTTCAAGTTCTCTGCATTGAAAGCATAAGTGGACAGTTTTCTATGTTTTGTCCATTTTTCACCTTCTGATGTTGTGACTCCATTCCCTAACAGCAATCTGAAATAGGCTGGAATGTCTCCTTTTGGATAAGATCTATCTTTGTTATTTAGTATCTCTTTGACTAGCTCCGGCTCCGAAACAACAAAATGAGCTTTAGGACCATACCAACTAAGATAATTCCGCCCTACTCACCAAAAAAAACAAAGATGAATTTTAGAAAGAAAAGTACAAAGAAAGAGAAGAATATACTTCGTTAGCTGTTTTCTTGAAGTTTGAATCATATTGAACAAGTTGTTACCATATGTGTTGATCCATGTGTAAATTTGAGGCAGAACTTTGGGAAATATGTTATGTGATAAGGTCATGGGTTTGGCCATTGCTTCTTTCTTCATGATCAGAACTTCTTTTGTGCTCCCATGGATGAACCTGTAAGAAGGGCCTCTGATTCCCTGAGAAGCCATGAAATTTTGTATGCGAATGGGAGTCCACCATAGTTTGTGAAGGACCTTGACGAGCGTAAAGATAAGATATATGCACAAGGAGCTAAAGAGAAGGATTATCATATTTCCTAGAAAAACCATTCTCTTGCTTCTTCTACAACGAATTTCAAAGAGTAGGTATGAAACGCACTAAAACGATCTTCAGTATTTTTTGGTTTTTAAGGTTTTTGAAGGGTTAGGAATCTAAGTTTGAGACAATAATGTATCAGTATTAAATAATCTGCAAAAGATTGCTTTCATTAGCTCAGCATTTATAAATGGTCCCAAAAGCTTTGATTCCATGTATAATCAGCCAGTTACGTACATGAATAATTTATTTGAATCTGGCTTATAATAGTTTGATGCTGAAAGCAACAGCATCCCTTGGTAAATATTGTTATAGTTCACTCCACATCAACAACAATAATTCAGAACTAGAACACTAAAGCAAGTTCTTCTATAATTTATGCACAGGACGAATTTTGGCATAATGTATGTAACGGTCTAAGGAGCATTAAATTGATGAGCCAATGGCATACCATAATCAAGGAGCATCTACAACATTATGCACAGCACGCGGTCTATAGCTGGACAACTTGCCTCCTGGAAGACATTTTCAGGACTTGTCATTATTGTTGTTGGCTCTGAATTTGTTAATATCCTCATAGAGGCAACTTTGGATTTTGCAGTTGTACCAAGTAAAGAAATGGGACCAGACAGCAATAACAAATTGAAATGAATATGGAATAAATCAGGCTAAGCGGCTGCATGAGGCTGGAACTTGATTAGGTGGAGGAAACATGGGTAAGAGAGTCAGCCAGACAGAGCAACGAGACGGGCATCGTCAGGTAATGTGGCTCCTATACTATAGTGGACTCCAGTAATCTGAACCAGTTCTGTGTAAATTAGATTAGATGTGATTATTTGCCAGGCAGTTTTAGCCCAAAGGATAGAATATGTTAGCATTGCTGATTTCACCGCCCAGGCTAATCCCTACCATTTGCAGGCAGCGGGCAAGAAACCATATTTGAACATCCTTTCCTGGAGTCTTGCTTTAGGCTATAAACCGTATCACTCGAGAAGCCTTGTAAATAGATGCCATTTGGAATTTAGCATTATGAGCTCATAAACATCGATGGATTTCTCCGATATAGTCGTATTATCTCTAAATGAACCGCTTACATGGTCATCTTCGCATGTTAATTCTGCTATTATTTTTGCTGAAATTTAATTGAAGTTCAATGAAGAGAACATGATCACCTATCTTACATACAAACTGCGCCAGCAATGATGGTTAAGCACAGAACCCAACAGATGAAACTTTACGAAGTTATGGTACCAATAATTTGAAGCGAACTAGAAGTGAAGGCCTAAAAAACCCCTTACCTTCCTCAATCACAGTCCCAGCATGACTCTACTTGACATAATTATTCCAAACTCCAAAGCCACCAAGAACTATTCCTCTCTCGGAGGCATATTCGGTTGAATTCTCTATCTGCTACGGACTTGGATGCTTCCATGTTTCGGCTTTGTTGCATTGAATGTTCATTTTTCAAAAGACTAACTCGGTGATGAGTGAAGGATTGCCTGAACTCCTTTTTTAGGGCGAAGTGTAACTGCCTCGTAGGGTTAGGTTGGGGAAAGGGTAAAGTAGTATCGCTGCAAAATCATTGAAAGAGTAATTTTCATTTCAGTTGTGGCAAATTTCAATACGACACAAGTTAGGGGCCCTGATCCAAATGGAAAAAATGCAGCAGGGTCGTTCTGTGTAGCTTGAGCCACCCCTTTTGAGAACTTCTCTGGCTTGAAAAATGCACATCTTCTCCCCATATTTGAGGGGCATGGCGAAGTGCCATAACATTGATGCACACGTTTATGTTAGCCGGCAGGGTAAACTTCCCAAGTTGAATTTCTCTCTCAACTTTTCTTGAAATGCCAAGTGCCAGTGGATATAGTCTTAAGAGTTTCATTGATAATCATGTTCACCAACATGAAAAAAACAAAACCAAAGGAAAACTGGTGAGAGGTTGAAGTGAAATGGATACCGGTTTATAAAATAATTTGCAGACAATGGTAAGAATTTGATGATGTATTCTGTGATTTCCTTAAAATCTTAGGTTTTGCAATGCCATCTGGATTTGGTTTTTGTTGGCCAAATATCTTGGCTTCTTCTTGCCAATCTGGATGGATTGCTAAAAGCAGGATAATCCAGGCAAACAAGGAATTGGTGGGTAGCAATGTAAAATGTCTTGCACTCATCAACCAGGTCTTCTAATGAAATCCTCTTGTTCTCATCTGTGTCTTGGAATGCATTCATGAGAACTGCAAGAAAAACTTCATCAAATCCATTTGCTCCTCCGTTCTTGACCTTTTCTTATCTTTTCCTTATTATTTCGATCACAGAGCAGCGTATTCCTCTCACAAGTTCCTCAGATTCTATCTCATCCTCGGTCCTCCACAGTTTACTGCATAAGGAAAATGGAAGCTTAACTGAAAAGAGGAGGTGTTGGATTAAAAGATCTATATTAAACAACGGTTACTACTATCTTGTCTGGAGATTCACTTTTGTTTTTCTATCCTGAGTTGTTGATGGTGTTCTCCGCTTATGAAACTTCACTCATCCCACCAGCATTTATGTCTAAACCCTAAGATCAGCTATGAGGAACTTTCCTGATACCAGGAAACCCAAGTTTATAGATATTCCTCTGTATTATCAAGGACAACTTCATCAACATGTCAAGAACATTCTTCTCTTCTAAGTAACTGCTACCAAAGGCGGTCCTAGAAATCAACTTCTGATGTTAACACCATGGATTCTTAGTAGACTTCGATCTCTCTACGACTCTACCTTCGTATTGTTTCCACCTTGCAGCGTCATCTCAACACTTTCATTTAAAGATTAATTATGACCATGAAAACTGTTGGTGATGAAAATAGGAGCAATTGTTGGAGCTTACTTTCAAGTTCTCTGCATTGAAAGCATAAATGGACAATTTTCCGAACACACAAGATTTTCAGAGAAGTAAAGGGGAAAGCAACGAGCAAAACTGTTGAGTTGTTTAGAATAATTTTCCTTTTTTTGGTGCCAAGAGTTGTTATCCGAATCAGCTCAATGATTAAAGGACCAAATCAATTAATCATGCCAGAAAAACTCCATTAACGCTATTGCTCGTCCATGATTGCCGCTCACGCGTGGAGGTCATAGGCCATTTACAAGTACGATCAATGGCTTCCTTGATTATGAGTTGCTGTGAAATTATTCTCGTTTATTACAGAACATCATTCGTTCTACGAACAGAGTACATGATTGAAGAAAATTAATAATCTTTCGGAATTAGGAAATGGGCAATAATTTCCTAATTGAGTGGGAAATGAATCCTGGCTAGAGAAACTTGTAAAAAACCATATAAAGCTCATACTCCATCTCTATTTTCCTATCCTGTAATGGAATTTACTATAAACTTTTTTAAAAAATCATATAAAATAAGATTTTTTTTTGAATTATGTAATTGAATTTTATTGAAATATCGGGGTTTTAATTTTAATTTAACTCAATCCAAGAAATTAAGATTAATAAATGCATTTAGATAAGTTTAACGCATCTTAAGGGCACTTGTAAGCCTCCATTTAACTGAGCCCTTCAAGAGATAATGGGGTTTCTAGTTTATTTTTCTTTCCAGCTCCTTGCCATTAGCCGTGAAATCTCCATCATCCAAACAACTTAATCAAACTGCCCTATTTTTCTCTTTGATGCGGCTAGGAAGTGATCACCAATTAACCTTAGGAAATTGTTAATCGGAAAAAAAAAAATGGAATATTTTTCCGTTAGAAGAATGGTCAGCTCAATAAAAGCGCGTTGAAGGTAGAGTTGATTGCTAATTATATTTGAAATTTCTAAATTAGCCTTTTTAAAATGAAGTATATTTTTAATTTTCCTATTATAAGTGAGATTGATAGACTTGATTCTAAACGAAGTATATTTTAGAAGAATAAATAATAATTTAATTATCATGAAAATCCTTATAAATAAAGGTTTTTTTTTTGCGTTTCAAAATTGTTTTCCAAAAAAATTAAATTTTTTTATTTTTTTTACTTTAAATTAATTTTTTTTATGATTTTAGATTGTTTTAATATACTGAAGTCAAAAATAAATTATAAAAAATATTATTTAAATATATTTTTAAATAAAATTATTTTAAAAAACAACCACTACCACAATAAAACAAAAAAAATTAATTAGTTATTTCACTAAAAACAAGGATCAAATAATAATTTATTCAAATAAGAAATGGAAATAGATGAAAAGGGAGTGACTGTAAGCAAAAGAAGATATTTTATTGAAAATAATTAGATATATGCTGTAATTTTCCTCCTCTTCCACAGAACTGCTAGTCTCATTGGCAACCATTGAAAATGGTCAGAATCACTATAGCTCACGCTGAATTTTCAGAAACTTTGAGACCCATAAAAGGTGTAAAAGAGTGCTGAAAGTAAAATTTTATCCTACTCGATGGGTAAGTAATGGTAAATATTCAATTAATTTTATTAAATGTAGAGAGCAGTGCTGTGAAGATAAGTAGCTAATTCTGAGGGTGACTATAAGAATAAGCATTTATTTATTTATTTATTTATTTGAGTGGCTAGCAGCTGATTTCAAAGAAGAAACTACATTGTCATGGGGCATCTATATTCAAGGTAAAACAAGCCATGGATCCGAATTCCGCCCATGAATCCGGATTCTTTATTTTTCTCAGTTTGTCTGTCTGTATTTGCACGTCCATTTCACTACAAATTAAGTCTACGCTATACTTTTTAGGAAGCATCGTTGTAGGGGTATTAATGTCTGAAAGTTTACTTAGATCAAAGTTAAAAATCAATAAATTAGAATTAGAGTTTTTTTATATATAAACAAAAAAAAACACTAACTAAAATGTGCTGCTCATCAAAACTCTTCAAATTATTCACGTCACTATCCATGGTTGTTGTTTTTTTACCTCTTAGGTACTTGAATTACTTTTTTTTTACTTTGTGGTGGTTTTTGTGCATGCTCTTGCATACGTGATGTGACGGGAATTATTCTTGCATTACATTAATTGCAAATCAATATTACGAAGTAAAATTATAGGTTACGGTTAAAAAAACAAGAATTGAATTTAAAAAAAAAAAAACTTATTTTTCTTTTTAATTTACATTGTTTAAGAGACGAGATTTTCTACACTTTGATACCTATTGTCTCAAACTCCCAATGGATACGTTATAGGTAAAAAAATCTTAGATAGTCAAGAGGGAAATTTAGGGCCCATGATTTGCCACCGCTATCCAACATATCATAAGCATGCAACTATAGGAACCATGTCTGAAGGTCCGACTAGAATTTCCTCCTCCTCTCTCTCTTACGAGATTAAACCGCTATAACAATCGTGCAAGACTAACTTGTCAAAGCAGCACCAAAAACCTTTCTGCCCCTGTTTCTCAACGTCCTACCGTCCAGTAGCCATTGTTCACTGCCTAGAATTCCATATTGTGTCAATGAAGACCGAAAACAGAAATGAAAACTCGTTGCTTGCTCCAATCACGTTTCTTCCTTTCTTCTTCATAGCCTGTTGCACACTCCCCTCCACTGCTGACAAGCCGTCATATTACATCCCCCCTGACAACCCTGCATATGATTGTTCTCCGTCAGATTCATCACAAGATGCAGGATTACCTTATAGCAAAAGATATGAAACTGATTTTTCATCTGTTACCAGAGTATATGCCATAGATCCTAACAACCGTGAAAAACCGAGAATTTCTGCTTGCTTCTTCAGTAAGCAGATCACTTTGCCATTCATTGTCTCTGATGGCCCCAAGTTCCTTCGACTTTACTTCAAACCAGTCTCATATTCAGGGTTAGACGTATCTAAGGCCTTGTTCTCCATCAGCGTCGGTCCGTATACACTAATGACTACTTCAGAGTCATCCTATTCTAAATATTTCCCAAATAGTGATCGTGCTATCAGGGAATTCTGTGTCAACACGGATGGCCAGATGTTAAATGTAACTTTCACCCCCTCGTCAAAGGTTTTGGGTGCCTACGCTTTTGTCAACAAGATTGAGGTAGTCTCAATGCCATCAAAGCTTTACATACAAGAAGATGCTCCATTGTCACTTGTAGGAAAGCCTTCTAATTATTCCATGGGGAATTCTACAGCCCTCGAGATGATGCACCGGGTGAACATAGGAGGAGATGTGATCTCTGATCTAGAAGATACTGGCATGTTTCGTCGCTGGACCTGGGATGATGATTATTTCATGAGTAATGATGGAAACACAAGTATTGTTGAATCAGAAGTTGAAATCAAGTCGAGCTTACTGGTGCCTGCATATGCTGCTCCACTCCAAGTTTATACCTCTGCCAGGACAATTCTACATACAACAGAAAGCAAATACCGAGCTACATGGCGGTTCCCAGTTGATTATGGTTTCTATTACCTTGTTAGGCTCCATTTCTGTGAGATTTCTAGAACAATTAAGCGAGATGGACAAAGAGTTTTCAGCATTTACATCAACAATCAAACTGCTGAGGATCATGCAGATGTTTTCAATTGGAGCCATGGGGCTGGAATTCCCATTTACAGAGACTACGTTGTGAACTTTTCAAGCTACGGTGAAGGCGTAAAGTATCTATCAATTGCATTGGGAAGTACTGATGGATCATCTGCAAAATTTGGTGGTCCAATTCTGAATGGGCTAGAAATTTTCAAGTTGTCTGACTTTTCTAACAATCTTGCAGGTCCTCATCCATTTGGGGTCATGGTTGCACCTCATCCGCATTTTTCTGCACGAGATCATGATGCAGAAAGCTATGATGTGGTGATAGTTGCACGGGTAGTCGGTAGTCTTCTGCTTGCTTATTGTGCAATAGGATTTCTAGACTACTGTTGTTTATTTTCTTCTCGTTCAAATCGGCAGAAAAAATCCTCTAAGCAAGATCAATCATTAGGCTATTGCCGAATTTTTACAATTGCTGAGACAAAGTCAGCAACCAATAATTTTGCAGATGGCTTACTCATTGGCACCGGTGGATTTGGGAAGGTCTACAAGGGATCCATTGATGGTGGCATCACAAACGTTGCTATAAAGCGTGCCGATCGAAGTTCACACCAAGGCTTAAAAGAGTTCCAAACTGAAATCTCCATGCTCTCAAAGCTCAGGCACGGCCACCTAGTATCTTTGCTCGGATACTGCACTGAGGAAAAGGAAATGATACTTGTTTACGAGTACATGGCTCAAGGCACGCTACGTGATCATCTCTACAAGACACAGAAACCTCCACTTCCATGGAAGCAGAGGCTTAAGATTTGCATTGGTGCTGCACGAGGGCTGCACTACCTTCACACAGGTGCAAAACATACTATCATCCACCGTGACATCAAGACTACCAACATCTTGTTGGATGAAAAATGGGTGCCAAAAGTTTCAGATTTCGGATTATCAAAACTTGGCCCAAACAACATGACGGACTCTGAGTCACATGTTTCAACCATTGTTAAAGGTAGTTTTGGCTATCTGGATCCAGAGTATTATCGACGGCAAAAACTAACTGAAAAATCTGATGTGTACTCATTCGGGGTGGTGTTGTTTGAGGTTCTATGTGCTAGGCCTGCTGTGATCCCCATGGGAGAAATTGGGGAAGATGAGCCCGAGAAAGTGAGTTTAGCTGAGTGGGCATTACATTGCTGCCAAATGGGGACCCTTGATCAGATAATTGATCCATATCTAAAAGGTGAGATAGCTCCCGACTGCTTCAAGACATTCGCAGGCATAGCAAGGAAATGTTTGGAAGATAGGGGAAGTGAAAGGCCAACAATGGGCGACGTATTATGGAACTTGGAGCTCGCAATGCAGCAACAGGAAGGTGTTGGCCGGCAAGAGGCTAATGGGACAATGAATGGTGATTTGCGCATAATGATCGACAACCAACGCTGCAGTGGCTTCGATATTTCAGATCCAAACCCAGGGGTGGAGTTTTCTGATATTATGGTTCCGACCGGACGTTGACACTCTTACGTTCATTTTCAACTCCTAGACCACTCACTATATGTATATGGTAGCATTTTCTCTATATGTAGTTCCTGTACTAAAAGTCCCTTATCATCTTGTATTATTTAGGTTGGCATAAACTATCCCTTCGAAGAATATTCATGTTCTGTCATTTGTAAGGAGGTAATTTCTTTTTTACCTTTTTCTTTTCCAAAAGCGTTTCTTTTTCGCATTCATGGGTTCATAAAGTTTAGTCTTAAGATATTAACTAACTTTTTTCATCTAATCTAACACCTTCTCGAGTTCGAATGATCAGAGCCAATAAGTAGAAATTTCCAATAACCATTCACAGGACAGGAGCACTCAAACAGTAGCATGGAATCGGTGCTAGAATAAAGGGGGCAATTCTTTTTTTCTTTTTTTCTTTTTTTGAGAAAAAGGTGAAACTATTTAAAAATGAGCATCGCAATGTAGAACAATGGTCAACACGGTAGGATATAGATAGGGTTGCAGCTGCAGCGAGAAAGTAGCTTACCCTCGTGGCGGCAGTTTAGTGGATACTAGATAAAAATCCCACTCTACACGCTATTGGGTTTAATAAGATAAATTTATTTTATTATATAATAATAATAATAATAAATAAATAAACCGAATTTAAAAAAAAATGTGATAACGATAAAAAGCTAAATCTCAAAATAGATGGGAGTTTCAAATTTGACATGAGAAGGTTTTTTTTTCTATTTTCAAATGATAAATTTTCAGTCTTTTAATATTTTAATATTTTATTTTTGATACAAATTTTTTATTATTATTATTATTATTAATAGTTTAATAAAAAAAATCGAATTCTAGAGATAATTATAGAGATTGAGAGATGCCACACAAAATCATCATCGATTGCAGATATGGCTATATTCGTAGAAGCTACGTATGGCTATATTCGTAGAAGCTACGTATGGCTATATTCGTAGAAGCTACGTAGCTGCCCATGTTAAAAAACCAGACACTTTTTTTAGCGGCAAAACTTAAAATGTGGTTAGTCCAACATCCGTATCCTTTTATCCATAATTGCCACCTGCAATATACGCAATCACAAAAAATAATGATTAAACGCCATTTTTTGTGTGACAATAATAGAAGTTTTATAAAGAGTAATTAATAAAAAAATATATAATAAATGGATTTTAAATTTCATCACTAACCATATATCACCATTTTGAACAAAAAATTCTTAATAATAAGGATTTATAGTTTTATATTCTTTATCTTATTATTTATTATTTGCCCAATATCAATGTCCCACAAATTAACAAAAAAAATGAATGTTTTTTTTTTTTGTATTCTTCATACAACCTCAAAAAAAAATCATTATTTTTCTGGATTTTGACTTGTTTTTTCAAAATTAGTATAAAAAATAGTATTTGTTGTACAAAATAATTATTCTTCATGCAACCTATAAAAAATGATTAAATGTCAATTTTTTTTTTGATAATGAATGAGTTTTGATAATGAATGATTCATCAATCTAAG
>Ga0307507_10005254_pt1 | contig 21509 bp, 21 predicted proteins | sample 7_EM_MG_FD_207223 | JGI IMG/M metagenome (GOLD analysis project Ga0307507, IMG submission 207223) | Populus trichocarpa ectomycorrhiza microbial communities from riparian zone in the Pacific Northwest, United States - 7_EM | ecosystem: Host-associated > Plants > Roots > Unclassified | place... | reverse complement strand
GTCATTGGAGGGGAGTATGTCTACCTGGCAGTTTTTTTGATGTGATATCGATCGGGAATGCTTGTTTAGAGAGTAAAGAAGGGTGTGGTTGGTTGGTGGGTGGGTGGGTGGGTGGGGTTAAAAGAAAGAATGGAGGGGGAAAGGAAGAAGAAGGGAGTTCTGGGATGTATTGTACTACCCCTTTTAGGCCGGAGTTTGGAACATAAAGTGCAGAAACTAGAGGATCATCGATAGCCGAGGGCGGATTCACTTTAGCACTGGTACGACGTATAATGATCTGGCCGAGTTGGCCCAATTTTATCCAGTAGTCTACAGTACCGTACTTTAAACTTCCCCTCGCTCTCATAGGACTTTCTAATCCTACCGCCGCCGGCCCAATAAGGCTGCCCCCCTATAACCTGAAACCCCCCGGACATGAGTACCGTACCAATGCCAATACATGTACCAAAACAACAAAAAAGCAACAGCACCCTACCGGTAAACCGATCCCAAAACCGAAAATGATAATCCAAGACAAAACCGAAAGGATTTTTCCGTGGTTGAGGAAGGGAAGGAAAAAAAGGAACGTTGCGATAGCCAAGACAATACTATCACATAAACGGCGAATTCCCCGTGACTGGGACCAATCATGAGATATCACCCGTTGTTAAGGTGGGTGGGGGCTACCGGGATTGGCGCTAGGAAGTGATGATCTCTGTTGACGTGTATGGGTCTTTCTCTCTCTTTTCTTTTTTCTTTCATTCTTTCCAATGGACGATGTGAGTATCTAGGGAGTACTTATAGGTGGTATTTTTAGAAGATGTTGCTTTAGTTACAAGGGGAATGAAGAGGTAGGAACGTACCAGTACTCGCGGTAGGGGTAAAGTATTGGAACAAACTGGGGTCAAGATGGCCAATGCAAGACTTCCTTCATTCAGATCCCAAGATGCCCAAGAAGGAAAATAACCGCCCTTTTTTTTGTTCCTCATACAGACATTCGCCCCCCTGTTTGTTCTAATACTTGACCCCTACCGCGAGTACCGTAAATTGGGATAGGATCTTGTTCGTGGGTGCATCTGGCCTTAGAATGGCACAGTGTTTGTAGATACAGACTCTATTGGGCGTGGAACTCACTCCCAAGCGAAACGAAAATAATAATGGATTCTTTTGACTGGTAAACCTGCCCCCCGATCCTACCCAACACCACAGACCCAAGAAGCCAACTCGAGCTTTACCTCTCCCTCTCAATCTCTTCTCTATGGAGATACTACACGACAGGCGAGCGGCCTACCGAAGCGTACTACCCTCCCGAAAAATGCCTCCCCGCCCTATCTCCAACGGCATATACCGTGAATAGCACTTACAAGTGCAGTACCTCAAAAAAAAAACAAGGTCCGGAGAAAACCGTCCCTGGGGCTCTGCATATCTATCTCGTCCCCAGACCGAGAGTGAGTTTTTTCTTTTGAAGTTGTGGTGGGACCCGCCGATCGCTGTACGCCATGCATGAATGCGCGGAACTTCCCGAATTGCGGCCTTGGTATCAGATTGCTGGTGATGATGGAGCAACTGGTTTCTGAGATAGCTGGCGCGACATACGTTAACAGCGAATAGCATGAGATAAAAAATAAATATAAAAAAATAAAATAAAAAAAGCAGAAGATAGAGTGACGGGTAGTTGGGTTGGCTCACGAAGAGTGAGAGGACGGAGGAAGAATTGCAGGATGTATGATACGATATTGTACTGTACGACCATCAAACCAACCAGGGCAGGACAGCAAGACTCTATCATCATGATCAGGTTCGCGGATGCTAGAGGGAGAGCCTGTGGTCGAATGTGTATAAATACAGCTTGATATCCCGCTTCAATTCTTCCATCCTCATCAGCTTCGACTTCAGCTTCTACTTCAATAGCAATCTTCGCCTTCAAAAACAAACCAATCTACTACTTCTACTACTACTCCTTCACCTCTTCTTCCAACTTTCAAAATGCAATTCGCAAGAATCCTCCTCTTCCTCTTCGCAGCTCTCGTCTCCGCTGTCGCAATCCCAAACACCCCCACCGGCTCATCCCAGGGATCATGCAGTACCGGGCCCCAGGACATCCACTGCTGCAGTTCCGCCTCTAGTTCCACGGGCTTGGGAGGACTTCTTGGCATTGGTGGACTTACTGACTTTCTTGATTGCTCTCCTCGTACGTTCTCACTTTGTTCTAGTCTTGGCTTAGGGGGGAGAAGGTGTGGGGCTAATGAAGCGGGGGGGGAATAGTGATTGCGGGTCAAACTTGTAACGGAGGTAGCACTTTTTGCTGCTCGAGCGTATGTATTGGTGGGATCTGTTGGGGGGTGCGGCCAAGCTAATTAGCATGTACAGAGCGGATTCATCAACATTCTTACCTGCAATAATATTAATCTCTAAGCAACAGAGAGAGAAGGGCTTTCAGGACCGTATGATGCCCTTACGATGGTGATGATTCGGATGACGGATGGATATCAGTACGGGATGGTATGGGATGGTTCGGTATAGGATGGCTTCGAGGAAATGATTTCATGACTGATTTACTCTTCTCATCACAACGAAGCTCCTCTGAGTGTTTTTTCTTTTTTCTTTTCACATTAAGGGTATGGAATGGTATAGGATGGCTTCGAGGAAATGATTTCATGAGTATGATTCACTCTTCTCATCACAACGAAGCTCCTCTGAGTGTTTTTATTTCACATTGTCTACAGTGGTCAATTTAGTAGTAGTCAATTTTATATTATTTTATATGGATATTTTTCTCAATTGAAAGCGTGAAGTGGTGCAAGTACTAAATCGAGAGATATATACTAACTAAAGAGAGGCTAGGAGAGATATTGCATCTCCCTGGACAGCCAACAGATTCTTAAAAACAAAGCGGAGCTCCAGGAATCGAACCGAATTCAAGAGGAAAGAGGGAACCCCCGCGGTAATGATAGAAACTTCGTAGAACCACAAGGGGAAAGTAAACTAAAAATCTACCATCGATCTACACAATCCGCAACCTTGGTGAAGCCTGGATCTCATTCAGAGTAGCATAGGTTGGAGAAACAATAACATAGGTCAAAATACCCGACGCCCAATGGCAGCAGGTATTTTGGTGGTTGTGAAAACACAATACCCCATAACCGCATAGCCTATATTATATGGATACTCCAACATCATTTCCACTTGACACCCCGAGTTCGCGAGGAATGGGTTGTGAATTAGATCAACTAGTGCGCCCCGCGAGTCCCAGCACAGCAAGCCCAAACTAAAAACATACAGTTCCACCCGGTGGGAGACGGGGTAAAGGTTTTAGAGCGCGACGCATCGAAGATACCTGTATAAAACTGGTCTATGCTACAATATAAGATTCCGCCATATACTCGCGCACAATGCTATAGTGCACAAGTATCCCAAGTCTGATAGGCCCAATCAACACTGTGCAACCGACGACACTGCAGTATCATGGCATCTGGTGAGACTCCAATCGCACTTGCGTAATCTGAACCACTTACCGGTATGCGCTGTACGGTACGGTACTGAGTCTTTGTAGCCCTACAGTACACGCAGTACCGATAGCACAGCACCGTTACTACGTACGTAGTCTAACCAATTAGCCCGCGTGTTCATTTGTTCCCCCCTTTTTCGGCTCGTTGAAATGGCAAACAGAAAATCTCCTTTCTCCCTCTCTTTTTCGTTTCTTCCAAGATATCCCCACCACCGCTATTGTTTGTTGCTATAATATTTCATCCCTACTGAAACCTACTGGAACCTACTGGAACCTATTGCATGTTATGATCTCGGGATATCACTCGTGCCCCAATTTTCCTTTTTGAGACAGAGACATTGACTCGGGATGGATCTGCAGTGGTCTCCTCGTGTCTCACCCATAAGGCAAGCCGTTTCTTGCGAGCGATGCGCTAACGGCAGGGAGCTCAGATAAGCTAAGTGTTACCGTTAGACTAATTTATTTTCCTTTCATCAGCGGCCCTGAGACACTAAAGCGGCCGAGAGAGTAGCAAAAACTCCAAAAGAATACGACGAACATTAAGTCGAGATAACCTCCCAAGAGACCAATTCCGTTTTTTATACCTTTCAAGGAACGTTTAGCCGTGAGTACGGTGCTCTATCGGTTGCAGAAACCATCGAAAAGAAAAAACAAATATCCTTGAGAGATGTAACTGAGGAGTAGAAGATCATCCGCTTTAAGGAATAGAAACCCAGTCTCGTCTGGTCTTTATTCTACACAGGAAAAAGCAATCCCCAAGAGAAGGAAACAATGAAATAGCATAAAAAGAAGGGGTATCATTCCTGCATAATATCTATCACCGCTCTGGACTGGGTTAACCGCGGGGAATATATAGAATCTAGCTAGCCAGAAAAGAGTTGAACCCATCTATTGGATTCTAGTTTGCTGGAAACTTTTTTGGACCTCAATCCGAGCTTTTTTTTTAGCCTTATTTCTTCGGTCTACCGAGTGCGTATATTGCCCCTACGCCTTCCAACGGCCTTGCATCTGAACGTCTGCTAAACATCCAATAATCAAATTAGGCCACCCTCGCTCCGTCACCCGCGGTCTTTGAATCTCCTTCCACCATTTTTCCTTTGCCTTTCCCTTTTCCATCACCCAAAGGGTGATTATCCTCAACTGGGTCTCTATACAACTGGTGCTCCCTCAGGTATTCAATGACGCAGCTGGGCAGTAGGTACTGAACACTCATCCCCCATCTCAAGAATTGCCTAATCCTGGTACTGCTGATATCGTTGGCAATCAGCTGTCGAACAACTTGGATATTCTCCAACCAGCTCTTTCCCATCTTTTCGCTCCACTCGTTAAGCGGGGCCAACGCATCACTGACATTAGAGCCGGAACGCTCAATGACAAAAATCCCGTGGGCCCCAATAATCAAGTCCAGATCCTCCAAAGACCACACGCCCGGCTGTGACATAGTTTGCAAAAGGTCAGAACCGCCAAGCAAAGCAACTTGAGCAGGTTTCTTGGGGGCGCCCGGATCGGAACTAGTGGAAATTCCACCGAGTTGATCATTCACAGAAGTGGTGATGTGATTCAGCACGACGGCAGTGGGCTGGTATTCCTTTTGGATGGCTTCCCACGGGTCAACCATTAGCCAGTCGGAGGTTTGTTCACAGGCTAATTCGCACATACGGATACTATAATATGCACATTAATCGGGGTCGGAGGTGGAGGCGGAAGGGGAAAAGAGGAACGAACCGATGGGTGGCGCTTGCCAGACCAGCTTTGTTGTACCGATCGCTCACAGGTGATAGATAGCCGCCAACGACCTCATATGTATCACTCATATTCTGACGTACATAGTCGACAGCCATCTCGAACATTCGAAGATGCATGTGGGTGATGGGCGAAAAAGAGCCGCAAGCGACAAGGACCAAAGGTATTTTAGTGGGATCACTCAATACCTGTTGAAGACGGTGAGATGGAAAGGTGTAGGTATCTTTAGATTGCAAATCTAGAGAAGACATTTTTGCTGAGTTTGAGAGATTGTCACGACAGAGGGTGTTGGTTGTGGTTGGAGGAGTGGAGGAGGAGACGACAGAGGAAATGATGGCGGGGTCAATTAATCAGCCTAACAGAATTCACAGACAAAACCCTCAGTCTATGGACCGACAAAAATAGGAAGAAATGAGGGGGAGGGGGGTATGGGATATACTTATACAGCAAGGAAACTTGAAAACAGTAAAAATGGAGGGGGTTGTAAGAGAGGTGAGTGGGAAATGGTGGACTACGATGAGGGAAGGGGGCGGCGGCGAGTTAAGTACGGTACGGCAACTTGGCTCGTTCGTCCAAGGGCGATGGTTGCACGGTCGTATTTGTACGAGAAAGGAAAGGGCTAACAAGGGAAAAAAAAAACTCTGGACGCGGAGTAATTTCTCACTCACTCCCACGAGGTCTTCTCTCCCACCCCTCCTCGACATGATACTGTATCATATCTTCTTCCCTCATGAGTGCCTGGAACATGCGACACGATACTAGGCTCGAGTGCCGTAAAAATCTCTTGAAATCCACTATCTCCGTCAGCCCTGTAATCTCCGGATTCAGAGACAAGAGCTCCTGAGAAGGAGTGGCGTCCTTCTGACACGGTATAGGATCGGCCCTTGAGACATGTTAGATCTCGTTAACTGGTATTCGCAATTCTGTTAACCTCGTTAAACCAGACCTATCCTGGGCTGACGGGCTGGTTTCCGCTGGCGATCTGACAGTGAACTTCAAGGGATTTTACGGTACCTGCACAGTATCACCAGAAGAGAATACCCGTACCCCGCGGTTCAACTTTTTCTTCCTACCTCCCCCATAACCGTCGCAGCTAGCCGTGCTACGCCGTGAGAAAGTGCCATCCCATGCTCACAGCCAGTGAAAGTAGCTAACACCAACAGAAAACACTTGTGCAGTCGATCACCTCATCGTTTTTCTCCTTTTCCCCCGTCTTGGCTCATCTCGCCTTGGCGTAATTTTCCCTCCCCCGCTCGTGCTTGCCGACAGGGATGAGGGAAACATCTGGATTATGTAACCGGTCGAGGGTACGCATGATATGGAGTTTGTACCGTACGTAGGGGGCGGGACGCGTAGAGGGGTTTTATTTTATTTTTTTTAGAGTTATTAGCGATCCGATCGGTCCAGAATTGCATTTTGCCTCACATCCAGAGTGTTTTTCGGGGAGTCCCTATCGCGCTCGAGTAGGTACAAGTATGATAGGGTGTAGGGTTTATATTACTGGGATTGGGGATTGGGAATTGGGGGGACAATCCCAGCCCGGGGTGGAGGCGGAGGTACCGGTACCGGTACCGTATGGCGCCGCCAATATCACGAGTGCAAAGTTTAGAAAACCTTGCAAGTACCGGTTCAATGACGGCAGTTACCGTACTACCTACCGATACTTTGGGTACTACTACCGTATGGCGAAGTTCCCTGTATTGTGCTCTACGGTACTGCGCTCGACTTGGGTTTACTGCCAGTACCGCGCTGTACTGTGCATACGGCACCATACACTTTCATCCTGTATGTAGCATATCATCCTATCCCTCACCCCTCCGAGCGCCCAAGATATCGGTACGGTATGATAGAATATGAACCATAGACTTCAATTTGAAAACCCTAGCAATCGATTTCCCAATTGGAAGGAAGGATGGATGTCATACTTCTCTCCAGATCTCGCCGTGTCCTCAACTAGATCCTCCTTTCCCCTAGGGGGATGATAAAAAAAAAAGTTGACAAGTATGATAATATTATTATATCATAGCATAAAATTTTCCTTCCCAAGTCCCGGTCTGTCTCCGGCCCGCCCCGCACACAGGAAATCTACCTGTAATACCTAGCAGGTATCATAGGATAAAACAATAATACTACGAACGTTACATCCTAACGTTCGAGTGTTCAAATATTCAAAAGGTAGTTTAATTTTCGATATAAATTAAAAAGAATTGAAAAAAGAAAAAATTTAATCATTGTTGTGAAGATTTGTCATGGATCATACAATATCACCCGATGAGAGTAATTCACCCACCGTACCGCAAAAGCAACGGTAGGCCTGATATCACAACAACCCACCACACCAGCAGTCTACAACAGGACAGTCAAAGCAATGTGAGAATAACATTACCGCTAACTTATCCGCAGAAGCTGTAAATATAAGCCACTACGGCACAGGATAATAGCAGCCCACCACATCACATACAAACAAGTATCATATACAACCCCCAGCTGATATAAGTTCACTTTAGCGATGAGTTAGAGGTGGGAATACTCCAAGTACATATTCGTACCCGCCTGGCGTTTCGCAAAAACGCACTGCTATTGCGTGCCACCGGGATTCTAACTGACTGCCCTGGCTGATTTTGTTCGGGGCAGTATGGGAGTGTCCGTTTTACGGACGCCGGGTGATTACTGGTGATGCGGGTTTTGCCATGTACTTTGTTTGGACTTATTGTGTGCCGTAGGGAGTCGGCAACGGTGCACAAGTTGTGAGTGAGTGAGTGAGTGAGTAAGCGCACGCAGGATATGGTAGGAGGGTCGTGTATATAATTTAGTGGTGGGAGTATGTGTAATACGGTGCAAGTAAAGATAGAAAGTTACAACGTAGTAATGATAATGACCTTTAATAATAATATTATCATACAGTTATTCCGATCTTTCCTGCGTTTCCTACATGCTCTTCTGTAGTAATCCATGATAACGTGCGGATAAGGCGGATAAAGTAGTTAGAACTTCTCATCCTTCCTCCCCCTCCTTTTCTTCTGAATACGGTACGGTACCATAATATGCCGGTAATGGATGATTGATTGGGTGAATGGATGAATGAGCGGATGAACCCAGCCTGCCGACGAAATCCACAGAAAGGAAAACAATAATAATAATAACGCTATGAAAACGAATAAAGTGGCATACAATACGCCAAACAAAACCCACCACACCATGATTCACGATGGACAATTGAAAAATGAGTAAAAGGCAAAAGCTAACATCCACTAGGCAACCTCCCCCTAACTTGGACTCGCACTAACATCCTCAAACTCCATCTCCCAAGCATCTACGACGCGGAACTTCTCCGCCGCATCCCGCAACTTCCTCCTCCCTTCCTTACCGAGGATCCCATCGGCAAGCTCAACCACAGTCCCGCTCGTAGTCGTGGCCGCCGTCTCATCCTCTTCCTCCTCCCCGGGGCCTTCATCATTCCTACCCTTATTCATTCTCGGCGCCTCGTTCTCCTTTCCCGAGCCGGTGGATTTACGCGCGTACGTCTTTTTAGCAGTAGTGGCGGCAGCGGCGGCGGTGGGGACAAGGGGGCGGGACCAGGCCGATTTTGTTATTTTCGCGGTGGTAGTGGGTGCAGTGGACTTGGACTTTGTCCTTGATTTGGACTTTTTGGTTGGCTTGGACTTGCGTTTTGTGGGCTTGCTGAGTTCGTCTTCGTCCTCCTCTTCCCCCTCCTCCTCCGAAGGGGGGAGGTCAAATTCGTCCTTCCCAGTGGGTCTGCCCCGGCCTTTGCGCTTAGGGAGCAATCCGCGGAGATCCTCTGTCTGTAAAACTTTTTGTTTTGATGCTGCTGCTAACTTGGATCTAGAGACAGCCTGCCTTCTGCGTTTTCCGCCACGGGTTTTGTCGCGATGCTCTTCTACTCTGTCGCTAGCTTCGTCGTCGGAGCCCATGCCTGCGCTAGAAGAACGGCGTTTTCGGGAGTGTTGGGGAGATTCTTGCGCTGGCGAGGAGCTTACCGGCGGACGCATTATCTCGTCAAGCTCGCGCGCGCTGGTGGTATCTGGTAGGGTTGGAGAGGGGGTGTTTGGATCGGAGTAGATTGCAAAGGTCATGTCTTCTACCTCCACGGCAGTGACGGTAGCGATAGGGAAGGCATCCTTCTTCTTGCCCGTTTGGAATTGAAAGGGAGATCCGAATCGCTTCTTCCTATGCTGCTGCTCCGGTTGTGCAGATGTCGGCACCTCATCGTTGTCTTCTAGGTCGGCCTCTTCTCCGGTCTCCTCCTCTGCAAGCTGGCTAAGTTTCCATTTGTTCGCGCGCTTAGGCGTAGGACTCGCTGGTTCGTCCTCATCATCACCCGTAAACCCACCGCTACTTGCAACATCATTCTCGTCAATTCCGGGCAGTCTATCCAACGGCTCCAAACTCTCAACACCCAATTCCCGCAATCTAGGTCTCTCGGCAGACGAAGGCCTTGCACGCGGGGGAGTGTACCCCTCGTCCTCGGCAAACTCCAAAGAAACCCTTTTCTGTTTCCCGTTCTTGCCCTTTGTCTGGGTAGGCGTGGTGAGTCCCTCTTCGTCGTCGCGAGGAGCAGTGCCCATGATCGCTGGAGGCGAGGATGCGAAGTGCGGGCTGCCGACCGGGGAGCGGTTTTCGGCGTCAGACGACGCAGGGACTTGAATCTCGGGCGATAGTGGGGTAATTTCCGGCGTTGGCGGGATAGCTGCGACACGGGAGTTGGATTTCTGCTTCTTATGCAGAGACACCTTCGTTGTGGCGCGTGTAGGTTTTTTCGGGGATGGGGTTTCGTGGATCACTTCTTCGATGGTGATAGATGTAGTAGTAGGGTTTGCAGTAGCACGCGTAGATCTTTTTGGCGGCGATGTTGCTGTTGCTGGGAACGTAGTCATCTCCGCGACCAGAGCGACGGGCTGCTGAGACTGGGCTCGCCGTCGTGCAGTTGTTGGCTTTTCTGGCGATGTGTGAGTAGATGCAACGGTAGCTTGACTAGCCTGACTAGTTTCAATGACCAGTTCGACCATGCCTCTCGATCTCGTCGCGCGCACTGGCGGTGCTACCGGCTTTCCGACTATTTCCTTCTCGGCTGTCTTCTTTTCCTTCTTCCCAGTAGTAGCAGTAGCAACCTTCTTGCTTGCCTTCTCCACCTCTTCGCCCGCAGGTGGTTTCCTGCTAGCGCGTGCTGGTCGTGGCATCCTGATCAATTCAATCAATTCCTCAAACTTGTGATTTTCCCTCGCAATGGAAAACGGTTGAGATAGCAATGGTGTATTTTCAAAAGTAACGTGTAAAGCACTTTTGTATCGTAGCAGCAGGCGATGGTGGTGGTAGTGTAGTAGTAAGCAGTGTGTGTAAGCGATGAACCAAAGGCTGGGTAACAACAGGCAGATAAGATACCTTAAGAAGCTTGCAACACCAACGCCAACCTTGAAAAGAAAAAGAAAAATGTGTGAGGTTTGTAAATTGCCCTATTAGGAAATAGTGACGTGACGCGTTGTTGTGGCCCTCTTTTGGGAGCAGGAGCTTCGCTTAGTAAATGTATCTCTTGGCATTCGAATGAACCAACCCCGCACTTTGCTGCCCGAGTACGGTAACTTAACCCCCCCCTTCTTTTTCTTCGCCCTGGTGGAACGGAGTGCTATCGGTGGTGGCTTTGCTTAACTTAACCGTCGGCACAAACGATCACTGACCTTTTCTCCCTTCTATTTACTGGTACGTATTTCGGAGGAGGAGGTGTGAGGGAGAATAGGAGGGTGAACACAACGAAGGAGGTGGAGAGCGGAGAAATTACAGCTGCTCTCCTATTGCCCGATAGCCTTTTCCCTACTATGATATTCCCCCGCAGAAAATAAGCCCGACGATCGGCGTAGATCAGCAGCAAAAAGGGGAAATTGGGATTTTGGAGTGGCCTGGAGGCTGTCTATTGATTGGTGGTCGGAGGCTGGGGAATGAAAATGCTTCGACACTCTACCGACACACCACGAGGGAAGAATTCGGGGTTAAGGCAAGGGAGGGATTATTGAGGCTTGAGGTCTGGTTTGGTGAACGATTCCCAGTAACGGATCGGGACGGAACACTGTACCAGTATATGATACGGTACCCCCGGATAGTATGGAAGGATTACGTTACTATCATATTACACATCCCAGAGTTTTGCGCTCCAGGATTACCTTTTTGTGGAGGATGGCGATTAGGAGTGGGCTACGATTCGCGATATACACTTCCGCTCCTAAGTCAAACAGCGTTGGGAAAAGATAGAACCAGAGAACGAGGGTCAGATCGCAGCCAGTATCCAAAGGTCACTACCGATATCGAGCGATACCAATGCCTATCATTTTCACTCGCCCACTTACCCACTCACCTACTCCCCCGCCTCTATAACATATATATATATATATATATCACCACATGAAACGGCACCAGTACAAACTCATCGGGTACAACAAACATTTCCACGAGCGGAGGAAGAATTATAATGTACATACATGGAACGCATTCCTCCCCTTCCCCACTTCCCTTCACGACAATCCATCGCCCATCAATCATCCAAAGAAAACCTAATCCCACTACCTAAAAAAACAAGCTTTCAAAAGATACATAAACAGAATTGACCTCCCTCCTCCAACCGCCAACCTCCTTCCCCGCCGAGGCACAGGCCATTCGCAAACCATATATGAGAGAAGCTAAGGGAAGGGGAGGGAAAAATTAACTACAAAGACATCATTGGAAAAAAGAAGGAACGAAAGAGAAGACCAACACTAAAAAGACAGATGGAAAGAACAAGAAAAGGGGGGGGGGGAAGAAGAAAAAGGCGGCAGGCAAAAAAAAGGCAGCGCACACCATGTCCTCCACCTACAACCATCAACCAACGAAATAAATGAACACTTTCACTCCCATCCCATTCTAAGGAAAAATGAAAAAACGCGAAAACACAAAAGGGAAAAGGGGAAGAAGGAAGGGAAAAAAAAAGCTGAACCCGGAAATTCCCTCTCGCGGCCCTGGTGGTGATGACAAGGAGCCCCTATTCCCTCCGCCCCTGCTTGTCGAACACGAAAAAACGACGAGATGGAACAAGAAGGAAAGGGCTTGATAAGAGATTGGAGGCCAATGAGTAATGAGCCACTGCATCGGGGAGAATCCACTTTATAGGAAAGAATTATTGGAATGACGAAGAAAAAAAGTGGATAGAGGCCATGAGGGGAAAATAAGGATAAGGGATGCCATGGTTTATCGCATGTAAAATGAAGTAGAAAATGGAACGTTTAAAAAGAAAAGAAAAAAAAGAACCCAACCAGGGAAACCATCCACCATTTTCCGTTATATCAATTGACTCCCTCTCCATTCCCAGCCAGACCATATTGTAGAGCTCCCTCCTAGTTCGCGTCCTATGCACCCTAACATAACTTTTCCAAACTCGATAGCACCCCTTCGGGGAATTTCCATCCCGCCAAATAACATCACGTCATGTAAACCCTCTCATGAGCTCTCTGCTACAGTCAGGTGTGATTGAGGTACTGCAGGGCTAATCGGTAGTGTCGAACCATCAATAACCCCTATACGACGAGTGATTAGCTCATGCAGAGCCTGAAGTTGACGCTTCTCGATCTCCAAGGTGTTAGGAGTAAGCGCTGTGTCTAGCGAGGCCGCCGGTGATAATGGCTGATTCGGGAGTATCAACGATTTTTCCGTGAGGAGTGCCTTTACATCCGCAGGCGCTTTTTCCTATAAAACATGTGAGCAAAAACATTCATATAAACGTGATAGTGGAGTTTAGGACTTACAATGAGAACCGAGACCAGGCCACCTAGCCCATTAGGATCGAGAGGCCCGTTAAGCCTCTCTTTGGTGCTCAGTTCAATTAATGACTGGACAGTCGCCTGAAGTTCGCCCGGGACTCCCTCAATAGGAACAGGAGACGTTAGGTTTGCGATTGGGGTCTGAGGTACGGGTGTACCATTTCCAAGCACATTAGTGTCAAGTTTACGGCGTTTCTGAGCATAGTCACGCTCACTACAGCAGTGCGTGTACCGTTAATTTAAGGCTCAAAATATCTCCCAATGATGAGTCAAGAACGGGAAAACTTACTTTTTAATCTTCTCAATAAAATCCAACTTAATACCACGTTCCGGAAGACGATAGACAACACCGCTAATGAGGACTTCCTCAAAAGTCTCCTCTTCTTCGTTCTCAATCTCAATAACTCCATTGTTTTTCATTCCCCTACGTAGGTACGCATCAACTATAACTGCCTTCTTAGGCCGTCTTGGCTGGTACTATTTCATATTGTCAGTCCGGCGCACAGGGGAGGAACCACTTCACAGATTTTCTTACCATATCTGCATGGGCCGGACACATCCATTTCTTCTGTGCCGGCGGGGGGTTTGGCATTGGCATGGGGCTGACACAATCCAAATGCCAATTCAACGGGCAGAAATCGCACGAGATCATTCTCTGACCATCAGCAGCAGACTTCCGACAGCTATGGCAGAGAATGATATTCCCGCTCTTGTCCTTAAGTCTATGGGTATCGTATTCTTCCAGAAATCCGCTTCTACTATTGCACCCCGAAGATCGCTTATCAATATATGTACCAATAAACCAAAAAGAACCCAAAAAATATCTCCATACCCAAATCTCTGCGTCTTGTTATCCCTAACATCCACATATTCGCCTAAAGGCCCAGTCTCAACCCCAACAAAGTAATTCCGAATCTCTGAGGGTAGCCTAAAGGACGAAGGGTTCCTTCTGTTTATGTTGTCTATAAGGTCGACAAAAAGCCCGCGGGGCGGTTTAGGTGGCGGATTATGCTGTGTTGTGCACTTATTGCAGAACCACATACCCTCCGGGACCTCTTCAAGGGGAGGATTCAGGCAGGTGAAATGGAATGAACGAGGGCAGCGTTCACAGCAGAGGAAACGACCCGGCCCGTTGCAGACAGCGCACACATCTTCGTTCTCCTAATGGTGACGTGTCAGCACCTGAAAATTGGACCCCACAGAGATAATAATTTAGATGACAATCAATCAACACCTACCGAAACCTCCTCAGACCCATACCGGACTCGCCTATTGTCACTAAGATCACCAATCCCCGCCGTGACAACAATGGGCTCCGCTGCTGCTTTTTTGACCGGACTAACCCGCAATCTCGCAAAATAAGCTTTACCCCCAATATATAACTTGAATGGCCGGCGTAAAAATCGCAATGCACATAGAATGGAGCGGGGGAAAAAAAAAACACTCACGAAATCTTAATTTTGTTTCCCTTTGGCTTTTTCTTCGGAGGCTGCGTTGGGAGCATATTAGGAGTTCCAAGAGCGCCAGACCCAGATCCAGATGCGGCACCAGAGGCAGAAGGTGTATTAGATGATGCAGAATTGGATCCAGCTGGTGGTGGAGTTGAAGTTGTGCTAAGGCTCCTCGCCCGCTTCCTAGGATTGGTTGCGGTTGCCCTTGTCCCACGAGGTACTATGGGTGGAGGCGGGGGATCCCGAACATTGCTCTCAGTTCGTACCTCGTCGTCAGCTGGGACTCCCTTCCTTGATTTCTTAGACGCCCGCTCGGAGATTCCTTTAGGGCGAGGTGTGGGTTGGTTCATGGGCGTAAAGCTAACAGCCGGCGATGAGTGGGAGCTCTCGGGCTGAGAACCGACCGAGGCGCTGGTACCTTCAGGCTTTGCGCGCTCGTCAAACAGTTCTGAGGAAACTGAGCTCAGATCGGATTCTGACTCCTCGCCAACCTTGTTTCCCTGGTCCTTAGCGCCCCGAGTACGCTTTACCCCGTTCTTTCGCTTGTCCTTTTTGTCAGCCCTTTTGTCCGTCTTTTCCTTCTTTTCCTTTTCCTTTTCCACCTTGTCTTTCTTTACGCTGGTTGCCATCGCAGAGGACGAGGAAGTAGAACCGTTTGCTTCCTTGGCTTCTACCGCCGGCTCCTGGGGAGATGGTGCTGATTGGGTGGCAAATGTGGCTGGTGGTGCTGCTGGTGTGGGAGGTGCTGGTGGTGGTGGAGGTTGTCCATTCCCATCTCCGTTTGACGGAGGCCCACTGCAAGGCTCCACCGACTTCGAATTGGGATCTCTCGCATTCTTGACATAGGTTTGAAATTCTAATACCTGTGATGGCGTCGCCCGCTGCGCTAGGACCGCATCTAATAAATCCGCCAACAAGTTGTTAGACAACGACTCGTCGTAGAGCTTTTTAATCGCGCGACCCAACCCCAAATTTCCAATCTGAGTACTTCGTTCGATGGCGGCATCAACAACCATTTCAAGCCGATGACGTCCTTGTGGAGTCTTACTATTCGGGGCTTGGCCATTGATCCAGACATTCGATGGAGCGGTTGTGGACGGACGAGCCCCATTAGCACTATTGGGAGTTTGCGGGTTAATACCCGGCGACCGTGAAAGCGAGGGGGCAGCTGGTGACGAGGCAGTCACTACCGGAGTCGAACTGACGTCGGGCTTAGCCTTAGAAGTTTGAACTGGACGAACAGGTGCCACCGGTGCCGCTGGTATTACTGATGCAGGAGTTGGCGTTCCCCCGCTCGTCAATGGGCCTTGTCCTGCTCCCCCCCCTCCTACTCCTTCATTCCCTACTGCCACCGTTCCCACTACCCCAGTGCCATTCGTAGACTTTACATTAGATACGGACACACCCGCATTCGCGGGGCTCGCACTCGCTTCCATTGCGGCTGCCGGCGATGAAACAGCAGTCGGAGTAGTAGCGGCAGGAACGGGGGTAGATACAACCAGTTTTCCTCCCTTCCTCTTCTTTGCTGGTTGACTTGGCCTCTGCCGTGAAGTTGCTTCCATCTTAGGTAACTCGCCCAAAGGTAACATGTGCTGCGTAGATGTGTTCACAGACGCTTTATCGTCATACTCCTTATAAGATGCTTTCGGCGTGGCCAAAGGGGGTTCAGACCAATTTACAGGCGTGTCTTCTTGTTGTGTTGTTGAAGCCAAAGCCGATGCTTGAGGTTGCACGGAAGATAAGGTTTGGCCGGAAGGTTTTGTGGATGTAGGTGTACCGACAGGTGTAGAGCGACGGGTCGAGGTGCGTGATGGCCTTGCACCTCCAGGAGTCGGAGAGTCCTTCGGTTCCTTAGGAGGCATGGCGTAATGAATGGGTTTTGGTTAATGCAAGCGGTAGTGGTCGCGAGCAAAAACGTAAACCCGAGAAGCGCGGGGGGTTGGGTGTGGGAACGAGGGAAAGGGAAGAAAAAATATGAGTGATTGCTCCTGAACAAGAATTCCTTAAAACAGAAAAAGAAAAGAAGAAAAAGAAAAAGAAAAAAAAGAAAAAAGGTGCAATAGCTCGACGGCTATATCGAACTAAAAACGAAAAGTGAGCGAATGTATAGAGATGAAAAATTATTGCAATTAGAATGGTTAAGAAAACTTACGTTTAGAGGGGGGGCTGTGGTGGCGGGAGAGATGAAAAATAATCCTCAGCGAAAAAGCGGGAGTCTATCGCGTCGAGGATTATTTGTGTTGTGGGTGGTGGTAAGAGAGGTGCGTTAAAGTGATGTGGGTGGTGCTCGTGGTTGTGGATGGGATGTGTTACGGTTGATGGCGGTGGTGGAGGCGGTCGTTGAGGCGTGGAAAGGGTCGAGTGAGCGAGTGTATGAAGGAAGGGGAAGGTATGGGGTTTGGGGTAGAGATTGAGAAGCAGCCGGTCTGGGCACTCCGGAGAGCGCCTCGAGTTTGGGTACCCTTTCTAACCTGAGTTTTGTAGGGCTGCTAGGCCGGCAACAACAGTGAGAGGCGGTGAAACCAAGGGGAGAAAGTTACTGTGTAAGGGTGATGTTGGGGGAAAAGGTGAAGAGAAGAGAGAGGAGGGGGAGGTGAGTGAGATGAGAAGGGGAAATGAAATGGAAGGGGGATCGGAACGGCGCTGTTGCGGAGGCTAGAAAGGTGCGGGTGAGCTGTCAACGACCTGAGCCCGCTTTTTCTCTCAGCAGATCGTCTCTCAAAGCCTTCTAACTTAGATTATGAAGAGGATGACTGCTCCGAGGACGAAGGAAGACTGTAGGTGATGGTGGCATAAATCCTACGAGGATCGGTAGTCTTTCCTTTGATGTGCGCAGCAGCTCCTCCCACTTACTTTTGCTGCTTGTGCTTGTGTGTGCAAGGAGCGTAGGGGGAAAGAAAGTGAGTGAGTGAGTGAGCGTCGGGAAATGGGAGAGCGAGCAGGGTGGAACCCACAGTTTCCTCAGCCACCTAAGGAATAGTCACCACAACCACCATGGATCTATGAGGTGCATAGTTAGGTAGGACATTAAAAAAAAAAACTTCTCCTTTATGAATACTATTGGAAAAGTTTACCTCCAGAATCATTTATCATATTACTTCATACATTCCTCGACTCAGACACCTTACCCTTACAATTTCTGTAAACACCTCCACCGTGACTATCTTACACAAGCCTCCCCAGAAGCTGGTCGAGGCCCTTTTGCTAGTCCAATCTGGCACCAGGACCAGCCTTTTCATCGGAAGCCAAACTACCTTCCCGAGAGAAACACTATCAAGACTTCCCGCCACCGACTATCCCCGTAATTGCAGAAGAGATGGCCATCACGACCCCAGAATCCCCCAAAAGGCCAGCTCAAAGAAGGCAAAAAAAAGTGATGTGTACACCGTAAACAAAGAAAACATAACTAATTCTTGAATCGTATCCACGTAAACTCCCCATGACCCCTTTCAATCTTGTCTTCGGAACTGAAGCGCTTGTTTACCCATTCCTCTGTCCATGAGATCACCAAGACAAACACCAACCCAACGTGCCTGGGGTTAACAGCAAGACTCGACAAGGAAGGCAGAAGTGGACAAACCAACCAATAGAACGATCAAGACCCCCACAAGTAGGTTATCTAAAACTCGGAGAATCACTCGTACCCCGCAAGCCGGGAATAAGCAAAGAAAAGACTGGGGAAACGTGCAGCTTCTTTTTACATCCTTTGGCGCCGGTTTTCCCTTGTCCAGTAATTTTTATTCCGGGGGTCACTAGGAACAGCCCGACAAAAGCCACATAATCGATGGAATCATCGAGGAAAAAGCATCGCTTCGTCAAGAGACGACACAGACCCACGATGCCCAAACGTGATCCTGCATTACCCCGGCCTTTCGGACGAACCATCGAGCTTCAGTCACCGATATTTTCCCGTAAGTGACCCAGTAGGGTTGAAGAAACTCCCGATAAGGCGTTCCGGAAAAAGGTTCGGACACCCTCAGAACGAGCTACAGTCTATTGGCCCCAGCCAGACAAGATAGACATCAACTTGGTTTCCCAAGCTGGGGGAAGACTCGACGTGCATCCCGTCCAACCAGACTATGACAACAGGTAACGCTTCTCTCCCCCCCTTTCTTCGATTCCCGCCACTGAAGAAGAGCGTTCAAGATGGAATGATTCCCTGTGCTCGACCAAAGTACGGCCACGTCCTTTAGAACCCAATATCTCTGAAACGCGCAACAGTCACAGCCAGGCGGTTTTGGACTTTGAGGGACCCAAAAATAGCGGGCAGTATATCTGGACAAGGCTGCACGGATCAGCCCAGATGCCCAGCTTAAAAGCCATAAAGGCACGATGGCCATCCTCTGGGGGAGCGGGGTGCCACTCCCCGAACCCCGCGCTCGGCCCGAAAGTATGCTGCTTCCCCAACAATACATCAGGAGCCGGTTGGCTTGACTTTCTCGAGCTATACGTCCCATATGCGATGATCATAACCTAAACAAGGCACAAGCTTCGTATATCGTCACCCTTGGTCCAGCGAGCTGCGTCTATAATATTTGTTAGCTGTAACCCCTCCTACTTGATAGACCGCGACGAAAAGGGGGGAAAGTACACTTACAACTACCAAAATGCTTAAACGTGGCATCAGCGGTACTACTTGTGCGTGTGCAAAGAAAGAACATCTCAATACATGGAGTTCCAAGGAGCCAAAGCTAAGAGACAAAAGAAAGGATCAAATCATGCAGGCGTGTGCCATGTATTGCACGAACTGTCCCTTTAAGCTCTTATGACAAGTGTCCACACAATATCTCCCGTGAATATACATCACAAATACCGTGCCCCCCGCCCCCGCCTATCCTAACCATATAGCGACGGCTAGGTGTGGGAGAGAGCTTCTAGCCATATCAGCCAAATAATAAAATAAAAAAGACAAGGCGACGATAATCATCTCGTATTCCAGAGGCGCTAAAGTAATCACGTCCCGGGCACACATAAATGCGCAGTAGGTTTAAAAAATAATAAAATAATAAAAATAGGGAAAGCCACAGCTGAGGAAGGAAGGATATCTCTGAAGAAGGTGCTGGTGTTGTACTGTAACCCTTTCAGGCGCCGCTTCTTTCTCCAATCCATCGTCCGCCAAATCACGTGAGCAAGACCTTGGCGCAGCTTCGCGTAACTTTTCCTCCCAATCCAGACTCCCACGAGAGGCTCCATTGTTTCAAGTAGGCCCCCGCCAGGTAGAAAGGGGGGAGGGAAGGGCAATGACCAGAGGAATAGCGGCATGTAATGGGGGAAAAAAAAAAGGAGGGGGTGGCCCTGGGCTTGAGTGATTTTTTGGATCTTCATCTGTCCTTTATTTTATTTTTTTCATGCTCTCTCCCTCTTGGATCACTCCCGATTCCTGCTCAAGAGTGGAGCCCTCTTTTTACCCCCGGGCTCCCGTCCCACAACCTACCGTGTTTACTCCTCTCTTGAAGACGACGGTAGAGATCGTGCAAACGACCTACAGGAGAGTCTTTCGTTGTCTCGCGGAAAGTATGTTTTCACGGAATTTACCTCCCGCTAACCCGGCTTCTTTCCCCTTTACTTTACACTTCTCTCCAGTCGATGGGGCGAGCACCTATCTCTTCCAACAGGGAGAAGCCCCCCTCCCCCTTCCCGAACCAAGAACTAAAATACCCACCCCCGTAGCACTACCCAAGGCAGTTGCCTATTACCGCAATAGTATTAGGATGAGCCCCAAAGCGGGGGAACTTCTCCTCCCACATTCCGGCTGCTGCCCACCATCGCGGAATCCTCTGAAAAACCACACGAGTGGGTGTGGCCCGCGGAAACATTGGGAAACATTGCGCGAGTGATAATCTGTGACTGTCCTGCCCGCACAGTCTTGGCGCTTTCACCTAACATACACAACGTCACATTTCGCCAAACCGAAAGGCAAGTGGAAGGCAACCGAGCTCAAAAACAAGTTTGAGAAAAAGAAAAACGATAACCCCGTAATTGTGATCCAAAGCGAAGCACAGCAGAGAAAAAAAAATCCGTTCAAAAAAAAATGAAAATGAACACCGTACAGCTGTTTAACCCCTCTCCCTCACTACCCCCCTCTACCATTATCGTCCGGGTCCATACGGTATGTTGATCTCTCCCTTTTCTCTTCTTGTCCCAGAAAATACCGATTCTGTCCGTTCGTGCCAACAACCGGGGAACCCCCCCTTCCACAATGCCGCAATCCACACCGAAGCAACCCTAACCCTGGCTGAGGGGAAGGGCAGGGTGTGGGAAAAATGTTTTTTTTTTTTCACTCTCAACAATCGCAGCTTCAGTCGAGAGCATCATAACAAGTGTTTTGTTTCAGATCGTGTCGTCTCGAACGGCTGCCTCGTATGGTATCAGCTCTGATGTGCGTGGAAAAAGATAGAAAGATCGCAAGAAAATAAAAAATGAAAGGCTGCTACCTCGCCCAGCGCAATCACCCCGGAGCCGGAGAGGAAAGACATGTGCCAAAACGAAAAAACACGATATCCACTGTTTCGCTTCTTTTCCTGTGGTGTTGCTGTTCATGATATGACAACAAAACGAACGAAGGAAGCCGCCACATCCCCACAGAAGAAAGAAAGGAGGATCCCCGAGCGGTAATCAATTCCCCCCGTATGGTCACTCCAGACCCCTTTTCCTTCATCGTCATCACCATCACCATCATCATCATCAAGAGGATTAAAATAGCGGATTAACGCATAAACCGCCCGTACCGGATAAAACCCACCCAGCGCGAATATCTGGAAGGTGGTTATTGGACCGCTTTCTTTTGGTTACTTTCTCACCCACTTTTGAGCTCAGGCATGCTTGTTCATGTGTTATCACTCGACTATCTGTGGCTGTGCGTCACAAAAACGGTTCGGCCGAATCTGATCCATCCAGTCCCGTCAACACACGGGTCTTAGGGCGACTATGTGAAGAAAAAAAGTCATTCGAAAGTGCATTCTTGACAACGACAACAACGTTGACGGAAAGATGGTGGTATGTATGTAAAGCTTTCGGTGAATATGATGT
>Ga0307507_10005253_pt1 | contig 21514 bp, 4 predicted proteins | sample 7_EM_MG_FD_207223 | JGI IMG/M metagenome (GOLD analysis project Ga0307507, IMG submission 207223) | Populus trichocarpa ectomycorrhiza microbial communities from riparian zone in the Pacific Northwest, United States - 7_EM | ecosystem: Host-associated > Plants > Roots > Unclassified | place... | reverse complement strand
AAAGCTCTGCCAAGACTCCGCATAGAGCTCTACCGGAGCTCTGCATAGAGCTCTACCGGAGCTCTGCATAGAGCTCTACCGAAGCTCTGCACGGAGCTCTACTAAAGGCTCTGCCAGAAGCTCCGCTAGATGATCTCTACGAAGCTCCCTCAAAGCTCTGCACAAAGCTCTGCACGGAGCTCTGCCAAAGGCTCTGCCAGAAGCTCTGCTAGATGCTCTCTACGAAGCTCCCTTAAAGCTCTGCATGAAGCCCTACACGGAGCTCTACTAAAGGCTCTACCAGAAGCTCTGCTAGATGCTCTCTACGAAGCTCCCTTAAAGCTCTGCACGGAGCTCTACTAAGACTCCGTATAGAGCTCTACCAAAGGCTCTGCATAGAGCTTTACTGAAGCTCTGTATAGAGCTCTACCAAAGGCTCTACCAGAAGCTCTGCTAGAGGCTCTTTATAAAGCTCCCTTAAAGCTCTACATAAAGCTCTGCATAGAGTTCTACCAAAGGCCCTGCTAAAAGCTCGGCATAAAGCTCTACTAAGACTCCGCATAGAGCTCTACTAAAGCTCTGCATAGAGCTCTACTAAAGCTCTATACGGAGCTCTACTAAAGGCTCTACTAAAAGCTCTGCTAAATACTCTCTATAAAGCTCCCTTAAAGCTTTATATAAAGCTTTACTAAAACTTTATATAGAGCTCTACTAAGGCTCTATATCTACTATAATATCTACTATAATATATATTAAATAAAGATATCCTAATAAAACTATATATTAAGCACAATCACAAGATCTTCTATAATAAGGATATAAGGTACCTTTTTAAGCCTTAGGATTTATATAATCCTTATAAGATTTAACTAGATCATTGTTTCTACTGAGAAGATACTATATAATTGTTAAAGAATTAAACTCCAAGCTCCAGCCTCCCTAACTACATAATTTCCGAATTCCCCAGCGTTTTTTACTAGAAAAATACTGAACGCCACCCCTTTGAAAGGAGTGGCCCCTATAAATAAGCGGATCTTCCCTAATATTAACAAGATTCTGTTAAAAATTCTAAAGAAAAACTCCAGAGGCCTAGATAAAATATTAAAATAATAAACTCTCTATAAAATAATAAAAAACTTACTAATTTAACATTTTTACTAACTATTGGCTGGTTAAATGCATTAAATGGTCTAAATAAGTAACTTAATGTAACTTTTGAGATATCTAGCCATTTAAGTAGAAGAGTGGGTATATTAAGCCAGGGCTCTTCTTGGTTAAAGTAAAGAAAAAAGGGTTAGATTTCTATAAAGCCGTTAAATTTAGGTAGTTATGTTTTAAATTTTTAAGATCTTACCTCCTGTTTAATGTATTTTCTGAAAATTAAGCGTAAGTTTAACCTTTCCAGTGACGAGGTTATGGATTCGAATATGCTAAACTTTAATATATAGAACCTTATTAAATCTGAGAAAATAGGCAAAAGCTATCGCATATATAAGGCTTATTATAATATGTTGATGAACACCTCCCTAAATCCGTCCTCCTTAACCTATAGGAAGACGGGATAACTGAGAAGTATATTTAAGATTTGCGTTATATTTGTAAAGCTCTTGAAGCTTTAACGCAGTAATTGCTTTTACGCTTTCTTGTGTTTCTCCTGCACGAGTCTATAAAATAGCGTTAGTTATAGTAAATAGTAAATAATTATTGGTATTACCGAGAAAGAAAATATACCTTTTGTCTATGTAGACTTCTTATATATCTTGCCATAATATCTGAAAGTGTTGGGTTTCCTATCTATTCTCTATTGCTTTTCTTGGAAAATTAATTACTTCTAAGACGAACCTCATGAGCGTAGAAATAGGAGACTGCTGCACGCATTTTTTGCGTATGTGACTAGGTTCTATTCTCACTTTCTTATAGCAACTAAGAAGATAAGCTAGGTTCGGCCTTTTTACAGACAGATTGAATCTACAGGTATATTAATGGTGGAATATCTTTATTTGGCTTTTTAACGAACTTTTTAAGCTCTAGGGCTTCCTTTTTCATAAATTTAATATACTTTTTAATTTGCCTAGAATAATCTTATTAGATAGAAGTATTTTTAACTAAATTCTTGGAATATATAGGAAATATACCCTATATAACCTAATAAAGTTATAGGTGCTAATGCACCCTCTATAGCCTTATATATAGTTTTAAATAACTCGTTAATTCTGATAGAATTATTAAATTCTGCTACTAAAATCTCTTGTTACTTATTAAGTTCCTTGTTAATTTCGGCATCTTTTATAGCTTTCTGTATAGGATTTAAGGGAGTTTTAGTATCTAATAACAAAAGAAAAGAGTTAATTTTAGAGAGATAAGACATTTTCTAAGAAGAAAGGAAGTATTTCTTAATTTTTCTAAGGTTTGTAGTGTGTGGAAAATAATTAGAAGGTTTTTAGTAAAAATAAGGTATAGGGTAAGTCCTTTATTAAAGAAATCTAAAAAATAATTAGCGTTTATAGAAAAAACCGCTAATGCAGCCATTTTCGCTATATAAATCTAAAATTAAATATCTAAAATTTTAAGATATTTTTAATGAAATCTCTAAAAGTTCTATTATTGTAATTGTTTTTCTTAATATGGCTCTATTAAAAAGAAAAAAGCAGCAGCTTAATTAGGGTGTAGGAGAAACCTCGGGTTTAACGAGAAATAAAGCTCGAGATACTATAGTTGCTGTTTAAAATAAACAACTTTTTGGGTTTACTAAGGAATTTATTTAATCTAGAAGAAGAACATATAAAGAGATTGCAATTTATAAGGAAATGTTAGTATAACCATAAAGAGAGTATATCCTTAATAGAAAAATATAATTAATTTCTTTAGGTAAGATAAAGGAGAAACGGTGCGGTTTCTTAAAGAATCCGATATAAAGGATATCAATCCTCTAAGAATTTACCTACACCGTGCAAATGATCTTCGAAAATACCAAAAAATGCCTTTACTTTTTGGTCCCTCTAAGACCCACTTTTATACTCTCTTAGTCTCTGAGAATTCCTCTAATATATCTCGGCTATATTAAGAAAAAGATCGCGCTTTGCCTCTCTAAGCAGAGGTTACTATTTAAAGGCAGAATTCATTTAATTTTAACTTAAATATTAAGACTACTGGAGATTTTACTTTAGTATAGCAAGGTCTTTAGGAGACTTTCTTAGAACTTACATAAAATCTATCTTAGTTTAATGTTTAGCACCTTAACTAACCTTAAGTATTAACCTTGATTTTCTAGTTAAATGCCCTAGAATCTTCGCTGCTACTCTAAGAAAACCACTGCCTATCTAGGGAAATTACTATAAACGGAACACTACTAAAGTTCTTAAACGAGGATATTATATGGCCACACAGAATTATTAGTTATACTGATAATATTTCTTAATTATTTTATAATTGGCACTACTCTTTACTTATAAAAGTGAAAGGTGTTCTAATTCCATTAAAATATTGGGCTTAATTATACCGTGGTATAGTAAAAGAGTCTTAGGAAACCTTAAAAAAGGGCTATTTAGAGCAAAAGGTATTAATATATCTAATTTATATTAAAAGCCCTACTTATATTTACTAATTATACTTTATTTTATAGACTATTATATTAATATATAGCATATATTCTAGTGAAACTGCTTTTTAGGAGAACTTTTCTACGGTTAATAAGAGCTCTAAGCAGAGTAGGCGTATAAAATGGATGGAAATAGTATTAAAAGCTTAGTTAAAATGTTAAACAATTAATACCGAGGATGCTGTAAGGGCAAGAGCTGAATATTAAGGAAAATTGCTGGGTTTTAACGAAGTTTTTATATATCGAAAAGGTTCAAAGGTGGAGGTATATAAGAGTAATTACTAAATTGCTCGGAAATACCAAGAACTTAAAGGGGAATCTTGGCCTTGAGATAATAATGATTTTAATTAGCGCAATAAAACGATAAACCCTTTTTATGGTTTTACTTCTTATTTTTTCCAATAAATTATAAATGCGCATTTAGAATTTATAATAAGATTTAGTATCTACTACGTTAAAAAAATTCGTGCCTACGGCGTATGCCCGCTTTTAGAAATTTTAGTATATAAGGCCGGATTCCCGGTAGCACCCCTTAAGAATAGTTACCTTTACTACTGGACTGTTACCGGACGGTTACTAGATGGTTACTTTTCGGTCTTAAAGAAGCTTTAAGCCAATTTTACTAGTAATTATATGCCTTTGGAAACCTGGCGCTAGGTTCTATTGTAACAGTCTATTAAGTACTAGAAAAAGGACTAAACGGTAATTTTTTTCTTAGAAAATCTATAAAATGCAATATATTATCTTATACTTTTAGAGTATGTGTAACTCCGCACCCTATCTTATGTTAAGGCGTACTAGGTATTTCTAGGCATTAACTAAGCCCTATATAGAATTTTGCTAACTTTTCCGAGAAAGGGGCTTATCTTTGGTGGCAACGTTGAGATTTGGCCTAAGCGCGCGTGGCCCGGGCGGTCTAAGCCCGCTTGGAGGTCGGACTGTTACTTTTCCGGTTTGAAGGTTCACTTCTGATGAGCCCCTAGGGCTTTGAGCTACGAAGAGACTTTATAGTGCACGGGCTCCGTGCATGTGACTCGTGCATGTGACCCACGCCTTTAGAGAATACAGATTATCTAACATTACGCGTGTTACCTCTATCCCTTAGCACGATGAAATGGGCCTTACGGTTATCGATAAGAGCCAGCCAATAGAATCAATAGGATTAAGGCTTCCTGACCATACGTGTACTTTTGATTCTGGTGTTCGCAGGTCCCATCGTGCTAAGGGATAGATTAAATAAATATATTTTGATCCACCATGCCTTCCAATCGTACTTCTAATGATATACACTTTGTTCCGCCGACTCGGAAAGCAAAAGAACTCCCCTGAACACCAGGATCAAAATAACGCGATTGCACGACTACTATGCCTTCCAATTATACCAGAATCGATATATACCCTGTTCGGCCTACTTAGTATGACGTTCGGCCGAATTAAAGTGTAAAAAACCCCGCCTTAGGCCCTGGCCGTTGCCCAGATTCCTAAGTATGGACATCGAATTCAGCTAATTTAATTGGTTGGTTCTTATCGATAACCTAAGGACCCGAATAATCGTGTTAACGTAATCCACAAGCAAGTGGCCAGCACAACCATGTGGCCACCCCACCAAAAACTCTAAAAATCGTTCTTTAATATTTTAACAACGGCTTAATAATAAATTATAAAAATTTATAATTAGACTCTTATACTTACTTTAAGACCTTTATTAAAGTTTTAAAGTAATTTAATAAGTGGTTTTTAAGATATAATAATTAGACTTAAATTTAAAAGCTAAATCTTAATAAATTAATAATAGGTAGACTAACTACTCTAAAACTCTAGTAGAGGTCTTAAAGTAGGTATAAGAGTCTAATTATAAAATTTTACAATTTATTATTGGGCCGTTGTTAAAATATTAAAGAACGATTTTTTTGGTTTTTTTGATGAGGTTTTTGAGGTGGCCACATGCTTGTGTTGGCCACTTGCTTGTGGGTTACGTTAAGGGATACTAATTCGACAGAAAAGAAAAAGTGATAAATCATATATTTATAATTTTCGTTTGTAGGTTAACAACTACAAGTTGCCTTGCCCTTTTAACTTAGTGTAAGGTATTTCTAAAACACTATTATTATCTAACCAAAAATAGTGGTAGATTGCGGCACTAGTACGCAACTAGTACGGAGATGCCGAAGTCATCAGTTTCTGATAGAGGGCATTACCCCAGCAAAATGTTTTCCCTAGTTTTTTCCCTAGTTACTCATTTGCTTTCCTTTCCTTTTCTTTTTACTTTCTTCCTTTCTTTAGTGGTAGTAAATGACTTATAACCGATGACTTTTTCCCGTAATTCCCACTCGACTCTGGTTTTTTGGCTTAGCTGCCACCACGCAGGGCCCCCTACCTAATCTGCCGACCGGAAGACCAAAAGATCAAAAGAATAACGACTCTGCCTTATTGCTAAGTAGGCGGTAAAGCGCTAAGGTTAATACTAACGTTAATTTAAAACTGTTACCTCATTGCCACTTAATCGACATTGCTATTTAGTTGGTTGTAGGTAATAGAAAGGCAATAGAAAGTATAAAGTTATAAGGCAATAGGCAACTAGAGTAGGAGTAGGGTAATTACCAAATTTAGCCTAGATTGATATAATTATACTTTACCTGTTAGCGACTCGGTCAATCGAGGCACGAGCACGGCAAGAGGGTCGCGCAAGCCTGTACGATTGTATTGTCTATAAACGAGGATCCAAAGCTAAAGAAAGGAAACAAGAAGAACGGAAGCACCGCTCGAAGCTATATACAATCTTCTGGTCACGTGATGGCAACTTGCGGCAATCTGACGGCAATTTGCCAGTGCCGTAACATTACCAATATTTTCCACTTTCTTCTTTCTCTTCTTATCTAAATTACTACCCTTTATCCCTAAGTAATAAGCAAATAATAATAAAAAGAAAGCACTAACTTAATACAAGATTTGTTAAAGCGTATTAGCCTATTTTATAATTTTCCTATATAAATTAATAAATTACTTTATAACTACGGCTTGAAAAAGATTTTAAGAAATCTTTAATTATATAAGCGTCTCGATCGGCTTATATACTATTAAATACTACACTAGAGATACTTTATATAAACTTTGACCTTATACGTTATAGTATATATTATAAAACTAGGTTTAGCATAAATAGAATAAGGGAAAGATAAATAATAGCTCGTCTATAATATTATTTAACTAATACTAAATGCCTTTTAAATCTACTTTAAGGGGCCGTTAAAATCGGATCCTATACCTCTACAAGATAACTTAACCTATAAATTTACTAGTTTCTAGATTTAGTAGGCCAACGTAGGGACGTTATATAGCGTATAGATAGGGGTTAGTGGTTATTAAGACGCTATAGGTAGTAGTAAAAAGTTTTTATACTAGATAGTAAGATCTTAAAAACTACTATTAATAGTATCTCTTTATAGTAGATAATTACTAGCTCTTAGTTTAAACCTACTTATATAATCCTTATAGATATATTACAGCTTAAACAAATACCTTTAAGGTAAAGCTTAAGCAAATGCTATACTATAAAGATACTAAGATAAGAAGAAGAAGGAAAAGGAGATGGTTATTAGGAGTAGCATAAGTAATTATCTTAAGGTAACTACTGAGGCGCTAGTAGTAAGCGAGCTAATAGTTATATAGTAGAATATAGTAGGTAACCTGCTTTAGCGCCGTTATATTACCCCCTTAATAAAAGAAAGCCTACTCTTAAGCTTTATTAGAAATAAGATAGAATAAGACTTATAAAACGTAAGACCATTTTATATACCGTTAAGACGTATACTAAAAGAGACCCGTGCGCGAATACCGAAATATTATATCCTCTAAGGACTTAGTTTGGCTGCGCTCTATATAATATACCCCTCTATAAATAAGGATCTTATTAATAGAAACACCACGGCTTAACCAAAATATAATAATTATTCATTGCTTAACGTCCGATTCGGATCCCTATTAGGCCCACGCGGACTACTCCTTATATGTGGGGAGAAAACTCCATTTGAGAAAACCCCGTGATCCATCTCTCTGCTTTTTGGGGTTCGCCTGCTTGGCGCCTGCGAGTTACCTATGGTGCTCTACTACCTTACTTTTTGACCTCCTTGGGAACCACTGCTGCCGTAACAAGCCTACGGACGCGCTAGTATCGCAAACTTTTGGTTACTCACCCGCAGTTCTGGATACTAGACGCGTCCAATAGGCTTTGTATTTTGTCAGATGCCTTCTTGATGGAGGTATTTCCGCTTTATGGTGTGGTATTCGCCCGTCTTTGTTGTGGAGGGCCATTGCCGGGCGTGGTTCTGGCGGTCGCGCGCGGGTGCGAACCACCGTCGTTCGACGTGTGCCTCCCCTGTGATGCATGCATCTCAGGGGGATTCTCTGGGTGTTTTTCAGGGTTCTTTTGGTTGGTTTTGGTCTTTTGGGCTAGGTGTAGCAAGAGCTCCTTCACCAAAATATAATAGAGTTAATTATATATAATTTTAGGCTTTATTATAATAATTTAGAGCGTTAATCTATTAATTAAATCTATAGCTTTATTTCGCCAAGACTCGATTTAATCTAGAGGCTCTAGTTAGTTCGCTTATGTATATATCTTTCTTAACGGCGTATAGAATAAAATGTAAGATAGGGGGAGAAGGGGTATAATAAAGCCTTGTAGGAAATACTACGGTAGACTTGTTAATGGGTTAGGTATATAGGTAAATAAGAAGTTAATAACGTAAATATAACTAGTGGAGTAGTTGCCTAACAGATTAGCTTTAATTATATTCTAAGATTTATTACAAGGAGAGAACTATCTAAGGTAGAAACTATGGTCCTTTAAATACACAACCTAACTCCTAAAAAAGATATTTAGTACGTTAAGTATATAAGCCCTATAACTCGTTACATAACTTATTTACCCCTTATCCTATAGTTTAACTAGTTCTAGCGCCTCCTACGCTTCCACTACTAGTCCGTTTATATCCTCTTTAAGTAGTTATATTACTGCCGATATAAGGTCTATAACACTATCTCCCTCCTCTTTATCATCGTCCCTAAAGATATTCTATATCTCTAAGTTGTAAATTAAAGGTATAGTATTCCTATCTATAATTTAATAACCTTTATTATTTCTAATACTTTCTATTAAGTCTTTGCAATCTAAATATCGCAATAAGCTTATTATAGCCATTCTTTTACTTAGTAAAATTATACTATCTTATTCTTATTATACGGAGAAATGGTTAGTATATATTATAACCACGGCTTTCTCTAGTCGCCAACCTCTTTTATACTCTAAGTATATAAAATCAAATATACAATTGTCTTATAACGTTTAATCCGTCTTTAAAACCAAGTATATATGTCTTTTTATTCTTTATAGACGTCTAGCATCTTATTTAATCTATTATAGGGTCTCGTGTTTAATCTAAGGCCTCTTATCTTAAGGGTAAACTTACCTCTACCCTTACTAACGTACAGCGTCTTCGTACTAAAGAAGCTCGCATACTTAACACTTAACTAGCTACTTATTGTTACGGCGCTGGTGGAAAACAGTGGATCTTGGCAGACGTGGATTATGGTAGACGCGAGTTACGTGACTTAAGGACCGCATAAAATATCAAGTAGCGCTGCTATTCTTCTCCTTCCTTTCTCTAGCTTTGGATCCTTATTTATAGACTACCAATTATACAGGCTTGCGCGTCCCTCATGCCGTGCTTATGCCTTAATTAACTAAGTCGCTAACATTATCTAAAGCTTAACTACTCTTTCTTCCTAAGAAGGAACTTAAATATATCTATAAAGGACATAGAATAGGACCCTAAGGACATTACCAGGACCATAAGGATAGGATAGACCCCTAAGAACCAAAAGAACACAAATAGAACGCAAAACCTAAGAATAGGACACGCACAGACTAGAACCCCTAGAAAATAAACAAACACTAGAAATTACCTAATACCCCTACCACTATGCTAAGAAATACGGCAGCCAGTAAAGCCGCCGTAGGACCCGTAAATACCTCCGATAGTAAAACAGTTGCCGTCTTAACCCCCTAGGAAGAGCTCGCAGCAGCTAATACCAAAATTAAACAGCTTTAAGAGCTGCTTAAAACTAGAGACACCCCTATACCTAGCAAGGAGTTATTAGACACCTAGAGACTTACTATAGTTCTTAAGACCCTAGCCTAATGTACAGCATTAGTATTATTGCGGTCCGTAAAGGTTACGGAACCCCTATTACTTACAGACGGAACTAACCCTATATTTAACAATTGGAAGCTTTAACTACAAGATAAGCTTAAAGTTAATCTAGACCACTTCCCTACTACCCAAGCTAAAATGGCCTACGTCTTTGGCCGTACTAGTGGGGATGTATAGACGCATCTACGTCCGCGATATGCCTAGGACTTGGCAGACCCCTTCCTCTCTAAAGAAGAGATGGTTAACTACCTATCTTCCATTTATAAGAACCCCTTTAAGACACAGAACGCCCGCCTTAATTATAAAGCTCTTAATATAAAGATAACGGAGACCTTTTTAGCCTTTTAGACCCACTTTCTGCACCTAGCCGGCTAAGCCTAAATTCCCTATAAAGACCTAATGCCAGACCTCTTTAACAAGCTTACCCTAGACCTACAGCGCGCTATACTGCCAGTTTTTACTACTATATAGACGCTAAAGGTACTTATGGACCACTACCTAGCTATTAACTAAGGCCTTTATTAAATTAAGGCACGATCTAAGCGGTATAAAGCTAGAAACTCTCCAAACTAGACTATAAGCACTTTATAAACGGCCTATAACACCCTAGCATAATCTATAACTCCTATAGCACCAGCCATACAGCCCGCCGTTAATTTAGCAGCTAGCCATACAGCTAGTCCTACTATAGGTCCGGCGCACACTTAGCCTATATATAATAACCCCTATAAATAGGCCCTTAGTAATTAAGGAGCTTGCTTCTTATATAGCCAGAAAAACCACTTTATAAAGAATTGCCAGACAAAGGTAAAAACGGGTAAGGTTCTGTTAATTTAGGAGGATAGTATAAAGTTAGAAAAAGAGGAACCCTAGAGAAAGACTCCCCTCTAGGGTTAAAAGGAATTAATATATCACATATTAATCTAGGTTAGCTAGTTAGTAAAAGAAGCTGCACTATCCCTTATACCTTATTCCGTAATGGATATTAAGTTTTAACCTCTGCTTTAGCTAACTCTAGAGCAAATGCCTTTACCTTAATAGATACCTAGTATGCTATAAAGCTGGCTGACTTTTTAAATACACCCTTTAAAGAACTACCTAAACCAATTCCTATTCGCGGGTATAACGGACGGATAGGACCACCCATTATAACTATCTTGCGGATTTACCTCCGTATAGATAGACAAAGGTAGTATAATATCCCCTTTCTTATTACGGACCTAGGAAGCCACAATATAATCTTAAAAAGAAAATAGCTAGCCTATCTAGGCTTACAGCTTAATATACGGAGTAGATAGCTTGTCTAGCCCAAAACCCTACCCCTAATACCCTTTTTTATAAAGGAAATTAGCATTACAATAGAAAACCTTGTATGGCTATAGATAGACACCATTTACTAGGCTAATGCTATGCGTAGGGACCAGGCTTTTAAAAAGAATATATAGCTTAACCCGTAACGGATCTATATACTACACCGCCCCTAGACTACCTATATTATGCCACCTATACCAGAGATTAAAAAAGTTAGTAAAAAGCTAGCAGAGTTCCCTACAGGGAACTTAGGCCCTATACAGCTATAAAGAATAGCAAGGAGTATCAGACGCTATACTAAATATATAAACCGGAGGGATAACTTATAGAAGATAGAATAGGAGCTAAGAAAGATTATAAACCCTAGGCCGCAAAATATGGCCTAATAATAGTCCGTAAAGAAACCTATAGGCCTCCCACTAGTTAATATCTGCTATATTAGCGCTGTAGAATTCTACCGGAACTTGGTCTAACCTAATACCATTGCCTTTACCACTAGCTTATATAAAATTAATTAAATAATTAAGGAAAAGGAAAATAAGCTTAGTAAACAGGAAGGCGAGCTTATAAATAAAAAGCTAGTAGAACAGAAACTACCCTATTAACACTAGAAATTTAAGGACGTGTTCTCTAAGGCAGTATTAGATATACTCCCGCCTCACCAACCATACGACTATAAGATTAAGATTGAGCCAGATAAGAAAGACATACTTAGCTATAGCCTCCTTTGTCAGCAGTCTACTACTAAATTATAGGCTATAAAGTAGTACCTTATTAATAACCTAAATAAGGTCTTTATTAAACCTAATTAAGCCCCTTTTAACTCACCTATTCTCTTTACTAAAAAGCTAAATAGAGGACTTTGTTTCTATATTAACTACCATAAACTAAATAATATAACCCGCAAGGACCGCTACCTACTACCCTTACTTAATAAGACTTTAACCTAAATAAGTAGATCTAAGATTTTTACTAAGTTTAATATCCGTTAGGCCTTTTACTAGATTAGGATGGACCCTAAATTAGAAGATCTTACTACATTTCAGACCCATTACGGAATATATAAATATAAAGTACTTCCTTTTAGACTAACTAACGGACCGGCTACTTACCAGTAATATATAAATAATATACTCTTTAACTACTTTAACGACTTCTATACAGCCTACCTAGATAACATTATAATCTACTCTAAGAATAAGTTAGAACATAAGGAGCATATCTATAAAGTCCTATAATAGCTCCATAAGGCTAGTCTTTAGGCCGATATTAAGAAATTAGAATTTAGTATTAAGCGTATAAAGTACCTAGGTTTTATTATTAGTATAGATAGAATTAAGGCCAACTTAGAGAAAACGGCTATAATTAACTAGTAGACACCCCTACGGACTATAAAAGGGGTGTAATTATTTTTAGGTTTCTGTAACTTCTACTAACGCTTTATTAAGAACTATAGCAAGATTGCCTAGCCTCTTAACCGCCTTACTAAAAAAGACTAGCTATTCCACTTTAACGCTATATATATGCAGGCCTTTAATAAGCTTAAAAAACGGCTAGTATTAGCTCCCCTACTTGCCTACTTTAACCTAGAACGGCCCTTAATGCTAGAAACTAATGCCTTAAACGGCGCAATAGCCAGCATTTTCTCCTAAAAGCAACCGAATGGAAAATAGCACCCTATTATATACTATTTAAAGACTATAATAGATACCGAGCTAAACTACTATATCTATAATAAAGAAATGCTGGCTATTGTCTCTAGCTTTTAGCAATAGCGTATATAGCTAGAGGGGACCCCTAAGCCTATTAAGGTAGTTTTAGATTACAAGGCCCTAGAATACTTTATAATAACTAAGGCCCTTACGGCCTAGTCGGCACGTTAGGCGGATATCCTATCTTAGTTTAACTTCTTAATTATATATAAACTAGGCGCTATAAACTGTGCGGATACTCTTATAAGGCGTAAACAGGACCTAGGTAACTAGGTGGCTATAAAGATCTTATTATAGACCTAGACACTACTATAACTAGAGCACCTTAACCCCTAGATATAGGTAGAGCTAAATACAGACCCTTTAGATACTAAGATATATCCTATTAACTCTATAGAACTTAACCTTATTAATAAACTGCTATAGGCAAACCATACAGCCCCTTCTCTATAGGAGTACCGTAAAAAGGTAAAGGATGCTACTAGCCTATAGTCCCTTAAAAACGGACTGCTTAAGTACTAGAAACGGCTAGTAGTAGTAGAGAAATAGAACTTATAGACCCAGCTTATTACTAAAGTATATACCTAGGTCTCTACGGCCTACCTTAAAAAAAATAAGACCTATAAAATTATTAGTAACCGTTACTACTGGCCCAGAATGGTTATAGATATTAACCGCTATATATAGAATTATAACAACTGCCGTAGGTCTATAATTCCACGGGATAAAACCCTAGGACTATTAAAGCCACTCCTAATACTAGAATACCCCTAGCAGTATATCTCTATAGACTTTTATAAGCTGCCTACAGACCGTAACGGATATAATATAGTAATAATCCTAGTTAACTGCTTTAGTAAGCACCCGTTCTTAATCCCCTGTCACAAAAATATTAATACTAAGGAGGTAGCCTAACTATATATCCATTATATCTACCGAATTTATGGACTACTAGATACTATTATATCCAATTATAGGCCGCAGTTTATATTGGCCTTCTAGAATAAGTTTACTTGGATCCTTAATATTAAGCTAAAGCTTTCTATAGTATACCACCCCCAGACAGATAGTTAGACGGAGATTATAAATTAATACTTAAACTAGAGGCTCTGGCCCTTTATTAACTACTTCTAGGATAACTAGGGTGAACTACTACCCCTAATAAACTATACCTAGGTAACCCTACCTTATAACTCTATAGGATTTGCACCTATTTAGCTAGAAATAGGATACTTACCCTATATAAGCTTTAACTGGGAAAGACTAGAGGGGCCATAAACTGTATATAAAAAACTGTCTTATAAGGAAGCCTAGCAATATGCTAAACGCTTAAAAGAAGCTTAGACGGTAGCCTATATAAATCTAGAAAAGGCCTAGAGATTAATAGAACAGTAGGTAAATAAGCATAGGCGTAAGCCTAACTTTACTATAGATAATAGGGTCTGGGTTATAACAAAGAACTAAAAGATAGAACGGCCTAGCTATAAGCTAGACTATAAAATAGCAGGACTATATAAGATTCTTAATAAAAAAGGCAACTTATATAAGGTTAAGCTCCTAGACTTAATTAAAGTCTATCCTATCTTTTCGCCGGATAAGCTATGGAAGGCTGCAAATAACCTACTACCTAGATAAAAGAATAAGCCTCCCCTACTAATTTAAGTTAATGGCGATAATGAATAGGAAGTTAATAAAATACTAGCCTATAAATTAGTATAAGGAACGCTACAATACCATATTTAATAGAAAGGCTATAATCTAGACCTAACCTAGTACCCCGCCTAGAACTTTATAGGCTACCCCTAGAGACTTAAAGAATTCTATAACTAATACCCTAACAAACCCGGACCCCTAAAGTACCTTAACAAGTAAATAGAGTGCTAGTATAGCGAAGACAATAGGCTGCCTATTAAGCATAAAGACAAGAATACCCTACGGATATAATATGGATATATAAAGCCTAAGGGCAGGCTTTTTTAGAAGGGGGGGGGTAATGTTACAGCGTTAGTAGAAAACGGTGGATCTTGGCAGACGTGGATTATAGTAGACGCAAGTTACGTAACTTAAGAACCGTATAAAATATCAAGCGGCGCTGCTATTCTTCTCCTTCCTTTCTCTAGCTTTGGATCCTCGTTTATAGACTACCAATTGTACAGGCTTGCGCGTCCCTCATGCCGTACTCGTGCCTCGATTGACTAAGTCGCTAACACTTATGCTTAGTTATACCGTCTTATAAAGGGTTGTAAGAAGGTCCGTTTAAAGAAGTAAAAGCTTCTTAAATAGGGCCTAGCAAAGCTTAAGTCTAATAAAAGAAAGGATTTTTCTCTATTAGGGAAGGAAATAAGTCTAAGTGGCTTAGTAGCTATTCCTCCTAAGTCTCCCTTAAGTAATTTATTTTTGAATAATCCTTCTTTATTAATGCTTCCTAACCTAATTTCTTCCAATACTCTATAACCTTTTTTATAACGTTCTTTAGGATTTTTAGTAGTTTTTAAGTAGTCTTATTATAGCCTATCTACTTTACTTTATACTATATTTTATTATTAATGTCCTTATAACTAACAATTATAAAAACTTACTATTTATTCTCTTCTTATCCTTTATATATATCCACCTTATAAACTAGGAGCTTAATATTTCCATATACTAGCTCTATATCGTAATATACTATATAGAGTAGATCTTCATTTTTACTAGTAAGTTAAATTTATATATAAGTTCTAAAAAAATTTACTATAATTTTAAATGGTCTTAGTCTAACGTAGTCCAACTTTTACTTAGTTATTAACTCTTAAAGTTTTTATATAGTAGCTATACTTTATCTCTCTCCTTAAGATCTAGTCCCTTAAATCTCTTAGCATTATAGTACCTTTCTATTCTTTCTTATACTAGTTTAGCTAATTTAATAAAGTCTATATAAAGATTTATTAGTATTTCTATCCTTTACTTAGCTGTGCTACTTATCTTTCTTTCTTAGCGTAGCAATAACAATATTCTTAGCTTATATCTATAACGAAGCCTTATAGGAAATACTACGGTAGACTTATTAATAGGCTAGGTATATAGGCAAATAAAAAGTCAATAATGTAAATATAACTGGTAAAGTAGTTACCTAATGTTCCGACTGATACCGGTACACACGATATTCCGGAACATTTCTGCCTCATTCCGGAACGAGTCGTCCTTGTTCCAGAATGAGTCGTGTATCGCTTTGATCGGCTCCATTCCGGATTGCTTGCCTCATTCCGGAAAAGATCTTTGAAGGTTAGGCCTATTACTAGGTGGTACAGTAGGTAGAGGCTCGCCAACGCCCACACGCATACCACGAGTCGTGAAGTTCTTCAAAATAGATGCATTTTATGCCTTCATGTTTCTTCGTTTCTAGATTTAATTGGTAAATAGTAATTGTATAGGGTCTAGAATAACCTCAAATTACGCTAACTACGCCTACATGACGTCGCGAAAAGATCTACTTGATAAGTGTACATTTGGTAGTCGAATAATATTTTGCAATTAAGCGTAAGGCATTTTGCAGAGCTCTCGTGAGCTCCTTTGTGGTGTTGATTTTGCTTAAAAATCGCCTAATTAGGCTTAGCGCAGGGGTTGTCGCGAACTTTGAAAATTTTTCATTGATCCTTCCTACCTACTACCTCTACGCACGACTCAATTAGATCCTTAATAATATGCACACCTTTTCTGTAAGTTCTGAATATATACTTGACTCTACTGCCAGCTTAAATCTAACACTAGCAACAGCAATATCGTCCTCCGCGCCCACCTCCGCGCCCGCACCTAATGCGGCTCCCCTACCTCCTACCGATACTCCTACCGTGAGCCTACCTGCTGTAGGTGTAGGCAAGGATGTAACGATCGACGGTATAGCTGTTAAAAAGGAAATATATAGTATTCCTACTGCTATAGAGGAAAGCCTTGTACAAATCCGACGGAGGACTTCCCGGGTGAGCCTCCAGCAAGAGCTCACATAAGGCTTGCTAGTACTCAGATTAACTCTTAAACAAAGCGAGCCTAACGGGGGACTCTGCCACAAAGTTCTACACAACCTTAATCAACAACAGCAGATGAGGAAGGTAATCAATTAAGCCCACCGGCGAGGCTGCGCAAGCCAAAGGAAAGGAGAACGATAGTAAATTGGCGCAGCTAGGAGAAATCTAAATCGCAATCGCGCCAAACCTAATTAGGCAATCAGTCTATGGCCGGCAAAACGTCGGAGAGCCCGGCTTTTAACGGATCTTGGTGGGTTTGAAGCTTTACGCGATTTGCAAATTTTAGTGTCGGGGAACGCGATCGACCACCCCCTACCCAATTGGTTTCTACTACTTATAGACTATATCTATAACGTGGAAAGGCCTTCAAATACACCTACAAATCGCAGCGTAACCTAATTTAGATGGAATCTAATGGTGTTGTGGTGGTTTGGGGGGTGGTAAAATTTAATCTCTAATAGAAAATCTTATTAGAAAATCAAGATCTTATATTTTTATGCTGGATATCGCGACTATGCTCTACTTATTTTACAGCCAAAATCAACTTACAATCATTAAGAAATAGCCAAAATCTATATATTCACCGAAAAGTCAAAAAAGCTCTATTAAATCTTAATATAGCTTTAAATCTTTTCCGGAATGAGGCAAGCTCTTTTCCGGAATGAGACAAGTAATCCGGAATGAGGTCGATCAAAGCGATACACGACTCATTCTGGAACAAGGACGACTCGTTCCGGAATGAGGCAGAAATGTTCCGGAATATCGTATGTACCGGTATCAGTCGGAACGCCTAATGGATTAACTCTAATTATATTTTAAGATTTACTATAAAGAAGAGAACTGTCTAGGTAGGAACTGTAGTCCTTTAAATATATAATACTGCGCTTAAGAAATGTACTAAGTATGTAGGGAAGTTGGTACATTAGTATGTCCCACGTTCCTATATTTCTACGTTTTAAACTTATAACGTAACTTATTATATAACTTAGTTACCCTCATCCTATAGCTTAGTTGGTTTTAGTGCCTCCCGTATTATCTTAACCAACCCATTTATATTTTTTCTTAATAGTCGTACTACTGCTAATATAAGATCAGTAATACTATCCCCCTCCTTTTTATCTTCGTCTTTAAAAATATCCCCTATCTCTAAGTTGTCTATTAAAGGTATAGCATTCCCACCTTTAATTTAATAACCTTTATTATTTATAATGCCTCTTATTAAATCCTTATATTCTAATTATTATAACTAACTCGTTTTAATTATTCTTTCTCTTAGTAAAATTGTGCCATTATATTCTCGCTATATTAAGAAGAAGTTAGTATATATTACAATTACGGCTTCGTCCGGTCGCTAACCTTCTTTATATACTAAGTATACGCAAGTAAATATGCAATTATTCTAAAATATTTAATCCGTCTTTAACGCTAAGTATATACGTCTTGTTATTCTCTATAGGTATTTAATACCTTATCTAATTTATTATAGGGTCTTGTGTTTAGTCTAAGGCCTTCTACCTTAAAGGTAAACTTACCTTAGCCCTTACTAAGGTATAAAGGCTCTAAGATAATAGGGAGCGTATCTATACTAAAGAGCGACGAGTACTTAACGCTTAACTAGCTACTTATACTTAGTTACTCTATCTTAAAAGGGGGTATAAGAAGAGTTATTTAAAGAAGTAGAAACTTACTAAGTAGGGTCTCCTAGAACTTAAGCTAAAGGAGGCTAATATTACGGTACTAGCAGAATATAGCAGAATATGGTAGAAAGCTAGTAGAAAACGGCAGATTGTGGTTACGTAACTAAAGGATCTTATAAAACGTCAAGCGGCGCTACTACCCTTCTCCTTTCCTTTTCTCTAGCTTTATATCCTCGTTTATAGATAATCCAATTATATAGGCTTATGCGTCTCTCCTGCCGTGCCTATGCCTTAACTAAGTCGCTAATAGCTAAAAAGGGGTTTAATCTAATAGAGAGGAAAATAACTTTAAGTAGCATAGTAGCAGCTCCTCTTAGGTCCCCCTTAGGTAACTCGTTTTTTAATAATCCTTTTTTATTAATACTGCCTAACCTAATTTCTTCTATTACCCCTCTACCTTTCTTATAGCGTTTTTTTAGGTTTTATAGTAGTTTCTAGGTAGTCTATTTACTATACTTTATACTATATTTTATTATTAATATCTTTATAACTAATAATCTTTAAAACTTACTATTTGTCTTTCTCTTGTCCTCTTTACGTATCTGCTTTATAAATTAGTAGCTTAATATTCCTATACGCTAGCTCTAGTATCGCGATATGCTCTATAGAGTAGATTTTTATTTTAGCTAGTAGGTCTAATTTATACGTAACTAGTAAAATCCTTTACTAAGTTTTAAAGGGTCCTAGTCTAATATAGTCCAATTTTTTACTTAGTTGTTAACTTTTAAAAAAATTATATAGTAGCTATACTTTATCTCCCTCTCTAAGATGTAGTCCTTTAGATCTCCCTCTTTAAGATGTAGTCATTTAGATCTCCTGGTATTATAGTACCTTTTTATTCTCTTTATATTATCTTTACTAATTTAATAAGGTCTATATAAAGATTTATTTATATATTTATCCTTTTTTATCTATACTACTTATTTTCTTTGCTTAATATAGCGATAATAATGTTCTTGGCTTATATCTGTAATTCGCCTTAAATAGTAATATTCTTATTCCTTTTTATAGTGTCGTATTATATATAAACTATATAACTAGTAATAGTGATACTTAATTATTCTATATATAATTTATATAATGCCTTAGATACTGTTCTAGTGTCTAATTTAATCTTTTATTTAACCATCTGTTTATAGGTAATATACCATTAATATTACTGCGCGAACCCCTTATTCTGCTAAAAATACCTTTTAGAATACTACTATAAATCTTAAAAATCTATCTAATATGATTTTTGTTAATACTCTATATCTGTCAGTATACTCGCTTTATCAACGTGCACAAATATCACTGTATTGCGATACGTATACGGTGTTAAAGTTGGTAGTTATTGTTGTCTAGAAGTAAGGGGTTGCTCCAAGGTTGTAACGGAACCTTATAGCTTAGACTATGGTGGGTTCTGTTATTAGGCTAGGTATATAGGTAGGAATAAAACAACAACGTAATAATAACTGGTGGAGTGATTGCCTAACAGATTAACTCCAATTATATTCTGAGATTTACTACAAGGAGAGAACTATCTATAGTAGGGACTGAGGTCCTTTAAATATATAACCATACTCCTAAGAAATCCTCTCTTATATATAAGGTATGTGTTATACGTGTTATACGTGGCGTATACTGCGTATACTTTATATACTGCGTATAATATTATGTAACTCACTTACTATTCCTTGTTATATAGTTCCACTAGATCCATTCTAGACTGTGCCTATATTAACTAACTAGCTTCCTGCGACTCTTCTCTAAGTAGTTATAACATTATACTTAAAGCGTCTATAATACTATCTCCCTCCTCTTTATCTTCATCCTTAAAGATTCCTAACATCTCCAAGTTGTCTACTAGAGGTGTAATGTCCGTTTAATTAGTCTGGTTAATATCCTTACTTATTATACCTAAAGCTTCTTCTTCTTTATAAGCGTAACATTATGCTCGCACCATGGCTACTATACTATCGCTTAATAAGATAATGTCGTCTCTATATTCTTATTATGCAAAAGCGGGGTTAGTGTGTGTTGTAATAGCAAGTCCTTTATCTTAATAACCCTTATCTTGCTTGGAGTGTATTAAAGCAAACATTTAATTATCCTGCGATGTTTGCTCTATTTCTAATACTAAGTATACGCGTTCTATAACTCTTAACAGTCTTTAAGTTCCCTAAGTAACTTGTTATAGGGTCTTATATTTAATCTACCGCTGCGAAGCTTAATAGTAAGCTCTTAAGCGCCCTAGATAAGCTTTATCATTTACAAGAAGCGGAGTAGAAGGCTATAGCTACTTAATAGCGTGCCCTTAAAGCCCGTTTATTGGCCTCTGCCTATCTTCTTTATCTTAAACATATTTGTAAGAAGGTCCGTTCTAAGAAGTAGAAACTGGTTCAACAGGGTTTATCTAAGCTAGGTAATAAAAGAATTAGCTCTCCTCCTACAAGGGAAATAACTCTAAGTAGCTCAGCAATTGCTCCTCTTAGGTCCCCCTTAGGTAACTTATTCTTTAGCGATCCTTCTTTATTAATATTACCTAACCTACTTTCTTCTGATACTCCCGTACCTTTCCTATAGCATTTCTTAGGTTGCTTAGTAGTTCCTAGGTAGTCTCACTATAGCATATCCACTTTACTTTATACCATATTTCGTCATCCACATCCTTATAACTAATAATCTTTAAAACTTACTATTTGTCTTCCTCTTATCCTCTATATATATCTGCCTTATAGACTGGTGGCTTAATATTCCCATATGCTGGCTCTAGCATTGCAACATATTATATAGGGTAGATTTTTATTTTAGCTAGTAGGTTCAACTTATACATAACTAATAAAATTCTTTACTTAATTTTAAAAGGTCCTAGTCTAATATAGTCCAATTTCTTACTTAGTCGTTAACTCTTGAAATTTTTGTGTAGTAGCTATACTTTATCCCCCTCCTTAAGATCTGGTCCCTTAGATCTCTTAGCATTATAGTACCTTTTTATTTATTCTTATACTAGTTTAGCTAT
>Ga0307507_10005252_pt1 | contig 21530 bp, 16 predicted proteins | sample 7_EM_MG_FD_207223 | JGI IMG/M metagenome (GOLD analysis project Ga0307507, IMG submission 207223) | Populus trichocarpa ectomycorrhiza microbial communities from riparian zone in the Pacific Northwest, United States - 7_EM | ecosystem: Host-associated > Plants > Roots > Unclassified | place... | reverse complement strand
CGGGCATATGTCTCAGCTTTCCAACAAAACAAGAATGATCTCATTTGGACTTCTAGAACTTGCGATATGGGCTCAACACTGAACAGTGTTGGGGCTGCAGGATAGATTCTGACTTCTCTTTAGTTATTACAATTTGAACTTGAAAACGACCGTTTTGAATCTTAGACTCTTCATTAAAGTTTTAGGCCTATGTCTTAGCTTTCCATCTATATAAACCAGACCTAAATCCATGTTCTACAGCTCCAGTTATGATCCAATAACCGAATGGTGTTCCAGTTTGAATTCACCAGCATCTCTTCTTTAAGCTTAGCCCTCTCTTTGTCTTTTAACTTTCAACACATCAATTAATCCTTTAAATTGTGAGATATGCCTACATTCAAAATAAACATTTACCATAAATTAAAGATATCTTATGTTATCGGACTTGATATTATAAAACATGGTCAAGTTAGGGAATTTAATGATATAAAACCTTGATAAAAATACACTTTTAAGTACTAATCAGTCTTCTGATTTGTTTTCTATGCCTACATATGGGATCTTGTAGTGTCAAAGAAATATTTCGTCGCTTGGTTTAAAAAATTAAAATTCACATATCATTGATTTAAAAGAATTAGAGCTTCACGACCCGAATTTGAAGCTTATATGAATGTTCAGCCCTTTTTTTGCTAACACTAGGGGCTGATTTGCACAGTCAGGGGAAATGTCCATGTCCTTTATGTTTTTTTGGCCACCCAACTTTTTTTTATCAATTTGATTTTTTCACATTGTATTTATTTGGGATTTGACTTGGTAGTTTGTTCTGGTTACCTAGATATGAAAATCCCACAATATCAAGAAAAATTATGGTACTTCATTGATGTTTGGTTTGACGAAATAAAATAAAATTATGATGATGTGAAATAATTAAGATTAAAAGGATCAAAATTGATACAAAAACAAATATGATGGGATGACATCAATAAATGGGACAACTTGGCTAGTACATGCGATGCTCGCACAACCATGTGGAGGAAGCCTATCGTATTCTAACAACACTTGTGACTTCATCAAGTGGTCAAATGTCAGATTCCTTGGTGGCATTGGACGTAGTGCAGCGAGGTCATTCGACAAAGGCGATGCATGTTGGTTGAGGGATGACAGTGAGGCTTCAATGACATTTTTTTTATCCTCCTTCTTTTCTCTCTCCTCTCCTTAGGAATTGCATTGTCCTAGCCAAAAATGAAAGGTGTGTCATTTTGTTTTTGTGTTAAATTTGGTCCTCATTGTTTTGATTATTATTATTTGGTTTGGGTTATTTTTTAAAATTAATTTTTTTTCCATTTCATTCTTCAACATTGAGTTTATTGGAAATTAGGATTCATGATTTTTTTATGGAGTAATCATGGTCTCATAACCGGGTCACGCATTTGAAATGTTAACTTAGGCTTACATTAGTCTTTTTTTATATCTTTTTTTTTACATTGATTTTCCTTTTCAACTACATCATTATACATTGGGTTTGCTGAAATTGGGGTTCGATAATTTTCTTTGCTTTCCTTTCTATGGAGTTATATAGTCTCATAACCTGGATCGCGAGTCTGGTAGATTATCTCGGATTGACTCCAATCTTTTTTTTTATCGTTTTTTTAAAGAATGAATATTTTTTTATTTTATCCTTGAACATTTCACTTATTTAAGAATTGGGCTTCATAATTTTTCTTATTTTTCCATCTGTTAGGTTATCCCATTCACATTATCTAGTTTATGAGGTTTAGCGGACTTACTCGATTTTGCTTGTGTTTTATTTTTTTTTGTTGATTTTTTTTCAATTTCATCCTTCTATATTTGGATTGTTGAGAATTGAACATCATTATTTTTTTTTAATTTTATCATTTAATATTGGGTTGTCTTGGAATTAAGCTTAATAATATTTTCCTTTTTGGTAAGTGTTTTTTTGTGCAATCATCATGATTACTTTTTTAAATATTAAATAAAACTATATTATTAGACCTAGTCGAGTTGATGATTATAATCACAAATTTTTTCTTCTTTAAATAGTACCTGACATTAAAAAAATAGCTCGATGGGAAATGTAATGTGGACCATCTATCTCTTTGTTTTAAATATTATGAGAAAAATGTTTTTAATAGCTTTTCCACGGAAACCATAAAAGAATCGCTTGTAGTACAACGGTTAGAATATTGTCTTCTAAACAATATATTCAGGCAAACAAAGTTTCATTTTCTTTTTGAAAAATAAAAATCATAAAGCCTCAAGTTCAAACCCTATTATTAAGGTTCAAGGAATGAGAAAAAGATTTTATGATGAGGATCAACCCAACACAAAGCTTAATTATGCCAAAGACCCTTTGGAGGTGCCAAATAGGCCAAATACAAGTGTTAGGGCAAAAAAACTTAAAGAGGCATTGAATGAGTTTGTTCGGAACATATAGAGCAAGATGGACCTAGAGGAGCTTGGGACGCTTAGGGAGCATGAAGAACAATCTCCAACTCATCTAATCCAAGTAAAAAAAGAGCTCAATTCGTGTGGATCAAGGGGGTGATGTGTTTGACTCCATAACAGCCTTGTTAGGCTTGTCTTTCTAATGTTACAAGGATAGAAAGTCAGCATTTTATTCTCCTAAACAAACAAGTAATTAAATTAGCAACAAAGGGAGAAATTGACTTTATTATTTGTTCAAGTTATACAAGGAAATCCAAGCTAAACAATGAACTAAAAGGGTGGCAAATCAGGTCAGGATTTTCCTAGTCTACAAAGGGCTTATAGTGGCGACAACTACTCCTATGAATGCAAGGAAGGGTTATTCAACTATAACAACTTATAAACTAGGAAAATCAGATTATTTAGCTTTTATTTTCCTTGCTATATACAACAATACCAAGCTTTGTGTTATTTTTATTTCTTTATGTTTTGGGTTTAGTTGTAAGTGAACCTCATATAAGTCCGTCCACATAAGAGGCCCATTAGGGTTTATTTTAGTCTAGAGTAAGTATAAATAATGTTATAATTAGACATGTAGGGTTACACAATCTTGAGATTAATAAGACTTCTTTGTTGCACCTTGTTGTGTGAGTTTGTGAGATATTCTCCCTTCCTTGGTTCTCTAAAGAACTGAAATGACTTATCGAAAAACAACTGACTTCGTGGTATCATCCGTATACTTCTCATTCGCGAATTGATATTATTGGGTGGGGGTTTTTTTTTTCAATAGTGTTGGTGTCTAGGTATAAATTATCTTTGTGTCATACTCCTATCGAACCTTATTTACTTAGTTTTTTTAGAAATTAATATCTTTATATGGATTGCTTCATCACATGTTCAAGAGCCATAGTAGTTTATAGACTTTGAAGTTTAAATGTACACAAAGTTCTACCCTACTGTTGTTGCATGATGATTATGTATACTTTCACCTCATGGCTCAATCAATCAATCTCAATTCTTAATTATTGTTGTGTTTGGTATTTTTTATTAGTTTATGAGTTAATTAAAACTAAATTTTCTTCTAAAATAATATTAAAGCTCAATTTTCTTCTAAAATAATATTAGACGGAGAAATTTACCAAAATCTTAATGGATGTTAACCTTAATATTTAAACTCAAAAGATTCAAAAAAAAAATAGAGAGAACGTAACCACCGAAACTGTGACTAGTTCCACCTTAATATTTAAACTCAAAAGATTAAATTGTCGACCGAAAAGCCACTTAATTAAAATATGCCGACCAGAGACTTCTAAAATAATTTAAAGACTTGTAATTTAAAACTAAATTTTCTTCTAAAATAATATTATCCTCGTAATTTATATCGATCGGAGAAATTTACCAAAATCTTAATGGATGTTAAATTGTTAACCTTAATATTTAAACTCAAAAGATTAAAAAAAAAAAATAGAGAGAACGTAACCACCGTAACTGTGACTAGCTCCACCTTAATATTTATACTCAAAGGATTAAGACATGCCGATCAGAGAAAGCAACAGATGCTCGACAAAACCAAGAGAAGCAAACAAGGAGAACTGGTTCCAGGATTCTTATCATGGTCGTGCTGGTAGAGTTCCTCGACACTTAATCCTAAGGGCTTACCACAACTTTCTCAGTGATCTCTTGTCCTTTTGCCCTAATAATATACAAATACAAACACAAACACGACATTTGTTGAAGAATCGAGTTGGCTTATCCTTGGACGGAACAAAACATATATACTGACAACTAAAGAGTCGAGCCAGTAGTCCTCCTCTACGCTAGGAAACATCATAAAAAGTAAAACTAAGTGCCTCTTTGGATACCCAAATGTTCTTCTGTAGAGAATTTACAAAGAAATAATTAGTCATTTTGATGTCCATGGAAGGAGCTCAGAGGGTTTTGGTGATCCAAGATGCATCAAGGGAAGTTAGTTCAAGTGCCGTCAAGTGGGCACTGCATGGGTTATCACTTAAGCCTGGAGATATGCTCACCCTTCTTGGTGTTCTTCACTTGGTCAATACCCCTTGTAAGTAAACTTACACCAGAATTTATCTGCAAGGCAAAATATATATGCTGATTCTGGATGAGCTGATCATGGGGCTAACTTCTTTTGTTCAAAAAATTGTTCTCGAGCAAAAAATTCCTAGGAGTTTTTAATAATAAAAACTAAAGAAGATTTTATGCCCTTTTCGCTTATGAAGCTGTTCTTGTATTTATTTAGTACTGTGTGTTTCTTTTCTCTACATTTTTTAGTGGGATACAAAAGCAGAACAGACAGTTCCATGTTCGGAGTAAATCAGAATATTGTTGACAGAGAAGTTACAGGGAAGATAAATGAGTATGAAAATCATGGGGAACTCAAGGAGCTATCCAAGCTGTATGAAATACAAAAGGTATTTAGCCACTTAACCGTGCAGAATCTAAGGAAGATGCAACTCAGTATGAACTGCTTGTCCTGGGGTCAGTGGCAGGCTTTGAAAATTTTGAGTTCTAATCATGGTATTTCTGAAACGTCTAATAAAAACTTTTGCATGAAATCCCAGGTTGAGTTGAAGATAGAGGTGGCTACAGGGCCTTCACCAAAGACAGTTGCTTTAAAGATAGCTCAAGATTTGAAGGCAACATGGATTATACTTGACAGGTGCAAGTAGGACTGCACTATTGCATGCAAAGTTGTTCACTCCTTGTTAATTATATCCAACTCTTGCTAAGCTCTATATATGCGTAGTAGCGAGTGCATGTCTGCATTTCAATTCAAAATTCCCAATTTGAATGGCTTGGAAATTGAAAAGAGAGTTTCTAATTAACCTAAAATGTTTGAATTATCAGATATGTTTATGCTTCCCTTGATTTGCTGCTGGATATTGTGGTTTCTCTTAATTTTAATTATTTCATCTTGTATAATATATTTGTGTTTCTTAAATGATTGATTGTCTAAACAGCCTGTGATGCTCATCAAAAACTGTAAAATTAACTGATCCTTTCACAGAACAATGAAGAAAGACAGAAAATACTTCCTCCGAAAGCTTTCGTGTGGGATATCAAGAATGAAACGCAACAACAGCATTGAACAATTGAGAGGACCAAAAGATTCAACAGAAGCCAATCAAAATGAAAGAGTACGCAACATCTGTCTATCTTATGATGAAATAATTCCCGGATCCCTAGAGGAGCAAGAGTTTTTCAGCATTGAACTTCTCCCTCCAAGTAAGTTTGTAGGTCTATGCATATGCATTCACAGTTTGGTTCGCATTTGCATAAATTCTTATACTTTTCCGACCAAAATTTGTTACGTTTACAGTACACTTTTGATGTCTTGGATACAGTTCTCAAACAAATATTTTCTAAGACAAGAATATTTATAATGATTCATTGATAGGGCAAACAGAAGTCATTCAACCAAGCCAGGTTGAAGCACTAACACGGAGCAGCGGCGGAGATGAAGTGGTGGTGGAAGAATGGCAACCTGAAGTGATATTTCAAAATTCAATATGTAACCTTTGCAAGATTAGGCGACCGCATAGTGGATGGATAAGGGACTTCACGTTTGAAGAACTTCAAGCTGCTACAGATGATTTTTCAGCAAAGAACACTATATATGAAGGTGGAATTGGTACTGCTTGCAGGGGTAAGCTAAGTAATAATCTGAAAATTGTCGTCAAGCAACACAAATCTTCAAGCCATCAAGGAGAGATGAATTTCAAATCAGCAGTCCATCTGCTCAAGAAAGCTAGACATGACAATGTGCTCATGCTACTGGGATCCTGTACAGAACCAAGTGTCAGACTGCTTGTATACGAGTATGCATGCAATGGTTCAGTTAATCAACACATATCAAGTAAGTAAAATCTATTCAACATGAACATGCAATTCAATCTTTAAACAGAAACTCAATTTCTTTTATCCCTGACATTCAATAATTCTAAGAAGAAAACTGCGTAAAATCTCTTGCATGATGCAGAGCACTGCCCCTTACCTTTGACATGGACAGAAAGGATGAAGGTAGCAATGGGTGCTGCTAGAGGTTTAGACTACCTGCATAAGAACAACATAATTCATGGAAACATGAGAACAAGAAACATTGCTCTAAATCATGATTTTGAACCAATGGTAATGTAATTACTCAAATCTAGATACTAAAACGCTATTCTATCAATATCAACACACCCTTAGTCATCATGCTTCAGAAACTGAATATTTTGTCTTGATGTTTAATGTAAAAATCAGCTTGGAGATTTCGGCCTCTCAACAGAAAATCCATCAGATGATATAGATTTTGAAACTGGATACGTAGCCCCAGAATATCAAGAAAACAGGAAGCTTTCAACAAGGACAGATGTCTATGCCTTTGGCATAGTCCTACTGGAGCTGATCACTGGCAGGAATGCTGCAGACAAGAAGCTAGGGGAGAAAGGTCTTGTGAAATGGGTAACAACCAAAATAGCATACATTTACTTTTGAAAATTGATTCCTAACTTAAATAGCTACAAATAGAACGACTAGAAAATTTTAATTCCACCTTAAGAATGTGTTAATGTATGAGAAATCCCATCTTAACTGGAAACTGTCAAATTTGGGCAGAATTTTTAGTTTATCAAAGTAATCATGCTTGAAATTATTTACATATTTTCCACAATGATTCTTGAACAGGCAAGGCCATTTCTGAAATACAAGAGGCTTCTTGAAATACTTGACCCCAGAATTGACAGCTCCCTTGATTCTGAACAGCTTTACTGGATTGGTCTAGTGACACAGAAATGTCTCTGTGACAATCCTAAGAAACGATTAACCATGGATAAGGTAATTGCTTAGAGTTTGTCAATGAAATCCAATCGCAACAAGAATCATACATAGGAATCAGCATGAAAAAAGATGGTTGATTGTTATGCAAGGAATTAAAATACATTTTATCTTATTATTTCCTTTCAGGTGGCATCTGCGCTAGAATGCATAACAGAGAGAAAATCATGCCAATTGATTCAAGATCTTGCTGCAGCCAAATCTTACTTCTACAGCACGTTTGAATTCAATGGATTTCGAAGGTATGATAAATCATTTAAAAGAGACAGCTTCAGCGTAGAAATAGACGATGAAAGCCGAGCAAGCACATCATTTTCGCTTAATTCAGCAAGTTTCAGTAGGAGCCCCACAAGTAGTGTGAAGAGTGACAAAATGTGGAGAGAAAAATCTGGAAATGGAATATCACTGCGTTATGCAGAAATGCTTGACTAAACATCAGTTGTAGTTTTTTTCAGTTTGATTTGTATTGATACTTGAATGCTCGTGGAGTAGTTCCGAATTGTTATGACTGTTGCCTTATCATAGGAGAACTGGAATTGATGATCAAATGTGAAGCTGTTTATAGCTAGATCTCGAAGATCAATATCAAAACAAAGATTTTGATTGTCAAAACCGACAACCTTACGGTCATTTTGTACAAAAATAAGGCAAATTGGAAGTAAAACAGGAAGGAAAAAAAAAGTGGACGCTAAATTAAAGGTGCATGAAGTTCTCTAGTATTTCAGAAAGAATGATGCACCCAGCAGCTCCCATCACAAGAGAAAGGGTAACTTTTCCTCCAGGAACCAGTTGTGGTAGTTTGATAGATGTTGATGAACTTGAGTACCTGTCTGACCATGCCATTGCAGCAGGAATAATTCCAAAGAGCACCAATACTAACAATAACATGGAGCAACAAAGGCATGTCAGTCCATATTAAGTTTTTAAACTTTGCATGAATAATCATACAAATGTTTAACTTCACAAGTAAAGAAAGAATATTTCAGACAATCTTGCGGCTCTCTGAGAGGTGAGCCAACTCAAGGATAATCTAAACAAACAATAGAATTTTAACATAAAGGACACTAAGAAAAGGAGAATACTTTGCTTGCATACCTCCATATGTCCCTGCAAAGTCCAGGGCCTTGAAGAAAATTTCAGGGTCCAGCAATGCTAACACCAGTGGTGGAATCAAAGTCAAGATGTAGGGCAGAGGCTTGTTCTCACCTGCTGGGAGCTTTAGAACTGAATATTAACAAAAATAACAAACAAGTTATCTTCCTAAAGAATGAGATAGATTACACTTTTAACAAATTCAGAAATTGTAAAAAAGAGTTCCGTAACCTTAATATGACTAGGATTGCAAGAAACATGAAGGGAAAATAAAAGAGAGCCAAAAAGAAAAACTACACAGAAAATAGCCGACTTTGAACCAAGAAACCTTTTACAATTGGTCATATACTTAACATGATCAGACATGCATATGATTATAGTTTGTCATAATTATTAGAGGAAGGTTCTCTCACAGTCAGCGAGGAAGTCGGAAAGTCCCAAAACGAATCCAATATAAGATGTTCCAATTGCAAGGAATGAGAAGGCTTGTATTATGGGCTGCAGAATGGATAAAAAGAAACAGTAAATGAAACAAACCATAGTGTTTACTTCCCACCATACCTTTTGCAAGTCATTTAGAAGCAGAACCTATGAGGTTAACAGTTTTTCAAAAACACTTACTCCCACAACTCCATTGGTAGATAGCAGCTGTTGTAATGGATCAGCAATCTTATCAGCCATCTCAGGGGTTGAAATGGATCCAAGAATTACACCATCCCATACAAGAAACAAACCAAGGGGAATAGCTGTGCCTAGAACAATGGCAGTCCTGAAAATAGAAAACATGATGAACTCACTGTGTACAACAATTCAAGAAGAAGATCATAATAGCAGAAAGGAAAACAAGGTATAGAGTATAACATGTAAGACAGGCAGTCAGGCAAAGAAGCCAGCTGTGTAAGCTAAAGTTCAAATCCCTTTATAAAATTTCAATAATTAAACCAAATTTCCAGAATGAAGGCAGTCGAAGGAACTTCAACAAATCTTGAACGTTGACAACTGCATGTGGTTGAAAGCTACAAGTCTATGACAATAACCTATGTACCATACAAACTAAATCCCTAGTCTTGCTTTCATCAGAGAGCACCAGTTAAAAATTTTCAGAACGAGTAAGATGAATTAAAAGACATGAAATAGCCCTTGGAATTATGACAAAGCTAAAAATGAAATGACATGATTCCTCAATCAATCAAGAACTTTAGACCACCTTATATACAAACCAACTTTGTGGAGCCTGTCAACACTATCAACTGTTTGAAGCAACTAATCATCTATTCTCATTCTCATTCTCATTCTTGGAGGATTTTATAAAGAAAAAATGCAATGGTTTGAATTGTTGATAACAATGCAAATAAGATTACCAAGAAGATTTATTTAGTCCAAAAAACACACTCAGAGTAGTAACAAGCAAAATTATGATGATAAGATCAGTCACCTTACTTTTGATAGGTTTCCTTCAAGATTTGTGCAAAGAACGGGTACTACATTCTGAACAAAGCAGATAGAAAATGTTACAATTGCTTCAACGTGGAAACACTACAGGTCAGTAATGTTACCTGATAAACAAATGAAAGTGCAATTATGGGTATACTCATAGGAACAGCTGAAAAGTTGGCTTTCAAAAGAGCGTCTAAATGCAGGTCTCCACTTGCAGCCACCTAACAAAACAAAATTTAATTTCCCTTCGCATATAACATGCAAAGAAGCACATTCACCACTTTAATTACAACATCATTTGATAGAACTAGTTGCCTGAGAGTGATGAGAAAGTAAACAAACAAGACTTTAGATTCAGAAAATCACTGTTTATCTCTTCCTTCTAATTCGCCGCCCTTTTCTCCTTTTATTTTCCAACTTTTTCCAGGGAAGAGGTAAAAGTTTGATGACTATCCTAGAGTCAGTCTGTATGGACCGGTGGAAGTCTTGCTGAGAATAGAAGTGAAGTTCTCAAGTTCTATGTTTGAGACGCAGTTTGAAAATTATTTTTTTTTTCCAGGAAACATTACAGAAATCCTGTTCACAGACGTTTTTGAAAGTAGTTGTCATAGCATCAGTTTTACCATGAGGAAGCCAGGCTACTCCAAACTTTCCTATAACTTGCTGATGAGATAATTCTACTAAATATGTAGTTTAGCAACCTCAACAATTTATTTAACAAAGAAATATGAATGTCTAAATCTGATTGACGATTTCAATACTTTTCCTTCATGATCTGCACTTTTTTCACATCAGACCATCCAAGACAACCCGCTTAGTGCATATGCAAGATGTTTGTTCAAGGAATTCACATGATTAACGTCGTCAATGGATTAATATTTCTTAAGTAACACATATAGCGTTTTATTCAGCAGTGAAGATCATATAATCTGTAGTCGTCTATATGCACAAAAGGTGAAATTAATACATTCATAAAGAGAATTACCACAAGAGATGTAAAAGAAATGATGATTCCAAATACTAGAACTCCATTGACTGCTCCAATGAAGCGCTGGCTGTAATAAAATTGGATTTGAAGTTATCTTTTCTTCATTCAATTTATAGAAAAAAAGAGATATAGAGATGTCTGCAAAAGAAACATGAACTAAATCTGATCTGATCCTCTACAAAGCCTACCAAAATTCAAGATGCAAGACATGCATATATCATCATATATTTGTACCAAATCACAAAAGTTTTAGTATGTCATGTAAACAGAATAATATAAATCATATCTTGAAATCTTATTTAATAGCTTAAGTTTTTAAGTCGAGATAATTTTTTAACATTGTATTAGAGCTTTATTAATCAAACGGTCACGAGTTTGAATCTCACCACCCTCATTTTAATTAATAAAAATTAAGCACGAGATAGTGTGAACTATGCAAGTTTCAAGCTCAAAGGCTTTTTACTTGAGGGAGTGTGTTAGAGAGTAATTTAAAACTATTCTTAGGAATCTCATCTAATAGTTTAAGTTTTTGGGTTGAGATGATTTTTTAACATGGTATCAGAGCTTTGCTGACCAAACAATTATGAGTTTGAATCTCACCACCCTATTCTATTTGATAAAATTAATTAATAGCACAAGGTAGTGGTGGACACATACAAGTTCCAAGCCCAAAAAGCTTTCACTTGAGGGGTGTATTAAAAGAATAATATAAATTATATCCTAAAAACTCATCTAATAGCTTAAACTTTTAGGTTGAGATGATTTTTTAACATGTTACACCACGTCTACACGCACCAATTACAACTGACCAACTTAGAAGTGAATTTCAATAAACCTCGAGGAATAAGTTTTAGCTTTATCTCCATATTAAAGTAGACATCATCATATAGTATACCATTCATCAGTTTTCATTATTTTCCCTTGAAAGTAGAATCTGAAGAGCAAGATTGACAACTTCATCGCAGCAAGGTAGTAAAGTGCAAATGCCAAACTTTAGTTGTATATAGAAAGGGGCACTCATCCAATGCAGGCCAAGCAGTCAATTGTCTTGGACCTCTAAAATTATCTTTGAACTTTGTACAATGCAGGAAGCTCCATATGCAGGCATGTTAAGCCACGATCTGAAGAACCTAAGAGTCCACATCATTTTAAGAGGGGCCATAAACCAAATCCCAAATATTTAGGATAGGTTGGATGTGGATGAATACATGCATAATAGAAGAAGCCATTAAACATGGGTTGTGGCTATCAAGGAGTAATGGAAAGAGTGGTTACATCAGTTACAACACCATTTATGGTCATTAGTTACATCCTAATTAATTCCAAGTTATTAGTGGTTTTAAAGTTCTCTTTGTATTTCAGTTTTATTTGTACTTGACTTTGGGTATTTAAGCAGCCAAAGCTTGAATAAGAGGATAAATATATTTTTCAGTAAAAAAATGTGGTACAGTTCTCACCCGAAGAGAACCTTCATAATATTTGTGCTAAGACCTATCAGTGGTATTAGAGCAGTTATGGGAACCAACAAGGAGCGTATTGAGCACCTGGAATCTTTACTTGGGATGGTTCAAGATGGTCTTCAGAGAATGGAATTGGGAATGAATGATAAACTCCAACATTTTGAGGAAACTCTTAATCGACTTTCCAATATGTTGAGCACAAATCAAGAGAATCACAATCGCAACAATTATCATAGAGAAGGGAACGATGAGGGTCGGCAGATTATCTCCTTCAAAATAGTAAAACCGGACTTTCCATGATTTTCAGGGGATGACCCAACCGAATGGTTCAACCGTGTGGAACAATTCTTTGAATACTTGGACACGGTTGAAAACCAAAAGGTAGCCATGGTTGCTTACCACCTTGAAGGGGAGGCCAACCAGTGGTGGCAATGGCTTCGAAGGACGTTGTAGGGAGAAGGGCAAGTAATTTCATGGGAAAAATTTCAAGAAGAGTTATGGGCTCGTTTCAGACCATCAATTTGTGAAGATTTTGATGAAGCTCTCTAAAAAATCAAACAGGTGGGGACATTGAGGGATTATCAACGGGAGTTTGAGAAGCTTGGAAATAAGTTACAGGGTTGGACACAGAAAGCATTGGTGGGAACATTGATGGGGGGTCCGAAGACAAAGATTTCTGAAGGGATTCGGATGTTTAAACCGCAATCCCTCAAGGAGGTCATTAATTTAACAAGAATGAGAGACAAACAACTTACAAGACAGAGGTGATTCATATGACCACCACCTCCAAAAACTCCTCTAACTCTTCCACCACCCAATCATGTAACTCATGCTAATCGGTCTGCTCCACTTAGGCATTTATCATGGGAGGAGATGTAGAGAAGAAGAGTGCAAGGCCTTTGTTTCAATTGTAATGAAAAGTTTGCGGCTGGGCACAAATGTCAATAACCTCAGTTATTACTCTTGAAAGGTTACACAGATGCTGGTAATATGTCCTATGAAGATATTACTCACCCACAAACAAGGGGGTTTGAACAAGGGAAAGAGACATGAGAGGTACACAAACCAGAATTGGAACCTGAAATCATTTTACATGCATTAACAGGGTGGACCGCCCCCAAGAACAATGCGATCAACAGTGAATGTGGGCTCTCACACGGTGATGATGTTGATAGACAGTGGATCCACACATAACTTCATCAGTGATCGTTTAGCAAGCATGCTACATTTACCAGTGAAACCAACCAAACCGTTCATTGTTCGAGTTGCTAATGGCCAACGTCTACATTGCCAAGGAAAATTTTATAAGGTACCCATGAATTTACAAGGCATTGAATTTTATCTCACCCTCTTCTCTCTGCCATTATCAGGGCTTGATCTAGTGTTGGGCATCCAATGGTTAGAATTGTTGGGATTAGTGGTTTGTATTTGGAAAGACTTAACTATGGACTTCATTTGGAATAATCAAGCTCGAAGGTTGCAAGGATTGGGCGAGCAATCTATTCAAGAGGCTACTTTAAAAGAAGTCTCAAAAGATCATCGACAGCAACTTATGTTATTTGCAGTATGCTTTCTTTCAACCACAGAGGACAAAATTTAGAATATAGACTATGGCAATAAAGGCATACAACACGTAATAAAGGAGTATCATGACGTGTTCTAAGAACCCTAATGCCTACCACCTGTGTGCTAGGTTGCCTACTACATTACACTTAAGTAGGGCACTAAACCGGTTAATGTACGGCCCTATAGATATGCTTACTTTCAGAAAGAAGAAATTGAAAAACAAGTGCAGGAGATGCTGAAATCAGGACATATACGTACTAGCACCAGTCCCTTTTCTTCACCGGTGTTACTCGTATGAAAAAAAGATAGTAGTTGGAGATTTTGCACAGACTATCGCGCACTAAATAATATAACTATCAAAGACTGATTCCTCATTCCAACAGTGGAGGATATGCTTGACGAATTATATAGAGCTGCATATTTTACGAAGCTGGATTTACGAGCCGGATATCACCAAGTAAGGGTCAATCCTTCTGATATTCCTAAGACTGCTTTTCATACTCACAATGCCCATTATGAATACCTCGTTATGCTTTTTGGCCTATGTGATGCACCCTCCACATTTCAGGCCATCATGAACACTATCTTTCGACCTCACCTTTGAAAATTCATTCTAGTTTTCTTTGATGATATCCTCATCTATAGTACTACTTGGGATAAACATGTGGAACACATTGCATAAACTCTGTAAATTTTAAGACAACATCAATTTTTTGCTAAAGCTAGCAAATGTGTTATCAGCCAATAAGAATTGGAGTATCTAGGGCATATCATTACACCTCAAGGAGTGAATGTTGATGATAAAAAAATTACAGCCATGCTTGCATGGCCCCAACCTACTAATATTTCTGAATTGTGTGGTTTTTTAGGATTGACAAGTTACTACAGGAAGTTTGTCCAAAATTACAGCATCATCGCTCGACCCCTCACCAATTTATTAAAAAAGGGGAAATTTGGATGGCATGATGAGGCAGAGACAGCCTTCTCGGCTCTCAAGCAAGCCATGACAACCACTCCCACTTTAGTCATGCCTAATTTTAATAATTCTTTCACAATTGAAACAGATGCTTCAGAAGAGGGCATTGGTGTAGTTCTAACACAACAAGGCAAACTCATCGCCTATATGAGTCGTGCACCGAGAGTCGCCAAGAAATCTTGGTCATCATACGCTAGGAAAATGCTTGCAATTGTAGAAGCCATCCATTTATGGCATCCTTATATACTGGGAAGAAAATTCTTTATTGAAACCGACCAGCATAGCTTAAAGTATCTCCTGGATCAACGAGTAGCAACACAAGAACAACAAAAATCGGTAGCCAAACTACTAGGTTATGACTATGAAATTATTTATCATTCAGGCCGTGAAAACTCAACTGCAGATGCACTTTCCCGCAGGCTAAACAGCCCCACACTTCATCATTTGCACTTAGCCATTGTAACCTTGTGGGATGAAATTAAAGAAGCATACAATGGGAATAAGTATATTCAGTCAGTAGAGCGGGTAGCCAAGGCTCAACCCAATGGATCATATTCACAACGCCAAGGATTGTGGTTGTTTAAACACATAGTGATAATTCCTACATGTGAACTGTTACGCACTAAGTTATTGTATGAAGCACACAATACCAAGAATATGGCAAAGATACAATCTTAGTAGTGGTTGACAGGTTAAGTAAATTCACCCATTTCTTAACTTTATCCCATCCATTTAATGCAAAAGGAGTAGCTGAAAGATTTGTGGAAGGGGTTATCAAGCTGCTTGGCATTCCTAAATCAATCATTAGCGATCGAGATCCCATATTTATCAGTCAATTTTGGCAACAATTATTTCACATGTCAGTTACATAACTAAAACTCATCTCTGCTTATCACCCGCAAACAGACGGCCAAACGAAGATGGTAAATCGTTGTGTCGAACAATATCTTCGGTGTTTTGTTCATCAATGGTTGCACAAGTGGAGCCCCTATATTCCTTAGGCTGAGATCTGGTATAATACCACATTCCATGCCTCTATTATAGAATGACTCCATTCCAGGCATTGTATGGTCGACTTCCTCCTCTCCTTCCCAATTACCAGGTTGGTGATGCGTAGTGCATTAGGTGGACAAGAATCTCATGTCTAGAGATGAGTTACTACGTCACCTAAAGATAAATTTGGAGAATTCCATTAATCGTATGAAGCAAACAACAAACAAAAACAGAAGGGATGTGACTTTTGCAGTAGGTGATATGATGTTTCTCAAGTTACACCCCTATCGACAACAATCGGTTTTTAAATGTGCGCACCAAAAGCTTGAAAGTCGATTTTACGGTCCTTATCCAGTAGTTCAAAAAATCAACGCGGTTGCTTAAACTTCAACTGCCAAAGGGCAGTCGTATTCACCTGATCTTCCACGTCTCTCTACTTAAGAAATACGTGGGCAATCTAGTGGTGCCTTCTACAGAATTGCCACCGGTGACTGATGAAGGCCTAATTATACTGGAACCACAACAGATTTTGGACACCCGTTGGTTCAAACAAGGAAACAAATTTGAAGAGGAGAGCTTGATACAGTGGCAACGACTACCAGTAGAGGAGGCCACATGGGAGCCAACTAAGTCATTGCTTGAGCAATTTCCACACATAAACCTTGAGGACAAGGTTCCGCTTGGTGGGGGGAGGTATTGTTAAGCCACGATCTGAAGAACCTAAGAGTCCACGCCATTCTAAGAGGGGTCATAAACCAAATCCCAAATATATATTTGGGATGAGCTGGACATGAGTGAATGCATGCATAATAGAAGAAGCCATTAAACATGGATCGTGGCTATCAAGGAGTAATGAAAGGAGTGGTTACACCAGTTACAATACCATTTATGGCCTTCAGTTACATCCTAATTAATTCCAAGTTATTAGTGGTTTTAAAATTTTCTTTGTATTTCAGTTATATCATTCTCTTTGTATTTCAGTTTTATCTGTACTTGACTTTAGGTATTTAAGCAGCCAAAGCTTGAATAAGCAGAGATATATATATATATATATTTCAGTATATTTTTCAGTAAAAAATATGATAAAGTTCTCACCCAAAGAGAACCTTCATAATATTTGTGCTGGACCTATCAAGGCATGACAGAACAATGCAGAAATTGATGATTCCAAGTTACACAGCAAACAGTGATGGTATGAAACAATGCATGATGCTTCTGATTACTTAAGCTAAGGATATAGGAAACATATAACCAACCTTCCAAAGTAGCATATGCCTCCAAACACTAGAGAGAATAAGGTTGCACTTTCCCATCTGCAAACACAATGCAACCTGTCAGCACATACAAAATGCATAAACTGCTGACAAAAATTAATTGACAAAGACTGCCGATGAAACAACAAAGTGAGACATACAAATTAGGGCGAACACTTAGGCACATTAAAAAGCTAGAATTATGGCTCGTACAATGGAATGCCGAGAAAGTTCGTCAAAATATCTGAAGAGCGAGCCACATAAGCAATGAGAAGGGCATAATGGATGAATATGTATGACCAACTGCAAAACAAATCACAACGAATGTTCTTTATGTTCAATTCAAGCCAAAATAACTTAAACTGTAAGCAACAATGCACAGAGTGTCTGAAATTCATGAGCTAGAGAAGCTGCTCTCCCTTTCTCATCCTCAGCAAGTATATAGGAAAAAATGACAACCAATAAAATCTTTTCTTCCAACATATATTTTCATTAAAAGTGCATAATACTATCAATGAGAGGCCTAAAAGGATAAAAGCATAAAAATGACTTAATAGCCTACCAAGAAAATTGAACTCCTGCCACCCCAAGTGTCCTCTTGGCCATTGACACCTTAAATCAGCCACCAGAAAAACAGAAACTATTAGCTAAATAGAGAATATCAGCAAAATTAAGATACAAAGTAAATAATATTATACTCACTTCTTTTTGAAGAAAACTCTACTCTAGTATATGACGATGATTATGGAGCTAGTTAGATCAAGTTTCCATCAACCATACTGAATAAGCATTTGATCATGGACATACAAGCACAGATTTTCATTCTTACACCATGGCTTGCAAATATTCAAACTTCGATTACATTTTTCTTTGTCAGTCTAACATCCAAAGATGGTTTTAATATAATCAAAGTGTACAACTCTCATTTCAGCACAGAAGACAGGAAGAGTTTCGATCGAGCCAAATTTAAAGAGAGAGCCCACAAACAGCAGTTACTGATCTAATCCTAATTTTATCATAAATCTCTCATAGAGATACAAAACATTAAACTGCAGAAATTAATTTCAATCCTAGACTGTACTTACCAATGACACACCACCTGAACCCAATTCACACATTGTGTTCACATTTACTTCAGCAATGAGCAATCCCGTAGTAACCTACACAGTAGTATAAAAAGCAAAAATCACCAAACTAAGACCATAAACGACCATGCAGATGGAAGCCCAGAACAGCTACAGTTAGAAACAGAGACAAAAACAGACTCTTTCATTACATTTGTGTAGAATTATTTATATCCTAGAATGCCATCATAGATGAACTAATCTTGGTAAAGATTGTTACCATAAAGATCCAGCAAAGAATGCAGGCAACCGAAGAGGCCAAAAATCCAGATTCTTGAGTCACAGCAGGAATTGCCAGGATCCCAGCACCTATCTAGATAATGGAGATACTTAGCCATGCTAAAAGTATAAAACTGCGTATAAACACGTACAACCAACAAGAATACACATATATATACCGTAGTGCCAGCAACCAGAAGTATTGCACTAGATAAACTTCCTGAAAACACAGAGGAACGACATGAAGACAGAATTGTATGCAACAAAGAGAACGGATTAAAGTATTTTTTATATATAAAAAAAAAAAAGACAGAACTGGGATACCAGGTTCTCTCTTCAAGGTGACCTGGTTAAGGTTAGAAAAAAGCCTTTCAACTTCATATTCTTGTTGTTGGCTTCGAGACATACATTGAAAGGACGTTCTTGATAAATAATATTGGTGATTTGTGTGTAAGTGTTGAAGTGGTCTTGATGGTGTCCATTGTTGTACTGGAATGTGCAAGAACTTGTGCTTTCTGCTTGCTGGGGTTATTGCAAGGGTTCGAATTTGTGAAGAACGAGAAGGCAGAGGCAGAGACAGAGACATCGTTTTTTTCAATTGTTATAATATTGTTAGCCTGTGTTGGTTGCTCTGCTGCCTCCTTCTGGTGAGGAATGGAGAATGAAGAGGAGGGAGATTACAAGGCAACAAAATCCAAGATAACGTGGGCCAACCTTTACTGCATTCTCCTCCTTTACATGCTAAAAAAAAAAACCCGGACCGGTTTATCGAATTAAAAAAAATAAAATAATATTATTTTAATTAAAAAAATTAATAATTTATTTTTTCATGTTTTCTATAATATAATAAACTTTTAAAACTAATTAATAAGATTTTAAACACGTCACTCAACACAATGACTAAATTATAATTTATTTTTTTTTTTCATAACCAAGCATCCCTATCCTACCCACTTTACTTTTTTTATTATATTTTTTATAGAAATAAAAAAAAAATTAATTTTATAGTTTGTCACGTGCCAGGTTGCCTAAACAATAGAAAAAATCCACGAAAAACGCCAACCAAAGTATAAACATTTTATGCGAGAAACACGCTCGAGAATCATGCCCAGCAGTCATACCAAATACTGTACACTTGGAGCTTGAATTTCACTATTTTAACACTGAATTTATGTGCCTGTGATAGCAATACCAAGAGCAAACACAGCCACCATGGCTTCTTCTCATCTTCTCTGCAATACTTTTCCCATTCAAACATCTTGCAATCTCTCAAGTAAAAGCAACATCTCATCATTTAAGCCAAGCGGGTCCTTTTCTTTTTGTCAAAAACTTCCATTTCAAAGGACCCCAGTTGTTAAAGCCACAAGAAAACAAGTGGAGGTGTGCACTTCTATTTTAGAATCCTTTGTTGTTTGTGTTTTGGGTTTGAACTGTTTTTTTCTTTTTTGTGTTTGTTTTATTTGGTTGGTTTTGCTTTCATTTTAGCATGGTTTGTTGTTTATGCTTTGAATTCAAGTTTTGAACTTTTGGGGTTTTTTGTTTTGGTTTTTTTTTGTTGTTGGGGTAATTTAGCTGGTGTATGATCCTGATAGAAGGGTAAACAAGTTGGCGGATGAGGTGGATAAACAGGCTCCTCTCTCAAGGCTCACTCTTTTCTCACCTTGCAAGGTTTGTTTGCTAGTGTTCTCGTGCCTTGCTTGTGCTTCAACTTTATGATCATTGGGTTTGTTTAGTTTTCTTAATAAATGTATGTGCATTTTGGTGTTCTTATTTGGTGCAGGTTAATGTCTTCTTGAGAATAACCAGTAAGAGAGAAGATGGGTATCATGATTTGGCATCTCTATTTCATGTAAGCTTGTACAAATTCTAGCAGTGAATGCCTTTAGTTTTCTTGTTAGATTTATGCACACTACCAAGGTGAAATCGGAAAAAGAAACCTGATTGGTTTAGCATTTTTCTTTTTTAATGCTGTGTTTGGTTTTAGTTTCTTCCGTCATTTGAATTTCAGAAGTTCATAATTTTTTCCCCTCTTGTCCCCTCAGGTGATTAGTCTCGGAGATGTAATTAAGTTCTCTTTGTCACCATCAAAAAGTATTGATCGATTATCAACCAATGTGTCTGGTGTACCTCTTACTGAAGATAATTTGGTAAGGCATGAATGATATTGTTCTTGCTGTGTACAGCTTGTGAACTTTTATTTTCTGAACTTTCTTCTTGCAGATAATTAAAGCCCTTAACCTTTACAGGAAAAAGACTGGCACTGACAATTTCTTTTGGGTAAGAAGTTCTATTGGTTAGTGTATTTGAAGATCTGTTTCTAGATATGAACGCGGTAATTGAAGAATAATACTGAATATTTGAAATTGTTGGCAGATTCATTTAGACAAAAAAGTGCCCACTGGAGCAGGACTTGGTGGTGGGAGCAGCAATGCCGCCACTGCCCTGTGGGCCGCAAATCAATTCAGTGGTTGTCTTGCTACTGAGAAGGAACTCCAAGAATGGTCAAGTGAGATCGGTTCAGATATCCCTTTCTTTTTTTCTCATGGAGCAGCCTACTGTACTGGTCGTGGTGAGGTATGTATGAATTTCCTTGAAGACCTTCCTTATTTCATTCCTCTCAATTGCCAATGGAGGGCGATTGTTCAATTACAGACTTGATTGAGATTTCCCTGATTCTTTTGAGAATGTCAAATTCCTTCCTTTTATATATTGCTTTTGCTATGAATAATAAGCTGGTTTCATAAGTATAGTTGCAAACCATTCCCTTTCTGGAGGACTAAGGGCTGGTTTGGTTTAGTCTGGAAGACTGTGGGGAGCCACTTATGGTGTTTAGGTAGCGTTTCTGTTTAGTAACCTTTAGCTGGGATGTTGTTATATCATGCATAGATAGTGTGGCTGTAGTTTGGTACCAAACAAACTAGTTCTAGGCTTCTAGACAAGGCAGAAAGAAGATAAAAGATTCATGTCCCAGCCTCAAACTGTGTGGAGTTAATAGTTGAGGTAGTATTTGTCAATATCTCCTTTCCTTCTTACATTTCTTTAATAGCTGTCAGTCTTTCTTTTGTAGCTGTCAGTATATTCTTCTTTTCTTTTGTAGCTGTCAGTATATTCTTCTTTTCTTATTCAATTTCTGTCATAGCTGTATATCCCTTGATTCTC